>Ga0185307_1000136_pt1 | contig 51083 bp, 53 predicted proteins | sample LHCtaG_FD_128010 | JGI IMG/M metagenome (GOLD analysis project Ga0185307, IMG submission 128010) | Hot spring microbial communities from Little Hot Creek, USA to study Microbial Dark Matter (Phase II) - LHC4sed_matched (SPADES... | ecosystem: Environmental > Aquatic > Thermal springs > Hot... | reverse complement strand
CGTGGCAGCAGGTTCACCCACCAGGCTACAGGAAGCGGGAGGGGCAGCGCACGCCGATAATCTACGTGAGGTTCGATAACTACAGGATCGATCTGGAGAGGAAAGTGCTGCGCCTAAAGTACTGGAACGTTGAATTGAGCTTTAAAGGGAAGCCGAGGTGGTTAACGAAGCCGGGAGCGGAGCAAGGGCGTCTAACCATCACGTACGATCCCGTGAAGAAGCGCTGGTACGCTCACGTTAGCGTGAGAGTGAAGCTTGAGCGGGAGCGCAACAGCGGCTTAAAAGCTGGGATCGATTTAGGTAGGGAGATTCTAGCGGCTGTAGCGGTGGAGGATGGGCACGCGCTGCTCTACCGCGGTAGTGTCATGAAGTCAGACTACTATTATTTCGAGAAGAGGATCGCTGCGATCGACAGAGTGCTATCTGATCCTAAACTCGAGGAAATGGATAGGAGCGTGCTAAAGGAGGAGCATAGGCGACTCTACGACAAGATGAGGAGGCGGCGAGAGCAGATCTTCGCGAACACAGCCGCCCACCTTGCCAGGACGCTGAAGACTCTCAACGTTAGCATCGTGTTCATCGGCTACCCTAGAAACATCGCGCACGAAAAGGCAGGGAAAGGGAATACGAATTCCTGGTCCTACCGGAAGCTGATAGCGCGGATGGCGGTAACACTGGAGAACCACGGTATAGCGCTCTTCGCGGTCCCGGATAACGGGACCTCGCGGCTTTGCACGCGGCACGGCTGCAGGGTGGTGAGGAAGCCGAGGGGGTTGGTCAAGTGCGAGAAAGGGCACACGATGCACAGCGACGTCAACGCCGCGCTGAACATTTTAGCAAAAGGTGCGCATCTGCTAAGGTGCGAAGCTGAAGTGCCGGAGCGTTTGAAAGTGCACAGCTTCACACCCACACCCAACAGAGTCATCGAGCGAAAAAGAAAGAAGAGGAAGCCCCATAGCCCCACGCTCAAGGCGGGGTAACAGGTGGCGCGCGCTAAAAGGTCTTCGGTCGCGGTGCCCGTAACAGAGAAGCCGCTTGCCCCGTTAGGAGGTTTCTAGAGGAGCGGGCACGATATCCTCCGTCCCTCTCCTTTGGTTTTCTACAGCGCTTTTAGGGCAACCTAAACGTTATTTTTTCATATCCAGCAATTCTCTCTCCTTCTTCAACCCGTATGACAACTATGTTTTCTCCCACGAGTTCGGAAGTTCCCGAGCACTCGACTTCCTCCACCCGAGCGTTCGGTGGGAAGAACCAGTAAGCTTCGAACGGGTACTCGGCTACCTCCTCCTCGTAAAGGTTCTCGTAGTAGTTCAAGCCTCTTCTGGGTTTTCCCTTGAAGTGCACGAAAAACACTAGGTAAGGTTCCTCAGGGTCGCCGCGGAACCCTAGGTTAACTCCTAGGACGAGCGGTCTCACTCGCTCTCCGTTGATCACCACCTCCTCCCTGTCCAGGTACTGTTGCATGTTAAGGGCAACACTCGCTAGCTCTCTGTTCAGCTTCTCGAGATCTTTAGAGATGCTGTCGTAGTACCTGTCATAATCCAGGTACTCAAATATCATCACCTGGTGTACCTCTAGCCTCTCGCTGACCGAAAAGAGTCCATAAGCGTGCAAAGGTTCTACTCCCCCCTCCTCCATCGCCTCCCCCGCACGCTAAACCCCACCGTGTCGGCCCGCTGGCAGTATGCCAACGCTTGCAGGGTCAACACCATTGGCTTTCAGCACCTCGGCCGCGAAGTAAGCGTCTGGCAGAGCTCCTTCGAACTCCGAACGGTCTTCGCCGTCAACCTCGATCACTATTTTCGGGACAGCGTATACGCCGTAAGCGTCCGCAAGCTCCGGGAACTCCAGCGCTTCGATCATGTCACCGTATATCCTGTCGTTCACCATCGCGAAGCGGTGTGCCGCCCTCACGGCGAGCGGGCAGTATGGGCAGGTGGGCGTCACGAACACCTTTATCACGGTCTTACCGGCGACGTGGTTCCTCAGCGCAGCCGCGACGCGAGGGTTCAAACCCTTCGGTTCGCCGCGCGAAGCATCGATCACGTCCTCAACTAGCGCCGCAAACTCGTAACCGGCTGGAGTCCCGAAGAACCTGATATTGTACTCCTTGACCCCGTGCACGACGATAGCTGGGTACATCCGGACATTCAACCTCTCGGCTTCCGCCGACCCTTTCGCGAACTCGAGAACGCTCACTTTATCCGATGCACTCGCCAAAAGGTTCAAAATATCCCGTATATCGTCGCAGTGCTCGCATTCGCTTTCAGGGTCCGAGAAAAACAGGAGCTTGACCGGGTTCTCTAGCGAAGTGAAAGCTTTCCTAAGCTCCTCCACGAGCTCCTCGTCGTACTCCACCGGCACGCATCCACCTAGGTAAAAGGTCTTTAAAAAGCGCACGATGTGCTGCAACCGCGCTGCCGGCGCCAAAACAGAGATGCGCGCTGCAACACACTTTCTAAAAATCGCGCGCAGGTTATAAGGGGGTTGAAAAAAGGGGATTGGATCATGAGTTCAGCGATGAACTACGCAGCCGGTTTGGCTCTGCTGGTCTCGCTCGCCGTGCTTGCGAAGAAGCGTAGAGCACTCGACACGAAAGGTGTAGTAGCGGCGTTAGCCGTTGGCTTGGTACTACTCGCCACCAGCTGGATCGCTCTAGCTTTAATGATCGTGTTCTTTCTTTCCTCCACAACACTAACGCTTTTCAAGTACAAAGAAAAGGAAAGAGTAGGGGCCGCGGAGAGGAGAGGAGGACGAAGCGCTGCACAAGTCCTTTGCAGCGGCGCGGTTCCTGCAGCTCTCGTCGCGATCTCGCTTTTGATCCCCGAGTACAGGGCACAGCTGCTTTTAGCAGCCGCTAGCGCCATCGCGTACGCCAACGCCGACACGTGGGCCTCAGAGATAGGCTCACTCAGCAAAAGCCGACCGTTTCTGATCGTAAACCCTACTGTAAGAGTCCCTCCCGGCGTGTCGGGCGGAGTTACGCTATTAGGCGAAACGGGCGCGGCGAGCGGCTCCGCGCTCATAGCGCTTACCTACTCGCTGCTGACCGGTGAGAACGCATTGACTGCGTTCCTTCTCGGATGGGCGGGCGAGATAATGGACGCTATCCTTGGAGCGATCCTCCAAGTCAAGTACGAATGCCCGAGGTGCAAGGTACTGTGGGATCATCCCGTGCATATCTGCGGTAGCGAGACGGTCTACTTGCGAGGGAGCAAGTGGGTGAAAAACGAGATTATTAACCTGGTAACAGAGCTCGTGGTTGTGCTCGCCGCTCTACTCACTTCACAACGTCTGTGAAGTCGAAGCCTACGGGACCCAGCTCCTGGGTGTCAAGCTCGAGTTCAATCTTGTGCTCGCCGGGCGCAAGCCCCTTTCCCAGCTCCAGCGTTATCGTGATCTCGTCGCCAACAGCCACGTAGAAGCTCTTGTCTGCAGCTTCGGAGGCCTTCATCTTCCACCCTTTAAACTCGACCCATATCTTTTCCGGCGGTACCTCCTGGTCGTCGACCTTAGCCCTGAGCCTCCCGCGGACCGTGCCCCCACCGAGCGTGTTGCGCAACTTTAGACGTACGCCGTCGGGAACCCCGTCCCCGTTCAAGTCAACGTTCTCCAGACTCCCCTTCACGTAGAGCTGCCTGAGCAGATACCTCGGGATGAACATCGCTCTTCGTAAGCTTTACCTCTTGAACGTTAAAATGGTTAACGGCGTGCGTTGCGCCTAGCTGCCGGCAAACGCTAACGGTTTGCCAGGAGGCCCTCAATGTAACGCCTAAGCTGGCAGGCTTTGCAGATCTCGCCTGAGGAGGGCATCCCGCACGCACGGCAGCTCCTGAAGGGGCCGCCCCTCTCGAGGAAAGGTGTTAGCGAGTGCTTGAGTGCTATAACCTTGTGCTTGACCCCGGAGTCTCGCTCAGCGACCTCGTTAAGCCACCTGCGCAACTGGTGCCTCAGTGAGTAGACGATATAAGGGCACTCCACTTGGGGGCTCTCGATGCCGTGCAACAGCGCGTATGTAAGCACTTCCTTTTCCGGTATAAAGTAGAAAGGCTTTACACGCGGCACCAGCTTCTCGTGGACCTTCTCGCTTCGGGGTCCCTCTCTCGCGATCGACGGCAGATTAGCCTGAATGGCATTCATCAGGAACGCTTGAGCTTCATCGTCCAGATTGTGGGCTGTTGCGAGCTTATCCGCGCCTAACTCCAGAGCGGCGCGGTTCAGCAGGTACCGCCTGAAGACACCGCACACCGTGCACGGCTTGTACCTGAGACCGTTCGACATAAGCGCCGATACCGCCTCATCGAGCGTGAAGCCAAACTCTTTCCTGAAAGCCTTCATAACGAGCTCCACGCCCCACTCCCTTGCGTAGGTTTCGGCAGTTCTAGCCTTCTCCTCGCGGTAGCCGCGGATGCCCTCGTCCACGAGCACCGCCACTACCTCCACGCCGAACCTGTCCGCGTGCTTCGCCATAAGGTAAAGGAGGGTGAGACTATCCTTCCCGCCGCTGACAGCCACGGCAATGCGTTCGCCCCGCTCGAGCATTTGGAGCAGCCTGACGGTTTCGAGGAAGCGCTGCTCGAAGTACGAGGAGAAGTGCTTTTCGCAAAGGTGCACACTAGCGTACGCTACCCTAACTACAGCCCTCTCACCACACAGCGAGCATCTCACACCGGTGTGACCCACCGCACGCTGATGCGACGCCGCGCTTATATACCGCGCGCTGCGTGCTAGCACGATGCGTGCGGCCAAGACCGAAGAAGAGATCGTTGTTGTCAGAGTCGGGAAAAGCGGGGTAACCGAGGGGCTCCTCTCCGAGCTCGATAAAGTCCTGCGGGCAAGGGGGCTCGTAAAGGTGAAACTCTTGAAGAACTTCCGAGACGCGTACGGGGTGGAGAGCAGAAACAAGGATGAGGTAGCTGCAGAGCTGGCGGAGGCTCTAGGCGCTGAAGTTGTAGAGGTCCGCGGCTACACAATCGTCCTGAGGCGACGGAGAGCTCGAGGTGGCGCTAAGTGAGCGGCTACTACGTCCACCCGACCGCGGTGGTCGAAGAAGGCACTGAGATCGGCGAGGGCACACGCATCTGGCACTTTGCCCATGTAAGGCGGGGGGCTAAGGTCGGTAAGAACTGCAATGTGGGCAAGGACGTTTACATAGACACGGGCGCGATCGTTGGGGACGAGGTGAAGATCCAGAACTTCGTATCTGTATACAGGGGTGTTAGAGTGGACGCACGCTCCTTCCTCGGGCCAAGCGCAACCTTGACCAACGACCTGTACCCACGCTCCTTCTCCAGCTCCTGGGAGGTCGTGCCCACTGTCATAGAGGAGGGAGCATCAATAGGGGCTAACGCTACGATCATCTGCGGAGTGAGGATCGGACGCTACGCGATGATCGGAGCCGGCTCGGTCGTAACGCGCGACGTACCGCCGCACGGCCTCGTTTACGGCAACCCGGCTCGGTTAAGAGGCTTCGTCTGCTTCTGCGGCAGAAGGCTGAAGAAGATCGTGAGGATCACCAGCTCTAAAGTGGTCTTCACGTGCGAGCATTGCGGCAGCAGGGTAGAGGTCGAGAGAGCGGACTACGAGAGGATGGTGCTCGAGTCTTCGATAGCGCGCGCCTAACCCTCAAAGAGGATTTTGCCGAGAAGATCGATCGTACCGAAGTCGTACACGCCGCTGCTGAGCTCAACTACGTACGCTCGCATCGAACCAACGTCCACCTCCCTGAGAAGTGGGGAAAGGAACTTCGCTCTAGGCGCGTTGACCTCGGTGCCGGGCATCAGCGGGGACAAGGCGGGGATTACGACGAGCGTCGCTTCTCCGTAGGATCCTACGAGGAAGCTCTTCAGCTTCAGGCTCACGCCTAGCTCGTCCCGCAGCAGCACCGCGGGGTGCTCGTGCCCCATTACGATGTACTCTGCACCCCCGCTCCACGCGTCGAGGGGTAGCTCCTTGTGACCGTGAAAGAAGAGATAGCTACCCTCCTTCAGGTAGGGATCGTGGAGCGGCACTTCGAGGCGCTTGAGCATCGGGATGAGGAAGTTGTCGTGGTTGCCGCGCACTACATGCGTATTGACTCCACGCTCCTTGAGGGTCGAGAGCAGGTCTATCGTCTCACCCCACTCTTGCTTCAGCGCGCTCCCGAACTCGTGCTTCACGTCGCCCAAGATTACGAGCTTCCTGCAGCCGGTCTCCTCCAGAGCCTTCAATATGAAACCTTTGATGAACTTGTACTGGACAGCGGGAATGAAGATACCGGCTTCCTCCAGCGCCTGCTCGTAACCCAAATGCAGGTCAGCGACAACTAGGGTTTCAAGCTCCTCGATGAAAAGGCTTAAGCCGAAAGCCCGCAAGCCTGGAGCCAGCTCGGCGCTGGGCAAACTCTCCAGCTCCTGCAGGACGCTAGTCTCGCTCATCTCTGAACCTTATTATGAAGCGGGGGGGACTTATCCTTTCTCCTTTACAGCGCGGGCACTTCGACGGCTTCCTGAGCCTCTTTAAGTCCTTGAAAACGTAGCCGCACGACTTGCACGTAGGCGGCTCCATCAACAGCGACATACCGCTGCTCTTGAGGCTTCGTGCTATGTGCTCCAAGTCCTCGTATAAGCTCCCCGCTTCGCTGGGTTCTAAGCCGAGTTCCCTAGCTATTTGGTAAACGTCCATGGGCTCTCTCGAAGAGCGTAGCAGCTCCTTGATCCGCTCGCGCCGGCTCACGCGGCTCCACCAGTCAGCTGCCTGATGGCATCATCTTGGTTGAGCTCCGTGCCGCAGTACTCGCAGACGAGCTTTAAAGGCCTCACGCTAGACACTTTAAACCGCGACTTTACAGGCTCTCTGGGCTGGTTCGTTATACAGTTGGGGTTCGCGCACTTAAGAAGCCCTTCGATTAAGGCGGGAACCTGCACCTTAACCTTCTCGACCACTGCGTAGTCCTTAATGATGTTTATCGTGGCGCTCGGCGCTATAAGAGCGATCTTGCTCACCTGCTCCTCCTCGAGCGCAACTCCCTCCACCTTCACGATGTCCTTCTTACCGAGCTTCTGGCTGGGGACGTTCATGACAACGGCTATTGTGAGCCCCTCAGCGCCCGTCAACCCGAGGATCCTCAACACGTGCAGGGCCCGGCCCGCGTCAATGTGGTCTATCACGGTCCCATCTTTGATCTTACTGACCCTGAGCTCCCTCTCCATCGCCTTGGCGCTGTGGCCTCGGCTAAAAAGCTTCCCGTGCGCTCTACCCTTTGAGAATTAGCTTCAGCAGGGCCATTCTCACCGGGATCCCGAACGCGGCCTGGGTGAAGTACCACGCGTGCCTCGTGTTATCGACGTCGAAGGTCAGCTCGTCGACGCGCGGCAGCGGATGGAGCACCACAAGGCGCCCTTTAGCGCCCTTTAGAGCTTCCATAGAGACCTTGTAGCTACCCTTTACTTTCTCGTACTCTGTTGGGTCTGGGAACCTCTCCCTCTGTATCCTAGTCACGTAGAGGACGTCCAGCTCACCGACAACGCTGGTAAGCGAGCTGGTCTCCTCGTACTCCACCCCTTTCTCCTCGAGCAGCTCCAGGATGTCCCGCCTGCAGGCCAGCTGGGGCGGCGATATCAGGTACACCTTCTTTGGTTTGAAGAGCGAAAGGCCGAGGATGAAGGAGCGAGCGGCCCGCCCGTACTTCAGGTCGCCGAGAACACCGTACGTCAGCCCGTCGACGGTGCCCAGGGCCCTCCTAACTGTGTACAGGTCGATCATTGCCTGCGTCGGGTGGTCGCGAGTTCCGTCGCCGCCGTTAATAACAGGGTGCTCCGCGATCTCCGCCGCGAAGCGAGCAGCTCCCTCAACCCTGTGCCTGATCACGATCACGTCCGCGTAGGAGTCGAGCATCCTGATAGTATCGGCTAGGTTCTCACCCTTCGCTCTCGAGGAGGCCTCCTCGGGCGGCAGGTCTATGTAGCTGCCGCCCAGCCTGAGCATGGCCGTCTGGAAGCTCAGCTTTGTCCGCGTGCTCGGCTCGAAAAACGCAGTCGCCATCACAAAGCCCTCCAGAATTCTAAGACTCCTACCCCTGTCGAGCGCGCTCGACATCAGGTCTGCTTCATCGAAGACTTGCTCCAGCTCATCCCTACTGAAGCCGGTAATTGTGAGCACGTCCTTACCCTTCACTCGACCACCCCCGCCTCGTCCAAAAGCTCCCTGAGCGCCAGTAGAGCATGAAGCTTAACGCCTTCCTTCTCGAGAGCTTGAGCAGCCCCCTCGCCCCGGTCGACCACCACAAGCGCGTCTCGTACGCTCAAGCCCGCCTCTCTGAGCACGCCGACAGCCCTCAGAATAGACGATCCAGTCGTGGCCACGTCGTCGACGACGACCGCCACACCCTTCACGTCCGGATCCCCCTCGATCATCCTCTGGGTGCCGTGCTCCTTAGGCTTCTTTCGCACGTAAACGAGCGGTTTCTCAAGGATGAATGCCACCATTGTAGCTAAGGGTATCCCGCCGCTCTCCACTCCCGCAACAATGTCGCAGCCTAGCTTGCTCACCACCTCGGCCAGAGCACTCGCGACGAGTTTAGCCTCGCTGGGGTGAGAGTAGACCCGTCTCACGTCAACGTAGAAGCGGCTCACTCCGCCTGAGCTGAGCCTAAACTCCCCTCGCAGCAGGCAGCTGGCCCTCAAGAGGGCCCTCGCGACTTCCCTCGACATCAAAGCCAGCGCGCGCCAACCCTTATAAGCGAAACGCACGCTAATGCATCTCGCGTGCCGAGTAGACGCGTGCGCGCTGGGCGTCCCTTACAGCCCTAGCAACTGAGCGGGGATCCGAGCTCGCTACTATCAACCTCCCGACGATCTCGAAGTCCGCTCCAGCCTCTAGCGCTGAACCCGGTAGGGGGCCTTGTGCACCAACCCCAGGCGCCAGCAAAGTCGCATCTGGAGCTGCTTTTCTAGCTGCTTTCACGATCTCCGGCTTCGTCGCCGGGATCACAAGACCCTCCAGACCTGCTTCCAGAGCTTCGCGCATGAGCTCTTTGAAGTGTGCATCGAGAAGCTTCGACTCTGGGTGGGTCATCGCGACGAGACCGAATAGCTCCGGCCTGCTTCCTCCCGTCGAGACGGATTTAATTCCGCCCTGGAAGAGGTGCACGATCGCTCCGTCGAAACCGAGCTCACCGATAAGCTTCAGCTCCTCAGCCACTACGGGCGGTATGTCAGCCAGCTTGAAGTCGCAAAGCAGGTAGAGCGTACCGCAAAAGGTTTCACACAGCTCCTTGACCGCTTGGAGCCCCCACCGAAGGAGGAGGGGGAGCCCCACCTTTACGCCCACCGCGTACTCCTCAACTTCTCCAACCAGTTCCCTGGGCTCCGCTGGCACGCTGTCGAGTGCCACGATCAGCCTTGAACCCTTTGATTCAGCGAGTTCCCACAACTTGCGCGCTCGCACGTGGAACCTGGCAGGGAGCGGTTAATAGCGCTAGCGCACGCTAAGGGTAAATAGCCGGCGCGAGTTGTAAGCTCATGGAAGTGGGCTCCTCTGTTGCCCCTCTCGAGCGGATTTACGAGCTTGCAATCCCGCTCAGCGTCGCGCGGGAGATCCTAGAACACGTGAAACGCGAATACCCTATCGAGGCTTGCGGCGCGCTGTTTGGGAGCATCGAGGGGGGTTCCGCGCATGTAGAGAAGATCACGCCGCTCAGGAACATTCTGGGCTCGTCAACCGCGTTCTGGTTTGACGTACGCGATTGGATGAGAGCGATAATGGACGCGAAAAGAGAAAGATTGGAGTACATTGGGCTCTACCACTCTCACGCTAGAGAGCAACCAATCCCTTCGCTCGCCGACAGGCATAGGATGCTCGAGTGCCCGGGGGAGGTCTGGCTTATCGTAGCGTACGTACCAGGCGGAGAACCGCGTTTTGCCGCCTACAGAATCGACGACTACGGCTCCTCGATAGCAAGAGTAAAAGTAGTGCTCTTATAATTAAACGTTATCTGAATTTTGGTGCTGCTCGCAGAGACTACGTGACCGAGGTAGTCGTCGAAGCGAGAGAAAGAGCAGATTTAGGCAAGCTAGAGATGCTGATTAAGAGAGCTAACGAGCTGAAGACTAGCATCGAAGCGCTTGCTCGAGCGATAGAGTCAAAGTACTCAGCAGACCCCCGCTTAGGGAGCATCGTGAAGAACCTTTTGAAGACCGTGCAACTACCGGAACCGCCCAGCGACCAGCTGCTTTCCGTATCCAGCAGCTTGGAAAAGTACGTGAGCGCGCTCGAGTACGGCGTGAAGACCCTCACCACATACGCACTCGCACTCGATAAGCTCTACGAGGAACTCGAGAAGCTGGAAAAGGAAGCTACCGAGCTGGCGGTGTGGGAGGAACTTCTGAGGAACCTTGCGCCGCACCTAGCTTCAGAAGCATCGAGGCTCGCATCCAGAGCGCAACGTCTGCTATCCCAGCCCCCCTTAGACGAGCCCAAGCGAGCACTAGACGAGGTTGAAACCTCCCTTAAGGAGGTGAGAAGCCACAACAGGGTTTGCAGAACCGTTTACACGAACCGTTTGAACGAGCTGTTGAGCACGGTCTCTCAGCTCGCTAAAACGCTAAAGCGGGCGTCGAAGATTCAGACGCTGGCAGAGGCAAGCAAGCTCCTCGCCCACGAGGAAACATTAAGAAAACTTAAGGAAAAACTCGAGAGAGCCTCGCGACGCCCGCTCGAAGTTAAGCTGGACCTGGTAGCTGTAAGAAGGGAACTGGAAAACATTGAGAGGGAAATCTCGGAGCTCGCCGAAAGCGCGCTGAGCGCGGAAGAGAGCAACCTAGCGAGAGAACTGGAGCGCATGGCTCGCGCGCTCGACACGCGCGCTGTCAGCTTCATGTCGCTAGTCGAAAGCCTTTCAAGAAAGAGCGGGCTACCTCTTGAGAGAGTATGCTACCTGATCTACCTGCTGGAGAAGAGGGGGTTCATCGCACTGGAAGTGCGCGTAAAAGTCTGAAACTACGCTAGGGCTGCGAATGTAGCCAGGAGAAACAGGCTTCGGTTTAGTTGACTGAAACCTAGCTTTCAAATTTTAACGTGAAGGTTATGTCGGGGTACTCAAGTACACTGTCTTCGCCGCTCCCTTCCTCCTCGATCCTCACTTCTCGGATCCTAAGCGTACCAGCTATGTCTTCCCTGCACTCCCTTAGAACTGCCGCGTAGCGTGGCGGCGCGTAAATTGCAACAGCTGGCAGCTCCGCGCTCAACGGTACACTGCGACCGCTCTTCGCCCTCCTGATGGCTGCTATGGTTTTTATGACCACTTCGCCCCTCTCTACATCCTCCTTGCTGTAGGGCTGGGGTTCAGGCCAGGGAGACACTGTTATGCTCTTCCAGCCGACCCGCGCAGCGTAGAGGCGGTGGTAGAGCTCCTCAGCGATGTGCGGAGCGAAGACGGATAGCATCTGGAGGAGTCTAAGGAATACATCGTAGAGCGTTTTACGGGCTGCTGCGCCGCTCTCTCCTGCATCGCCCACCCTGTACTTAACGGCTTCTAAGTAGTGATCGCAGAACACGTGCCAAGCGAATTCGATGAGCGATGTCGAAGCTCCCATGAAATCCATCCGCTCCAAGCTGTCGGTTACCGTTCTTGTGAGTTCTTCCAGCTTGCCGCGGATCCACCTGTCGAGGAGCCTGTAGCTGCGAACCTCGCAGCTCGGATCGAAGCCCGTTAAAGCCATTTCGATGAATCTTGCGGCGTTCCACAGCTTCGTCAAGAACCTTTTCGCGTAATCGACTCCCTCCCACGAGAAGCGGACATCCGAGCCTGTAGCTGCCGCAGTTGCTACCCAGAGCCTGAACGCGTCAGCCCCGTACTTCTCCACGACATCGAGCAAGCTGACGTAGTTCCCGTAGCTCTTATGCATCATCCTGCCGTCAGTTCCTCTCACCATACCATTAATCAGAGCAGCCTTGAACTGCGGTTTTTCGAAAAGCGCAATCCCCCTTACCAGCAAGTAGTAGTCCCACGTGCGGATGATGTCGTACCCGTTCGGCTGGAGATCGGCTGGGAAAAGCCGCTCATCCATGGAATCGGGCCAACCCGCGTGGACGGCGGCCGTGATGCTCGAGTCCATCCAAGTGTCCATCACGTCGCTCTCTCCCACGAACTCGCTGGAGCCGCAGCGCGGGCACCTATCGATTTTTGGCGGATCCCTCCTTGGATCGATAGGGAGCCACTCAGGCTCCGCTACGAGAGTGTAGCCGCACCTTCTGCAGTACCAGGCGGGGATTGGAGTTGCGAAAACCCTCTGCCTCGAGATAACCCAGTCCCAGTCGAGCGATTTCACCCAGTCCTCAAGCCTCTTGTAAGCGTGCGGGGGGATCCACTCGATTTTTCGAGCAGCTTCGAGCACAGCGTTAGCTAGTTCCCTCGTCTTGACGAACCACTGCTTCTTCGGCAGGATTTCAACGGGGGTGTGGCACCTCCAGCAAGTGCCGACGCTACTATCTACAAGCTCCGTCTTAACGTACGCTCCCTCGCTCTTCAGCAGCTCAATGATCTTTGCTCTTGCCTCTCCGATCGTCATACCCGCTAGGGGACCAGCAGCTTCGGTCATCCTACCCCTCTCGTCGACCACGACCCTGACAGGTAGGTTGTGCTTCTTCTGCCACTTCACATCCACTTTATCGCCGTATGTGCAGACCATGACGACGCCCGTGCCGAAGCTGGGGTCTACCTCTTCGTCCGCGATTACTGGAACCTCATGCCCGTAAACGGGGACGACAGCAGTCCTGCCGACATAGGGCGCGTAACGGGAGTCCGACGGGTTCACCGCTAAAGCGACGCAAGCCGCGAGGAGCTCCGGCCTTGTCGAGGCGACGAGCACCTCGCCCCCGCCCTTAAGCCGGAACTTGTAGTAATGGAGCTCCCTCTTGGCTTCGACGTACTCGACCTCCGCCTCAGCGATCGCCGTCTCGCAGCGCGGGCACCAGATGACAGGGTGCTCAGCCCTGTAAATCAAACCCTTCCTGTACATTAGGACGAAGCTCAGCTGCGTCCGCCGCCAGTAGTCTGGATCCATCGTCATGTACTCAGTGCTCCAGTCGATGCTACAGCCCAGCGCCTTCAGCGCGGCGCGCATCGGCTCGATCCACTTCAACGTGAACTCTCTCGCAAGCTTGAGGAACTCGTCCTGCGGTATCTCCTTTTTCGTTTTCCCGAGCGCGCGTTCGACCCTGACCTCTGTGGGCAGCCCGTGGCAGTCCCAACCTTGCGGGAACAGCACATTGAAACCCCTCATCCGCTTGAAGCGAGCCACGAAGTCTATGTAGGAGAAGTTAAGCGCGTTGCCTACGTGCAGCTCACCGCTCGGGTACGGTGGCGGCGTATCGATGCTGTAGGTCGGCTTGCTTCTATCGCTCCGGTCGAAAGCGTATAGCTTGTTCTCCTCCCACCACTTCTGCCACTTCGGCTCAACTTCCCTAAAGTTGTACCTCTTGGGAAGAGGATCCATATCCACCCTCCTGGGGGGAGCTATACTTGAGGATAAGAAGCTGCCTTTCCCTAAGAGGGTTGCTACCTTACTCCCGGCACACTCCCCCCGGGTACCTTCTGCAAACCACTGCTATAAATCCTTTTTACCGCTGGGGCCTGTCGAGGGTTGTGTACAGGGTTAACCGCGATAGAGTAGAGGTAGTGGCTTCCTACTTGGGTGAAATTGAGGTGCAAGAGCTCCTTGAGGAAGCCGAGGTTGTAGACCCTCAGATGCGAGCGATCAAGGAGATTGCAAGAAGATACGGGCGCTTCAGCGCGGCCGCGTTCTACGCGCTAGCGGTAGCGGCGATTAGCTACCAGCTCTCGGCTAAGGGCGAGGTGCACTGGCGTCTTGCAGCCAGCTACGCGCAGAGCAACCCCCTGGAAGACTTACGCCGCTTCGCCAGCTCGTCTCCCAGCTTGAAGTTCGCCAGGCTGGCCCGGCTGTCAAGGGTTGAAAAGATCGCGAAGCTCTGGTCCCAGTTCGAAGCAAGGATTGACGAGTACGCCAGAGACCTCGAGCACCTGCGGCGGGAGATCGCGAGCGCGCTAAGCGCGGACGTGGACTCGAAGACCGTAGTGTTCGCTGTGAAGATGTTCTACTACACGGCGAAAGCCTTCAGCATCCGAGTAGAAGTACCCCGCGGAATCCCCTTGCCGGTGGACAGGCGAGTGTGCCTGATCAGCCTCGCCAGCAGGGTAGTGGAGGATGGTCCTCCCACGCTCGAAAACGCTCGGCGCCTGCTCTCTAACGCTCCCCGCTTGGTGGCTACAGCCTGGAACGAGGCGTGCGCACCTAGCGGGGTTCCGCCGCTCAAGTTGGATGCTCTCCTCTGGCTACTAGGAGGGTGTTACGAGGAGGGAGGGAATCCTTCGCGAGCTGTGGAGCTCGCAGTCGAGTTGTTCCCTTCGCTTACCCCTCGAGCAGCCTCCTTCGTGAGGTTTCTTCTGGGCTCAAACCCGTAATCCTCTGGTGTGAAGAATACTACCAATCTATCGCCTTGCCAATCCCTTATCACCACGCGGGCAGCTTCCTCCACGTTTGGCTCACCGCCTTTCTTCAGCAGGTTCCTCCGCCTCGCCAGCTCCTCAAGCGCGCGCATGGGATCGCTCTCCTTCACCCCGTAGTACTTTTTCAGGAAGTCTGGTTCTTTGCGCTTCAGCACCTCGATGAGCTTGAGGGCAGCTGGCACGGGGTCCTCGAGGCTCTCGGGTCGGAGCGCTCCCCTTACTGCCAGCTCTTCCTCCTCGCCCCTCGGAACAACGCCGGGCGTGTCGATCACCTTGAGCCATGTGGCGGCTCTGGCGACTGTCGCGCGCTTTGTCCAACCGGGAACAGGGCTCGTCGAGACGCTGTGCCTACCTCTCAGCACGTTCAGTATCGTTGATTTGCCAACGTTCGGTAAGCCGACTACCGCGACTACTACCGGTCTCTTGTCGGTCACGCGTTTTATCGTCCGCCACAGGAAGCGCGTGCCGAGCCTCTCCCTCGCGCTGATGTAGATCGTAGGGAACTCGCGACTCAACACCTCCTTCCACTCCTCTAGAACTTCGCGAGGCACGAGGTCGGCCTTGTTTATCACGATCACCAGCTTCTTACCCTCTTTCACCACAATCCTCTCGAGCTCGCGCGATCTAGTGGCTATCGGGTCCCGAGCATCAACAACTTCCAAGACGACATCCGCCTCCTTCACCACCCTCTTCACGATCGACCACGCGTCCTTCAAGGCTACCCGCGCGAGAGAGCGAGAAGGGAATTTAACGGTTGAGGTCTCGCAGAAGGTGTGCTCGTCGAGCTGGTTGTAGATGGCGCAACCGCACTCCTTTACCTCACCGGCTGGCGAGCACCAAAGGCTTTCGCCGCGCTTGCAACTAAGCTTCCAGCAGTTGTGCCAGTGAAGGTGGGCGAGGGGTTGCTCTCATTAAAGCTAGACCTGGCTGTAGCTCCAGAGGGGCACAAGTACATAGTCTGTCCTGGCGAAGTGGTCTACTGGCCTCCGGCTTCGAGCGTTCTCGTTGCCCTTAGCGACCGGTGCGCGAGGTTTCCGAGCCCCGCAAGCGTGCTAGGCTTTGTCGCTAGGGGGCTCGACTCGCTGAGGCGCCTAGCAGAGGGGCGCTACAAGGCAAGTCTAAGGCTTACCGATAGGGTAGACGTAGAGGGGCCTCTCGTCCACCCCTAGCACACTGGCAACCTCATCGTCGTAAAAGGCCCCAACAGCGACTGTACCTAAGCCCAGCGATGTAGCCGCGAGGTAGAAGCCTTGACCCACCATGCCAGCTTCCACTTCAGCGAGCTCGTAGCTCCCTTTGGCGCAGAGCACGAGGTTAAGCGCCGCGCTAGCCACCCACTCCTGCCCCAAGCAAGCGAACGCAAGCTTTCTGGCGTAGTCGCCTGAGCTTATCAACTCGAGAGCGTTCGCGAGCGGCAGGTACTCGTAAACCCCCGGCTCGAGACCCTCGACGTTCCTAGCGACTACGTAGCAAGAAACCCTGTAAGAGCCGCGGAGGGGGGGATACGACCTCAGGCTGCCGCCCAAGGTCCAAGCGAGCAAACCGGACAGCTCCGCCAGCTTCACGGGCTCCTCGCTGTACTCCCTGACCGACCGCCTCGCGACAATTGCCTCCTCCAGCAGAAGCTTGGGCTTCGGGGGTTTCGGAAGACCTCCCTCAGGTACCTCACGCACTAGACTACGCGCTCCTCGCCTGCCCACCTCGACAATAACCTCCACGAGCTTTTCGAAGCTCGGTGGCGCTTCATCCACTTTCGCGGCCAGCCCGAGCGCGCTTGCTTCTAGGATGGAATTCTGCACAGCGTGTCCTACCTCCTCTCTTACGTACATGTATCCTCGTTCGCCGTAAACACTCGTAGTGCGCTCCGGTACTTCCGCAAACACTACGGCAAAAGCTCCATCACCCTCCCAGACATCATTTGAAACACGCTCGAGATAGTGGGTGAGCGGCGCAGTTGACTTGTAGAGGTAAAATCCCGGCTCGAGACCCTCCACATCCCTCACGATAGCGTACGCTTGCAAAGGGTACGTCGCCCCGGCTGAGGGGGTTGCGCGCAGGCACCTACTCCAAGCTCGAGAAGTGCAGCCTTGAGCCGCGAAGAGCACCCTAGCCAGGTGGTCGACAGCGACCCAACCCTCGGTGATCTCGTATGCGTACGCCGGGTTGAGCGCTACCTCATCGAAGCAAACCCTACAAGAGGGGTTGAACCTAGCTAGCTCGATCACGAGCTGAGAAAAAGCGCACAACCAATATAACTTTTCGCGGGGACTGTAACGGGAGCTGGTGTGGTTGAAAAAAGAATAACCGTGCGCGTGATATCTAAAAACCCCGGTAAGCTTCGCGAAATCCGGCTGGTGCTAGCTAAGTTCGGCTTCGGAGTAGAGGCGGTGGAGGAGAAGAAGCTAGAAGTTCAATCGGAGAGCTTAGAGGAAATAGCTAAAATAGCTGCCGAGCACTTGCTCGGTAGAGTCCCCGAGCCGTTCATAGTCGAGGACTCTGGACTCTTCATCGCCAGCTTGAGAGGGTTCCCTGGACCTTACTCCTCGTACGTACATCGGACAATAGGTTGCGAAGGGATTCTGAAACTGATGAGAGATATCGAGGATAGGCGCGCCAAATTCATCTGCGTAGCCGCTCTCGGCTTCGAGGGGTCAGTACACATCTTCAAGGGAGAGGTGGAGGGCACGATCAGCTACGAACCTAGAGGACAAGGGGGTTTCGGCTTCGACCCAATATTCGTACCACTAGGCTACTCGAAAACCTTTGCTGAAATGACACTCGAGGAGAAAACTTCCCTTTCCCATCGCTCTAAAGCTTTGAAACCGCTAGCAAAATTCCTTCTTCAAAGAACCTAACGCTTTGTAGTACTCCGAAAGACTACCCTTCACCCCTGCTCATTCGCGTTTAAATGTCACAGTCATATTTTTATTATTAAATAACTTAAGTTTAAGCTTAGCGAAAGATATATATTTAGCATCAACGCGGAGGAAAATCGGGCGAGACCACCGGCCGGTGTGGAGCAGTGCCACCCGCACAGAGGGCTAAGCGCGCTCCACTTACCTGGCCGGTGGCGCAAAGCCCTCCTGGCCCACTACTAGCAACCCCTTCACGGATTCCGGCGTTTCAGGTTATGCGAATAGCTTTACGCGCTAGCTCTCTCACACGATGGCTACCTGAATATGGTTGAGAACACAGATTTTTCCTCGATTAACAGCAGGCCTTGTCCGCTAAAGCCTTTTATACGCTCTTTATCGTGCGCGCGTGGCTTTGACATCAATTCGAAAATTTTGGACCATATTGAAAGCGTACGTCGCAAAACGCCCCCTCGCCCTGTGTGACGTGAGCGACCTTGACGGCATAGTATGCGCCACGCTATTCAGAGTAAGACACCCCGAAGGCGCGGTGGTTCTTGCCGCACCCTCAGACGTGAAAAAGAACATTTTGCTACGCCGTGTTCGCTGGTCCTTTGTCGCCGATCTGCCCTGCCCGGGTAAGGTGTTGGTTAGGGCGGACCACCATGCTTCTAACAGCCCGTGCGCTGAGCGGGAATTCTACGACCCTTCAGCTCCGGCTGCAGCGGTGCTAGCTCTGAAAGCCTTAGGACTCGAAGGGGACAAGAAATCTCGCAGACTTGTTGAGCTGGCTGTGGAAACCGACACAGCGCGGATTGTATCGAAAGAGGCACAGCAACTGAACGACGCCGTTAAGGGATTGGGTTACGGTGGCAAGCTTCGCCTGATAGACCTCCTCGCCTCGAAGCCGCTCGAGGAAGTACTCAACGATCCTTTCGTGCTGGAGGCAGTCAAACGCTTCGAGGGAATCAGGCTGGCTACAGAGGAGCTTGCAGCTAAGCTGCCAGCCGAGGAGGTATTCGTGGCAGTATTCAAGCGGAAGTTGAAGCTCTCGTACAGGTACCTCTGCATCCTGATGGAGCGCAAAGGCTCCAAGATGACAGCTGTGCTGACCCCTCAGGGATTCTTCGGCCTTAGAGTGTACCTTGGCTCCTCGTCGCCCAAATACGACGTGTCGAAGGTCGCACAGAAACTGGGCGGCGGAGGACACGCGTACGCGGCGGGCGCCTCCCTCGCGTGCTTGAGCCGCAGGAAGTGCACGAAGAGGGTTCTAGCTGAGATCGCTAAATACCTGGGAAAGGAAAGGCTCGAGGTCTTCATCATCGACGAGAAAGGTTTCGAGGAGCGGTGGTGGCCTGGGAAACTCTAGCCCGGCCGCTCGGCGGCCTCTGATAGCTCCTTTAAGAGCTCCAGCGTCTCGGCGTAAGAGAGCTCAAGCCAGGAGGCGAGCACCGCTCTCGCGCGCTTCAAGTACTCGCGAGCATCCTTCTGTCCCGCACGGGAGAGGAGGGGGACCAGGTAGCCTATCGCTGCTGCCGGCAGCTCGCGGACGTTTTTCATAGTCCATCGTTTCTTTAGCTTCGCCAATTCCGCGAGCTCCGCGCCCCCTTCGAGGAATCTGTCGATCGCTTCAATATCGTCGACTATGAGGAACTGAGGAAAAGCCTTGCAGGAAGGAATGCCGGGCTCAAGAGAATCGCCCTCGCATACTGCCGCCAATGCCCTCCGTCTCAGCTCGCGCGCTGTGTCCTCTCCCACGCTTAACGCCTCGACAAGCTCCACGAGCCCCGCAGGGGGTGGCAGGTACTTGGCCGCGCGCGTCAGGAGCGCCTTAAGCTCCTCTCTCCAGGCCTCGTACCGGAAGAAGCTTCTTCCCCTTTCGGCCAGTTCCCGAGCCAATCGCGCTACTGCCCAACCCGCGAGCACAGCGGCCTCCCAGTCGATAGCAGCGGGAACATCGCCGTTCGTGTGATAGAGGTCAACGTAGCTCCATAGCGAGTGAACAGTGAGCGCGGGCACCCCTGCGCTGCTAAAAGAGAAGCTGTCGAAGTAGGGCGAGTCAAGCTCGTACTTGAAAGAGCCTCCGAGGACCTCTTTCGCTGCCTCGCGGAGCTCGAGGCCGCTGGCGCTGACGGTGAGGGGGGAGCGCGCTGGCACGTCAACGTTAAGCACCGCAATTAAATCGCTCAGCTCTCCGCTGGACTCGAACCGCTCAACGAGCTTCCTCGATCCCCACGCCCAGTACCATGCCGAGTAGCTTGGCGCGCCAAACTCTTCGGCCCCGAAGGCTACGTAGCCCAGCCCCCGAAGCCCCCCGAGCAACTTGGGGAATAACTGCAACATTGCCACCCCGACCGCGTCGTCTGCCGTACCAGCGAGCCATCTGTCGTAGTGTGCGGTAAGAAGCACCCTCGCCTCCCCCTCGCCGTACGCGATGACGTTTGCCGAGGTCGCGTTCTCTGTGTACCTCGCCTTAACTTCGATCTGAGCGTAGTGCTTCCCGCGCAACAGCCGGCGGCCACTCTCCCCAGTGATTGCAAGAGCTGGGATCGGCGGGGGTAACCCAGGACCGTCTGAGTAGCTAGCGAAAATCCCGATCACGATCCTCCTGAGAAGCCTTGGTGCGTAGTCGTAGAACACAACTGCGCTGGCGCCGGCAGCTGCGAGACGCGCGTATTGGGCAGCAACAAAATCTGGATCCTCAGGCGTCATGCCCACAAGGGCGACCTTGCCTTCAACCCTATTCAGGGAAAGCGCTCGACCAGCACCCACGTGTACGATCTCGCCTTCGGCGTAACCGGACGGTGAGGGGGGCATCGCGACAGTCTTTATCCTTTTCCCGTTGATCGCCAGGTAGACGCTCTCCTCCTGCCAGCTTGCGCAGCTGAACTTCTGCACTTCGACAGCGAGACCGAGTCTCTGGAAGCTTTCGATCAGAATCGCCGCTAGTTCCGACTCGGCTTTCGTGCCGGGAGCGGCTTCCCCAGTTCCTACGAGCTGGCTCGTAGCACGCCTGAGCTCAGCGCTGTCAAGCGCAATAGTCACAGCCTCCCGAGACGAAGCGTCACAAAAATAACGTTTACGCGCAACCCCAATCTGTGAACAAAGCAAGGAAAATGTTGTCTGAGGCCTTGGAGTTGGTGGACGAAGCCATTTTCATCCTCCGCAGCTATGCTAGAGAGAACCCAGACAAAGCCGAAAAGCTAGAGGACATCCTCTACGCCTTAGAAGAAGCGAGCGAAGCGCTGGATGAGCTAGTGTCCGCTGAGGAGAAGGAAAAAAGCCGTTAGCCTTGCGCTCCAGAAAACGCGGAATCAGATACCCCAGAACACGTCACGCACTCGGTAGGCATGACTTTCATCATCGAGTGGCGGGGCACAAGCAACCTTAAAAAGCTTCACACAGTGCTTCCTCCGCAACGCGCTAACGAGAGGGTTCTTCTCCTCTCACGGGGTAGAAAGGTATAGGAGGTCTCGGCAGGTACTCTACGCCGGGTCTTTGCTGAATTGCCTGAGGGTACAGTTGCTTCAATATGTAAACTTCTGGTGGCACATTAGTGTTTATGTTTAACCCAAGCTTTCTAGCCTTATCCACTGTTATTGGGTAATCGTGCGTATATTTTCCTTCTGTGAATATCTTAGCTATTTCACGTGTTTTTCGACTTCTATTTTATCGCTCAATAGCGCGACTATAAGATTCTGTATTTCATTAATAGCTTTTTCCGCCACATCCGCCAATACTAGAAATTCTTCACGTGCTTCATTACCTTTCAACTTGGCAACTTTGATGAGACTTAGTGCCGGATAGGCAGTGTTGCCCACCGGTATCTGCGGGTCGAGCGGTCCTAAAACGGCGTCGGGATCCATTATAATCTCGTCTGCAGCCAAAGCTATCAGCCTACCTCCGCTCATCGCGTAGTGCGGAATGATCACTATCTTTTTACCCGGATGCCTTTTGAGCGCCATCGCTATCTGTGAAGCGGCGAGTACTAACCCGCCTGGAGTATGTAAAATTAAGGCGATAGGCTGTCCTGGGGGTGTGCTTCTAATCGCTCTAATAACGGCTTCGGAATCTTCGATATCAATGTACCTATATATCGGAAAACCAAGGAATCCTATCTTTTCTTGTCTGTGAATCATTGTAATTACTCTCCAACCGTACTTCTTCTCAATCTCCTTAATGAGGTTCATTCTCGCATTCATTAACCCCCTTAAATGCAGTTGCGGATGGAGGGCTATATACATGTACAAGATAAAGAAAAGCAAACTCACAGGATCAATCACATGCGCACCCGCAACCTCTAGGCGGCACAGGTTAAAAAAAGTAACCGGTCTAGGCGATTGCGCGCACCATTTGATTCAAGCGCGCAACTAACATCGGGGAAGCGCTCTTCGCGCTTGCCCGGTTCGCGGCGCGAAGGTCTCTCCAAGAATGGAACACGCAAACCTATAAAGCAACCGGTGTGAAGCAACGAAGTGAGAATGCCAGCCAGCTGGCGCCGGAGGGGCTACGACGCCGAACGGAGGTTAGTGAAGCTGCTTGAGGAATGCAGAGGGGCTTACGTTTTCAGGATCCCCGTAAGTGGCGGTAGGTCTAACCCAGCTGCGAGAACAGCACTGCCGGACGTGTTCATGGTAGACAACGTGGTTGGGGAAGTGGCGGCTTTTGAGGTGAAAGCGACCAGTAAGAGCAAGGTTTCGGTTAAGGCTGAGCAGCTGATTAAGTTGCTGAAATTTCTAGATGCTTTCAAGAAGTACGAGAAGCGCAGCGCTGTTGTGGCTGTGTGGTTCGCGCGGGAAGGAAAGTGGGTCTTCAGGAGGGTTAAAGACAGTTTTCAACCTACAGGCATCGTTGTCACGTGCCAGGATGATTCCGATTGGTCGCCTTAGCGCGCGAAGAGTTAAAACGCGAGAGGATTGAACTAGGGTGGTGAGCATCCATGTCAGCCAAACGCTTTGAGCGCGTGGGTGCTCACAGCCACATCAAAGGGCTGGGTGTTCGAAACGGTGTACCTCTCCCTGTGGCAGACGGCTTCGTGGGCCAAGCTGAGGCTCGGCGCGCAGCCTGGGTAGTTGTTCAAATGATCAAGCAGGGAAAAATGGCTGGACGAGCTGTTCTGCTCGCTGGGCCTCCGGGCACCGGTAAGACGGCGCTTGCCATCGCGATAGCGAGGGAACTCGGCGAAGACACCCCTTTCGTCGCCATCTCTGGTAGCGAGATCTACTCGGCTGAAGTGAAAAAGACAGAAGTTCTAATGAGAGCTCTGAGGAGCGCTCTAGGCGTAAGAGTGAGAGAGTACCGTAGGGTGTACGAGGGTATGGTGAAGAAGATGGAAGTGAAGTTCGACAGACACCCGTACAACCCTTGGTATCAAGTCCCCGTCGAAGGCGTGGTCACACTCAAAACCTCGAGCGAAGAGCGCACGTTCACGGTTGACGGCGCGATAATCTCCGAGATGCTCGCGAAAGGCGTCAGCGAAGGGGACGTGGTTTGGATCGACGATGAGACCGGTAGAGTTTACAAGGTCGGTAGAGCACAAGCGGCTGAACGTAGGTACGACCTCGGGTCAGCGAAGCTAGTCGAGTTGCCAAAAGGCCCCATCCTCAAGGAGAAGGAGTTTGTGCACACAGTGACGTTGCACGAGCTGGACCTTATGCATTCGCGCAGCGGTAGCCTCTTCTCACTCCTCTTCGGCGGCGGAGAAGAACGGGAGATTTCACCTGAGGTTAGAAGGGGTGTAGACGAGACCGTGAAAAAGTGGATAGACGAGGGTAGGGCAGAGCTCCTGCCAGGAGTGCTCTTCATCGACGACGTCCACATGCTGGACATCGAAGCTTTCAGCTTCCTATCTCGCGCGATGGAGAGCGAGCTAGCGCCCATCATCGTACTCGCCAGCAACAGGGGCTTTGCGAAAATCCGGGGTACGGACTACAAGTCGCCGCATGGGATGCCGCTCGACTTACTCGACAGGCTGTTGATCATAGAGACGAGACCGTACACTAAGGAGGAGATCAGAGAGATTCTGAAGATTCGCGCGGCAGAGGAGAAGGTGGAACTCGACGACGAAGCGCTAGAGCGGCTTACCGAGATAGGTGCTGAGAGGAGCCTCAGGTACGCTGTTCAGCTCCTCACTCCAGCCAAGATACTGGCTGGCGAGCGCGGCTCAGTGAAGGTTGGCCGCGAGGACGTGGAGGAGGCTGCTAAGCTTTTCGTCAGCGTGAAGGATTCTGCTGCCCACTTGAAGCGGTACGAGGAGAGCTTCTTGAAATGACGACATATTCGACAAGCGTCGCCAGCAACACTACCTGAGCCACATCTAGCTTAAGCGTTTCTCCGCCTCTAGCCTTAACTTTGTAAAGAAAGGGTAGCAACTCTATCTCAACACCACCTGCGGTTTTCTCCGCAACCAGCGCGGCGTAATGTGAGGCAGCCAGCACCAGCGCGCTAGATACCATCAACCAGCAAAGCAGCTTGTTTTCTTTGGACGCGAACGAGGCCGCCACTATCCAGAGGAGGAGCATGGCCATAGCCACGCGCCAGTAGACGTACCACGGATAGATTCGCATGAAGGGGTACGCGCTCAGGAAGCCTTCAATAGGTGCAGCAGCTGCGAGCACAGCGATAAGGAGCGTTAAGGAAAGAGCGGCAACCGCCGCTCCCAGCTCACGCTTAAGCTCAGATGGCACACGCTGCCGGTTAGTTCGCGCTTTTAAAGCAAGCGCCGCGCGCCCATCCCATCCTGGAGGTGCCTGCACCGACTAGTTAAACAGGTTTTGCATCCCCAGCGCGTAGAGGCCGTGAGGTGCTACTCGAGCACCGCTCGAGTACCTACTCCGGGGGTCTCCTCTATACCGAACGCTCTAGAGAGCTTCTCGCGGGCCTCTAGGGATGTGGAGTGAAGCGGTATCAGCAGGGCTCTCCTTTTCTCTGCAAATCTCATGAGCAGCCTGAGACCGTATTTGTCGTAGGTGCTAATGTTGAACCCTCCTATCAAGGCTTCAACTCTGGTCCCCAACCTCTCTTCCGCAAACGCTAGGTGCTGGAGGGTCAAGTCCACACCGTACGCCGAGCACCCGACGATGGCTACGAGCCCTTTTTTCACCTTGAAGAGCAGGGCTCTCTCGTTGTAGGCAGGAGAGCGCAGCGGGACTATTATAGCGTCAAGGTTCTCCAGCTCCTCGATGGCTTCAGCTCTCTGCTTGGGCGGTGGAGGTAGGTGTAGCTTCACCCGCGATCTCTCTGCGAGCTTTAACAAGGCCAGGACATGGTGGAAAGACCACATCGTGGCAATACCGGCTTCGATACCCTCGAGATTCACGTCCAACAAAGGCGCGTTGTGCAAGAGCAGCTCCAGCGACGGCCCTCCGTCGATGATCAGCGAGACGCAGTTTCCAGTATCCCGCTCGAGCTTCAGGATTAAGCAAAGACCGTGTGCGGGTAGAGCGCCCGAATCGGCCCCCTCTTCTGTCAAATTGTCATCGACAAGCACTATTGCTTCAATCGAGCTGAGCAACCTGCTTCTCACCTTCAGCCAAGTACTCAGAAACAACGCTTTCTATCTCTGAGGCTTTTTTGAATTCCTTCAGCTTTTTCGCTCCCTTTTCCGTAAGCACAAAGTACTCCCTGTACAATTCGGTGTAGGAGGGCCCCACTAGGAACAACGGCTTCAGCAAACCCTCAGCTACCATGCTCTCTATCTCGCGCTCCAACTCCGGCGAGAACGGTTGCTCTCCGAAAAACCTTAACTCCAACCCCAATTTCTGCGCCAGCTTTTGCATATGCGTGTGAATCGCGCGCTTCTCCACGGGTTTACCGTAGCTCTTAACAAGCGCAAGCACCAGGTACCTAGCATTAGCATCTACGCCTGCCATGATCCCCCCTCTGCAGCCTCCAGAGGCGATTAAAAAATGTACGTCCCGCACCGCCCACGCGAGAGCTCGCATCCCGGCAAACCCTGCATTCGTTAAGAAGTATGGAGGCTGCAGCGCTGTTGGAGCGCATGTACGTTTATTTAGTTCGACAGCCATAGCGTGTCCGTGATAAGGCTCGAAGCCTTTGCTGTAGAGGACTCCAGCGGACTTTGCGAAATTTGTCGTGAAAAAGCCGCAACCCACACGTGCGAGCTCTGCGGTCGACACGTATGCGATACCGATTGGAGGGGCGACTACTGTGCAGCGTGCGAAATCGCGCTTTGTCGAGTGTGCGGCAAAAAACTATCAGTGGGTTACTGCGCAGTATGCGGAAAGCTGGTATGCGAGAACTGCTCCATCGAAATTGGAGCTGCTAGGGTTTGTAAGTCGTGCGCCCTTGAAGCCGAGTTAAGCTCGCGCGCTAAGCAGCTATCGGCGAACGGGAGGAGCAAACTTCGCCGACGCTGTTAGCTTTTTTCGGTTCGCTCGACAACCACCTCGTATTTCGAGGAGAAGCGAGAAGGCTTCTTCACTACCTTAATACCAGAATAGTCTGGGAGCCACAGTTTCAGCCTGTACTCTCGCGGGTCGATCCTCGCAACCCTGAGCTCCCTTCGCAGCTGCCTTAGGAGGTACTCGATAACAGCCTTAATCCTGAAGCCGAGCTTCTCAAGCTCGGGGAGCCTCTCAGCGTACAGCGCGCTAACCTTTACGGTCGCGTAAGCCCGGATGTAGTAGACGACGTTCGCGATTACAAGGCTCGCTACTACCATCACTAGAACCGCAGCGTCCACAAGGTAGCTTGACTGCCAGAACCTGAAAGCGTAGAGGAGCAGCGCTCCTAGGAGGAGGAGCAGGTTAAGCTTCGTCAAAAGCGAAGCCCGCCTATCCATCTTTTCCACGCGCTTGTACTCGGGCGAGGTTCTGGGCAAAGCCAGTATAGCTTCCACATCTTTCCTAATCTCCTCCCAGCTGTAAGGGAGCTTCAAACCGAGCTCGTGGATCAACCGCTCGACCTTGTCCAAGCTCGTGTAGCGCCCGATCCTGTACCCGTCGAGCGCTTCGATCAGTTCCCTTAGTTTCCTAGCGCGCACGCTCACTAAAACCACCTTTCGAGCCCTTCTCTGCAGGTGGAGGTTAAGCGTGCTAGTGTGCGAAAATCAGCTTCGAGGAGGTTCCGTAAGCGGGGGTTGTAGAGCGCCGCAGCAGGGTGCAAGGTAGGAAGGCACAGGATTTCGAGCCCGGATACCGTTAACCTCCTAGGCTCTCCTCTAGCTTTCATTATCGACTCGAACCTTAAGCCAACCAACTCGAACAACACTCGAGCGCTATGCCTACCCAAGCACACGACGATCTCTGGCTGAATGATCTTCAGCTGCCGGAGCAGGTAGGGTTTACAGGCTTCGATCTCCTCCTCCGCTGGGTCCCTGTTGTTAGGAGGTCTACACTTCACGACGTTCGTAATGAAGACCTCTTCCCTGCTTAAGCCAGCTACCTTTAGCATCTCATTAAGCAGATTGCCAGCAGCGCCCACGAAAGGTCGTCCCTGGAGATCCTCATTGAAGCCTGGTGCCTCCCCCACGAACATAACACGGGCGCAAGGATCCCCTTCTCCGGGTACAGCGCGGGTTCGAGTAGCGTGAAGCGGACAACGCTTGCAGCTGAGCACATCCTCTGCTACCGCTTCAAGCGCCCTCCTCTTCTCCTCGCACAATCGAAACCACCCTTAGCAAACCTGGCGCGCCGCATGCGTTTATTTCTCTTCCTTTCTTCGCGCGCTATGATAATGCAAATTACCGTGTGAGATCGAGAGGAAGAAGGTAAAGCTGGTTGTTCTAATACCCTTGCGCTACGTGTGTTATGTAACTTTTTTATTAACTTTTATGTTATAAAAAATTTACTTTAAGTCAACATCCAGAAAAGTTTTTAAACTTTTGGAAATTTAAGAGCGCGCGCCACCAGCGGGCGGTGAGAGGCGGGCGCAGGGGGCAGGCGCGGGGAAACCAACTAAAACCCGCGCGGCGCGAGCCTTAGCAAACCTGAACCTTCTTCCACCGATAACTCCGCTTTCAAGCCGTTGAGAAAATGCTTCAACTTGAAAGGGTTTGGATGCGGGTTGTCCATCAACGGTATACCTCCCAGTAGGCAACCGGTAACAACTATAGGCTCGCTCTCCATGTTGACGATGCCAGCAGGGGCTTTACCCCTCCTAGCCAGCCTGAGCAGTGTGTAGGATCCAACCGTACTGCCCTTCCCGTAGGGGAAAACGAGTATAGTTCCCGCAATAACACGCCCGTAGAGTTCGTGGCCCCTTTCCACGATCATCCCAGTTGAGGGGTCTACGCCTCCGTAAAACGATATTGGCTCCTCTGATACCACCAGGGGGCCGCACCCCCTCCCTCTCACAAGCCCTCTTCCCAGGAAAGCCGTGACGTGCGCCACAACAGCTGTCGCGTTCAAAAGCTTAAAAGGTACGCGCTCCACTAGCCTTCAAGCGTCGCCTTCAGCAGCGCGTCGCGCGGTGCGAGTAACACCTGGTAACCTTGGTTGCTCAAGTAGTAGGCCGCTTTAGCGGAGTCCGTAGCGCACCTGCGTATCCCTAGCGCGAAGAGGTTGCCAACAACCATGCACGTGTCCATGTATACCTCAACGCCGCTGCTCTTGAGAGCCGCTATAGCCTCTGCAGCTCTGGCAGCGCTCCACCTCGAAGTAAAGACCAGAAACCGTTTCCTCACCTTGAAACCCTTCAGGCGGGTAGCCAGCTCTGCAAGCTCGCCGGGGGATAAATGGGGGCAGCCAAGCACTACCGCGTCGAAATCCTCACTGCTCCACCTTTCGAGAACGCTTCTCAAATCTCCTTCTTCCAAGGTGATTTGTTCAAGCCCTTCAGCTCGTTTGAACTCGGGAGATACACCTTCTACCAGCACCATACCGATGGAACTTGAAGCACCTACAGCCGCTAGGAACAGGCGAAGGTTCTCCGGGAGGCCCAAGTTTCTCGGCCCGTTTACGAAGAGGGGGACCCCAACCTTCGACACGGCGCCGACAAGGTAGCCGAGTGCCGAGAAGGCTCCACTTCTCTCAACGAAATCTCTAACCCTGCTGGCGTCTACGAGAACCGTGGGAGCCCTACCCTCGTCAGTGTGAAGACCCACGTAAGGTGCCCGACCCACAATAGCTTCCAGTACGGAGAGAGGGCCCCCCTCTCTGTTTGTTCTCGCTCCTATCACGCTGTTAGCGTAGAGAACGGCGTTGCTCTCGGCCCATGCTAGGTGCTCGCCGAAGCTCGGCGGGTTAATCAAATAGGGTGTGCAGTTGAGCGTAACTCGGGCACCCATAGAGGTCAGAGCCCTTACGATTCGCATCTGCAGCTCGTACTCCTCCTCGCCGACCTTCATCTCGCCGTAAGCCTCCAAGTCGAAGCCTGCAGGATTCACAGTAGTGGGAACCGAAAACCTAACACCCTTTGAAGCGAGCTCCTCGAGAAACTCTGCTCCCTCCTCTCCTAGGTTCCTGTACGAAACACCGGAAATATGTGCGCTCGAAACTTTGACTAGCTTTGGAGCCCTCAGAACTTCAGCTACTTTGACAACAGCCTCCATGGCCAGCGCCAACCCCTCGCCGCGCTCGCCGTTTAGAATCTCCATCTCTTCCTGCGAGAGATACACCATCCAACCTCGCCAGCGCAAAAGGGTGTTATCACTTTGTCGCCAAAACCATTCGCTTGTTGGTTAACGGCCGTTCATACCGGGTTTCCCGCTCGAGATGGTTCGCGCGAATATATAGTACTGATCCACGCCGGTTGGACTATTCGCTTGTTTAGGTCTAAGTAAGGGGGAGGGAAAAGCGCAGCTATCCGCTAGAGGCGTGAAGCTAAGAGTAGTTTCGGTCACCTAATTGTCCGTAACACCTTTAAAGGGGAACGCCGCTGTTAAAAGTGGCGGTATGAGCAGGAAGAGGTCTTCGGGAGTCGGTAGTCGGGAAGAGAGCGAATACGCTGTAGATGAGGAGCTGTTCGAGGAAGATCAGGAAGAGAACGTCACCTCTAGTGCTGATGCACAGATGGAGTTCGACCTTGAAGACCTAGAAGGTGTTGGCAGAATTACCGCGCAAAAGCTCAAGCAAGCCGGATTCGCCACTCTCAAGGACGTCGCTTACGCTTCCTCGCATGAGTTAGCGGTAGTGCTCGGTTCCGAGGAGCGAGCTCTAAGCATAATTCGGGCAGCTCAGAGGATGCTGAGCTTCGGAAAGCTTTTCATAACCGCCAAGGAGTACTACGAGGAAAGAAAGAACATCGCGTACATATCGACAGGTGTTAAAGCGCTCGATGATATGCTCGAAGGAGGTATCGAGACGAGAGCTATCACGGAGCTGATCGGCGAGTTCGGTGCCGGTAAGACGCAGCTTTGCCATCAGCTGGCTGTGATGGTTCAGCTTCCGAAGGAAAAGGGTGGTTTGTCGGGTAAGGCTCTGTACATCGACGCCGAAGGAACGTTCCGCCCCGAGAGGATCGTCAGCATGGCCCGGTACCGGGGCCTGGACCCCGAGCAAGCTCTCGAGAACATAATATACGCTAGAGCGTACAACAGCGACCACCAGATGCTACTTGTAGACGAGGCTAAGCGCCTGATCGAGGAAGAACGGGTGAGGGTAGTGCTGGTAGACAGCCTGATAGCTCACTTCAGAGCCGAGTACCCGGGCCGGGAGAACCTAGCAGCCAGGCAGCAGAAGTTGAATAAGCACATCATGCAGCTAGCTAGGCTAGCGGCGATATACGACGTAGCAGTAGTCGTCACTAACCAAGTGTTGGCAGCGCCTGATGTGTTCTTCGGGAACCCGCTTAAACCGGCTGGAGGAAACGTCATGGCCCACGGGTGCACGTACAGGATCTGGTTGAGAAAGGGTAAGGAGGGCAAGAGGATAGCCCGGATAATAGACTCGCCGAAACATGCTGAAAAAGAGGCCGTCTTCACGATCGCGGACGAAGGTGTCCTAGACGTGTAGCTTTGGCTGCGCTATCGCGGCTTTCCTAGCGCTAGCTCTCAGAAACAGGGCCTGCAGGAGTTTCGTGCGCCTTCTCCACCGTGAACACCAGCGGCTGGAATCCATGGCTGCGGAGTTCGTTTAGCAACTTTCCGTTGAGTAGCGCTTCTCTCATCAGCACGTACTCGGCCTCTACTAGCATACGCTCCAACTGCTTTATTTTCCATAACACCTTTACCCTCTTATCCAAAACGTAAAGTTTCATAAGCAAACATATTTTCTTTCCCATTTTCTCCTCGTTGCACGAAAATAGGTACTCGCTAAACGATAAAATGTCCCCAAAGTTCTCGGAATAAAATTCTATAACTTTATCTTTCGACAATTGCAAAAGCTTACTACCTTCTTTTGCCATCAACTCTTTGAGTTTTTTGACGATGAGGTAGTCGACGAAGTCGTTGTACGAATCCTCATCCCGCAAGGTGTGGACGGGAATATAGAAATTGTCTCTGAAGACCCGTTCTCCGTCCATCCCTTTCACCGTTATCGAAACCCTTTCTAAGTTTTTATCCAACCTCTGGAACCCAAGCTCGAACCTGCTAGCACACTTTCTACACATAGACCAATCGGGCGGTAAGTGCACTTTCCTGCCGCATCGTGAGCACCTTTTCCATACTCCATTTATGAACCTCCATTTAACCGCCACGCCGCCGTTCTTATCTACGGTCACGAGCGCGTAGTTTCCAATGACCTCGCCGCCCCGGCCCAGCCTGTCCAGCCTCGAAACGTTCACATAAACAACTCCACCGTGCTTGACGTCCACACCGCCGAGCGCGTGGCAGTGGCCGAAGACGTGAACCGCCGGCTTGTAGTACGAAACTAAGTAGTTTACCTCGGGCAGACCTGTGTGCGGGCTCTGCTGAGCGGCTTCAACCTTCCTACCTCGATCTAGGATGCTGAAAGGAGGATAGTGCGTAACCAGTACTACAGGGCGTTTCGAAACCCCCTTATGGGGCTTCAGCGAGCTGCCGTGGCCCACTATAGTCACTCCCTTCAGCTCCAGCGGCCCCAGCGACTCCAGATCGGCTACTAGAGGGGTTTCGTTCACAACTCCTGAGGGAACGTTCACGTCCCAGTTCCCCCTCACGTAGAGTACAGGTTTACCGAGCTTTTCCAGCTCCCTGACAACAAGGTAGAAGGCATCCTCCCTTTGCGGACTTCCAACGTCGCCTGCCACTATAACTGCATCAACCTCCTTTAGCAGGCCGGATTCCACACTCGAGGTTAGTGCCCTCGCAGCCTCTGGTCTACCGTGTATATCCGAGACGCAAAGCAGCACCACCTTCTCCGACATCCTGGCTACCTCGGAAACCCCACATGGACACCCCCTCTCCCCCTAAGACGTTCATAAATTCGTCGGCGACTCAGCTCACAATGTTTCGGGGCACCCGCGGCAGCTAGAGCGCGCGGCAAAACATAATCACCCCTATTTGCGAACCGGGTAAACGTGCGCGTGAGCGTTGTTGTTGCAGCTGCAAAGGTTGATGGCCGCCTGAGGTTGCTGCTCGAAAGCTTGGAAAAGCAGACGCGCCTTCCTGACGAAGTACTCGTAGTGACACCGACAGGTGCAGGCGATACTCGCGGCTTAGTGTCCTTTAGCAGCCTAGAGACGAAAGTGGTAGAGCTCGCTAGGGATCCTGGACCTATCGGGGCAAGAGTGTTCGGGGGGATCGCCGCGTCGGGCCGCTATGTGGCGTTCATCGATAGCGATTGTGTAGCCCCGCCGCAGTGGCTGGAGAACATGGTCGCTGAGGCTGAAAGCTGGCGTGTGGAGGCGGTTGCGGGATCGGTTGCCGGAGCTAACGCGGAGAAGTTTCTCTCCCGCGCTCAAGACCGCTCGATGATAGCCCCTAACCCCCGCCACAACCGGACACTACTGGTCGGCGATTTGGATCTGAAACTCGTGGTTACAGCCAACATGCTGATCGAAAGGGCGGTTCTCCTCGACGAACGTGTGATACCTCCTAGCTACGGGAGGTTCGGGTTCGAAGATCTCGACTTCGCCTACAGGCTGCTCGCGACTGGGCGGAGAATACTGTGCAGCCCGGTCCTCGTATACCACTACAACCGCACCAGCCTACCGAGCATCTTGAAAAGGTACTACGAGTACGGGCGTGGGCTACCCCTTTTCCGCCGCCGCTCACGGGGGAGTTTCTACTCCAGAGCCCTCACAGCGCTTACCTACTCCCTAGCTGCGATGTTGGCTGCAACTGCAGCGCTTTTAGCGCTAGGCCACGCAACAGCGGCCGGGGCTCTTCTAGCGCTCGTGCTCGCTCCATTCTATGCCTACCACGCGTCGCGCACGAGGCAGGGCGGGTTGGAAAGGCTAGCATATCCGCTTGTGGACCTTGCCTTAGCGGTAGCCGCTGCGGTGGGAGCTCTCGCAACGGAAATCGCTATCATCGCAAAAAAGATGTAAGAATGGAGCCCCGGCCGGGCTTCGAACCCGGGTCCTCCGTGGGGGTATCCCCTCTCCGGCTGCCCTGGCTGCTGAAGCGCCGCTTACGATTCCGGCGCGCTTGCGCGTGGCCGGCGCTCCACCGGGCTGAGCTACCGGGGCGCTGCGGTACCCATAGAGAGGGAGGGTTTTAAATTCTAGCGCGAGCCGCTCGTGCGCGCTTACGGATGTACTCGCCTGACAGTTCTAGGGAAGGGTAAAGCGTCCACTATATGCTCCAATCCGGCTACCCACATGACGAGTCGGTCGACACCTAAGCCGAATCCCGCGTGGGGGACCGAACCGTACCTACGCAGGTCTAAGTACCATTCGTAATCCTCCGGCTTTAGACCGAAGCGCTTGATCTTATCAACCAACTCGCCCAGCTTTTCTATACGCTCACCCCCGCCTATTATCTCACCGTACCCCTCGGGGGCTAAGAGATCCGCGGAAAGGGTTACTTCCGGTCGCTTGGGATCACTCTTGTGGTAGAACGCTTTCGCTTTCTCGGGGTAGCGGTGCACAAAGACGGGCTTGTCGAACTCTTCGACGAGCGCGCGCTCCTCGTCCGCTCCCAAATCTTCACCCCATGCGACCTTCACACCCTTCCTCTCCAGGATCTCTAGGGCTTCATCGTAGCTCACCCTGTAGAAGGGCGGTTTGCAGCGCTCCAGCCGCTCGGCATCCCTACCCAGCAGCTTGAGCTCATCTCGGTTGACCTCCAGGACCTTCTCCACTACATGCCATACAGCCTCCTCTTCGACCTTCATTATGTCCTCTAAACCGGCCCACGCGACTTCAGCCTCGCAGTGCCAGAACTCCGTCAAGTGTCTCCGAGTCCTCGACTTCTCGGCCCTGAACGACGGCGCGATCGTGTACACCTTCTCGAGGCTGAATATGAGCGCCTCAAGGTAGAACTGGGAGGACTGCGTGAGGTAGACAGTGCTGCCGTCCACGTACTTCACAGGAAAGAGCGTAGCTCCGCCTTCCACAGCTGCGGTGATGAACATGGGGGCTTGAACCTCATAGTAACCGTGATTCCTGAAGTACTCGTGGAGCGCGCCGAAAACGGTGTGCCGGATCTTCAGTACAGCTTGCATCCTCCTGCTCCTAACCCACAGGTGCCTCACATCCAAGAGGAAGTCGCGGGAGAAATCTTTCGTAATTGGAAAGTTCCGCGATTCGCCGACCAGCTCCACGTAATCACCTAATATTTCCTTCCCCCCCGGTGCCCTCCTGTCAGTCCTAACGCTGCCAGAGACCACTACAGAAGACTCAATATCGGCTTCGCGGGCTTTGCTCGCGAGCTCGCCACTGAATACGGCTTGAACGATCCCCGTTGAATCCCTAATCACTAAAAAGACCTTGTCGCCGAGGTCTCTAAAGCGGTAAACCCAGCCCCTCACAGTAACCTTTAGCCCGTCCTCCACCTCGAAAACCTCCGCCGCTTTGACAGGCTTCGCTTCCGGCATCCTCCCACCGAGGAACTCCAGGCTTAAATTTAGCTCGGTGTGTCGAGAGGGGCGCGAGAACAGCTCTAACGCTTCGCAAAACCCCTCGACTGCAAAAAGGTTTTCAATACGTACCTCTAGGCGGGTGGTGTGGACTCACGATTCAACTGGCTTGTGTCTGTAGCCTTACTGGTGCTCTTCGCCTACACATCCACTTACTTTCCGGAACACCTAGGCACTTTCATGCTTATCTACATCTTCGCCATGCTAGCGATTACCTTTGCGATCGCAGGGCGCAGCGCGCGCGATATTTTCCGAGACTTAGAGTACGTAAAAGCAGGTAAGCCCCTAGTCACTGTCAGCAGCGAGGAAGTCGCCAAGCTGAAATCCAAGGATCGAGATTTAAACCGAGAAATGAACGAACAGGTTAGAGCCACGCTCCCGCAGCTCCTAGCCCCCTTCGTGTTCATGCTAGTTCTCCTCGTCCCAGCGGCACGCGAGAGCGCGCTGCAGAGCTTGGGAAACCTCCTTAGACCGCTAAGCCTTTCTGATAACGCTCAGCGATTCCTCACTTTCTTGCTATTTTACGGGTTGCTGACTTTTGTGCTGTACGCGATCACCTACGCCAGCGGGAAGTACCTTGAACACATTGGCGGGAGATTGGAGATCCCCTCTTTCTACCTAGTAACCGATCGAGGGTTAATACTAGAAGGTCGAACGCCTATCAGGGCACCCATCAAAGCGCACAGCATGAAGGTGGACACGCGGAGAAAATTCATAGAGATACGAGTAAAAACGCGTGTGAGCGTAGGCGGCGGGGCGAGCAGAGTTAGACTGTACTCCGAAGACCCGCGCAAGTTGGAAGCGTACCTGAAGGCTCTATCCGAAGAGCGCGGCTAACCCTTCGACAGCTTCCTCCTCGCTTGGCTTTTCCTCTTCCTCCTTCTTGGTTTCAGCCTCCTCCTTAGGCGCCGCTGCTGCTTGCGCCGCAGGTTGTACCGGTTGCGCGGCCGTTGCCGCAACCGGTACAGCCATGCTAGCGCTCTTTATAGCCTCGTCGATGTTAACACTGCTCAACGCCGCTACCACGGCTTTTACCCTCACATCGTCAACCTCGATCCCTGCAGCTTCGAGGACCTTTCTCAAGCTATCCTCGGTTATCGGGCGCTTAGCGTAGTGGAGCAGCAAGCTGGCATACACGTACTCCATACTTCCCCCTCCTGGCCCCGAGGAATCCCTCTTAAATTTTTCTCAAGCACATTGGAGACCTACTTCACACTATTAAGGCACCTGTGAGACCCTGCTCGACCCTTTAGGCGCTGCTACGCGCTCTAACGCCTGCAGACGCTCACTCCCACTTGTGTGTTAACAAGCGTACAACCTGAGACTTTGATGGAAAGATCGTCACTTCCTCCTGTTCGGTGCGGAAGAGGGTTGAGGGTGCTGAGAATCGTACCAGTACTCTCGGGTTCTCAAGTAATCGGCTTCCGCCTTGGCTATCTCCCTTAGAAGATCCTCCTCCGTCCTGCTCAAGCTTAGGATTCGAGCGGCTACAGTGGGTCCCACTCCTCTACCTGCAAGGCAGAGCAGAGCCTTTCTGCCGAAGCTCATGACGAGTATGGCGCTTTTTTGCGCGTTTCTGACGACCCGCAACTCCTCTTCGCTCAGCTTCCCTCCCCTCCTCCACTTCTCGAGCAGCTTCACGGTATCAGTATCCCACGGGTTGAGCGCTGCGATTACCTTCGATCCGCAAACAGGGCATTTTACCTCATCACCCGCCTCACCCACCGAAACTTCTCTACTCCACTTTAAGCAGTGGAGGCACACGAGAAGGATGTGCGACCTCTCGAGCCGCTTTTTAATAGTGTCCAACACGAGAAGCTGCTCGAACCCTTTAGCGAGAACACCCGCCCTGTAAGGCTTCTCGAACATGCTTTTAGCCATGGGAGAGAACTCTTTCACGCGCACGACGTGCAACCGCACGTGCCCCTGCTTCAAACTCGCAGAGAGCTCTCTCAGAGCGTTGAGGTCCAAGCGGGTGCTCAAGAGCTCTTTGATAACCTCGTCGTCAAGCGGGGTACCCTCGAACAGCTCAGCCAGCTTTCTCACCGGCAGCTTAAGCCTCGAGCCCCTTTCCACAACTCCCATTCTCTGGCACACCTGCAGCATCTTCCAAAGGTACAAGCTCGAGCTCCTTACCGCGCTGGCGACATCCACGAGCAGCTTCTCCAACTTTTCTGTAAGAAGTTCCTTAAGCTCCTCGGCACCCACGTCCCTTGAAAGGGAGAGAGCAACGCGGTAGGCGTCGAAGAAGTACTTCGAGGAGACTCCAGCAACCTTAGCGAGAGCGTAGCTCAGCAGGAGGGCTAAAAGGGCGTTAGCGCGAGTACCTAAACACGCGTGGATCACGACTAACCTGTTCCCTACCTCCACTAGTACATCCCGATCGCTTGGCACAACACCCACGGCTTGCAGCTGCTTCTCCACATACTCCCTAGCGGCTGCCAGCAGCTCCTCTCCTACTCCGTACTCACCAGCCAGCTTACTTAACGGCTCGCTCATCAAGCGTCGCCTTAGTGCACCGACCTCCCTAGCCACCTTGAACGGCACCGGGAGATCCTCGCCGATCCACGCTGGGATAGCGGCCTCATGCTCATCGGAGGGGGATACGAAGACCCTACCTTCCTCCAAATCGACCTTAACCACCTCCCAAGCCCTCCCGCCTAGAACGAACCTGCTACCTTCGCTCAACGATGAAGCGGCGAAATCGCCATCCAGCACTCCTACCTTTCTCCTCGCGGTTATGTCGATAACCTCGAAGGTCTCCGTATCGGGGATCGTGGATGCCGCGTCGAAGTAGTATTTGATGCTGCGCGATCCGCGCAGCAGTTTCCTCTCTCTCAACCTGAGCAGCTTGATGCCCGTTAGGAATTCGGCCAGAGACCTGAGCTGCCCGAGCTTGAGGTTCCTGTAAGGGTAGGCTCTCGTCACGATCCTATACGCCTCCTCTAGGCTCACCTCTCCGCGCTCCAAGACGAGCCCAACGAGCTGGTGGGCGAGGACGTCGTAGGCCAACTCCTCGAACTCGGCGTCCTCTAGGTCGCCTTTCCTTGCCCTCCTTGCAATCACAACGGACTCGAGAAGGTCGTCTATGTCGGAGGCCACGATGCAACCCCTAGCGACCCCGCCAAGGAAGTGTGCACTCCGTCCCACCCTTTGGACGAGCCTGTTGACCTGGCGGGGGGACATGTACTGCACCACGTACTTCACGTGGCCTACGTCAATACCAAGCTCCAAGCTGGAAGTGGCTATAACACACCTCAAACTACCCTCCTTCAGCATGCGTTCTACTTCCGTTCTCTGCTCCCTAGAAAGAGAACCGTGATGCACCGCCACTGCACCGCCGCACAGCCTCCTCAACCTGACACCTAAGGCCTCGGCCGTGTCACGCGTGTTCGTGAAAACCAGTACGCTCTCATGCATCCGAGCGAGCTCAGCCAATAACCTAGCTCTTTCCTCCGCGTCGTCGTAGGTGCCCGTGTACACAACCTCAACCTCGTACCGTCGCCCTCCCGCAGCTTCGATAACCTCGAAGTACCTACCACCTGCTAGGAAAAGCCCAGCTGCTATTGGATTCCTAACGGTTGCCGAAAGCCCAACCCTGTACACGTTCTGTTCACTTGCCTCTTCCAGCCTCTCGAGAGCTAGCGAGAGCTGAAGCCCACGCTTGCTCGGTATAAGCTCATGAAGCTCATCGACAATCACCCACTCCAGCGCGCGGAGCGCTTCCCTTAGCTTCGGGTTAACGAGTATGAACTGTAGCGTTTCCGGTGTCGTGATCAGGATTTGCGGCGGGTTTTCAGCGATCCGCTTCCTAATGCTCTGGGGGGTATCCCCGTGCCTTACCTCGAGCGCAACACCGAGATCACCTGCGAGCTTGCTCATCCTGTGGAAGATGTCCCTGTTGAGCGCGCGAAGAGGGGTTATGTAGAGCGCTTGAACCCCCAATTCCGCTTCCCCCCTATAGAGTATCGAGCTTAACACTGGGAACAAAGCCGCCTCTGTCTTGCCGTAGCCTGTGGGCGCAACGATTACCGCGTTCGCTCTCCTCTTCAGAACCCTGAAAGCTCTCAGCTGAAGATCGTTGAAGCGGCTGTACCCGTACTTCTTTGCCAACTCCAGCAGCCTTGGGTGCAACGGTACTTCCTCAGCCGTCGACATATCCGAAAGCCTGCATCTGGCGGTGACGCAGCAAGCAACAAAAACTTAGCGCGTGCATACCTGATGGGTGCGAACGTGAGGCGGCAAAAATTTAACGTGGTCCCGCCCTTAAACACGTGCCGCTGTTCAAGCGGAAGAAGAAGAGCGAGCCGCCACCGATACCCCTAGAGGTTATTCTGGCTAGCAAGCCGATAAGAAACCCAACAGTCAGCTGGGAGAAGAACGAGAAAGGAGAGATTGTGATCACGATAAAGCTGGAGCCTTCAAAGCCCGGTCTCTTTAGCGGTTTTATCAAAGAGCCTACCGAGAGGAAAATAGTCCTCGATAGAATAGGGGGCTTTGTGTGGGAGCTCATAGACGGCGAGAGAACAGTGAGCGACATCGCCGAGCAGGTATCTGAGCGCTTCAAGCTTCACCGGAGGGAGGCACAGACCTCGCTACTAGCCTACCTGCAGATGCTCGCCAGCAAAGGCTTAGTGGCTTTGGTGGCTCCGAGCACGCTGCAGGGGGCGGCTGAAACCCCAAGGCCGGAAGAGTGAGCCATGGACGAGTATGAGAAACTGCTCAAAGAGCTCGAAGAGGAGGTGAAAGTTAAGCGATCGATGTCGTGGGAAGAGCTACTAAGTTGGGGGGAAGAGCATGACGTGGGCTTAGTCACCCTATCCCTGCTCCTCGAGGAATTGAAGCGGAAAGGCATAGTAGAAGCTTCACCGGAGCTCGAGCTTGTCGACGAGCATCTGGAGATAGCGATTCCTCGAAGGATCACCGTGAGAAGGCCTAAAGCGCCAGCAGCTCCGAAACCGAAAACGGTGCGCGAAAAGCGTCTAAAGGGGGCTAGGGAGCGGCAGGGTGCACTACTGAAGTACCTCTTGGGAGAGGAGGGAGAAGAGGCCAAGGAGGAAAAAAGAGCGGAGGAGCAGAGCGTCGAAAGACCACCTATTGAGTCCGAACATCCCGAAAGCTTAACTGCCGTAGCCGAGGAGGAAGCGATTCAATCGCGAGCTCCAGCGGACAGAGATCTGGCGATTGCTCTCCAGTACCTGCGCAGGTACTGGAGCGTCGGCGAGTTAAGGTTCGTGGCGGACTTGAAGAGCTTGGGCGTGAACGACCCAGAGAGCTTGTTGAGAAGACTTGTCAGCGAAGGATTAGTAACACTCGCTGAACCCGGAGTTGTGAACGCGAAAAAAGAAGAGGTAGAGAAGAGAGTTAAAGAACTAGGTACTGTCTCCACCAAGAGCCTGGCCGACTTGTTAGGTTTTTAGCTCACGCCAACAGCAACTCCGCTTACGACGCGGAAATACGTGCACTTATCCTTCTTAAACCTTATCTGCTAACGCTTGCTTAACTGGCTGCTTTCACGGGAACGTATATCCTGACTCGCTTGTTGGCATCGACCAGCTTTAGCATACCTCTAGACTCGAGCTCCCGCAGAGCCCGCTTCGCCGCGCTCAACTTTAACCCGAACATGTTGGCGACAAGGTAAGGAGTGACGTAAGGCTGTTTTGCCAGCTCACGGTACACAGCATCAATCGACGCTTGAGTTAATGCCCCTTCGCTAGTTACCTTCAACTTCGGCCTGCCTTCCTCCTGCTTGCCAGCCTTGGTGGCTTGCTCCTTCATCACCCGCTTCTCCAGCTGCGATATGGTAGGTCTCTTTTTGCCGCCCATCTAGACCCCCAGCTCTACAAACCAGCCCCCTTTAAATGTAGCGCGCTTGCAGCTTCAGTAAAACTGGGAGGAGACCAAAATAGCCTCCCGTCCTACCCTTCTCGCCTCCTTTCCGATACAAGCATGAGCACAGCTCCTAGAACTATCGCCGCAACAGCCGGGTCTAGCAGCCAATCGGCGATTCTAGCGAGCAAAATGGTTGCCATGTCAGCCAGTTGCTGAGCCTCCTCTGCCGCTCCAACGCCGACGAACACCACCCTCCCATCCTCTATGAGCACGACCGTGGGGAAGGCTGAGACGTTGAATAGAGCTGTCAGCTTAGCGCCTTCGTCTAAAACCCAGTACCAACCGCTCGCGTTGACGTGTTCACTATAGCTCCTGAGAGAAGCCTCGCTATCGTAGCTCGAGGGGGAGATCATAACCACATCGGCGCTCAAATCCTTCAGCTTGGGTACAAGAAGGGAACAGCCAGTGCATTTAGTGTAAAAGAAAACTAGTAGCTTTACACCTTTAGCCAGCTCTACAACCTTCCCGTCGATATCCCTCAACGGCGGCAGATCCTTCAATACCGCTTTGGAGCGAGTGGCGTTTATCTGAACATAGGAAGCGAGCCTAGGCGCTAACTCGCCGGCCCTGGTGGAAGCCGCATCAGGCGCTGTGGAGTTCTGAGTTAGATCATCGGGAGGTTCATCCCTTCTTACGCACTCTATCGTCACCAACTCTCGGTCTCCAGGCGACAGCTGTAAGGTTTCGTTTTTAGGAGTACACCCATCTGCGAGCACGCGGAGAGTATAGACGCCCGGTGCCGCGACCTCGAGTGTGAGGTTCCCCAGAACTCTGCTTTCGATTACATTCCCGTTACCTGCTACTATTTCGAGCTTGTAATCGCTAATGCTGTTTGCCGGCAAACCTCTAACTACGATCGACAGAGAGGCTCTGGACTCCGAAGGTTGCAAGGGAGCGAGCCCAAGCTCGAGAGTCTTCCTATCTCCCGCCGCAACGGTAACGCTAACAGATGCTGGTAGGAAACCGTTCTTTGAGGCTTTCACTTCGTAAGACCCGGCGGGTAAAGTTAAAACAGCAACGCCTGAACTGTTAGCTACCGCCAATACCCCCAAGGGCTGCACTTCCACCGTTGCTCCTGCCTCCGTTAGGACTGTAACAACAGCCATCGCCTCAGAGCTGCTCTGCGCCGTGCTCGCTAAGCTCACGTAAAGCACCAGCCACCGACCATATAGGATTGCAACTCCTTCATCGCTCTCGTAAACAAAACTAGGTTTCCAGGGGGGTCTCCACCCTGTAGGGCTTAGCCTCTGGCCGTCCACGTACACTGACGCCGCCCCCGCGACTAGCGGCGTTCCATTGAGGAACACTATCGCGTGGCCTTCTGGGTAAGCACCAACCCTTACGACACTCTGGGCACGGACCCGGTAAAGCTCAACCCCCCCGCTCGATTGCTGCACGAGCACGTAACCTTCTCCGCTTCTCGCCCTTGCGTCGAGGATCTTAGCGCTCACGCTGAACTGCCACCGGAAGCCGGTAAGCACATCGTACAGGAAACCCTCACCGTCCTCTACTCGGGCGACAATGAGCGTTCGACCATTCAAGTCAGCCTTGCACTCACCAACTCTCTCGGCAAACACTTTCTCGAAAGTCGAGAGATTGTAGACGACGACGTAGGTGTCGGTAAGCTTGCATATCTCACAGGTCGTATCGATTCCGACTAGCAATAGCAGGTTGCCAGAGACCTTGATATCGAACGCGTAAACCAGCCGGATGTCGGAACCCCTATCGATCTTGAAAGTCGTTGCTTTGAGCTTCGTGTCGAAGATCAAAACCCTATCCAGTTCCACGCTACCTTTCTCCGCTAGGTAGCTGTACTTCGAAATGGCGATAACCCACCGCCCTTTAACCACCGCGCGCTCTAAGCGTCCGCCTGTTATGCTCGCCCTCCACGCAACATGACCGCTTGCGGGATCTAACGCTAGCACCGTTCCGTTGCTCAACACAAAACCAAACAACCCACCCTCAAGCACACCAAAGCCGACGAGCTTCGCTGCGGCGAAATCCCACCGTTTTAAAGACTGCACAGCCAGCGACGGCAGCTCGTAGAATGCGACCGTGCCGTTAGCGAACGCAGCGGCAAGACGGCTGCTGCCAACCACCAGCCCCAGGATCTCGGACTCAGGCTCGAGCGCAACCGCGTTGGGTTGAGCATATGCCAACGGAACAAAAACTGCGAGGAGAATCAGCGAGGTCGTGAGAGTATTCCTCATACTACTCGCTTTCTTTGAAGAGCAGCTTCACCGGTATCCCGTTTATAGTCTGCACAATCAGGCTTAACCCACCTTTCTCCACTTCGGTTTCCTTCGCAAAGCTGGAAACAACCTCTCTAACCCTCGTTAAAGCAGCTAGAGTATCCTTAAGCGCAGCCAACGTCTCCTCCACGGCTACAAGCTCGTCGAGCGCTCGAGCGCTAACCACCACCCTAATCCCCATAAAATCGACTTCGTTGATTGCCCTAATTTGCTCTCCAACGAGCTTGCTAAGTATTGTTTCCAGTTTCCTAACCTTGTCCGCTTTACTCTTCAAAGTTTCATATCGTTTTTCTAAAAATTCTATTTTGGATTTTAGCTGTCCTATCTGGTTATCTAAGTACTCCACGAAATCCGTAAAACTCGTGAAGCTTAGCAAGTCGTATGACATGCTTACCCAAAGGCACCCTTCATTCCGCTCTTAAATATATAACGATGCCGTTGTGTACTAAGAAAAAGCCTGGCTGCACGCGCCCTTGTACTCCCGCCTTCACGCTCCAAAGCGTCGGCTTCTCCTCTGGTACGTCCTCAAAGCTCTCAGGAAATCTATCTTCCTGAACTCAGGCCAGTAAACGTCAAGGAAAACCAGCTCGGAGTAGGCTATCTGCCAGAGCAGGAAGTTGCTAATCCGTAACTCACCGCTCGTGCGTATCACCAAATCTGGGTACGGGTTAGGTAGGTGCGAAGTTTGAAGGTATTTCTCGAATGTTTTTTCGTCTATATCTTCGATCCTCAGAGCTCCCGCTAACACATCTCCCGCTATCCTTCTCGCAGCATCCACTATTTCGGCGCGACCTCCGTACGCTAAAGCTATGTTTAGAAATCTATCCGAGAAGCCCTCCGTCCTCCTTTCAAGTTCTCTAACTCCCGCTACGATGTCGGCTGGAAGCAGGTCGAGGAAGCCTATTGCCTTTACCTTAACCTTCCTCTTCACAAGCTCTCTTTCTTGGAGCTCCCTCCTCAGGTACTCGCGGAGAATACCTAGGAGGATCTGGATCTCCTCGGGGCTCCTCCGTAAGACGTTCTCTGTAGAGAGAGCGTATAGCGTGACAGTCTTCACCCCTGCATCGTAGCACCACTTAAGGAAATCCTCCACACGCCGAGCGCCCTCCTTGTAACCAACCTCAATGGGTACTCCCTCCTCCCTCGCCCACCTCCTGTTACCATCAAGAATTACCGCAACGTGCGAAGGGATCTTGCTGTCACTCAACACTTCTGACTCCAGCACCTTTTCATATAGCCTATATACACCCAACGCGGACGCCAGCTTTCTAGCCGCTCTAGCCAGCCGCGGCAACGCCTGATCACCTAACGCCCAGCCACCTCTTCAGGAGCCGGACACCCCTGTTCAAATAAGCATTGCTGCGCCTAGCCGAGTTCTCTACTGAGCTCTTGGCAGACAAGGCGATACCATGTGACCACTACAGCTTTGCTTCTAACCCGCAAGCCCGAGTTAAAGGCGAATGAGTTCTTTCGTTCCCCGAGTTTTGCCAACGCAACCGAAGCTAAAGACTGCATAAAGTTTTTTCTCCCCGCGGAAAGGGGCTGCCCGTGAGGGGGAGAGAGCTCGGTCTCACGATACTGGTTGCTTCACTCGGCTTTGGCGCGTTCTACGCGTTCTCTTTCGTTGCTTGGGTTAAAGCTCTAACCACGTCATTTGGTCAATCAGCGTGGATGTGGTGGGTTATAGCGCTCCCTATAGCTGCCATAATGGCGTTCACAATCTTCTTTTCCGCGTGGATCGGCTGGGTCATGTTCAGCGCTTCTGAAGCAAAGAAGCAGGAGCTACTTCAACCTTCTAGAACTTCTCGAGCAGGGAGCGAATGTACTGAGCCAGAAGGTCACAGTCGCTTCTGACGGCCTCAGGAGGTAGTACGAGACCTTTCGCCTCGTAATCAAGCACGAAGTAGCTGTCGTAACCCCTTTCCACAAGCTCCTTTATGACCGCGAAAGCGTTCAACCCTCTTGCCCCGGAAACTCTAGTCACTTTCCCCTCCCGTGTGAATCCAGCCAGCTTAACAGCCGCCAGCTGACCGAAGTGCGCTAAGGACAGGGCCAGCACTTCCTCTGTCGTGGAGCCATAAGAAGGGGATACTGAAAGCTTGAACACGCCCCCTAGGAAACTCCTCATGAACTCGACAGCCTTCGGAAGAGCCTCCCGCGCCGGTTCGAGCGCAACCTTCTTAGAGTAAGCCACTATTAGGTTAAAAGCCTCGTCCAAGCTGCTCAGCGTCTCTGCCGCGCTTCCGGCCTCTACAGGGACTACAACCAGCTCAGCACCAAGCTCGTCAGCTACTATCACCGCCTTCTCGATACCCTCAACCCCGGACCTCTCCGGTCCTTCGACCAACTTAACCGCTACGACCTCCGCTCCCTCGTCCAGAAGAGGATCCACGATCTCGGGGACGCTGAGAGCTAGTAGCGCGCTGGACGGCAACAGTACTTCGAGCGCTACCTTCGGCAACTGTCTCAACCTATCCAAGCTGCCCGGCGAACCATCGTAAAGCATGCTGTAGCACAGCATGAGCTCCGCGAGTTAGAGAGTGAAAGTCACTTAATATCCCTTCCTCTTCGCATCGCCAGCCGACACCCTTATAGGAGGCACGGGGGCTTAGGCGCGATGCCTTCCGGCGAGAGCGCCGACACCCTAAGCTTCGAAGATGTTTACGCCGTGTTCGGAAACCCCGTGAAGCGGAAGATAATCGAGTTGCTGGCAGAGCACGGAGCGATGTCATTCTCGGAGCTTAAGCGGGAGCTGGGGACAAGCGTGGGGGCACTTTACTACAACTTGGACGGCCTGAAAGGCTTCGTGGACAAGGACGAATCGAGAAGGTACATTTTGACGGGCAAAGGGCACGCCCTCTATAAAGCCATGAAAGAGGGTGATGAGGCCATCAAGAGGGCTCTAACCGCGAGAAAGCCGTACGCAGTGCTCCTGGACAAGTACCTTCTCTCGATCCTTACCCCTCAGCAGCTTTTCGTGCCGTTCTACAGGAACACATCCCTGAGCGCTCTGGCTCTGATCCTAAGCCTTTCGGTTGGAATCTCCATGACCCTCGCCACCCGACTCCCGCTAAAGCTGATAGAGGTCGAGCAAGTACCGCTCCTCTTCCCGAAGAGCATACTAGCGTTAACGCTCCACCCGGAGGTTCTCCTAGTGCTGGATTACGTAGTCAGTTTCCTAGCGTCAGCAGCCTTCATCGCTCTGGTTTCGTACTTGATCTCCGGGTCAAGATGCTCGCTTCTGGGTCTCGCCACAGGCGTAGCTGTGGCCCAGCTGCCGCTCTACGCTTACATGCTCGTACAGTTCGCTTTAACCGGGTGGAACTACCCTAATGTATCATACACGACGATGCTCGCTTTAGCCCTCTTGCTTCGCCTGCTCCAAGCCTTAACCCTCGGTCTGCTCACCGCGGCAGTATCGGTTTTCTGCAGAACCTCCAGGGAGAGAGGTTTCCTCGCTGCCTCACTGCTCCTTTACTTCAGCTTCTTCCTCAAAAGCTTCCTACCGTAGCACCACTCGACCATGGAAACAAGCCTTTCACCGACGGCTTTCAGGCTCGCTGTGCTAACGCTCGAGCTCGTGGAGCGGCGTAAGCTGTCACTGGAAAGCGCCTTCCTAGAAGCAGTGAAGAAAGTTGGGAAAAGGGAAGAAGGAGCTCTCGAGATGGCTAGGAAATCGTTGCTAAAGTTCGCGGAAGCCGACTTAATGCTGAAGCTCAACAGGGCAGAGCGGCTGCCGCTGAGACGCAGGTGCGCGTTCCGCGTCGCCTACGCTTTGGCGGTCTCCGGTGGAGCGCACGTCCTCGCGCGCGTGGAAAGCGGGTTGCTTAGCGGTAAGCTCAAATCGCTGCTCTCACGCCGAAACCTAGAAGCCCTCTACTCGGCTTTAGCGCGTCTACCTCCTCAAGAGAAGATCGCGATCGTCCACTCCTTCCCCCCGTGGATCGTGAGAAAGCTCGCCGAGAGATTGCAGCTGAGCGAAGTGGAAAGACTGGTCAGAGCGTGCTCAAGGCGAACCATTTGGGTGAGAGTTAACGAGCTGAAGACCAGCGTCCAAAGGGTCAGCAAAGCCTTGGAAAAAGTGACAGCAGTAAGAAAAGACAAGGATTTTCCAGAGCTGCTTGAGCTTGTAGGTGTTGAAGACCCTCCTTTCGAAGTGTTAAAGCTCGCCGAGAAAGGGCTGTTGTTAATCCAAGATAAAGGGAGCGTCGCCGTCGCACACGCGCTCGAACCTCGTGCTGGCCTCCGAGTGCTCGACGCGGCAGCAGCTCCGGGCGTGAAAACGTCCCTTATCCAGCAGCTGGCTGGCAACGAAGCGGAGGTTGTGGCTGTCGACGCGTTTAGGAGCAGGGTTGAGGAGATGAAAACGCTACTATCAAAGTTGGGGGTGAGGAACGTCCACATAACGGTCGCGGATTCCGCGTCGCTAAAGCTGGCTCGCAAGTTCGAGAGAGTACTCCTCGACGCCCCTTGCACGAACAGCGGCGCCATCGCCAGCGACCCCGCGCTCAGGCTCGCGCTCTGGGAGGAGCCGGATGTAGACCGCTACGCAAAGCTTCAGGCAAGCATGCTGGAGAACTCTCTCCAGCACCTAGAGCGCGGAGGCCTTCTCGTTTACTCCACGTGCTCCTTCTTGAGCGAAGAGGGGGAGAGAGTCGTGGACGCTGCGCTGCAACCCGAGCGCTTGGATCCGAGCGGCGTGCTCGGTGTAAACGGCTACGCTGGCTTTTCGTGCAGCCCGTGGGTACGCAGGCTCTTCCCGCACCTGCACAGAACTACTGGCTTCTTCATAGCTCGCTACAAAAACGATTAATTTTTGTAAATTTAAAATAACCTTATTATTACCTTTTCTATATCGGCCTGAACTTGATGCCGTACTCGATAATACCGTTGGGCGACTGCTCCCTGTACCTTCTAAATACAGCTTCGACCTCCATCCCCTCTTTAACGTCCTCAGGCTTAACATCCGCGAGCTGCGCTAAAACTCGCGCCCCACTGTCGAGCTCGACGATCGCCACCACGTACGGCTCCTTCCCCACGTAGTCGCTGGGCGGGTGCCTGACCACCGTGTAGCTGATGACCCTACCCCTTCTCGGCAGCTCGACCAGCTGCAAGCCTTCGCAGCCACAGTAGGGACAAACCTGCCTGTACGGGTAGACTACGCTCCCGCAGGAGGGGCACTTGCCGCCGAGCAACCTATACTTCTTCACCCTCTCCCTCCATGCTCGAGGTACGCTCTCGGCCCACACCATCTACCTCACCCTCCTCAAGACGTGGACTGCAACCGTACCCGCAACACCACCTAAGTTTTGCGCCAGGCCGATCTCCGCTCCCTCCACCTGGTTGGCCCCAGCCTCGCCTCTCAACTGCCTTACGATATCAAACACCTGGTAGACCCCAGTGCCTCCCACAGGATGCCCCCTCGCCTTAAGCCCTCCCATCGTGTTCGTTGGAATCTTGCCGCCCGGCTCGAGCTCCCCCTCCGCAACCAGCTGCCATCCCTTGCCCTGCGGCGCGTAGCCTAGAGCCTCTAAGGTGAGAACGCCGAGCACCGTGAAAGCATCGTGCACCTCCAGCAAGTCAACGTCCTTGGTCTCGACTCCAGCTCTTTTCATCGCCTCACCAGCCGCTTTCCGGAATCCTGACATCGCCAGAGGGTCTTTCCTCTCGTGGACGCTTAAGATGTCTGTCGCTACCGCACCCCCCGCTATCTCGACCAACACATCGCGCGGGTTCCTCTTCAGGAAGTCTTCATTGCACAGGATGATCGCCGCTGCCCCATCGCCCACGGGTGCGCATTCGAGAAGCCTGATCGGATCCGCGATCAGCGGTGAGCTCATGACCTCCTCAAGCGTGACCTCCCGCCTGAACTGTGCGTAAGGGTTGTTGACGGCCATCTTGTGGCAGTGAACAGCGAAGCGCGCCACGTCCTCCTGCTTAACCCCGTACTTCGACAGGTACATTCTATACGCTAGAGCGTTCAACCCAACGAAGGTCGCCCCCGTGAAAACAACGTATTCCTGGTCCTCAGCCGTGAGCAACGCCGACGTGGCGTCATTGGGCAGCGCGTCCGTCATCTTTTCGACGCCTACTACCGCTACGCAATCGTAAAGGCCCGAGGCCGCCGCAAGGTACCCTTGGTGCAGCGCCGCCCCCCCGCTGGCGCACGCTGCCTCAACCTTGAAGGCCGCGACGCCAGCCATGCCAGCCCACGTGGCCACCAGCGCGCCAAGATGCTCCTGACCCTGCAGCTCACCCGACATCATGTTGCCCACGTAGAGGGCTTGCACTTCGCGTTTGTCGATTCCAGCATCCTTCACCGCGGCAAGCAGCGCCTCAACAGCCAAGTCCCTCAGCGATTTGTCCCAGTGCTCGCCGATCTTCGTAGCTCCAGCCCCTATAACGAACACTCGCTTCATGCTAAGCCACCCTCAGGATACCTTTCATCTTCGCGTACAGCCCGTAATCCACGTACTCCTTACTAGAGAGGAAGCGCTCCAGCGAGCTCCTCTTCCTTCCCACATTCTCTGTCGTCACGAGACTTATCGCGTCGGACCCGGCGCCGCTACCGAACGAGACGACGAGGATCCTCTGGTCCGGCTTCGCCGCGTCGAGGACCTTAGCTAGGCCGAGAAGCGATGCGGCCGCGTACGTGTTCCCGATTTCACCGCACAATAGCCCAGGTTTCACCTGCTCCGGCTTGAACCCTAGTGTCTGGGCCACCCTCAGTGGAAACTTCACGTTCGGCTGGTGGAAGACCACAAAGTCGAAATCACTGGGTTTTAAGCCGGCCTCTTCCATCAACCCCTTCGCAGCGCCGACAATATGGCCGAAGTAGGCGGGTGCCCCCGTGAACCTATACGCGTGACGTGGGTACCGTTCGCCCTCCCGGCGCCAGAAGTCGGGCGTGTCGGTAACGTAGGAGTATGCGTGTTCGATCGTCGCCAGGAATCTGTTGCTATCGCCTGACAGCAGGTAAGCGGCTGCCCCAGCGCCGGCTGTGTACTCGAGCTCGTCACCCGGCCTCGCCTGCGCGTTGTCCGTCCCTATCGCCAACCCGTGCTTGATAGCACCGCCCGCGACGAGACCGGCCGCTAGGATCATGGCGGTCGTACCTGCTTTGCAAGCGAACTCCATATCGATCGCGACAACCCTCGGCGTGAGACCGAGAGCCTCAGCGATCACCGTGGCTGACGGTTTCACTGCGTAGGGCGGCGACTCCGAGCCGACGAGCACGGCGCCAACTTCGCTGCGCTCCACCTCAGCCATCTCGAGAGCCTCCCTCGCGGCCTCGTAAGCCATCGTCAGCGAATCCTCGTCCAAACCCGGCACGCTTTTCTCCCTGACGGGTTCCTCGTCACCGCTGCCCCAGATCCTTGCCACTTCAGACCCTTTAATCCTGTAGATCGGCACGTAGGCACCGTAGCCGGCAATTCCGACTTTCATCGAAAACTTCATCGTTTATCGATGGGAGGGTTTCCCCAGGCCTTATTTTAGGGATACTCACGCCTGCGCGTTGGCCCGCTCTCGGCTGCGCAAACACTATAAGCCGCCGAACCATGCGGCTTAGGAGAAAACGTGAAGGAGCTGGCCCCGCTTAAGCTGCGCGCGAAGAACTACCCGATTATGCTAGCTCTACTGCTGGTTACGATCATCGCCGGTGCGAGCCTGCCAGCCCCTATCGATGTGCTGAGAGAGCGCTACTCCCAGTACAGATCTGCGATCGAAAGCTTTACTTCGAGCAAGCCTTTCGATGAGGTCGTTTACCAAATTTTCTCGTACAACGCCTACACGCTGCTCGCGCTGAGCGCACCCCTGCTAGGACCCCTCTTTGCCGCTTACGTAGCCTTCTCAACCGGTTTAACGATAAGAGCGGTAGCGTACATGGAAGCGAAAAGCTTGCCTATCCTCTTGCTCTCTTTCCTAACCACACCTTCCACGTGGCTCTACCTGCTCGCGTACGCCATCGCTCTGACCGAAAGTGCTTGGCTGAGTTTCGCTCTGCTTCAGAAAAAACCGTTAGCGCTAGAAGCAACGTTGGCTATCCTCACGCTAGCTGCAGCTCTCCTGCTGCTATCAGCAACCCTCGAGGCTACGCTCTCCGGAGCAGTGGTACCCCCTGGGTAGGTCTAGTAGTGTTAAGGGAGGAATCCCTGTCAGGACTTATGCCTCAGTTAATATATTCTGACTTTTCAAGCTGTGTTATTTATAATGTAAAAATACCACTGGAATACTTTTAGATTTCTAATAATTTTTGCCTAAAAGATTTAATTAGTTTCTGGAATCCCTTATGTTCCCTTGAGATGCTAAATACTCGCCTTTCGCGCGCTGAAAGCGTGCAACCCGTTCCCCAGCGGGCGCAGAGCCTCCTGGGGGACCCGGCCTGCGGGGTTGAAGAGGCTGTGAAACCGCGCGAGCGGAGGAGCCCGTGAACACCCCACAGTGGGGTGCCTGGGTAGCTGCTTTAAAGTTGCTAAAGGAGCTATTTATATAACGACTTACGCCTGAGCTCTCCGGTCGGGAGCATGCTAGTTGAGTACGGGATAAAAACCTTGGATGACGTCGACGTTTCCGGGAAGAGAGTTTTCGTGCGGGTCGACATCAACTCTCCCATCGACCCAGCTACGAAGCGCATCCTCGACGATAGCAGGATACGGGAGCACACAGAGCAGACGATCAG
>Ga0185307_1000135_pt1 | contig 51349 bp, 57 predicted proteins | sample LHCtaG_FD_128010 | JGI IMG/M metagenome (GOLD analysis project Ga0185307, IMG submission 128010) | Hot spring microbial communities from Little Hot Creek, USA to study Microbial Dark Matter (Phase II) - LHC4sed_matched (SPADES... | ecosystem: Environmental > Aquatic > Thermal springs > Hot... | reverse complement strand
TAAATTCTGAGATCTTGATAGAAGCGAAACTACTTGAGATAGATGGTAGAAGATTAATCTTCTATGTTGCAGCATACTGGGAAGATAAATTAATAGGATACGGTATACATGAAAGATACATTGTAAATAGAGAAGATTTCATTCAAAAAATCAAATAATTTCCTTACTAGCCTATCTGTTTGATTTTCTTAATTGCTTGTTTGAAGAATATCTAAGCATACTTACTGCAATTGTAGCAGTACCATCTTTTGTACTGTTCAATGTATGTCAGAGGTTTACCACATGTAGGGCAAGCAGGCTTCTCTTCTCTCTTAAATATGCTGGTTATGACTCCTAAACCCCTTTTCTCTTCTTTGGCTGGTGCTGGAATTATTGATGGAGCTGTTGGGGCAGCATATTGTGGCCCAGCTTCAAGAGTAGGAGTCTTTATCTCAATTTTATCTTTCAAGATTATTATGTCTCCTACTGCTGAGATTTTGCTCCACTGAATAGTCTCTGTAGTTTGAGCTTTAGTCAGTATTAGAATACCCATCTCTCCTCCTCCAAGTGGTAGAGCAATATCTTGTACTGTTCCCACAAATGTACCATCTGGGTTATAGACTTGCATTCCGATTAACTTACCGCGAGGAACCATAGACATTTGAATACACCTAACCGTCCATAATTATTCTTTTTGTCTTTAATAAGTTTTTAACTATCGTGGATGAATGGATAAGTATAGGGTTCAAATAGTAGAAAATATGTTAGAGTCAGACTAAGGAAGAGTATTCAGATATCCTTCTTTTAGAAGTTTATCAGTTAATTGATATAGATTCTTTTTTGCAGAGAACTTAATATAAAGAATAGTTGTAGAGAAAGCTACAGTTAGCACCGTCATCATTAGCATAGCAAGGAGAGCAAATGCATACGTATAGTCTCTCCCCGTAGCTACAACTGTGAAACTTATCGGTGCCTGGAGAAACGTGTAGACCTCTACTAATTGATTTGCAAGGCTATGAATCTTCGGCTCTTCAATGATTATTTTTATGCTGTCTTTGATTCTTATATTAGAGTCTTTAAATAACCAGACTACTGGTCCAACATAGGATGAACCTACAGTTACAGCGAGAATAGATATTATAGCGATCTGCGCAGTTTTCATTAAAGGTTCAGAAGCGAAGATGTTTTCAGACATTGGGGCTAACTCAATTATGCTGGGTAACGTGAGAGATACATCTAAACCAAAAGCTAAGGGATGATAAGCTCTAGAGAATATATTGCTGAAAGTCAATTTTTCCTCACTAATTCTCCTTGAAGAAATTAATTCGATTCTTCCTTTGCGGTTTTTTATCTTTTTGGTTAGACTATAATATGCGATTTTAGGGCTTAGAAAATGCCATATAATCCAGCAGCCAATTGTAGAAAGCACTAATCTTAATAACGCTAGGAGCTCTCTAATAAATGGAAGGAAAAACACTACTGCAACAATATATAGAAGATATTCTTCAAAACCATCATGGATCTTCAGCAGTTTATCTCTCTTAATATGTCTGTTTATTATTACTCCCGATGCTATACCTGAGCTGATAAGAGCCGGAGGTATAGAGAAAATGAGTGTATGCCAGCTGATCGATCCCCAAGAATCTAGGTCGATTAGAGGCGATCCAAAGGATATAGTTAACATGGGTAAAATCATGCCTACTGATATTGGGATGAGATAAAATTTTCTAAGGTGATTCAATGCCGAGACAATCCATCCAATTCCCCAGCTAACTACGCCAGGGCCCAAATCGCTGTATAGTATCATAGATAGTTCCAGCAAGCTTGATAGCTGCTCCATACTTTTAGAGGAAAATAATAGAAGATTATTCCGAGCATTATGATAGCTACGCCTACGCTCACTATTGTTAATCCAGTTCTGATAGATGGTTCAGACATCATTTATTCTTCCTCCTTAATTAATTTTCCAAGTCTATACGTTATCAGCAGAGCTAGTAGAAGTACTGAGCAAGATATTAGAGTTACATAGGATGGACCACTAAATAGACTCGTTAAGCCGGTTGGAGGGGCTATTCTGAGTTTTTGGAAAGAATACCATGCTGCTAGAAATGATGCGGATACGATATGGTCTACAATATCTTGTTTCGGCATTATTTCTTCACTAATAACTTTAAAGTGTGGTTTACTAGATGAAACTATGGTCACTGCTGAAGATGATAGCTCCCTATACTTGTCTCTATTCTCTACTTCATCTATCTTAGACAATCTCTCTAAGATTAACGGGAGGTTGAGGTCATAAACCTTTATTTTAGGGAATTCATCCAGCAATGTAAGTAGCTCCGAGTAATTTAATGTAGGATCCTACATTAAGTAGCTTAGAGAATCTCTATTCTGCATTATTAGTCTACCTCCCACCATCCAGTTTTCTAGAAGCTTTCCAGCTAGTTCTTCAGATACATTAATGGCTTCGGTTTTAAGCTTCGTAGGATAAGGTGTTTCTAGAGCTGAGACTAAGCTACTTAAGAATGCTTCAACTTCATCAGTAGTTAATTGCCCGCTCATTTGCTTGACATACTGTAGGCTATGGTTTAAGTGTACTTCCCACAGTGCAACGATCTCTGCTGAGGGATTAATATTAGATAGTGATGCAGACTTTAACCCTAGAGACAGTATCTCTAATCCATATGCTAGATTCCGTCCACCCCATGCTGTATAGTTAACGAATTCTATGTATTCTCGTTTTATCTCTTCTAGAGATGCTTTCACATCGTTTCTGTTAATTTTTCCACCAGCTATATATGATATGTACGTTGAATATATTAGGTATGTAGAACATGCAGTTGGAGGGCTCCAACCTATGTTTTCTTCAAGGTACCTACATGACCTAAGTAAAATATTCTTTGAGTTTTCTAAGCCTGTTAACCCATAATGAATTACTGCGAACTCTATTAAGACTTGCTCTACTAGTATTCTTTCATTTCTATCGCTTATCTTGTATTCTAAGTTATCTGATAACTTAGTAAGGACATTAGCTATCTTCTTTAGCATCACTAAAGATTCATCATCACTTAAACCTAGATGTACGTATCCTGCAAGGACGCCTAATCTAGCTGTAGCTTTTAAGATATCTTTTTTCGTAGCCCAATGCTAAACCATTCTCATCAACGTTGGAAAGTAGATATTCCAGGCTACCTTTTAATGCATCTCTTACTGAATCTTCTAGTCTTATCTGCTCTGACTCTGAAATGATTATTGTTTGAGCAATAAGCATAATCAATAATAAGATTGTAAAGATTAGGTAAACCCTATTTGGAGGGTTGTATGTCTTAGGTATCTTGATTCTGCCCTTTTTAACGATAAGTGAAGGGTGGTGGTAGAGGTGGAGGCGGCAGAGGTCTCCTACTTCTTAAGATTATTATAAATGCTACCAATACGGCTACTATTATCAATATTATCGAGATATAGTCTATTAGGTTTTCTGATGGTGGAGGCTGTTTTACGGTAACCGTTACTACAACAGTCTTAGCTATTGTTTCATAGGTTATAGTCGTCGTGTATAAGGTTTCAGTATACGTTCCAGTAATAGTTTTTGTTACAGTTGTTTCTGTGGTGGTAGTAGTTGTCTCTATTCTCTCCCCTTTCAAGCTAATATATACCCTAGCGATACCATTACCTTGATCGAACTCTGTGACTTTGATGTAGTATCCCTCCTCCGTAGTGATTTCACTATTTAGGAGGTTTATCTCAAACTCTCCCCACGTACCCATATACTTATCCTCATCATAATAGGGTGCATCTAGTCCTTCACATAATCTAATCTTAGTTTTTTTCAAGGAACTACATTCTGGCGGTGTTTCAGGATTAGCATCAAACAATGAGATCATGAATGGTTCTCCTTCAACATTCCTGAATCGATACTTATTCACCTTGAATAATAGTACTCCTGGACCAGGTAATGCAGCATCTTGACCTACTGGTCTTCTAGCATGTATAAAATAGTATTCTTCGTCATTTATCGGTATTATTAAGCTATGTGGTTCATCGGGTCTATCAAGCGTGTATATTAAATGTTCCCCATCAGTTTTTACTTCTTCTACTTGAATCCAGCCTAGAAGATATTTAGCCCAACCGTCTATATCAACGGGCGGGTCTAAGAACGGACCGGCATCCATATTTGACCAGACTCCCACTTCTGAGCCTGCACTATAGCCGTCTTTAGCATAAACATATTCATCAAATATCCACATGCTATGAGTGAACTCATGCATAATTACAGATGGCTCGTCAACTTCTGCAATAGTTTCTATGCCTGCGATTAAGTGGCCTTCCCCATTAAGTTTCCTATGCATAAATAACTCAACATATATTCCGTACCCTGCTTTTCTTAGCTCTTCTTCTACTACGTCGAAACCGTATTCCTCTATTAAAAAGTAGAATGGTTTACCCATAGAGCAGTGACTCCATATATCATTGGGTGATCCACTTGCGGCTTCATCACTTCCTGCATGGACTATCAATACATGCTTAAAATTTGTTATATCAACCCCTGATTTTTCTTTGACGAATTGAATGATTTGCCCTTTGAATTCTAAGAGCCTAGAATTATCGTCTCCTCGTTGTGCTCCACTTGAAGGTGCACCATAATAGGGCATAGTTTTAGGTAATGTTATAATTTTTGGATAAATATAATAGTCTAGCCATGTTTTTCCGTAGGAACTACTTCTAATGAAGTTATCAAGTATTTTTACAGTTTGTTCAACTTTTTGGATTGACGAACTAAATCTTGTATCTGTAAATTCTACCATTAAGACGAGTGTTGGCTGAGCTCCCAAGAAATGTATTGGTCTATTCCATTCAATCTTTTCTTCTTGAGCATATGCAAATGGATATAAGAATACCGATGGACAGAAAGATAAAAGAACAATTAATGTTAAGGTAATCTTACGCAATACGATAATTACACCTCCTACACTCTCTTTCCCCAGCATATATCGGGTAACCACATGCTGGGCAGTATCCTATTATCTGCTGGGGAGGATAAGTAACAAAGTACTGCTGTGCATATGGTGCGGCCTGAACTGGGTAAGGCTGATATGGATATCTTGGTGGAAGGGGTTTCCTTCTAGCTCTCACATAAAATAGGCTACCTCCGATAATAGCAATAGATGATATGACGGCAATAGGCAGAGAGATTAGGGGTTGGAAGGCTACTTCAGCTACTACTGTTTGATGTGTAAGTGTTTCTTCAGATGTAACGGTTGAAGTAATAGTTGTAGCTACTGTCTGGGTTAGTGTAGTAGCCTGTTCTGTGGTTATGACTTTAGTTATAGTACTTCCAGCTACAGTGATGTTTTCCGTAGACGTCATAACAGTTTTGGAGATTGTAGTTTGTATTCCTTTTTGAGTCGTTTTGGTTTGAACTTGCACCTGCTCTATATTTGTAAGTATTAACCATTTCTTCAAGTTAGTGAATAGTATTCCGAAGAGAAGTCCCACATACTGTTTTACTTGCTGCTTGCTTCCGCCATCAATATAAATCCACCCAATCGTTTGATCTTTAGAAACTACTATAGTGAATGTAATCTCTCCACTCCCAGAAACATCATAATTCTTTTGTAGTACAACTGCTTCATAATCATATATCTTCAAACTTTGACCTATTTGGAGACCTTCTGGGATCCATAAGTCTATACGACTGCCTTGTCCTCCAATTATGTAGCCATCTTCATCAACTTCTAGATTTACAGATTTAACAACATCTGATTCGATCTGGATGAGTATACTCTGTGGAGTAATAGAATTTATGATATATGTATGATATGAGTTTTCAGGCTGATATGTCTCTGCATCATATAATTGGAAAACGAATTTTAAGCTAGCTTGAATATATGGCGGAGTCTTTGCTAATGTATATGGTATTAAAAAAGATAAAGCTAAAAAGAAAATAATGAGCAAAGTCGTTATCATTGTTTTCTTCTTCATCTACTACTCACTCTTTTTCTGGGAGCTCTTTCAGTGACATATCCCCATAGACGTTCATCTTCCAGCGCCCAAGATATTCTTCTCAATAGTATTGATGTAAACACTAGGCCGACTAATATTATCATCGTTAGTCTTGGGAAGAGTGTTAAAGAAGCTAAGAGGTTAACTATGACTTCATAGATAAATCTGATTATTATTACTGGAATAAATCCACCTAATAGGTCAGCGAAGTTTATGGATCCATACTTAGCTTTAACATATCCCATCCACCATCCGGTAAGTGCTGGGAAAATCAATAGAAACATGTTCTCTACTGCTGGCAAGACTACAAAGGCTGGATTGATTATTTCAGGTACAGATGCTACTGTAAGAAAATTCTTGTAAGCTACACATCCAAGCCCCAGTGAAGCACCATATACAACGCCATCCATATGGTCATTAATTTCCTTCCCTGTTAGAGGGTTTGAATCTAATACAAATAGAACTAAGAAGAATGTTAACTCTACGAGCAGGGTCTTAAGTAAGTAGTAGGTCAGACCGCTTGGAAACCTTATAATAGAATATAATGCTCCTATACACCCACCAATACCGATGACGCTTACTATCAATAATTTAGGCTCAGGCTCGTATTTATCTGATCTTAAGACCCATGAAAAGAATATGAGAACTGGAAGTATGGAGAGGGCAAATGAGCCCAAGACGAAAATAGATGTATGTAAGAAAAGAATCGATAAAAGAATAAATGAAATAATACCCCCAATGGCGATCATCAGAGAATATCTCGGTAGTAGGGGATCCGACTTACTTGATAAACTTCTTCTGTCGGCATCGTTACTATTTTTGGTTTAATAAATAATGTAGAGAACCCCTCCCTCATATGCTTTTCTTAGACATGGTATTATATCACCGGCAGAAGCAGTGAGACGTAAACGATTGCACCTAGAAATATTAGGTAACCCATTAAGTAAATTCCAACAGCGATCGGCTCCTTATCAACATCATCCAAATCAACCCCATATGGTTCAACTTTAGCAAGGACTCTATAGTAGGTGAATGCGAAGAGGAATGATATGAGCACTCCTATGAATAACGTCACGAGCTTATACGCTATCAATGTGAGGGGGTTAACACCTGAAACAATCCCTGTAGTCGTACCAATAGGAAGCGGAGATATCATAGAAGCAATAAAAGCAAAAGAGAGATAAATGAAGAATCCTGCAGCAAATAATGCTATAGCTATAGGGTTACTTCTAATCTTCGAGATCTCACTAATCCCCGGGGTAATATGATCAAGAACCCGTAACGAACCTAAACCAACAAAGAATACAAGTAGAAACGTTAAGAACGTCCTCAATAATACCCATACAAGATTAGAGAGATAAACAATAGGGTCAAGCCACGGAGGAGGCTGAGGTGGAATGATCTGAACTAAATGTAGAAGTAGCACATTTTTATGTCTTGCCACGTGTATATAAAGTTTAGCTGATCTGAACGTTAGGGTCATTCATCTTCTCTTAGAGTAGGGAATTCAACAGCCACTTTAATAATGAATTATCATACGGTAAATCCATGAAGATAATTCCAGTCTAATCTAGAAGAATCTTTCCAAGCTTGTTACTCCTATTATCTTCTCGAAGTCTAGGTCTAATGCATCAAAGACTTGCTCAAAGGTTGACGTCAAGTATTCTACATACTTGTCAACATCTACTTGGTCTTTACGGGCGAACTGTAGTGGTGTTACACCATCTTTATCTTTAGTCTTCACGTATTCGATGATGTCTCCTGAGCTTACTTGTATTCCTTTCTGGATCAGTTTCCTAGCAGCTTTAACGTGTGGGGGTGTAGTCTTAACATACTTCTCCACACCCCTCGATAACATAACTCTAAATGATAAGTCTTGAAGCTCAAACTTTCCATTCTTAAGCTTATTGTACCATGTTCTGACTATTTCACGTATGGTATCTTTTGCTTCTCTAAGGCTATTCTCGTCTTTGACTTCTTGGAGAACTCTGATCATTTCTTCGAATGCATCTTTAATGAATCTAGGTATATGCTTCTTCTTCCCAGTTAATCCCTTAACATCTACTACGCCTTTATCTGTTAATCCTAGGTAATTCTTCTTTCTCATTGAGAATACTATATAGTTATACCTCTTATCTATCTCAAGGTCTAGACGTAGATTCTTCCTCGCCCAGTTAAGCATTTCTTCTACTGTTTTCTCATCTTGTGCTTTAAGGAAGAGTGAGTCCGTATCTCCATATATTACCTCAATATTCATTGATTTAGCTTTACTAATTGTTTCAAGAAATACGTATCTAGCAATGGCTGTAGTGCTCTCAGCAACTGGTGGACAGTATAGTGGGAAACCTTCAAACCCGAAGACACCGTAAGCAGCATTCAAAAATACTTTCAAAGCTCTCTGGACTACTCCATACCATCTTCTCTGAAGGTCTTGCAGAGATTTATCACTACTTAACGGCTTATATATTCTAACTCTAATATCTCTCAAACATCCAATTAATTCACTCTGTATTCCTCTCCTCCTCTTACATATCCAATGAGTAGTCTCAGGGACAATGTTATCTTGACACTCTTCATGTACGCATCTTACGGTCTCATAGCTTAGATTCCATTCTTTCAAGATAGATGGATATAGAGAAGCAAAGTCTAAGACGATTACATTGAAATGTACTCCAGGTACGGGGTCAACCACTATAGCTCCTCTATACTTTTTTCCCTCAATAACAGGCTTAGTGGAGATCACTCCCTTCTCTTCTATTAGTTCATCAGACCTAGGTATAATATATCCACGCTTCCTATGTTCATAATATAGTAGACTCTTTATCCATCCTGAAACACCATGTCTACAAACATCTTCTATGGGTAGTCTACTAATTCTAGAGATAACAATTAATAATTTTAGTAGTAGCTCATCATCAAATGTTAGCAATTCGTGGACGAGTAATGCATCGTAAAAACTATATCTTGCTAGCTCACTACTGGTTAGCTGGCTAATCGGTTTGTCTATTAATAGTTTCCCCTTACCTATTAATGATTGAGCTATTGCTTCAAGTGTATGTTCTCTATACTTATTATCGAAAGCATATACTTGAATGCTCTTGTTGTTGAATAATCTATAGAGGTCTATGTGGATGCCTTTCCTTAACGATGCCCCTTCTCTGCCCAGCGTTATAGGTATCTTTTCTTTAGGGATCTTGAGCTGTTCACCTCTATGTCTAAGATATGGCATATCGAAATCATCTCCATTAAACGTGGCCACTATGGGGTATTCTTCAATTACTTCATAGACTTTCTTCAACATCTCAACTTCATCATCGAAAACCTTTGCAGTAAACTCAGTATTTCCTTCTACTTCAGTAAAATTAGGAGTCTTTAATAGATAGACTTCCCTTCTACCATCGCTTCCAACCATGGAAACTGCAACGACTTTATCTCTAGCCTTATCAGGAGATGGAACACGTGTAGCTATAGGTGAGAGAACCTCAATATCTATTGATAAATGTTTAAGCTTGCACTGCTCTGCCTCCATTAGTGTTATCCATTCTTCAATGATCTTTTTATCATCTTTTGATAAATCTGGAAAATATTTCTCGATTATCTTCCTAATCTTATCTCTATCCGGCTCGGCTGGTAAGAGTTTTGCATTATCTAGACGATATGGAATACTCGGTACAAGCTTCATATCATATAGATAACAGAGATGGTAGGGTATATCGGCTTCCCATGCCCTCAGCTTCTCTCTAATAGAATTTGATGTACCACCAATAGCTAGTGGGTCACTAGCATAAATCTTAGTAAGTTTGACTTCTCTATCTCTGAATAAATCATATTTCTTCTCAACCTCAATCCTTGCTACTCCTTGAAGTTTAAGGTTCTCTACTTCTTCAGGGCTTTCTAAAACATAACAATACGGTTTATGGCCCGACTCATCATGCAGAATCTCTACCTTATTATCTTCCATATCTAAAAGTTTCAGGTATGCTTTACCTTCTTTACCATCATAAGCACATCCCAATAAGAAATAAGACTTAAACTTCAGATGCTCATCAAGGCTAGTCTGACCCATCCTAAAGTTAAAAGCATATACTTGTTTATTTCCTTTTACAAACATAGATGCTTATCTATGAAAATATTAATAGGATAGCTCAAAGCTGATAAATGGGCTACGAGTGGACCCGGAAGCCATCATACTTTCTATAGAAGCTCTTAAACTGTGTCAGGAGACTGGTATCTCTCCTAGCTCCGCGTTATATCTCGCAGCAAAGAAAAAAAGATACACTATTAAAGAATTAAGAATGGCTAGGAAGATAATGCATACATACTCTATTTATAGGAAATCAGCTTTAAGATATCTAGAAAACATCATATCTGACTCTGTGCTAGATTGGGTGAGTAAAACTATACTCGAACTTATTTCCTCATGTATAATTGGTGGAATAGATTTTGGAGACATTACCATACTAGTATCTAAGTTAAGACAATCTATGGGTAAGAATTGGCCAGGAGAACTTGAAAAACATCTTGGCATCTTAAGATTAATCTATTCAAGACCTGAGGTGGAAGTAAATTATCCTATGTGGTTTACAAGATATCTAGAAAAACTAATGGGTAAGATAGATGCGGAATACTATCTAGATTTTCAAGATAGGGTTAACCCGCCAATATATGCATCATTAAATACTCTAAAGATGGATAAAGAGAAGATTCTAAAACTAGCAGAAGAGAGAAATATAGTCCTCAAAGAGGATAATAGAATTCCAGACATTTATCTTGTAGAGACTTCAAACACTAAAGGATTAAAAGACCTTATGAATCAAGGGCTAGTAACTATACATGATTTCTCAAGCTATTATGCAGTAAAGATTTTGAAACCAAAGCCTAATGAAATTGTACTAGACGTATGTTCAGCTTCAGGAACCAAGACTTGGCTTACAGCATTGGAGATGAAGAATAGAGGGTTAATCGTATCTATAGATTCATCATGGAAGAGGATTAAGAGCCAGGTGAAGAGAATGAATTTTCTCAATGTAAGAATAGTTGAAGTGATCCAAGCCGATGCTACGAAACCTTTACCAATAAGGCTTGAAGTAGACAAGGTGATAGTTGACCCACCCTGTAGTTCTACTGGATTAATATGGAGAGAACCATTCTATAGATGGGTGATTAAGCCTAGACATATTAAAATGTTCTCAAACTTCCAGTCAAAAATACTTCAAAACTCATCAAGACACGTTAAGCGGGGAGGATACCTAATATACTCAACATGCAGTATAACGGTCGAAGAAAATGAGCATGTCGTAGAAGATTTTCTAAGAATAAATCCTAGCTTTGAATTAGTAGAACCATCTCTAAGCATAGGTTTGCATGGTTTAAGAGGTCTAGCTGAAGCTCGTAGGCTCTACCCACATACTGATATGTGTAATGGGTTCTTTATCGCATTATTCATGAGAAGATACTAACATAATTAGGCCATTGATGAAATTATTGGCATAGTTTACTGTTAATGATCTAATCTTTGGAAAGACTGATTCCTTCCCCGCCCTAAAGGGCGAGGGCCCCCTCTAGAGCGGAGAGGTTGGATTATCTCTCCCCGTTTCGAGGAGTTCAATTCTGGTTGGGTCTCAAGCCCGTTACCCTTCTGGGACTCGGGGTTATGAATATGTTGTATGCTCCTACTAAATCAGCGTTGAAGATCTTGTTTAGTTTTGTCCATTTGAATAGTCCTCTCTTTACTCTCCCTCCGAATTTCTCCCCATGTATTAGGCATTTAGATGATGTATATGCTTCATTAACATTATCACAGTTATTCCATACTTGTCGGCGACCTCGCCTATCCTGTTCAGCATGTAACCATATGTCCACACGTGGATATGGTTGAAGTCCCCATTCTCCTGTGCAATGTTCTTCGGTTATACAATCTTAATTGTTGTGATACCTATATTGTAGAGTCACTCAATAGCCTGCTAACTCTCGCATCAACATAGCTCTTTATCTGCCCCCTCCACATAGAGTACATAAGCCTAAGCCTCCTAAAGGCCTTCAAGCCGTACCTATTAAGCATGGACCGATATTCAGCTGTCCTAATCCTCAGTAATACAGAATACTTTTAACGGTTTACCATTAACAAGCCTTGCCAAGTCGTTCTCAACATATATAGCCATCAAGTTGTTAATACCAACATCTATACCTGCAACAAGATTGGCCTTAGGAGTCTTGGGAACCCTCATCCACACTTCTCTAACAGCTTTCTCTCTGTTCTTCTATACGCGATTACATCAAATTTGTTTTGCTTCTTTATGTTGTCAATGAATTCAGCCCATGCCGAGACAGCATATATTGCTTCAAGAATAGTTGATCTTACAGCTTCATCAGCTCCGATAATAATCTTTATGTCCGTGAGCCCTTCAATCTTCCCAGTTTTATTTCTCTAAAAATCATTGATTGAAAGAGATGTTATTGATAGTCTCCTCTGCCTAGAAAAATTCTGGACAATTATAAAATCATACCTTAGAGAGTCCTAGAAAAAACTCCACCTTAAATAAGAATCTTTACTTATAGATTATGCCCTATGTTAAGCAGAGAATAGCGACTCCAACTTAGCATTATATTTATAGTTGTTTAGAGATTTAGTTCCTGGAGATAATGTGGAGACCTCATTAAAGGAAGTAGTTTAGGGTGTGTAGGTAATGTCTCAAGATTGTGAAGAGTTGAAGCAGATGTTCTCATTCCCGGTTGAGTTGAGATATGAAGGTAGAGCTAGGTTTCTATCTCCTCTCTTACCGAGTAGTAGAGATTTTGCCCCCTCTTCTCTTCCTGCTTTCTTTAATCCAGCTTCGAAATTAAGTAGAGATCTTGCAGTACTCTTCTTGAAAGCTTACTTCGAGGATGGGAAGATAACTGTCTGTGAACCTCTTGCAGGTACCGGTGTTAGGAGTATTAGGATTATCTTAGAGACTGGTTTAGTAGATCATGCTTTAGCCAATGATATATCTAAGAATGCATACGAATTGATTAAAGTAAATGGTAAATTAAACAATGTTGAAGATAAGCTTGAAGCATCTAATCTTGATGCAAATGAACTACTTACATCTAGAGGTAGAGGTAAACCCAGATTCGATTATGTTGATATAGATCCCGCTGGTTCTCCTGCAAGATTTATGGAGAATGGTTTTAGAGGATGTGGGAGAGACTCTATCCTCGGAGCTACGGCAACCGACCTCTCAGCATTAACGGGGTCTAAGCCACTGTCATGCTTGAGAAAATACGATTCATACCCTGTGAAAACTCCTTTCTTAAAAGAAGTAGCTATAAGAGTTCTAGCAGGTTTCATGGTTAGAACAGCTGCTAGAATAGGATTAGCCGCTGAACCAGTCTTTGCATTCCTAAAAGATTACTATACCCGAGTCTTTGTAAAAGTCTCTCCAGGGATAGACCGTGCCAAGAAGATTCTTAGACAGATCGGCTGGATATCTTACTGTCCTAGATGCCTAGCATTATATACATATACAATTAATGATGTACCAGTATCTTTATGTGGTAGATGCTTATCACCCCTACCTTCTGCTGGTCCTCTATGGCTTGGAAAGCTATTTAGTGAAGAAATAATTAGAAAGATGGTTGAACATGCATATGAGGAGCTTGATATGTATCGTGAAGCAGCAAGTTTACTAGAATATATGCTGAATGAAGATCCATCATTGATAGGCTACTACCCTGTAAATACAATATCATCTATTCTTAAGGCAAATCCTGTTAAACCTAGAATATTAATAGATAAATTAAGAGATAGAGGCTACAGAGCGTCTTTAACACATCTAGATTATTCTGCTTTTAAGACAGATGCACCACCCGAAATAATTAAGGACGTCTTCTTATCTCCTTCTAGGGGATAAGAGAGAATCATGCCTGCTTAACTTTATTATGCTTAAATTTCAAGTAACGAGCAATCTACATCCTTAAATTAACCGTAGCAACCGAATTTTATGTTATAGAATGGTTCGAAACTGGGCTGAAGAAGCATATAGAGATATTTTCAGAAGAAGAGCTAAGATTGAGGGTCTCAGGTCTAGAGCAGCTTATAAACTGCTTGAAGCAAATAAGAGGTTTAGATTGATTAAGGAAGGCGACATAGTTGTAGAGCTTGGAGCATGGCCTGGAGGTATGACTCAAGCAGCTTCTAGACTTGTTGGAGAAACAGGTTTAGTAATAGCTGTAGATATTAAAAAGTTTAAAGTATTCAGCGAATCAAATATAATCACTATTCAATCAGACATTCTTGAAGAAGAAGATACTATACAAAAGATACTACAAGTACTAAATGGGAAACAAGTTGATATGGTCATCTCTGATGCTTCTCCCAAGTTTACAGGAATTAGAGATGTAGATATTGCTAGGCAGATGGAGTTAACAGAAAAATCATATAATATCTCTCTCAAGTTGGTTAAAAGAGGAGGTTCAATAATGTTGAAAGCATTAGAGTGCCGTGAGCTTCAGCTACTTGAAGAAGAAATAAGGTCTTCTTTTAGTTATGTAAGGAGATTTATCCCTTCAGCTACTAGAAAGACGAGCTCAGAAATTTACCTCATAGGTTTAAAAAGATATCGAGAATGAGGGTTTCGCACTTATTTTTCCTCAATACTTTTTGAGGAACTAGATGGCGAGATCAGCCACTCTTCTATCCATACACAGATATTCGGTGAAACGGTACCCTGCTTACCACATACATTATTGTATATGCAGGAGGGGCAGGGAGCATCCTTTATAGGCTCAAGGGTAACTTGCCTAATAAGTGGGACAAGCCTTCTAGTCCATCGGTCTTTAGCAAACTCTCTAACTCTCTTTACTATTCCCTTCTTCTCTAATTTTATAGCAATCCTAGAACCCTCTCTACTAGTTACCCCAAGCTTATGCCATAATTCTGATTGGAGTAAACCTTTATCTTCATATTTAAGAAGAAGCTTTATGGCTTTTTCCTCAAGCTTACTAATTTTTTGAGGCAAAATAAGCACCCAGAGATAATACTTCCACATGTACTATATAAAAATACTTTTAAGACCAGCAGTCATACATAGTTGGCAGTAGCTTAACTGAAAGAAAGTGTAAAAAGCAGTCGCATAATTAAGAAGAAAGGTATTAGGATAGGTATCGAGATAAAACTGCCCTCGAGAGTCAGTAAAGATTGATGAATTATGTATGAGTTTCAAAAGGTTTTTAAAAACTTGAGGGAAGAGCTGGTTTGGCAACCCTAACCGCCCACATAAATCTTATTCCAGTCCTCGCTTCAAGCTTCTTAGGGCTCGCTAAGGACTAAATATAGTACTATGTAGGTCTTGCTAGGGCTTATACCCCATCCCCGACGAGCCCATCTGCTTCCTTACTTTTGTATTTCTGCCTATTTTTATCTTACATGCTTCTACATAATGTTGTTGATGTATATGTTTTTGTTTTTAGTTCTTTTATGGCTTCCTTGCTTTTAATCTTCTTAGTCTATACGCTGTTGGAATACCTTAAGATAAATATCTATCTATCTCTTGGGTAATATGCCTTATTCGTTGTATCCCTGATTTGTTAACTAGCTTCTAAGATTCATTAACCACTTGATTGAGTTCTTTATATCTACTTCTAAGAGTTGTTATACTTATTGAAGCTATCTTAGCTAGTCTACGTTGATTTACTTTCTGCCCAAGCATCTTGGCGGCTAAATAAATAGATGCAGCAGCTAAGCTATCAGGCTTCTTACCGCTTGCTAATCCTGCTTCTCCAGCTACTTCAATTATCTTGTTTGCAAGATGCTCTACTTCTCCTCTTAGATTTAATTGATTAATTATCTTAGAAACTATTACGCTAGTCTCCCGGATATCTCCTCTAATTTTTAAATCTTGAATTATTTTCCTATAACATTTCCAGAACGACTTCTTGCTTATACCGGAAAGGTTGATGAATTCTTTCATATTTTTCGGTATAGAGAATATCTTTGATGAAATATAGAGAGATGCAGCGGCTATGCCTCTACAGTTTCTTCCAAGCTTTAAATCCTTCCTCCATAGACGCCTAACAATCAGTGCTGCATTTTCTTTAACACTTTCAGGCAACTGTATTTTCGAGGAGAGGGCATGTACAGCTGACAGCGTTCTTATTAATGATTTATCACCACTTTCAACAATATTCTTCTTCAATATCCTAGATATTTCATCAGAGTACGTACTATTCTCTAAGGCCGTGGTAGAAAACCCCATATCATGGATTAGAAATGTTAAAGGTGCTCCCACTCTCTCTTTATCATTCTTCGTAAAGCTATAACTCCTACATTCAGATCTTCTATCTAGTATTTTATGGGAGGCAACAAATCCGCAATTTGAACATATTATCTCTCCATTATCTTCATCTTGTATAAGGGTGTGGGCTCCACAATTTAGACAGCGGTCCATATTGATCACCTCGGGCTTTTCTCTAAGATGTAGAAAGTCTCCCCTAAGTATCGTTTAGATGAGTTAACTGTTCTAACTTCAGCGAATGGTTGAGAAGTGGGCCCGAAGATGCTTACTACTTCTCCCACTTCTCTAAGAGAGGAATCATATACTTTTACACCAATCTTAGGAGTTCTCTCACATTTGATGACTAATTGATTTTTTACTATCTTCCATAGTATCCCAAGCCTTACTATTGTTAGCTTACTAGACACATTTTGTTATTTCCTTCTAATGCTTTAAAGTTTATCTTAAGCAAAATTTTATGAGTTAGATTACTTTGAATCTCATTTTCCAAAGCTGTAAGGTATTAATTATCTAAATTGGCCATCTGTACTGAGATGATTACATGAAGTAATACGTACAAATTCTCTCGAAAACTATGATTGTATTATTCAATATGCTCATTCTCTATTCTTTGTCCACATAGTAAGAAATGTCGCTCTTAATCATAGAATAGCCATGTTCACAATATCAATGAACTATTCTCACAATCGTTAATATGAGCCTTCCTGTGAATTGTTAAATGAATCATGATTGAAACTAAAGTTTTCCAAGAATCATATATGATGAGAGAATATTGGTGAAGAACCTGGACCTCTTCGTAAATGTCTCAAGAAAGTCCTAAGTATTGTCCTGCTCTTTATATCTAACCTTCCTTGGAAGCCTAGCTGCTGACACCTCACATATAATATTGGTAGAAGATTTACCAGATACGATAGGCTTAAGGAAGTGAGAGATCAACCTTACGCTTACCAATAAACTTCCTGATTAAGAGCAGGGGAACGTTGACTCCACCTTTAACACCATAACTAGTATGTAGTTAGCTCTGTGTCAGTCCTATAAACACTTCTTTTAAGAAGTAACGGATGCCCCACTTGTTTATTTCTTAATTCGCCTCAGTAGTCTCTCAACCTGCTGTTACGTATAAATAGTGTTGAGAGATAGTTATGGAAACTTATTTCTCACTACTTCTTGTCAATGATTCTCCTTTAAGTCTCCATAGTCCTTTAGCTGGGTCTCCGATTACTATACCGTATTCGCTAGCTAATTTATCACTTATTACCAGTTCACTAGTATACTCAGAGATGACAAGGTATGTTTCAACACTTCTTTCTTTAACCTCTCCTATGAGGAGGCTCACGTAACCTACCCCACTCTAAATACTCTCATTAATCCCCACGCAGTCTTATAAGTCTCAATAACCGCGCCGTCTGGTAGTTTAGGTAGTAATCCAAGCTTCTCAGCAACACTCATCGGAATAAGGATCTCTGGGATATCTGTTTCGTAACCAGTATTAACTAGTGCGACTAAATCTAAGGATGCACTCCGATACTTTACTCTGACTTTAACCCTGACTCCTATGATGCGGCCAGCCTTAAAGGCCTAATATACCCAACCCTAACCAACAGCCACACTAGTTAAGGTTTAGCAAGCGGGAAGCTGTTAAGCTTTCATCCCAAATCTTGATGGGGTCCAGATAAGAGAAAGAGGATATTTTTAACTGTATGGATACAATAGCTATAATTTCTAGCTACTTTAAACGTAATAAGAAAGTAGAGGTAAAATTGCTTGAAAAGAATAACTAAAGATGATGTATATTTAGATTTGTAGAACTATGGTAGTTGTAGGGATAGCTCTATTAAGTTAATATTCTAAGGCGATGAGCTAGGATCTTAACTAGAGAATTCTTATTCATTGGTTTATCAGGCTTGATTACAACCTTACCTGTTTTAACCCACCACATTGATGGGTGTGCTCCGCCTTCTAATTCAAACTTCCATCCTAAGCTTTTAGCGGCCTCAATAATCTTCTCGACGGAAGGACTCTTAACAGCTAGGCTAAGAGGCACACGTCTACATCTAGACCTTGGGGCACTCTTATCAAAATATACTGGCCAAATAACGTAGCCATCCCGCTTAATCGTATAAAACCGCCTCTATCAGTTGTATTGAGCTGTCTTTCATTTATATAGTTTTCTCTACGTGGGATCCATGGTAAAAGTATCTATTTAATCAATTTTATATCCTCGGGAAGTAGTATATCTTACTCTAGGATGTCTCCTACTCTTTAAGTAGTATAGCATTTATTATTCCATCCTGACCGGGTCTGGATGTTACTCTTGCTTTACCCGCCTCTGTCTCAATTATAGCACCTTTTGTTATGACTCCTCTCCTCTCATAATCTCTATTAGCCTTGTTTGCGATTACTCGTAGTATCTTTACCTTCTTACATGTTCCCGTTTCAGAATCAACAACGTTTGCATAGTAATCTGAGGCAAGTGAATATTTTAAACCTCCACCTCTCTGTCTCTTAATTTTAACTTCTTTATCACCGATTAAAGTTAAAGCTGGGTCTCCACCTCTTTCATACCTCCTCTTCTTCCTGTATGGACGCTTCTTTCCACCTGTAGGCTTTCTCTTATGAAGATCCCAGTGCCATTGAACCATCTATATCAGATAATCTTTTGAAAAAGCTATATTTAATGATAAAGCCGATATATGATTCAAAAATAATAATGCTTAACTAAAGTTATCTGGAAGAATAATCTATTGTTGTCTTTCAAATTTCTCTATATTCTTGATCCCTAGTATTTCCTTTGAATCCACTTTACCAGCTTTCTCTCTATCTTCATCCATTCTTGATATTAATATTTTCTTAATAACTGAAGGATTGTTAGGTACTCCTAAGTAATCGGCAAGCAATTGGGTTGTCTTCAAGATCCTAGTCTTTCCCTTATCTTCTGCTTCTACTAGCCCTTTCTCTATTAGGATTTTTATGTGTTTGTATGCTGAGTTTCCTCTAACTGATGCAACTTTGCTTTGTTCAATTGGTTGGTGATAAGCTATGAATGATAATGTCCTCATGATACCTCTACTAAACAATGGTCTCTTCACATACTTCTTAACTAACTCATGATATTCTCTTCTAAGCCTTAGGTAGAATCTCTCTCCAGGAAGCTCTACTAATTCAACTGCACCCTTACTATCATTATATTTCTTCATTAGTTCCCTTATGGCTGATATTACTTTCTCCTTCTTTCTAAGCCCACATATGCTTAGTAACTCTCTAACATCAACTGGTTTAGATGCAGCGAAGAGTAATGCCTCAATTCTAGTAATGACTTCTTTAAGGTTTTTTTCAACCAATCCGCCTCACCATAATCTTGCCGGTTTCCTCATCTTGTAGTATCTCTATAACGCCTCTAGCAGCTGCAAAAAGTAGTAGTATAAATCGTCGAACAGCTTCAATTCTGTCAACACCTTCTATCAAAGCTTTAAACTCTATTATTTCATGTTCTACAAAAATATCTTTAAGAGTATCGATGAATTTCTCAATCCTCTCCTCTAACTTTACCAGATAATCTTCAAAACTTAAATCTGTAAATGTTTGTAATACTTGGAGAGCATTTTCGGTTTTAGTCTTCTGATAGAGTATACTCTCAAGAGATTTGGCTAGGTCTTGAATAGTTAATATCATGAATTCTGGAGGTATGGGCAGGTCGATCGTGTGGGGAATAATTAACTGAGGTTTTTCCTTAAGTTGGCTAGGTGTATCTAATCTAAGTAGTTTCTCAGTCTTCATTCTATGAATAGTTGCTGCAGAGTATAGTGCTATACCACAGGGGTTTAAATCTACGATTTCGAGCATCTTAAGCTCTTCTATTAATGCTCTAATAATTTTTACTAGATTTACCTCCCAAGGTTTTACTTTCTCGATTCTAGTTACATCGAATAATATCTTCCATCTGGGATCACTCCAGATAGTGATCGTTTTCTCACTCATGAACCGCTACCTCATCAATATTCATCTTAACAATTCTCGATTCACTTTTTCTATTATATACTCCTATTAACTGATCTGCTTTCTCAGCGATAACATCCTTCAAGCTTATAACTATTATCTGAGTTTTCTTAGACATTTCTTCAAATAGTTCAGCTAGCCTGATACTATACTGAACATCCATATGCGCATCTACTTCATCGAAGATGTAGAACTCCGCTGGTGTTAATCCTTGAAGAGCTAAGAGTAAAGCTACAGCTGCAACGGACTTCTCCCCTCCACTAGCGCTTCTAGCAGATCTTGCAGATTTTCCTGGGAGTCTCAAGATCATTTCTACTCCTTTACTGAATGGATTCTCTGGGTCTTCTAGTTTAAGCCATGCCTGCCCATCAGTCAGCATAAAGAAGAATCTTTCAAAGCTTTCCGATACTTTACTGAAGGTATTCATGAAGACTTTCTTCTTCTCTTCTTCAATCCAATTAATAAATCTCAATATCTCATCTCTTTCTTCTTCAATCTCTCTAATTCTCTGAGATCTCAACCTGTAATTTCCAATTATTTCTTCATACTGTCGAGGAGCTAATTGATTTATCTTCTCTAATTCCTCTAATTCTCCACTTAACTCATTTTCAATTTCTTCTATTTCCTCTCTAGGTATATCAGGGAAATCCTGAGCTGGTAGAGAATCTAATTCTTCCTTAATTTTTCTCATTTCTGATTCCAGCTGACTTCTCCTAACAGCGATACTTAATCTCTTATTAGTTAATTCCTGAAGTCTAGATTCTAAGACTCTAAGTTCATTTCTAATGCTGGAGACGATTGATGAGAATTTTTCCAATTCGATTTTCTTTTGGTGAATTTTAAAGATTGTAGAGTTTAATTCATCATTGTAATTTTTAAGATCAGCCTGGATTAAATTATATTTAGTCAGAATGTCTTCAAGCTTCATTTCTAATTCTTGTTTTTCATTCTTCTTATCTTCTATTTTCAATTTTGTATTATTAATTTGAGCTTCCAATCTTTCGTATTCTTTACTATATTCTTGGATCAACCTAGAAGTTTCTCGGAGTTCTATCTCTATCTCTTTACGGTTAGTAGAAATATTAAGGAATTCTTCTTCACTCTTCTTAACTTCGTTTTTTAAAAACTGGATTTCAGACTTATCTGCCTGTTTTATTCTTCCTAATTCTTCAACATATCTTTCTAGTTTTGATCGAGCCTCTACTAATTCTTTCTTTAACTTAATCTTTTCTAAGCTTAGAGATGTAAGCCTCAAGAAGCTGTTAAGTATTTCTTCTATGTTTTTATTAATTGCTATCTCTTTAAGTTCTTTTTCTAAATTGACTTTATTTTTTTCATCATATAGTTGCTTCTTTTCTACTTCTATCAAGTGAAGATTGTTCTGTAATTCCTCAATTTTCATTTTAATCTGGTCTAACATTTTGATTGATTCATTATACTCGTATTCTAGATGGATAATGTTCTGCTCCATTACTGTACTAGTAACTTCTATTCTTCCATCTGGATATGATATAATACCTCTACTATCTACTATTCTAATGCTGGGATTCTGAGGGATCTCGATCTTCTTCTTAAATAATACATTCTTTAGAAGTTGGCTCACTACTTCTTCAGCCCATTTCGTTTTAGGTTTGAAACCTTCAATTCTGAAGCGTGCCCTTTCAGTCATTGTTTCAAGAGGGATGATCTTTACTTTTAATCCTGCTTGATGGAAGATCTCAGCTAACTGAACGCCCATCTTCCAGCTATCAACGATGAGTGAGTGTATCCATCCAGAAGTTCCTGCTTCAAGTTTAACGAGCATCTCATAATCTTCCATATCTATCCAATCTTTTAGAAACCCATAAACTCCATCAACTTCATTTAGAATATGATTAACTTTCTCTTTCAATCTTCTTTTTTCTATAAATCCCGATGAAGCTATTGTCTCCGTTATTCTTAATAGGTTTTTCTCAATTTCCTGAGCTTTCAGTAATATATTCCTTAACCTATTATATTCCTCATCTAAATGTTCTAATTTCAACTCAAGTTTCTTTAACTTATCTAGATGTACCTTGTAGACATCTAGTATGTTTCTTCTCTCTTGGATTTTCTGAGCGATTATGTCCAGATTCTGAGAAAATTCTTCTTCTACAGATTTGTTCTTCTTCTCCATCTCGTTGATTTTAACTTTAACAAGCTCAATTTCTTTCTCTAATCTATTTCTCTTCGAGGTTGATTCTTCAAGTTCTCTCTCTAATTTCTCTAGCTTATTCTTTAGTGAATCAAGTTCTTGTTTACGATTTCCTAATTCTTCAGATATACTAGTGAGATGTTTTTCTAATGAATCGTGTTTAGCCTTCTCATTAGTTAGCTTCTGTAAAGTTTCCTCTTTTAAGTTTAAGCTTTCTTCTAGTAATGTTTCTAGGTTTGTTATCTCAATATTGATGTTTCTTACTCTCTCTGTGATGGTTGATTTTTCCGATGTCAGGTTTATTTCTTTTAGTCTTAGGTCTTCACGGATTTTCTCTATTTCTCTCATTCTTTCCTCCATTTCGGAAGTTTCTTTAGTGATTCTAGTCCATTCTTCTTCTGCATTATTTAGTTCATTCATATACTGTGACTTACTCTCTTCAATCTTTGTTATTTCTTCTTCGAGCTTAGTTGATTGAGCGTCTAATTCTATCAATTCGTTTTCTAATGTTTTTAAATTTTCTCTCAGTTTGATGGATCTTACAGCAGAAAGTGTATTCTCTATCTGTCTTCTCCTTAAAGCTTCGTTTCTTTCTCTTTGAAGCTGGATTACTCTTGCTTTGACTTCTGTTGTTCCAGCTTTAGCTATTGCGATGTTCTTCTCAGCTATCTGAAGTTGGTCTTCTGCCTCTTGCCTTTTCCTCTCATATTCTCCGATTCCTGAGATATCTTCCAGTATTTTTCTCAATTCTATATTGCTCATTTCTGCTATTGATGTTACAGATCCCTGAGGTACAATATTGAGACCAGATGATTTTATATTCGCCATAGATAGTATAGTTAGTAGTTCTGCTCTAGAGACTTGTTTACCATTAAGAAGATATTCGCTCTCTCCATTTCTATCAAGTCTTCTTGTTATAGTTACTTCAGGAGAATCTACTGGAAGTATCCTTCTAGAATTATCTAATGTTAGGGAGACTTTGGCTGCCATGTTTGGAGAATTATCATGTATTAGCTCGGACATCTTCCCTACTCTTAAGTTGTGTGCGCTAAGCTCTCCTAGAGCAAACCTTACAGCATCAAGTATATTTGATTTCCCTCCACCATTAGGTCCAGTAATTACAACGAATCCCTTCTTAAATTCTATATTATTCTTCTTTGAGTTAAAAGATTTAAACCCTTGGATTGTTAACCTTTTGATATAAACCATCCTCGGCTGATACGAAAATAGCTAAAAACTTATTAATATATCTTAGAACTAATAGAGCTATTTAATACGGAGAGAAACGAACAGTCTTACCAGGTATAATTTAGTCATTCTATTCGTAGGAGAGAATATAGAAGAATATAGATGTCTTCCAATGACTTTATATTCATAATGCTGAACTAGAATTCGCCCAATAAATATATTAGTACTCTTAGTAAGGTTTTCCTAGAGTTGTGGTCTGTATGGAGAGGTTAAAGAAGTTTCAAGGTTTGATGGAAGAATTAGGTTTCACGTCTTTTATACTGACTTCACCCGCTAACATTTTTTACTTTGCAGGATTCATGTGTTCAGGATATCTTATCACTTCCTCAGATGGAGATTCTAAACTATATGTTTATCCTATTGATTATGAAGCAGCCCAGATATACTGTATTCAAGGGATCGATATTATTAAAATGAAGATTACCTCTAGTATAAGTGATATTGTTTCAACTCTACCAAATACTTCAAAGAAGAAAGTAGGATTCGATGAACTAGAGTTTGAGCATTATCTTAAGGTTAAGGATTATGTTGAATCTTTAGATCATTACCCTGAACTTGTTTGGAGGCTTCGAAGCATTAAGGATCCAGAAGAAATAAGTAGAATTACTGAAGCTGCAGAAATAACGTCTAAATGTATGGAGTTAGCTTCTGAGATTATTAGTGAAGGTGTTAGAGAATCAGAAGTTAAAGCAGAGATACTTGAAGAAATGATAATCTCTGGAGCTGATAAGCCTGCTTTTGATATTATTGTTGCCTCCGGTCAGAAGTCATCTCTACCGCATGGTGGGGTAGGTGATAGAACAATTATGAATGGGGATATTGTTATAGTGGATATAGGATCATCCTACCATGGATACTGTGCAGATATGACGAGAACATTCTACATTGGTTCAAACCCGCCTGATGACATATCGAGTATGTACAATTTTGTTCTTGATACGAAGAATTTAGTTGAAGAGAATACTAAATCATGGATTCTTGCTTCATCACTCGATGAAGTTGCAAGAACAATGATAAGCAGTAAAGGATACGGTGAATACTTCGTTCACGGTCTCGGACATGGAATAGGCATAGAAGTTCATGAACCTCCAAAGATTAATCCTGTAAGCCAAGAAATACTGCAAGAGAATAATGTAATAACTATTGAGCCCGGCATATATATTCCTAGGAAATTCGGCATACGTATTGAAGATACGCTCATTGTAGGTAGAGACAACATAGTAAAACTTACTTCTCATCCATATGATTTCAGTATCTATTAAGCTCCAAGTCTTCTCTGCCTCTTCTGATATGTTCTTATGGCCCGCATGAGGTCTATTTTTCTAAACTCAGGCCAGTAGACATCTAAGAATACCAGCTCACTATATGCACATTGCCATAGTAGGAAGTTACTTATTCTTTCTTCTCCAGATGTTCTAATTATTAAGTCTGGATCATTTTTTGGGAGGTCGGCTGTATAGAGATGTTTCTCGACCACTTGCTCATTTATATCATCTATCTTTAATTCTCCTCTTAGAACTTTACTTGCAATACTCTTAGTAGCATCAACTATCTCAGCTCTCCCACCGTATGCTACTGCAATATTTACAAAAAAGCTACGATAATTATTTGTTGCTTCTTCAAGCTTCTCAAGAACACTTCTAACATTTTCCGGGATCAAATCTTTTCTTCCAATAACTTTTACTCTAACTTGATGTTTATGTATTCTTTCATCTTCAAGGTATTGCATAGCTTTTTGTTTCAGTAATTGAAAAAGTTTCTCTACTTCTCTATTAGAACGTTTAAAGTTTTCAGTTGAAAAAACATAGAGCGTGATTATTTTAACTCCTAGGTCGAGACACCAATTTAATAATTCATCTACTTTCTCTGCTCCATATCTGTGGCCTTCCCATGGTTCAAATCCTTTCTCTAACGCCCACCTCCTATTACCATCAAGGATTAATGCTATGTGTGAAGGCATTTCTTCATTCTTTATACTTTCATATAGCCATCTCTCATAAAGCTTGTAAGCTCCGAATACTTCTAGAACTCTCTTAAGTAGGCTCATAGAGTCGGATATACTATGATATCTTCTTTAATTTATATCTAAGTTATTCTGTTTTCTAGAAATTCAGTATTTAATTATTTTAATCTTCGGAATATTCTTTCTTCTTGACTTTAAAGTAGTTAGAGTAAATATTTCTCAGTATCCTTGTAACGATTAATGTTACTACCATTGTGACTATGCCCAGTATTGCGACAAGTATTAATAGGCTTATTTGTGTTTCTTCGAATGGTCCGAGGATCGTTGAGATTACTAGTACGCCTGTTCTCTTTAGGAGAGCCCACATCCATATTGCTAGTATGATTGACCTGATTGTACCCCAGAATCTCTGCTCTTTTACAAATAGATAGTATACTGCACTTGAGAATATTGAGATAAGCACTCCTACTGAGATTATATCTATACCCCCTATTATGAAAGCACCAGTTAATAACGGAGTTTTTTCAATCCACCACCATGTATAGAGTGACGGGTCAGGTGGATTAGGATAAACAGTTGTGATAGTGTTTAATGCTGAAACATATCCAATGTATAGCCCTGAGAGTATTAGGATTACTGAGACAAATGTTGCGAATGCTCTAAGCTGCTTGTAGGGAGGCATCTTGAAGAGGTTTATAAACCAATTATAGACTCCGATTATCTTCTGGTCTATGTTAAAACCTCTAAAGACTAGAATTAAGCCTATGGCTGTTAATATTAAGGGTAATGAAATAACATTTAGGAGGTAGAGTATGCCTGTAATGGTTAGGATTAGCCCGGGTACTCCGAGGAATATTCTAGCATATCTAGGCTCCGTAAAAGCTAGTCTAAGATATCTCCCAAGAATTAACCATGTTCTCTCTACTGACTCGCTCTGCCGAACAACTAATCTTTTAACCGATATTACGGGGACGCGGGAAGATATTACCGGTAGAACGAATTCATCAGTTACACCATCACTTATGAATATTACGCCATCAGCTTTAAATACTTTCAATACTTCTTCAAGTTCATGCATTATTTTTTCATCAGCTTCTATTCCTTCACTCTCCTCACCTGCAAGAGTAGCGATCTGTACGTTTTCTTGACCAAATTTCTCAACAAGCTCTCTGTAGACTCTGAGCGCACCAAACATAGCATTTACATCTGCTTCCTCTGGGTCGCTTAAAGCTAGTGTCTGAGCAGCTTGGAGATTTCGGTCAAATCCTAGAAGTGGTGTAGATATTCCTGTCTTCCTCTTGAGATCATCGTCTCGGTCGACGACTAGGACTAGAAGCTTCCTACGTTCTAAACTCATCTGTCTTATCTACTATTTATTCAGCATAGTTTTACATAAGTATATCGGATTTAATCTACTATGCTAGGCTATGCCATTCATCATCTTCTATGAGGATCTTTAACTCCTCAAATGATAGTTTTTTACCAGAGATAAGTTTGGCCTTAGCTTGGTGTTTAAGCTTTTCTTTAAGCTCTAATACTTTTTTAGAGTTTTCTTCTTCTCGATATTTCTTAATAGTGTTTTGTAGGTCTATTATCTGTGAAGTTAAGAGTATCTTCTCGGCTTCAAGCATTTGAAGCTTACTCTTTACTTCTAAGTATTTGTTATGACATTGGTCTGCTTTCTCTTTCAGCATCTTAATCTTCTCCTTAAGTAATGTTTTCGGCTCTAGTATCTTAGGAAGCATTTCTTCCTTACTCTTTCCAATCTCTTCTCTAATCTTCTGTATTTCCTCTTTAAGATTCTTTATCTCAATATCTAACTCCTGCAGCTTACTATTGTATTCTCTCTTCTTTCTAGCTGATTGAAGCTCAGACTGAAGTTTCTCAACTTCATTGCATATTCTTTTTTCATCATCTTTCGGTAGAGGCTTTGTTTGAAGTGTCCAGTCGAGTTTCTTGAGTCTCTCTTCTATTTCTTCAATGTTCTCTCTAATATTTTTTAACGTTTTTAGTTCCTGCTTAGTCTCAAAGTATAATGCGCGTTTTTCTTCAAGTATTTTCTTCTTTTCTTCAAGTTGTTCTCTCAATTTATCTATTCTGGTTTGATACTCATCACGTTGCCGATTAAGCTTCTTTAATTCTTCTGATAGATTCTTAATCTCCAAGTGGATACTATCTCTTTTAGATACGTATTGGTCGATTTCTGATTGTTTTTCACTTATTTCTAGATTTAGTCTTCTTAATTTTTCACGTAGTTCATGCAATTTATTCTCTAGTTCTGTTACGCTCATATATTCACCTCAGTTCCATCTCTCCCTCGCTCAATACTCTAGTTAGCATTGCATGTAGTTCTGTAAATCCTTCCATAGTTATAGATGATACTAGGACTATGGGTAAACTAGAAACTATATCGTAGACTGCTTGAGCGATCTCTCTTGACAGATGCATTAATACTTTCTTTGACTTATTCTCTATATCTACTATTAATGATTCTAGTGACTCGCTCCATCTTTCAATTCTATCAATATATTTTTTGGGGACAGCATCTATCTTGTTGAGTATCTGTATCATTGGTAGCTGAAATGTTAGATATATTGATGATGCTAGGAACATGCTTGCTACAAAGTTTCTTGTTACTGCACAGAACATAGGGTCTAGGAGGAACAACATAACTTTCCTACCATCTCCAACATGCCTAGTAAATATTCTTCCTTCTCTTCTATACGCAAATAGTTCAAGTTGGCCTGGAGTGTCAACTATTACGAAGTCTACATCATGTGAATTTACCTCTTCAGCTAATTCTTCTATGTGTCTTGCTACTTCTCTTAACGTTGCTATTAGGGCAGCATTCGGTCCTAGCCTTCTCGTCGTCATTATCCTCTCATAGTCTACCATTTCTCTAACATCTACATCCGGCTCATAGGGTAATGTTAACGCAGCGGGGTCAAGATTTACAAGTAATGTTGTTTGTTCCTGGCTTCTTAACCAGTCACTGAAAGCTCCCGCGAGTGTTGACTTACCTGATCCTGCAGTACCTGTGATGAAGATTGTGTACATTCTTGATAGAGCACCATCCAACTCGTTTTCCTTTGACTATACTTGATATGATGCTATTTATCTGTTATTATAAGAATATTTACCAGCATAATGTCTAGATTTCTGAGTCCTGGAAATGCTGCTCTCTTTAAATGATTAAGAGGGTTTTGTTAGTTAGCTGAATGTCGGCCTACGTGTTATTTGAAGATTCCTGAGAAGCCTGAGAGCATCCTTTCATCATCTTCTTTTATAGCTTTCAAGACTGCTTCCTTCTCTTCACCTAAGACTTCTTCAGCTATTTCTTCTGCGAGACTTCTTGCTCTATTACATTGTTCTTCTGTTCCTAGAACTCTAACGTAGAATCCTCCTTCTCTCAATGGCTCGGAAACTCTAAAGATGACGTTACCTCTAGATACTATATCATCTTTAAGCAATTTCTCTTCTAATTCTCTTGATTTACCTCTCTCTACAAATAGTAATATCTCCATATTCTCACTTCTTCTTAGATAACCACCAATCCAAATATTCTTCTCTAGCTTTTTTCTTTTCATCTCTCTTTAATTTGTCCTCAAACATTCTCTCTGACTCAACTACGAGGTCTTGGAACGTATATGTCAAGCCACAGCTTTTACATACATATTCTTTTGTGTTTCTATCATAGAATAGCTTTGAACCACATTCTCTACAGAAAGGCAACTCCTCCACCTTTCCAGTATTATCTCTCTACTTTTTAATATATAATGCTTACTCGGGTGCTGGTGTTAATCTTCTTGAAACTAGATATGTGAAAATGATGAATAGAAGTATTATGAAGAATATGAAGGTCCCCAGCGATATCAGGATTGAGGTTGGTTCTTCGGAGTAGAAGAAGAACGGTATAGGGCCGATAATTACCAGACCGCCAACCTTAATCTCTGGGCTTAACCCTAGGAAGATTAAGGTTAATCCGACAAGTATTAGAAAACCTCCAATCAGAAATATTATGCTTCTCGGAATACGTATCATGTATTCTTCAGGCATATCCTACTACCTCTAGAAAAATGAATAAGGAGAAGATTACCATGATTAAGATTAGAAAGAAAAGGAGTAGAGGTTTTAGGCTTTTACCACCAATTAATATAGGGAATGGCCCGACAAGTATGAATCCTCCACTCGTCACTTCAGCTTTTTTTAACCCCAATACAGAAAAGATTATAGCCAATCCTATCAAAACCATAATCAACCCTAAAACCATATAGAAGAAGCTGGCCATCAAGAGATTTTAACATCTCCCAGTATTTAGGGGTTAATCATTATTTAGGAATCCCAAGTAGGAATCGCTAACGATTAAGAACCTCTCATCTAAGAATAGAAAAATTATTTTATCTTTTATCCATGCGGTGATTAGTGGGATAGGCTGGCTACCAGTCTTTAAGTAGGTTCTGGATGCTCTTATAGAGTTGGGAAATTTTATTAGGTGAGAATAATTGGTATGATTAGGGTGGAGGAGAGAATTGGCAGCACTTGGTATTGCAGGAGCATATGATAGAGCTATAACTGTCTTCTCACCTCAGGGTAGACTCTATCAAGTAGAGTATGCTCTTGAAACTGTTAGATCAGGTTCTACAGCTATAGCTATACTATGTATAGAAGGTGTTGTCTTGACCGTAGAAGAGAGAATGCATACTAAACTTCAGAATCCTAATTTTTCCTGGAAGCTTTTCCAGATAGATGAACATATTGGTGCAGCAGCTGCTGGACTAAATTCTGATGCACGTGTACTAGTAGATAACGCTAGAGTCTATGCTCAAGTTATAAGACTATCATATGATGAAGAGCCTACAGTTGAAGCAGTAGCTAAACGTATAGGAGATATAATGCAGCTATATACACAGCATGCAGGCGTTAGACCATTTGGAACAGCATTACTATTTGGTGGAGTGGATAAGACGGGTCCGAGAATCTTCTATACAGAACCAAGTGGGCTTGTTCTAGAGTACGATGCTTGGGCGATAGGTAGGGGCGCAGATAAAGTTAAAGAATTCCTAGAGAAGAATTATCAAAAGAATATTAGTTTAGAAGAGTCTATACAATTGGCTTTAGAAGCATTAGTAAACTCTGTTGATAAGATTGAGGAGGGATGGACAGCCCGCCTAGTAACTATACCTGTTAAGACTAGAAAGTATACTTCAATGCCTTCTGAAGAACTTCAAGCAAGGCTTGAACCATTGATTAGAAATAAAAAGAGCTAAAGGCAGAACATTAATAAACATCCTGGATATATCATCTCTAGGCAGAGTAAAAGAATTAAGCGTGTAATAAGCTGGGAGGATAAATAGGTTGTCTAAAAGCTATACAGTGGCGAGGATTGAAAAGAAGGGTGTAATGTTCGAGATACTTGTAGATCCTGACCGTGCTCTTAAATATAGGCTTGGAGAAAATATACCTGTTTCAAAGATTGTCGTCTATGAAGAGGTTTACAAAGATTCCCGTAAAGGAAGTAGAGCAAGTGAGGAGGAACTAAGGAAAGCCTTCGGTACAACAGAGTTCTTAAAGATAGCAGAGACAATACTAAAAGAGGGAACAATACAAGTTACTGCAGAGCAGAGAAGGAGGCTGATAGAAGAAAAGAAGAAATCGATTGTAGATTTCATCTCTAAGAATGCAGTCGACCCTAGGACTAATCTTCCCCACCCTCCCCAGAGGATAGAGATGGCCATGGAGGAAGTGGGGGTAACAATAGATCCTTTTCAAGATGCTAAAGAACAAGCATTAAAGATTATAGAGAAGCTTAGGACAATACTTCCACTTAAGATAGGTGTGATAAAACTCCAGATAAGGCTTCCAGGCGATGTAGTTGGGAAATCTTATGGATTGATTAAGAATATGGGGAAGATTATTAAGGAAGAATGGAGGAAAGACGGTAGCTGGGTTAGCATGGTAGAGGTTCCAACAGGTCTGCATTTAGACTTAATAGATAGGTTAACGAGGATAGCGGGTGGAAGAATCGAAGTAAACCCGTTAGAGGGGTAGAAGCATGCCTTTATATTTTTCAGAGAGGGAGATTGTCTTACCTGGTCAGCTACTTTCAGATGATAGTAAGAGAAGTGGTGAGGGAACATACGTTTTAGGAAGCAAGGTCTATGCTTCAACAGTAGGTTTTGCAACAGTCAAGAATGATAGAGTATGCGTTATACCCTTTAAGGGTTCATATAATCCCCAGCCTGGAGATAAAGTTATAGGGATAGTTATAGATGTTAAACCAAATGGATTCGAGGTGAGTTTAGGGAGACACCTAACAGCAACTATAAGGATGCCTGATAAGAAAGAAGTTCAAGCGCTAAATTTGAAGGTTGGCGAAGTCGTCTATGCATTCGTGAAAGAGAGCGGGCTTAGAGGAGTATTCCTAGAGACTGGTGAAAAGATTAAGAAGATTACTTCAGGCTTACTGGTAAGTTTGCATCCATCAAAAATTCCTAGATTAATTGGTAGAAGAGGATCTATGATTAACATGATCAAGAAGGAGACTGGATGCGATATGCTAGTGGGGAGAAACGGATTCATAGTTATTAAGGGTCCATCTCCTACGAACGAGTTTGCAGCAGTTTCTGCGATAAAACTGATCGAGAAGGAAGCGCATTCACAGGGATTAACAGAGAGAGTTGAAAACTTGATTAGAAGTATTCTTGTAGGTGGAGCGGGGAATGAGTAGTGAAAAATTGAAATTAGTAAGTGAAGAGGGTATTAGAATTGATGGTAGAAGACTGGAAGAGCTTAGACCCCTAAAGATAGAGATAGGTGTGCTAGATAAAAGCGACGGCTCAGCATATGTTGAGCTGGGTAAAACTAAGATTTTCGCTGCAGTCTTCGGCCCGAGAGAAGTACATCCTAAACATTTAGCTTTACCAGACCGTGCAATACTAAACTGTAGATACCATATGACTTCTTTTAGCGTGGATGAGAGAAAGCCTCTAGGAATGACTAGAAGGGAGATAGAGTTATCTAAGGTTATAAGAGAAGCACTTGAAAGCGTAGTCTTCCTTGAAGAATTCCCTCGTACAAGCATTGATGTATATGTTGAAGTCATACAAGCTGATGGTGGAACGAGAACAGCTGGTCTGACAGCTGCATCTCTCGCTCTCGCTGAAGCAGGTATACCTATGGCTGATCTAGTAGCTGCAGTAGCTGTCGGAAAAGTTGAAGGCCACTTAGTTCTCGATTTATGTGACATAGAAGATAAGTATGGGGAAGCAGATATGCCTATTGCTATGGCCCCTCGGCTTAACTCTATAGTCTTACTCCAATTAAATGGGAGACTCACGAAGGAAGAATTCAGGAAAGCTCTAGAACTTGCAAAGAAGGGGATAATGGAGATTTATCAAAAACAGAGGGATGCTCTTAGGAAAAAGTACAGTGAAGCATCTTTAATGGAGGTTTAACATGGCATGTCCATATCTCAGATTAAGAAGAGCCTAACAGCTAGAATCGTTCAAGAAAAGATATACAACCTACTTACGCAGGGCAAGAGACTTGATGGTAGGTCTCCAACAGACATTAGACCGATAAACATTATTACTGGACTCGTAGAGAAAGCAGATGGCTCTGCACTCGTCTCAATGGGTGGGACAAAGATACTAGTCGGAATAAAGACAGAAGTAGGTTCACCATATTCTGATAGACCGAGAGAAGGTTCTTTCACGGTAAATGCTGAGCTTCTACCGCTTGCCTCGATAAGCTTTGAGCCTGGTCCGCCTGATGAACGTGGGGTTGAGCTTGCAAGAGTAGTCGACCGTAGTATCAGGGAAAGCAAATGTATAGATTTAGAGAAGCTATGCTTGATAGAGGGAGAAAAAGCATACATCCTCTTCATAGATATCTACGTACTTGATTATGATGGGAACTACTACGATCCCTCAACTATCTCTGTTCTTGCTGCTCTAGCTACTGCAAGAATCCCAAGGCATGAAGTCGTAAACGGTAAAGTGCTGAAGACAGGAGAATACTTTAATCTCCAACTTCAATCCTTACCATTCACTGTTACATTCGGGATAATTAAAGAGAAGTTTTTAGTTGACCCACAAATTGAAGAAGAATTAGCTCTAGATGTCTCATTGATCATCGGTGTAGATGAGAAAGATAACATAGTATCTATACAGAAGAACTCTCCGGGACTAATACCTGAAAGCCTACTAGAACAGATGATAGAAACAGCATCGGAGAAGAGCAAATTCATTAGACAGAAATTTTGCGAAGCATTAAACATCCGAAAATAGAATAGGCAAAAATAAGCAACACTATTGTTTGACTTAAATTCTTCATATGAACCTTAATGTACAATTGAATCTTTCTCCAAATTTGGCGTGTATTCATCTAGAAAGTTTATATAAGCCTAAGCTTTCGAAATAGTTTGAGGAGCTGCCTATTATGTACGCTATACTTGTAGTTATAATAGGGATAATCCTCTATGGTCTTGCGTATAGATACTATGTTAAATGGTTTGATAAAAATGTAATGATGGTCGATCCAAAAAGGACGACGCCCGCACATGTGTACATGGACGGTATTGAATTCTTTCCATCAAATAAGTATGTTCTATTTGGTTTCCAATGGAAGAGTATAGCTGCCCTAGGCCCTGTCCTAGGACCAATCCTAGCAATTCAGTGGGGCTGGCTTCCAGCATTCCTCTGGATACTTTTCGGAACGATATTTATTGGATGGCTACAGGATTATGGGAGCATGATGGTTTCTGTAAGGTCTGAAGGCGCATCCTTTGGCCCTGTAACCTACGAACTGATCTCACCGAGAGCTAGAACGATACTACTCTGGTACATTCTATGGTACATTGTACTAGTACTGTCATCTTTCACCAACGTTGTTGGCGGACTACTTAATACTGTTCCACAATCTCCTCTACCAGTTTTAATAACGACTGTGATCGGAGTGCTTGCAGGATACTTAACATATAAACTCAAGGTCAATATTGTTATTACCACAGTAATCGCTGTAATCTTAATGTATATCGGTGTCTACCTCGGTCTACTAATACCGGTTAAGATCGATTTAGGTATCTGGACGATTGATTTTTGGATGTGGATGGTTCTGCTCTTCTGCTTCTTTGGAGCTGTCTTACCTATATGGGTCTTTATACAGCCTATAAACTATTTATCTTTCTACCTAGTCTACTTTGGTCTAGTAGGCATAATCATAGGAATGTTTTCGGGAATCTCCTATGCTGCTCCAACTGTGACAACATTCTATGACCCTGCCATAACTTTTTCAGGACCACTATGGCCGATACTATTTGTAACAATAGCCTGTGGAGCGATATCAGGATGGCATAGCTTGATAGGCTCATCAATAACATCTAAGCAGCTTGATAATGAAGCTGAAGGTAGCATGGTTGCTGGAGGTGCAATGATAGCTGAAGGTATCATGGCCTTGGTTGCTCTCACGACAGCCGCGATACTGTCGCCTGACGTAGCAATAGGCAATATTAAGGCTGGGAAGACTGCTGCAAACTTTGTCACGGGCGGCTCAACGCTTCTTAACGTATGGGGTGTTCCAATAGACTTTGCAAAAGCCTACACGAGTATAATGCTAGTTATATTAGCCATAACGATAATGCATATTGGACTTAGAATAACACGTCTGGTCCTCTCAGAGCTAGGCGGACCTGTTCTAGGTGGTATACTAAGGAATAAATATGTTAGCGCGCTCATAGTAATGATTATCGTCTATATTGTGACGAGCCCGAAGACTGGAGCAGCCTTCGCTTATATCTGGCCTACATTTGGTGGAGCAAACCAGCTTATGGCTGGGCTGGCTTTAATGATAGTAACCCTATGGCTTCTAAGAGAGAAGAGGCGGACTATCTTCACAAGCATCCCAATGGTCTTCATGATCGTTACAACGATCTCAGCGCTAATATATCTTGCATATAGTGGAATAACTGGCTATATTGCTGCACCTGCAAAAGTAGGTCTTGGGATTGCGGCTACTATAAACGTTGTCCTAATAGTGCTAGCTCTACTAATGGTCTACGAAGGATACAAGGCGTATACTAGAATAAAGGCTAAATAGCTTTATACCCCTCCTACTTTTTTATGTTTATGCAGGAATTCTATGTGCTGATTGCCATAATAATCATTTTAGCAATTCTGTTCGTTGTTGGTTTAAGAGCGAATAACAATGCAATGATAAAGTATGCAGAACAGATTAGGAACCTCTCGTTACCATTTTGCAAATTCGTTGGCTTCAGAAGATATGGTAGAGGTTTTAAGGCGTTATGTATTCCTAAAGAAGGTGGATTATTCAGCAGAATAGATGTAACCTTATCTCTCACCTGGAGGGAGAACCCACTCTACTACCTATTATCTCCACTCACAAAAGATAAAGACCATATATTAGTTTGGGGGTCGCTTACAAAAAGATGTCCAATCAATATAGAGATATGTAAGGAGGGTTATCTTAGCCAGCTTAAGCTTGATAGTAATCTTGAGAAAATCGAATTAAGCCAGCTTGGCATGATAGTTATTACCGACAACTTAGATAAAACAAGAAAATTCCTAGATAAGATAGAGGAAAGCTTATTATCTTCTAAAGATTGCATAGACTCTATCTCAATTAAAGAAAGTGAAGGTTGGGTCAAGATTGTAGCCAGAATACTAGGTGACTCCTCTATTAAGAATGTCTTTAACCTGCTTATGCGGTCAGGTCAAGTGATAAAAGAATCCATCTAAACTAAGTTGAATCCTCCGTCAGCAAGTGCATCGGCAACCTTGTCTACCATGTCTAGGCCTATAACTTCTGTCTCGTACAATGGTATGTATGCTCTCACCAAGTTTGGAAACTTTTCATTGATCATTTTCAGGTAGCCATCCTGCTCTTTCAACTTATTTACAACGTATGATGATAACTTTTCGTCTCTGAGTAACGTTTTTGGTAGTACACCGTTTACAATTACTCCTCCAATCGGTATATCGAATGCTTTCACCCATGTTATGAATCTTTCTATAACAGCTATAGGAAGTGCGAGAGGCAACGTTACAAAAAAGAAAGCAGTCTTTTCTCTGTCTGTCAGGATCTTCTTTGCTTCTTCTGTACGTCTTCTAGTTTCAAGAGCACTTTGAAGGACAGGGTCCTTCTTTATTTCCTCGATAACCTTCTCCTTCCTAAAGGAAAGTTTAACTTTTAATGAAAGTGCTTCTTCCCTGCTCTTGATCAATCTTTTAAGCCATAGATCGTAGACTTTAGATAGACCGAGAAGCCTATAAGTATGTGCTACAGGAGCCGTATCAAATACGTATACATCGAACTCGTCTTCAAGGATCAAGTTCACCATATCATCGAACATTGCTGCTTCTTCAAAGGCTGGGTTGGTTGTAGCTATATCTAAGAAGGGGTCAGGGTCTACTGGTATGTCTGCAGACTTTATGAATGTAAGTAGCTTCTCCTTCATGTCGGCTTTATACTTTTCAATAGTCTTTGATATATCGAATTCAATAGCGTAAAGATTTTCAGTAAGCTTCTGGACCCCCCTCCCCCATATATCTATCTTGAAAATGCTTGACAGGCTATGAACAGGGTTTGTTGATGAGATTATAGTTTTCTTACCTCTTGCTGCGAAATATTGTGCAGCACCAGCAGCTACTACAGTCTTTCCTACTCCACCCTTACCGCCGAAAAACAGATATCTAAGGTTTGGTTTTGAAGATATAAATTCATTAAAATTCATTCAAGCCCCCCATATAATATGCTCGCTATCTTCTCTATCATCTCTAGACCTTTAGGTTCCCTATCAAGCATTGGTACTGTTCCAAGGATCATTTCACTGAACAGCTCTCTAATCTTCTTCATATTGTTCTGCTGCATTATAATTCTGTTCTTGAGGAATTCTGGTGTAGATGGGTCATTTAGAAGCTCAACTGGATAAACTTGATTTATTATTACACCACTTATAGGAATACCGAATTCTCTGAACATTCTTATTGCTTTCTGGGTATCCAATATGGCCATCTCTTCAGGTATCAGGACGTAAAAGAATGCAGTGTGCTCGGAGTCCCTCATTATAGTACTGACAAAATCTAGCCTTGACCTAATGAAGTTTAGCTCATTCAATATTGCATCCTCTTGAGCTAGGCTGCCTTTACCACTCATGACTGCTGCTACTTCACCATATTCCGAGGCTTTTTTCCTTGTCTCAACAACCTTATCGACCCAGGCATCTAATATCTGGCTCATGCCAAGAAATCTTATCGCATGTCCATGCGGCATCATATCGAAAATGTAAACATCGTATTTTTCGCTAGTCATCAGCTCGACCATTGCATCGAATGTAGCTGATTCAGCCATGGCTGGCTCAGCTGATGCAGATGCTATATACTCTTCAATTTCAGGGGGTACTTCACCATACATCTCAACTATCTTCCTCTTTATTAATTCCTGGTATTCTTCAATATATTTATCAGCATCGATTTCTAGAGCATACAGGTTTGGAGCTATCTCGACTTCGCCTTTTCCAAAGATATTTCTTTCAAAAATGTCTGTAAGGCTTGCCTGGGGGTCTGTTGAAAATACGACAACTCTTTTATCCCTCTTAGATAGCCAGTAGGATGTTGCAGCTGAAAGCGTGGTCTTACCTAGACCACCTTTACCTCCGAAGATGATGTATTTTATGTTGGGATGCATTTCAAAGTATTCTCTTATATCCATGACTTTCAACCTACTATTAGGTCTGTGACATCTCTCTCCCTTAAAAGAGTCCTCTTCCAAGTCTTAATATGAGGTACTGCATAGGGTAAGAGTCTAAGAGTATAATAAGGCGGTAGTATCGGTAATCCAAGCATGTCTCCAAGAGTTATGAGCATAAACAGGTTTTCAAGATGCATCCTAGTCTTTAATGCGTAAGAAACCATTCCATGCGCAGCCATCCCGTAAACCAGGCTCTTAGCAGCTTTAATCACTTCCCTCTCCTTCCTCTCTCTTCTCTTCTCACCTTCCTTCATTCAATACTCACTAAACAATTAATACTGTCATTATTATATAAGAGTTTTCAATCAATTTTAATAATTTAATCAACTTATCTCTATATCTTCATCTTTTCTAATATATCCTTTTCACGTAGAATTTCTTTATCAAATTGAGTTAGTCTTTCTATCCAATAGGGTAGGAGTCTCAGTTTATAATAGTTTGAGATAAAGAAACCGTATCTATCTCCAAAAACGACGGCTCCGAGAATACATTCATGCTGGAACATCTTATGTTCAAGCTCAAGAGCATACTCATACGTAGTCGCACCATAAACGAAATCTTTAATTAACTTCTTAAATTTTCTAAATTGGCTACTTATCAACTCACAAATATGTGAAACTACTAGCATATTATGTTTTCCCAGGCTAACAATTATCAGGCTTATCTGCCAGCATAATGGATGGAGTGATATACCATGGATTAAACGATACTTGTTTAGCGATAAACATCTTAAATCCTATACATTGAAGTTACGTATATATTAAGGTTTTGAAACGATTTTGGAGAGCTTTTATGAGGGTTGGACGTGTACAGGGTAATCCTGCTAAGAGGTTTATGGCTAGGTACGGCTCTACACTTAGGAAGAAGGTAGCTGAGATAGAACGGGAGCAGAGAGCACTACATATATGTCCAAGCTGTGGTGCACCAAAAGTTAAGAGAGTATCAGTAGGGATCTGGCATTGTGCTAAATGTGGCTACAAATTTGCAGGTGGAGCATGGACTTTATCTTCAAAGAAATGAATGTATAGTAATTTCATCGAGTAGACATGGAAGACTAACTACTCTTCGAGTAATGCGTCGTCATGATTTATTGACTTGAATAATCATGCAAATAGAGTTTTATGTAAAGATTTTTATTATATGTGGAAGCACTCAGTTACTAGATGGAGAAGTATCCGATTGGAGGAGATACAGATACGAATTCGCTAGTGAGAGCTCATTGCAACTATCAAAGAAATAGAGCTACAGTAGAGATAACGATAAATGTTCCACCTGTCGAAAGAGATATACTCCATAGATCCATTTCGATAGAAGCAAGAGATATACCTTCTAGAAGAACAAGAGTCCGAGTTTTAGCTGTTAATGAAGGATTAAAACTAATAATCCATGCAGATGATATAGTATCCTTGAGAGCCGCATTAAATTCATTCTTAAGATTTATAGATTCATCATTGAGATCCATTAAGATTATCTCGGATCTGGAAGATTCGTCATCTACTAAGTAGGTTTTTTCCTAAATCATGTGTTATCAGCTTGTATGTGTACCCATCTATTAATGCTTTCAAGCTTGCTTCAAGAATATTCCTAGAGTAAGCTGTACATGCCCAGCTTTTTTCTCCATCTGTAAACTCTACGAAGACTCTCACAGCTGCACCTGTACCGCTCGCTGCATCTACTACTGAAACTTTATAGTTTACAAGCTTGACTTTCTCCAAATATGGGAGTCTTCTTAATATTGCATCTCTGAGGGCTAGGTCTAAGGCATGTACTGGTCCTACACCGTTACCGACTCCATGAACTATGTCTCCATTTAATTGCAATGTAACTATTGCCTCAACTCTATCTGTAGGTCCTTTTTCTACCAGGGTTCTCCACGAAATAATCTTCAATCTATCTATATTATATCCTAGAGATTTTAGAATAATTAGACGTATGCTTCCAGTAGCATTATCGAACTTGTATCCTTCAGCTTCCATACTCTTGATCTCTTGCAATGACTTAGTTACAGCAGGGTTATTTTTAGAAAGTTTGACTCCCATCTCTAATGCTTCTTGTAGTATAGCTGCTCTTCCCGCTTGGTCTGAAACAATATATTTTGTTAGATTCCCTACTAAGCTAGGATCTATATGCTCATACGCTTTCTTCTCTTTTAATACAGCATCTATATGTACTCCACCCTTATGGCTGAAAGCATATTCTCCAACGTATGGATGATATGGTGAGAGAGGTATGCCAGACGCTTCAGCAACATATGTTGCAACATTTCTAAGCTTCTTTAACTTCTCTTCAGGAGGCACCCTGGTTTTCAAAGCATCATAATTCATTTTGAGTATTAGGGTTGGAAGAATCTGAACAAGGTCGGCATTCCCGCATCTCTCGCCTAAACCATTTATAGTCCCTTGAATATGGCGTGCACCAGCCTCTACTGCTGCTAGAGTATTTGCGACAGCTAACCCAGAATCATTATGGGTATGTATCCCGATCTTGCTCTTAACTTTGCCCTTTATATCTTGGACTATCTTCATTATGGTATCGAAAGTATTACCGCCATTTGTATCAGCTAGGACTATCGCTTCCGCTTTAGCTTCTTCAGCAGCTTTTAAGACTTTCACCGCATACTCAGGATTATCAAGATAACCATCAAAGAAGTGTTCTGCATCAAAGATTACTCTTAACCCATGTTCTCTAAGATAACTTATACTATCACAAACAAGTTCTAGATTGTTCTCGAAACTGCATTTTAAGATCTTCTCAACATGTAGAGACCATGACTTTCCAAATAATACAGCTACAGAGACATCTGATTCCAAGATAGAGTTTAGTGAGTGGTCAAGAATGATCGGTGCACCAACCCTAGCAGTACTCCCAAAAGCAGCTATCTTGGAATGCTTAAGAGATAAATCTTTAACCTTCTTAAAGAATTCGCTATCCTTGGGATTAGAAGCTGGCCATCCACCCTCAATATAATCTACACCAAGGTCATCCAACTTTTCAACAATCTTAAGCTTCTCTTCTAAGGTGAAAGATACACCTGTAGTTTGTGCGCCGTCTCTAAGAGTCGTATCGAGAACTTCGATATAATCGATTCAGCTCCCCCCACTTAGGTGTTTACGAAACCTATTCTAATCCTCTTATATAATCTTTTCTAGAGTTCACCTGGTCACCAAGCTGAGTTTAAAAAGTATTCGATAGTGTTGTCATCCTAAAACTGTTATTAAAACTATATATTTACATGTAAAAGTGGCGATTAAACCCTACATTGTGTAGATCAAATCTATATTAATTGTTCATCTTCTAAGTATAGTGGTGATGATTTAAACGCTTACTAATTGTAACTTCTCTGAATTCTGATTCCACAAGACCATTAGCTTTTCTAAGCTTAACTACGTATTAACTCGGGGGAAGTCTTAAATTATCTCTATTTTTAATATTGTAGGAGGGAGATAGCATTGGCGGCTAGAGAGGGGGAGCTGCCTCCCAGCTTACAGCAGCAGATTATAAGGTTACAGCAGCTTCAACAGACTCTAAATATAATCTTAGTTGAGAGGCAGAGGCTTGAATCGGAACTACTTGAAGTTAAGAATGCACTGCAAGAATTAGAGAGAGTTACAGATGCTGCTATAGTATACAAAGCTGTAGGATCAGTATTAGTGCAGTCTTCTCGTGAAAAACTTCTGCAAGAATTAAATGAGAAGAAGGAGCTTGCAGAGACTAGATTAAAGATTCTAGAAAAACAGGAGCAGAGAACTAGAAGCCAGCTTGATACATTACAGAAAGAGATACAGTCAGTACTTGCAGAGAAGAAGTTATCATAAAAATGAGAGATGCATCATTTATCTCCCTTCTCAGTAGGGAATTAAGTCAACTAGCTAGCCTAAGAGTAAATATCTTGACCCATGCTGGTGGCGATCCAGACTCAATCTGTTCAGCATATTGTTTAAAGAAAATATTAGAGGAGACTTTTAATGTTGGTAATGTATGGATAAGTGTTCCAGATTCCCCTACAGCGCACACTAAAGCTTTAGTAGAATATTTCCAGATTGAGGTGGGCCATGATGTTAGGGCTGCTGATACATACATAATAGCTGATGTTGGCTCACCTGAACAATTAAATGAATATATTGAAGTTATCTTTAGGGGGGATAAGCAGGTTATTGTTATAGATCACCACTCAAATACTATTAACCGCTATCCCTCCACAGCCAGAGTATATTCTAGTGAGCATTACCAATCTACATCAGAGATTATATATGATTTAGCTGAATACGTTGGCTTCCAGCTAGGTCTAGTTGAAGCAGAAGCGATTCTATTAGGTATGTATTATGACACTGCAAGGCTCTCAATAGCAGACTCGGAGACTTCCCATAAGATATGTAGGCTCATCAATAAAGGAATTATTTTAAGTAATATCTTGGCTAAACTAGAGCAAAGAATAGACATTTCAGAGAGGATTGCAAGATTAAAAGGGGCAGCGAGAATGAAGATCTACAGATTTAGAGACTGGTTGGTAGTAGTTACAATTGTCGGGGGATTTCAGAGCTCTGTAGCTCGTTCTCTTATTAATCTTGGTGCACATCTTGCGATAGCTATTGGTGAGGTAGATAAATCAAGAGTGACAGCCTCGATACGTGCATCTCAAGAATTTGTAGAACAAACTAAGATAAACATAGGTGTAGATTTAGCTGAAAGATTAGGGGTTAAGCTGGGAGGGCATGGAGGCGGTCACTCCTCGGCTGCTCATCTCGAATGTAAAACAACTGCAAGTGAATTAGCTACTCACTTCATAGATGAATTAACAAACAGGTTAAATATTAAGCCTGAGGTGTTAGGGGTCTGATAGCTGTAAAGACTAGTAACCTATGGTTTAAGTATATTGGTAGCAGTGAATGGGCTTTGAGAGAAGTTAATCTAGAGATAAATGAAGGTGAATTTGTTGTACTTGCAGGTAGGAGTGGAGGCGGTAAATCAACTCTCTTAAGATGTTTTAATGGCTTGATACCACATTTCTACGATGGTGAAATGATTGGAAAAGTAGAAGTATGCGGTCTTGATACTCGCCAGCATCCACCATACATTCTATCCCAGTATGCTGGTATGGTCTTCCAGAACCCTGATAACCAATTATTTGCTTTAACAGTAGAAGCTGATATAGCATTTGCTTTAGAAAATCTATCATTTCCTAGAGATGAAATTAAGGAGAGAGTTGACCAAGCTTTGAAAATTATGGGTATAGAAGAGCTAAGAGATAAGTCTACATTAGAGTTGTCGGGAGGTCAGAAACAGAAGGTTGCAATAGCGTCCATCCTAGCTATGCATCCAGAGATACTCTTGCTAGATGAACCTACAAGCTCTCTAGACCCATTCTCAGCTAAACAATTAATAGATACAATAATCGACTTAAATCAAAAACACAGAATAACCATACTTATCGCAGAGCACCGCCTTGAAATGCTCCTACCATACGCATCACGCATAATCGTAATAGATGATGGAAGAATAGTTCTAGACGGTAGCCCTAGAGAGATATTTGAGAAACACGATGTAATACCTTATGGAGTATCAGTCCCAAGGATAGTTAAGGTTGTGACACATTTAAAGAAAACCTTGAACAGCTCTCTTATTCCATGGACACCCCTCTCGGTTGAAGAATTCGTTGATATTATACGTCGGTGGGAGGAAAAATGATAATCTTCGAGAACGTAGAATATGTTTATCCTAACGGCTTCAAAGCACTAAATGGAATTAATCTTGAAGTAAATTCCGGAGAGGTGGTTGCTTTAATGGGTGAGAATGGTGCAGGCAAGACAACCTTGTTAAAACACTTAAATGGATTACTGAAGCCTACCTCTGGAAGAGTTCTCATAGATGGGGTAGACACTAGACATTCAACAGTGGCCTCACTCTCAAGGAAAGTTGGAATAGTTTTCCAGAATGCTGAAGATATGTTTTTCTCTCCAACGATCCAAGAAGAAATAGCGTTTGCGTTAAATAATTTCCACTTCTCAGGAGATGTTATAAAGAAGAGGGTTGCCTGGGCTCTGAAATTCATGGAGCTTGAAGAATATAGAGGGAAGTCCCCCTTCCTACTTAGTGGGGGAGAGAAGAAGAGGCTAGCTCTAGCAATAATTCTTGCATGGTCTCCAGATATTGTTGCTTTGGATGAACCTACAGTAGGTCAAGATATACTCCAGAAGGAGAAGATGATGCAAATCATAAGACAGGCCAACCAGCAGGGTAAGACAATAATTATATCTTCACATGATGTTGAGTTCGTCGCAGAACTTAAACCAAGAATAATACTGATGAGTAAAGGTAGAATAATTAGAGATGGTCCATCTGAAGAAGTTTTAACCGATATCCCCATACTCCAAGAATGTAGATTACTACCCCCCCAGGTAGTCTCATTAACATCTAAGCTCGATTTCCTAGGATTAAAGCCTAAGCTAGCTAGACCTGAAGAAATAGCTAGCGAAATTGCAAGAAGAGTGAGACATCTTGTCAACTATTCTTAGAGGACTCCAATTTTATCCTGGAAAGACCGTAATCCATAAACTTGATCCTAGAGTTAAGCTAGTGATATCTCTTCTACTCATGGCCACTGCAGCATTGTATCTAGAAGTAACAATAATAACCATAGTGGTAGTTATCGAGGCTTTACTATCGATGGTAGCGAAAGTTTTTAGTAGATGGGCTAAAACAGTTTATGGAGCAGCTCCACTAATAATCCTCGTCTTCATAGCAAACTTCTTATTCAAACTCTCTATGCCTGGTCAATCCATCAGCTTCCAGAGCATATATGAATCTCTCCAATTAGCTTACAGGCTCGTAGCCTTCCTAGCATCATTCTCAATCTTCTTCCTGACAACAACCCCTGAAGAGCTTGGAATGGCTTTAACAAAAATGAAGGTACCCTACATGTATACTTTCGCATTTATTTCAGCCATCAGATTTACACCAATACTTGCAGAAGAGCTTCAATCAATAGTAGATGCACAGAAAAGTAGAGGGCTAGAGCTTGAGAAGGGAAACATAATAACTAGGTTGAGAAGATACATCCCGATACTTGTCCCATTAATGGTTAATGTCCTAAGAAGATCATACGAACTGGCAGAAGCAATAGAAGTAAAATGCTTTGGAGCAAAAAAGAATAGAACATACCTTAAAGAACTAAAAATGACAACTAAAGACTGGATAACACTGTCAGCTTCCATCATACTATTTACTGTGGCGATTTATATTAGATACTTTTCAAGAATAAGTATCCTGTAACCGGTTATATGCTTACTTTCTAGGAGAATAATGATATATTCCAGGTTAAGATTCATCTCCACATATTCGTAATCTATCCAATCTTCTCCGAGATTCTAGATGGTGTGGACTTCCCGTAATTTTGTCTAGATTCTAGCTCTACTTTTCCACAAAAAGAACAACAGCCCTACGAAGCTGTTTAGAACCTTACACAATGAGTATATATTAGATTGTAGTGGAGTATTTTTTCTTAGGTTAGAGTCTTGAAGGAATTGAGAATTCTTAAGCCTGGTATGGTTATAGTTGATAGAAGAGAAGAAAAGTCTGCGGTCCCATCTTTATTGATAAAACGTGGTCTAAGTGTTAGGTTTGATATGCTTGAAGTTGGAGATTATACTCTGCCCGGAGATATATTGATTGAGAGGAAGACAGTTAATGATTTTATATCTTCAATCCTTGATGGAAGATTGTTTGACCAAGCATTAAACCTCTCTAAAGCATCCAATAACCCAACATTCATAATCGAGGGAGATATTAAGAATGGTTTAATGTATTTTGAGAATGTAAATGCTTTCTGGGGAGCATTAGCAAGTCTAACATATGATTTCAAGCAGACTGTTTTCTTTACAAATTCTCCTGAAGAAACCGCTACATTAATAACTGTAATATCTAAGAGGAAGAAGGAAAAAGAAGAAGACGTATGGGTTAAACCTAGAAAGAAGAAAGCAGCACTAAATGAATTACAGATATTTGTCTTAACATCTCTTCCAGGAGTAGGTCCCACGACCGCTAAGAGATTACTAAAAACTCTTGGAAGCTTGAGAGAAGTATTCAATGCTGAACCAAACGTTTTGTCAACAGCAGGTAAGATACCTGCTGAGAAGAGCTTAAAGATATACGAATTGATAAACGCTAAGTATAAGGAGGATAGAAACGGACAACAGTCTAAGATTGATAAATTCTAGGATTCTCCTAGTAAAAAGACGGATTATATAAGGCAGGATGAATTTATCTGCTCTCTAATAGTCTTCTAACTTGTCTTCCAACTATCTCGAGAGGATGATTTGAGACTTCATCCATCTTCTCTCTTAAGATTTCTCTAGCTCTTGGATTTCCTGTCCACATCTTCTCGAAGGTTCCGTCTCTAATCATCTTTAGCGCCTTCAACATATTTTGCTTAACATGTTCATCAACTATCTGTGGACCGACTATTAATCCACCATACTTAGCGGTATCTGATACAGATTTAAGCATCTCCATCAATCCACCTCTATATATTAAGTCTACTATCAGCTTCAGCTCATTACAGACTTCAAAATATGCTAGTTCAGGCTGATACCCATTCTCTACAAGTACTTCGAAGCCCTTCTTTATCAACTCCATTACACCACCAACGAGGACAGCTTGTTCTCCTAGAAGGTCTGTCTCTGTCTCTTCTTGGAAGGTTGTCTCTATTACTCCTCTTCTAGCCGCACCTATTGCCTTCGCAATAGCTAACGCCTTCTCTAGAGCTTTTCCAGAGAAGTCTCTTCCAACAGCAACTAATGCAGGGACGCCGTCACCCTTCAGATACATTTCACGTAGTATTGGACCTGGCCCCTTAGGGGCAATCATAATGACATCTATCCCGCTTGGTGGATCTATAAGCTTGAAGTGGAAATTGTATCCATGTGAGAATCCAAGTGTTTTCTCAGGCCTCATGTATGGCTCAATAGACTCTTTGTAGACTTTTGGCTGCTCAGTATCTGGTATAAGGAGATGTATTATGTCTGCTTCTTCTGCTGCCTCTTCTATAGTCTTAACCTTAACGTTATCTTGTGATGCTCTTCTCCATGATTCTCCTCCCTGTCTCACTCCAACTATAATGTTCAGACCTGAATCTTTCATGTTAAGGGCTTGAGCTCTACCTTGACTACCATACCCGATTACTGCGATAACTTTATCATCTAAGACACTCATATCTATTTCATTATCTCTCCATATCTTCGCCATTACGATCTACCCCCTCATACCACTATAAATTTCTTCTTTACCTAGTTCTCTCCACCAAACTTTCAGGATCTCAACATAGTTTTCATAGATCGTGGCGAGTCTTTGAGCATTCTTCTCATTAGATTTTATCTCAACGTAGAATAATGCTTTACCATCTTCCCCAGTCAAACTATAATATAGTCTAACAAGCTGGAATAGTTTAGGTGAACGCCTCACTGTACCAGCAATCTTCTCAATTATATTAGGTTGATCTATTACTAATCCCCAAATAAGAAATCTTTTTTCAAAAATTTCACTGCTCATTTCCTAGGATACCCTCCTGGAATTATTATATCCTTATAGCTTCTACCTGGAGGTACGAAGGGTAGGACATCGGCTTCAGGGTTAATTATTACATCAACTATTAGAGGGGTATTGTTTCTAATTGCATTAGAGACTGCTCTCTCAACTTCTTCGGGGGTTTCGGCTCTTACACCTTCTACACCGTATGCTTCTGCAAGCTTAACAAAATCAGGCGTCTCTGCAAGCTGGACGGCCATGTATCTTCTATTGTAGAAGATTCTCTGCCACTGAGCAACCATACCAAGCATTCTATTATCAAGTATAACTACCATAACAGGTATATTTTCTGTAGCTACTACAGCTAGATTATTCTCATTCATGAGGAAGCTTCCATCACCCGCTATATCCATCACAGGGCATTCTGGCCTCGCTACTTTTGCGCCTATAGCAGCTGGGAACCCGAAGCCCATTGTTCCAAGACCTCCAGATGTAATGAATGTGTCCGGCTCAAGTATTGTCCAAAATAGTGACGACCACATTTGATTCTGACCAACCTCAGTAGTTACAATAGTATTTGGAGGTGCAGCCCTCCTCAAAGCTTTAAACAATAAAGCTATCTCAGAACTACCAATGACTCCTTTTTCACCTATTACCTCTTCCCACTTACCTTTAATCTGACTTATCTTATCTATCCATGCATTCTTATCATCCTTAGCAAGGACTTTAGGTAAGGCTTCAAGAATTGCTTTAATAGCTTCATCAGCTGAAGCTATTAATCCAAGATAAACTTCTCTATTCTTCCCTATCTCTGAAGGATCAACGTCTATATGTATTATCTTAGCTTGTTGACCGAATTCATCAACCTTACATGTTGTTCTATCTGATAATCTTGCTCCAATAATTAATATCAAGTCTGAGTTCATTATAACTTCATGAGCTACTGGGTTTCCATGCATACCTATACATCTTAGAGATAACGGATGTGTTTCAGGCATCACGCCTTTACCCATAAGAGTAGTTGCAACAGGTATAAGCAATGTCTCAGCTAACCGTATTAGAAGCTTTTCAGCTCTAGCCCATTTAATCCCTCCACCAGCCAATATTACTGGTCTCTCAGATTGAAGTAGTTCTTGAACAATCCTCTTAACTGTAAGAGGGTCGGGTGGTGGGGGAGAAACAATCTTTACTAGCATAGAATTTTTCTCAAGGTTTGCTTGGCCAGATCCTACTTGGACATCTCTGGGGAGATCTATGACTACTGGGCCTGGTCTTCCCGTTATAGCTACTTTGAAAGCTGTCATCACAGCATTCGATATCTCGCTTACAGACCTTACTTGATAGCTCCATTTAGTAATCGGCGTTGTTAACCCAACAATGTCTGTTTCTTGGAATGCCCCCCTCCCCATCACAGGTGTAGCTACCTGACCCGTGAAAGCCACGATAGGAGATGAATCCATGTAAGCACTCGCAATCCCTGTTATTAGGTTTGTCGAGCCCGGTCCTGAGGTAGCCATGCATACTCCTGGTTTCTTAATTGCTCTAGCGTATCCATCAGCCATATGAGCTGCATGCTGTTCATGTCTAGTTAAGATATGTCTTATCCCTGAATCTCTTAATTCATCATAAACTGGCATTATAGCTCCTCCTGGGATCCCGAAGATTACTTCAACCTTAATCTTCCTTAAAGTCTCAACCAATACTTTTGCGCCAGAAGTTTCAATCATTCTTTACCTCCTCCTTTTCAAGTAATTGATTTAAAGCATTAATCAATGCTTGTGCAAAAGCTATAGAGTGAGAATGATGAATACCTTTCCCGACAACTTCCTCATTATTATTTGTACATAGTATCGCTTCAGATTCAGATACTGACTTCATGCTTGGAGCCAACCAGATTCTATAATCACTTAGACTTGACCTATAAGCTCTCTCCAATGATGTATGGTAAATGTCCGTTAAAGCTTCTATTTCATTCCTTCCAAAACCTGCTAAGACGCAGCCCTCCCCTAAGATATCTAGATATAGTAATGCGATCGTGCCAGCTTCTGTAGAATGTAAACATGTGTTCTTAATGACTGCTTTCCTATCAATATTGCATCTATTAGTAACACTCATCAACATCTCTAGAAATTGTATCTCGCTAATTTTATGCCCAAAGTCTCCTCTATTCTTTATCTCTCTCAGAATTATTTCCGCTCGGTCATCGTTTAGTCTAACTCCGAATCGTCTAGCCAGCTCTATGACTGAATGTTTTCCCGAGTGTTTGCCTAGTACTATCCTCCTTTTTCTACCTACTCTCTCAGGCTCTATCGGCTCATATGTTTGAGGTGATGATATGACTCCATGAACGTGAATCCCACTCTCATGGCTAAAAGCATTCTCGCCAACTATAGCTTTATTCTTTGGAACTATAATTCCAGTTAACTTTTCAACAAGTCTTGAGATTCCATATATTTTTTCAAGCTTAACGTTTGTTTTAACCCCATATAGTGTGTGTAATGCTACTACGACTTCTTCTAGTGAGGCATTACCTGCCCTCTCACCTATGCCATTTATTGTTGCATGTATTATTTCTGCACCAGACTCAACAGCTGTTAAAGAGTTCGCTACAGCTAAACCCATATCATCGTGGCAATGTATAGCAATCGGAGCCTTTAGACTCTTCTTGACCGTGGAGACTATTATCCTGATAACAGAAGGGACCGCGAATCCAACTGTATCTGGAATATCAATACTGTCTGCACCTGCTTCCTCAACTGCTTTAAAAACTCTAACCAGGTAGTCGAGATCTGTTCTAGTGGCATCTTCAGCTGAGAAATGGACTGCTACATTATGGTCTTTAGCATATTCCACCATTCTAGTAGCTTTTTCAATTACTTCTTCTCTACTCATTTTTAACTTATGCCTTAAGTGAATATCTGAGGTGGCGATGAAAATATGTACCCAGTCCGCTTCACATTCAATTGCTTTATCAATATCTAGTTTGTTAGCACGAGCTAAAACACATGTTTTTGAATTTAGATCTTCTTTTATAATCTCCTTTATAGCTTCTTCTTCACCTTTAGAAACTATTGGAAATCCTAATTCGATTACATCTACGCCTAATTCATCAAGAGCTTTCGCAATCTCTAGCTTGTTATCTTTAGTTAATGCTACTCCAGGTGTTTGCTCACCATCTCTAAGAGTTGTATCAAAAATCTGGACTCTTTCAGGGAGAATATGGTCTCTGGAGATAATGCTTCTCCAAGCCATATAGATCACCTAAAGGAGAATAATCCACAAGACGATGCAAACGAGGATATTTACTCTTACTATGGTATCAATCAAACTATTTGAAGTAGTTAAGAATATCGAATTTGGAGCAATATTCTCACCACACTCTTGTTGATAGAATCCTACCCTCAATACTATTTAAATTTTTAGGCAAAA
>Ga0185307_1000133_pt1 | contig 51852 bp, 57 predicted proteins | sample LHCtaG_FD_128010 | JGI IMG/M metagenome (GOLD analysis project Ga0185307, IMG submission 128010) | Hot spring microbial communities from Little Hot Creek, USA to study Microbial Dark Matter (Phase II) - LHC4sed_matched (SPADES... | ecosystem: Environmental > Aquatic > Thermal springs > Hot... | reverse complement strand
TTTGAAGCAAGCCCAACTATAGAACCCATGAACGTGATCTACCCTAGCAGACTCAAGAGTTCTTAAAGTACTCTCAACCCATCTCCTAAACTTTCCCTCATCAAGCACACAACTACCTAAAGTTTAAACAATTACTGATTTAAAATATCTCCAACGAAAAACTACTTAGCAAGACCCCCTAGGAAAAGGTCTTTTCCACTTAATATCAAAACCTATTCTTTTCGAGATTCCTTGCAGGATCTCATAAACCTCGCTATAGGTTAATAACGTGTTTTTAGGAGCTCTCTTAATTATGACCTCTAACTTACCACTTAGCTGCGGATCATAAATTATCTCAACGTATCTATCTCTCACTATCATAGACTCAACCTTCTTAGTATCGTTTTTAACCGGTATGACGTTCTCGGAAATCACTATGAATTCGTTTGGCGCGTCCGGATGACAATATCTTCTTAGGTTTAGCAATTCTTTATCTAGATTCTTAAAGTATTCGTGACTCATTTAGTGAGCCCCTTCTTAAGACTCTCTACCAACCCCCCGGCTTCTATTATTTCTAAGAGTTCCTTAGATATGGGTTTAAACCTCAGGGTTTTTCCTGTTGCAGTAATTAACGTGGTTTCCTCCACGTTTACTATGACTTCCTCGCCCTCTGCAACCGCGTCTCTTATTCCAGGCACCTCTATAGCGAGCAAGCCCCTATTTATTGCGTTCCTGTAGAAAATCCTAGCGAATGATTCTGCGAGAACTGCTTTAACGCCGGCACCCAGCAATGCGAGAACTGCGTGCTCCCTGCTTGACCCGCAACCAAAGTTCTTGCCAGCAACTATTATCTGCCTGTCTTTAAGTAGGCTCGGCATGCTGGGATCTAAGCCTTCTAAAGCGTGCTTACCTAATTCTTTAGGATCTGTTAATGTGAGGTACTTACCCGGTATTATGACGTCCGTGTCTACGTTATCATCAACCTTCAGAACCCTGCCCCTAACTATTCTAAGACTCATCAACTCACCTCAAATAATTCCTTGGGTCGGTGATATGTCCTTCTATAGCTGAGGCAGCTACAGTAGCCGGCGATGCGAGGTATATCTTAGCTTTAGGAGAGCCCATCCTCCCAACGAAGTTCCTGTTAGAGCTAGATATGATTACCTCCTCATCCCCTACGACACCTAAGTGCCCTCCGAAACATGCACCACAACTAGGAGGCGTTATAACAGCTCCTGCGTCCAAGAAGATTTTCGCGATGCCGTTTTCCAACATCCTAGTCAGGATTTTCTTGGATGCGGGAGTTATTATCAGCCTAACACTCCTAGATATCCTCCTCCCCTTCAAGATCTCGGCGGCCATCAGTAAGTCCTCATACCTACCGTTAGTGCATGAACCGATGAACGCCGCATCAATCTTTAAGCCTTCAACGTCCCCAACAGGAGACACGTTAGCCGGGCTATGAGGCTTAGCTACCATAGGATCTAATCTACTTAAGTCGATAATTAAATCCGGGTTAATCCCGCCGGAAGGTCTAAGGTACGCTAGCTTACCTAACTCTATGTGTTGCCCGAATCCCTCTAAGTAACTAATTAATGTATCGTCAAGAGGAAACACGGCATTCTTAGCTCCTCCCTCAACGCTCATGTTAGCTATAGTGAGCCTATCACTCATGCTTAGAGACTTAAGTCCTGAACCCAAGAATTCCAGCGACTTGTAATTAGCGCCTTCCTGACCTATAATCCCTAAGATCCTCAATATCACGTCTTTACCGCATACGTATCTTGGGAGCTCCCCCTCTAGCTTGACGTACACGGGTTCCGGGACCTTAAACCATAGTTTACCTGCGAGTATGGCGTAAGCTGCTTCAGTAGAACCCACACCGGTCGAAAAAGCTGCTAGAGCGCCGTAAGTGGTTGTGTGTGAGTCAGCACCCACCACGACCTCACCGGGGAGCACGTTACCTTCAGCCATGACTTGATGGCAGATCCCCTCACCAACATCAAAAAATTTTGTTTGTGGGTAGTTACTGAAAAAACTTCTGAATTTCCTATGAATGTTTGAAGCAGGGACTGAGGGTGATGGACTATAATGATCTAAAAACACGTAGAGTTTTTCAGGTTCACGTATTTGATGCTTAAGCTCCTCGATTACCTCGAGAGTTATGGGTCCTGTGACGTCATGTATAACGACCTTATCTACCTTAGCTATTACCGTCTCCCCAACCTCTACCTTCTCCTTACCGGAGGCTCTAGCCAGTATCTTAGCAGTTAACGAATGCAATATTCTCCCCCTACGTAGCCAATAACTCAGAAACTCTCAAGATCTCATCCTGCTTCCTCGTTAAGTAGCTAACTACGAGGACTAACGCAGCGTTTATTAAGAACCCTAGAACCCCTAAGTCGAAGTTATAGAATTTGGTGACTCCACTTAGGTAAGACCCGACAACTATTATGAAACCTATGATTGACCCCACCCAAGCACCCCTAGAATTAACCCAAGGTATGTAGAGGCTCAGCAGGAACGGAGCTACCGCCTGCAACCCTACCTGAAACTTCAGAACCACCCACTCCCACAGAGTCAGCTTAGGCGTCATGACTATTATGTAGCCAAAGATGCCTAGAGCCACCATTATAATCTTGCTGACGTTCAATACCTTCTTCTCATCAGCTCTGGGATTAATTAACTTAACGTAAAAGTCTTTCGTTAGAGTCATCGACATAGCGAAAATCACTGCTGCCGCGGTAGATAACGTAGCAGCTATAACCCCTAAAAGCATTAGCTCACCTAACGCATACCCTACCGGAGACCTACTAGCCGCTTCATTCAATAAATAAATCTGAACTCTCTCAGACTCTGATCTCGAGAGTCCTGGGAATAACGCAAGTCCTAGAACTCCTAAAATTACGAAGATGGTTGGGATTATAGTGTATATTAGCGGGGTAAACTTAAACTGATCTCTCAAACTCTTGAAGTTCTTGTTAGCTATTATGAAATTCCAGACTTGGAAGTATGCTACGACACCGAACATGATTAACAATATTGTACTTACCCATCCTAAATATGTCTCCGGCTTCTCCGCTAAAACCGCTTTAACTCCCGTGTCGGAGGTAACAGCGTTTGCCAGGATCCCGGCACCCCCAAGTATGGGTATAATGCCAAATAACACTCCAAGCATTGCCGTGATCATCACGACGCCCATGACGAAGTTAGCTAATGCTGTTCCTCTAAAGCCTCCGAGTAGCATCAGAATAATCACTGCTACAGTAAAGATAGCTGCGGAGACCTCATACGTCAAATACCCGCCTGAAGTAACTTCACCTATATAGCCCATAGCTATAGACTGCTCAAAGAATTGCACGAAGGTACACCAGAACATCAGTATTAATAGGAAGACCGTGAGAGCAGTTGATCCAAACCTGTCTTTAAGGTAATCTCCTGGTGTTATGTAACCCCTCTTATTAGATAGTGGTATCATTTTACTACCTAGTAGTAGGAAGCCCACAAGTATGGAAACATAGAATGCTGGCACTACTAGGAAGGGGTAACCGCCCGCCCTATACGCTTGCCCCGCATAACCGAGGAAGGTGTTGCCGCTAGCTATGGTTGCAAAGAGCCCGATACCTAACACTACATACCCTAAGGTCTTACTAGCTGTGAAGAAGTCTTTAACACTGACTCCCAACCTCTTTCTGTATGAGTAGTAACCTATGTAAATTACGAGGAGTATGTAGAGTATTACCAGTATTGGTAAGTCAATGCCCCAACCAAATTCTTTAGCCATGTTCTATCCTCCTCTCAATACTTAACGCAGTGGTGTATACTAGAACGTACCCGAGTATCAAGATTATGATTACTGTTATTATGGCCCATAATGGAATACCAAACACTAAGGGTTCTACTACTTTAGGGATATACCAAGGCGTAGCTAGAAGGATGTACAATAAGACTAGGATCACAAGGAGTTTACCTACGGTAAGTCTCATGAAGCTCACCTAAACGATTCTTCTAGGTCCTTTACCGTACATGAGTTCAAGCATTTTCTCAGGTAGGTATTTCTCCTCCATTTCTCTGAATTTCTGGATCTCAACTATCTTAGCGAATTCAGGAAACGTCACCAGCTTGTCCAGATATTCTAGAGCTGTTCCCTTCTCCCTCAAGATGGTCAGGGCGTCCATCATCGCTTTCGCGGCTGAGTATAGAGCCGTTAACGGGAATATAACTATCTTAAAGCCTAGTTCCTCAGCTTCCTTAACTGACACTAGAGGGGTTCTACCACCTTCAATTAAATTCAGCATTAGAGGTGCTTTAACTTCTTTAACAGCTCTCTTCATCTGATCTACGTTCTCGAAGGCCTCAATAAATATGAAGTCCGCCCCAGCTTTCCTATACTCCTCAGCTCTCTCTATAGCCTCATCAATTCCTGCTACAGCTATTGCATCAGTTCTAGCACCGACTACGAAGTCCGGGTCTTCCTCCTTTCTCGCGTCGCTAGCAGCCGCCACCTTACCAACCATCTCCTCCTTATCAACGATTAACTTCCCGAACATGTGCCCACATCTCTTAGGCCAGACCTGATCTTCTATGAAGAGTCCTGCAGCACCTGCCCAAATATATTCCTTGACGGTTCTGTAAGCGTTGATCGGGTTGCCGTAACCTGTATCCGCATCACCTATCACAGGTATTTTAACCGCTCTAGCTATGGACGCGACCCTACTCACCATCTCACCAAAACTTACTAAGCCTATGTCCGGCATGCCGAGTAGCGAGGCCGCCGTGCCGTAGCCTGTGTGTATTATTGCCTTAAACCCCACCATCTCAATTATTTTAGCGCTCAAAGCGTCGTAAGCGCCCGGCATAACTATTATTCCAGGCTCGCTAAGCATTTTCCTAAAAATAGTTGATTTCTTTATGTTAATCACCACGATATAGGTTTGACACAGTTATTAAAATAGATAGCTCCTAACTTGTTTGACCAGAGGATTTAGGGTTTTATTTTTAAGTTTCATTACCATACTAAAAACGATGAAGGGTGTTGAGTAAGTATAAGGCTACAATAAGTTTTGCGACAATTAAGGTAGCTCATTACGGGGACATACTCACTGATTTTACTAACAAGCGTAACGTAGTTCTTCTATTACCTCAACTCAGCCTCATCGATAATTATAGCTACATGACACTCCAGATAGTGCCTTCAAAGAAGAATGAAATTAAAGAGTTTCTAGACGTGAGTAGGTCTTACACGGACGTTAAGTATGCGGAGGTCTTGGGCCTTCCCGGATTACCACAGTTCTTGATAATCATTAAGAGGAATTATGGAGTGATGAAAGCGCTTCATAAGGTGGGTGGTGTGAAGGTAGGTCCTGTTACGGTAATGCACGGCTTCAAATACTTCCCGGTATTCTTACCGAGCTACAATAAGGTCAAGCTAATCAAGTATGTGAAGGATTTCTCGCCGTGTGACACGGACGTGAAAATCTTAAAACCAACTAAGGAAATCAAAAACTTCCTCGCAATACCAGCACTTACAGAGTACGAGCTTTACGTACTCTGCGTAGCTCATGAAGAAGGCTACTTCGAGTGGCCGAGGAAAGTAAGACTGGAAGACCTAGCAGCCAGGTTAGGCGTCTCAAAAGCAACAGTAGCAGAACACCTGAGGAGGGCATTAAGGAAATTACTAAACGTCTACATAAACGCCTCGACCTTCACTGGCTTAACATAACCTATCGTAACGCCCACCTGATGTTCGTTACAGGTTTCAACGCGCCTAACTTATCCGCTAACAAGCGTGCACAACTACCCGCAAGACTTGAGCTTGATTAAGGTATTTATTCGTTGTTACTATGTTTAGTGTGGTGTGTTGTTAATGGTTGGTAAGGTTTTAATGATTGTGGGCCCTGAGTTTGAGGATATTGAGGTTTTATACCCTTACTACAGGCTTGTTGAGGAGGGTTTTGAGGTAACTATAGCGGCTCCTTCTGAGGGTAGGGTTGAGGGTAAGCATGGTTATGCTGTGAGTGCCGTGGCCTTGAGTAAGGTGAATCCTGAGGAATACGTGGCTTTAGTAATTCCCGGTGGTAGGGGGCCTGAGAGGATTAGGGCTTTAGCTAGGGAGGAGGCAGTTAGGATAGTGAAGTACTTCGCTGATGCGGGGAAGCCTATTGCGGCCATATGCCACGGCCCCCAACTACTTATATCAGCGGGAGTTACTAGAGGGTTGAGGCTCACTAGCTATGTGGGGATAGCCGACGATGTTAGGGCATCAGGTGGTGAATGGGTTGATCAACCGGTCGTTGTAGATAAGAACGTCGTGACCGCGAGAATACCGCCAGACCTGCCTTACTGGATGAGAGAATTCATTAAGTTACTTACTAAACAGTAAGTTTAGTCTTACAGAGATCAAAACTTTTTATTTCAGTAAATTATGTTGAAAAGAGTTCCGGGCACACCCTACATCTCACAGGATCTATCATTGGTTGGAGCTTGTGGTGAAACTCGCACAGGTATTTCCTACTCATAGCTAGCAAGGATATCTTGAGGAGTCTGGTCTCTATGGTCAGCCAGTCTAGGTCTCGGGCTGCTAAATCTCTAGCTAGCGCCATGACTTCACTATCTATGTCTGGGAATTTAGTTACTTCCACGGCTACTCCCCTCTCACGACTCAGGTACCTAGACACCGCTGACGGGGTTATCTTTAGTTTCTTAGCGATCTCCACCTCACTCATCTTAAACTCGTTACTCATTAGCTCTGCTAACCTCCTCTTCAGTGAAGGGATTAAGTACCTATACCCTACCTCAAAAACTGAAGACATTTAAAGCACCATTACCTTCCTCATTACCTCCTCAGGGTTCTTAATAACCTCAGTTAAGTCCTCGACTACTTCTAGAGTACCTAGGTATTTCCCTCCCTCATCCCTGACAGCTACTACGAGCACCCTAATTATCCTATCACCTTGTTTAGTCCAGTACTCCCTGAACTCCTCACCTTTCTTGAGTCTCTCAACGTTGACTTTAACCATGCCCTCAAGCCTTGGTGGGTGGCAGAAAAGCAGTCTGCGACCTACTATTGTCTTAGTCCTTACGAACCCCTTAGAAAACTTACTTTTAGTGAAGAACCTCACCCTATCGTTTTCATCGGCGTAGGTTAGTTCTAGTGGTAGGGACTCGAAAATAGCTTCCACCTCTTTCTTGCTTAAGAAGCCCGTGCTGAGCTCTATATCTCCCTCCTTCCTGACCTCATAGATGTCTGCCTCGAGCTTCTTAAGAGCTAACTCCCTGAACTCAGGTGGTAACGCCTCAGCCTGCTCCTTAGTTATTTCAGGACTTATCTCGTAAGGCATTAAAGGCTTCACACCAGGCTTCCACTCCACGCTGGCAGGCACTAAGTAACCGATATCCTTACCTATCTCCCCTATAGCTGCCCACTCACCCTCGGTGAATAAGACCCAGACAGCCGGAAACAGTATCTTGTTCTCCCTAAACACTAACTCACTAATCTCTCTGGAAATTTCTAGAGCCTTACTAGCTACCTCCTTAATTAATTTCTCATCACCTTGAGCTTTTTCAGCAAGCGCTCTAAGCTCTCTTATTTTCTGAATTACCTGGTCTTCACGCCCCCACAAGACTCTGGGCACGGCCACAATCCCCCTCCTCTCTAAATAGGGGAAGATCAGCATCTGCACCTTCCTATAATGCAGTCTCACGTTTCTTAAGCTCTCCAATACCTTCAGCAACTGCTGGAAAGAGTCTTTAAGACCCTCGCCCTCAGATCTAAGAATAGCGCTCGCGTAAACCCCGAGAACCTCACCCCACTTAAGAATTAACTCATTTTCCTTAAGCAGGAGATCAAGCGGGTGTCCTTCAGGAACACCCCTTAGCTCTCTAGAAGCTAGGTAGTCCTTGAAGAGCTGAACATGCAGGTCACAAAGCTTAAGAATCTCGCTCACGCCCAGACCTTCCCTAACCAACTGTTGCTCGATCAAAGCTATCTCAAAAGGGGATACTTGCTTCAAGATATCGCTAAACTCCTTACTCAGCTCCTCGGGCTTAACACCCTCATGAAGCTTCCTGATTAAGTTCTTAACGAGCTCAATCTTTCTTTCTTCAAGATTTGACACGTGTCACACCAAGAAGAAATCCTTTCAGAGCTTATAAGCTTTTACAAGTGAAAGCCTCCTCGGATCTTCAATATAATTCCGTGTCCACCCTGATTAGTCTCGATTTCTTCTCATAGGTTTCTAGCCTCAGCTAGGAATTTGCCTGGGTGTGTTTGTTGCTATTAGGATGTCTACATCACTTGATAGGAAGTGTTTTCCTTCCGCGACATTCCCGAATAAGTAGATCTCAGCGCTTGGGTCAAGTTTTCTCGTTACCTCTACTATTCTCTTAATGTATGTCTTAAGGTTCTTGAATACCTTCTTTCTCTCCTCAGCTTTCTCTATTAACAACTCTTCCCACAATATCCGTCAACCTCGTAACGACTTGATGTAGTCTCCTGGCTTCTCCCTCACTATACTCTCTTACCACATACCTAGACGTGATGTACGTGTTCTCAAGCGAGCCAAGCTCGACGGCGTAGTCTACGAGAATTCTCTTAATTTCTTCAGCGCTTATGAGCTTGTAAGCGAGTTCAAGAAGTTTCCTAACGCTGTGTGTCCTCAGTTAATCAACCCATAGCTTAGGGAGGCATGCCTTCAAATAGAGCTGGAGAGCTTACTCAAGACTGAGAACAGCTAGGTCGTGGAAACCTCTCTCGAACTGCATTTCCGCGGTCTCAAGAAACTTCCTAGACCTTTCTAAGAGGTAATTATATTCCTCGAAGCGAGTCACTAAACAAGACCCCAAACCTCGAATAACTTCACGTTAACAATAAATTAAGTTATGTGTTCTCCAACATCTTGAATAATAGGATCGTTAGCAACGTTTTAGCGTCTACGTGCTCAGACTTAAGCAAGGTCTTAAGTGCTTCGTCAACACCTAACTCAACAGTCCTCACGACCTCACCGGGTTCTGGCGACGCACCAACGAACCTTAGTTTTCTGGCTATGAGGATGTGCAGTACTTCGTCGCTGTAGCCGGGCGCTGTGTAGACTGAGGCAACCTTGATTAGCTCGTCGGCCTCATACCCTACCTCCTCCCTCAACTCCCTCCTCGCGGCACTGACCACGTCTTCCCCTAACTCAACCCTGCCTGCAGGGACCTCCAGAACCCAGTCATTAACGGGAACCCTGAATTGATTTACTAAGACCACACTACCGTCGTCTTTAACCGGCAGTATAGCTACCGCCTCACCAAACCTGACCACATCCCTTAACACGGTCCTGCCTGAATGTAAGTAAGTCTTCTGAACGAGTGTAACCCTCCTACCACTACATAAGACGGATTCGCTGACAGGGATTAATTCCTCCACCACGAGAGAGCACCTAACATTACGTTCCCTGAGTAATTAAAGGGCTTCTTCCCTCACCAAATCTCTTGCTAGAGGCGTGTTGAGGATTAGCTTCACTTTAATTGATTCCCGTGCGTACCCTGAGATGTGTGGGTAGTTAGTGATTCCTAGATGCTCACTCAGCTTTCTTAAGTTTACGTTGTTTAGGATAACTTACACAGCCTTCCCCGCCTCACTCCTCGTCATACACGACCTCCCACTGCTTGAGACCGCTAACGGTTCATGAAGCTTTGATTAAGTACCTACCGTCAGTCACCCTTATCTCAGACTTCACGAGGGCTTGAGGCTCGGCGATCTCAAGTGTCTTACTTAGTTTCGAAGTTTTTGACGAGTCTAAACACGTGATGACCGCGTTTCCTCCGACACGTGAGTTAATCTTAGCCGCTGGTGTTATTACGTAGCCGATACCTTGCTCATCCACCGCTAGTAAGTACGTGCGTGGGATACCGTCATCATGAAGCGTTGTTAAGCTCTTAACTCTTAACCCTCAACGCGGATCTGAAGATACTCACACGACACGCTAACAGTGAAGCAAAGAAATCAACGTAGAACACTACAATTACGGAGATAATCATTTCCGAGTTCTCTCGTTTGAGGTTTTGGTTTCGAGGGTTGTTTTCGGTGTAGTTAACATGCACTTAACTTTACTGTGGTGTAGTTAAGTTCCTGCCTCATTACCTACGTAGAGAATTCTCGAAGTATAGAATGGAATAATAAAACAACACCGTGTTGAGATTAAAAGACCTAAGTCAAAGTTCTCGGAAACCCCCCTATTAAGATACCTAAGAACGGGGATCACCTACTGCACTAGATGATCAACGAGTTGATACACTAATTACTCACTGCCTACGCCCCAGCTTCTCGCTTTGGAGAATACGCGCATTTCTCCAACTGGAGAATACCGTTCTACATATGTAGAATGAAGACCAAAACATAAGTTTTCTAAAAAGGGTTTCCTCCCTATATGGGTAGCCCCATGAGTATCGCTACCAGGGTTGGCGCTGCTACTAAGGTCATGAAGAGTACCCCGAGCGATACGCCGAGCTTCCATAACGCCCCCGATACTATGCTGATTATGAGGGTTCCGAAAACCCCCGCTATTCTGGCGTCGTAGTAGGAGAGCATTATTACTATGGCTATGAAGAGTCCGTAGAGTGCTTCTGCAGGCACCCTCCTGAACACCGCTAGAGTTATCTTCCTGGAGTACCTCACTAGTATTGGGTATGCTATGAGGAAAGCTAGTAGTGAAGCACCTATTATGGAGAGAGCTATGGTGAGGTAGTCGTAGTGTGTTACTAGGTAGTCCCTAGCGCTCATACCGAGGTTTTCTAGTTTCTGGAAGAAGGGCATTGCGGGGCCGGCTGCCATAGGTCCTGTGGGTTGCCCGATGACTAGTAGCGGTATCACGGTACCGCCTATGTAGGTAGCGTTCTTAACCGCGTCCCTAACCGTGTAGGCTAGTATAGAGCCCCTCACCTTATCTTTCTTACTCTCCCTGAGTAGGTCTCCTATGAGTATCGTTAGTCCTACGGGAGACATGACTGTTGCGAGGATTGATGTTACCGCGGACCATAGAGTGCTTTGAGCTACCTCCTCCCTCGTAAGTATCTTGAGCGGGTTCAGAGGTATCTTACCAATCCTAGCTAGCTTAATCTCCTTAAGACCTCTCCTCTCATACGTTTTCTTGAGTTCTGCGTGAAGCATTGAGAGTAGCTCGAACATCATGGGACCTATCGTTATCCCTAGGAAGAAGCTTATGTAGACAGACTTCCCGTAAACAGCTCTAAGACCCTGAATACCTAGAGCGAATGCAGGTATTGAGAGTAGTGCTAGACCCTTATTCCTAGACGTGAGAGCTAACACGAGCAAACCGATCAAGAGTATCCAGAACCACCTAGCAACCTTAACGTTAGGTAATACCTCGTCAGTAGCCCTCAACCAATCACCTAAGGGCATTAAGTAGTAGGAGATCGTTAAGGTAGTTACTAAAGCCACGAACTGGCCCACAACACTCGCCGCGATCCCCTTCCTCAATATAGTGTCAGCCAACCCAGCCTCCTTAGCAGTGAGAGCGTCAGGAACTTGAGGAACAGCCATGACGCCGCCGGGAATCCCTGCCAGAGCTACGGGGATACTGTCAGCCATCTTGAAAGCGGCTATGCTAGCAGCAAACCATACTAGAGCGAGTAGCGGGTCAACACCCATGAGTAGGATGGTGAGGAGTATGGGAGCCATAGTAGCCGTCTCATCGGTTCCGGGCAGTATGCCTATGAATATGTAGAGGATCGTGGAGAGAGCTGAGAGCAGGATTATCATTAATATTGTGAGGGGATCCATGAGATCACACCTCCCTAATAACACGCTTAACCCTGGTGAGGAACACGCTGATAGCGAACCCAACCGAAGCCCCAACAGCACCTAGAGTGATGGAGAGACCCGTAGCCGGCACACCAATTAAGTTAGCTATGTATGGACTCACGAAGTAGAACGCTAGAGCTAAGATCGTTGAAATCAACGTAGCTACCCCGAACTCCCTTAACGACACGTACTCACCGTATAACTCATAATATACTTCCTCATCTCCCACAAACAACACCACATCATGAAACACGAGAGGAGGGATTTTATTGTTTAACACGCTAAACAATACATCAACCAAAACACCAAGTTAAGAACCCTAACAAAATAACCCGCAAACCAAGAGAGCAGGGAGCAGGAAAAACATACTAAGCAAACACCAACCACCCACCAAACAATTTATATTCTACGAAAACACGATCAACATGTGGTGTAATTTTGGTCGAATATATCCCTAGAAAAAAGATTCTGGAAGAAATGCATAGTAAGGTAGCTAGGGGGGAGCCGATAATAGGTGTTGGTGCCGGGGTAGGCATAATAGCTAAGGTAGCTGAGTTAGCTGGTGCTGACTTAATCATAATATATAATTCGGGAAGGTATAGGATGGCTGGCTTCGGCTCCCTAGCAGGCCTCATGCCCTACGGTGACGCGCATCAAGTCCTCCTAGAGTTAGCTCCCGAGGTGCTGAGTGTGGTTAAGTACACGCCTGTCCTAGCCGGGGTGACAGGCACACACCCATTCTATCAAGGTTACAGGATGAGGAAGTTCCTGCAAGAACTTAAGGAGATGGGGTTCTCAGGAATCCAGAACTTCCCGACAGTGGGACTCATAGATAAGAACTCACTATTCAGGAGGAACCTGGAAGAGACCGGGATGGGTTACGATAAGGAGGTTGAGGCAGTTAAGATAGCTCACGAACTCGACATGCTCACAACCCCGTACGTGTTCGACGAGGAAAACCTCATCGATATGCTGAAAGCCGGTGCCGACGTCCTAGTCCTGCACTTCGGCTTAACAGCTAAGGGTACTGTAGGAGCTAGAACCACGATCTCCCTAGAAGAAGCAACTAAGAAAACGCAGGAGTGGTCTGAGCTAGCGAGGAGTCAGAAACCCGACGTGCTAGTCCTGATCCACGGAGGGCCCGTAGCAGACCTTGAAGACTGGAAATACGTAGCTGAGAGAGTTAAGGGGGTTCACGGATTCTTCGGAGCCACAACCTTCGAGAGATTACCTACAGAGAAAGCGGTGGCGGAGCAGATAAGAGCCTTCAAAGCAGTACGTATAAGAACGTAGGGGTCCCGTAAAATGGTTAAGAAACCCACGATAGCAATCCTAGTAACCCTAGATACTAAAGAGTGTGAAGGCTACTACCTGAAGGAGAGGGTGGAAGCACACGGTGGTAGGGGATTACTAGTAGACCTATCAATGCGTAAATACACCCCCAAGCTAGGCAAGCCAGACATAAGCAACGAGGAGATTGCTAGAGCCGCAGAGACCACCATGGACTACGTGAACAAACTCGACAGAGCGAAAGCTCAGGAAGTCATGGCTCGAGGAGCCGTCAAGATACTTAAGGAATTCCTGGCAAGGGGGGAGCTAGACGGGGCCGTAGGCCTCGGAGGATCCACAGGCTTCTCCCTAGTAGTCTCAGTAATGCGGGAACTACCCATGTTCCTACCTAAGTTCGCCGTAACCACGGTCATAACGGAGGCCGGCCCCATCATAGCCGGGGCAGACATAACGCCCGTATGGTCCATCTCAGACCTAGCCGGCGGCGAGAGAGTTAACGCTATAGAAGCTGAAGTACTTAATAGGGTGGCTGCCGCGGCGACCGCCGCGGCCTCACCAACCCACTACACCGTCGAGAAACGCCCGACAATACTCTCCACACAATTCGGTAACACAACCCCACACCTCATAGTAGCTAAAGACTACCTAACTAAGGAAGGCTACGACGTAATACCGTTCCACGCCCTAGGGAGGACGGGCGGGTACACCATGGAGAGATTAGTGGATGCAGGGCTAGCTGCCGGGGTTCTAGACCTAACCACGCACGAGCTCGTGGACGAGGTTGCTGGAGGAGCTCTCAGCGCCAGCTTCGGGGACAAGCTAAGGCTGACCGCGGCAGGACTTAAGGGAGTACCGCAGGTAGTCCTGCCAGGAGCTCTCGACATGATAAACTTCTGGGGTCCCGCGACAGTCCCGGAAAAATTCCGCGAGAGATGCGTCTACGAACACAGTAGAGGGTTAGTCACCCTAATCAGGGCAACAGCCGAGGAACTCTACGCTACAGGTAAGTTAATGGCTGAGAGACTCAATGCGGCCATAGGCCCCACAGCCGTGATCTTCCCGCTCAGAGGCTTCAGCATAATAGATAACGACCCCAACGCAAAACCGAAGACCGCCCCTCCCGGGGCCTACTGCCAGAAAATGGTGTTCAAGAACGGCGAGGTAGTGTTCGAGAAGACCTCCAAGCCATGGCACGACCCAGTAGCAGACCTCCAATTACTGAAAGCCCTAATAGAGTATCTAGACCTCTCTAAACCAAACATAGATCTAATAGTAGTTGATCACAACCTAAACGATCCTGAGGTAGCCCTTCTCAGCGCTAAAATACTGGACGCCATGATTAAAGGCACTTGGAAGAAAGGCCACATCCCGGAAATACCGGAACTAGAACCTCATAAAATCCTCAGAGACCCGGAGAAAATCAAGGAACTCCTGAAAGAGAGACTCGGCTGAACCCTTAAGTTTTAGGGTTTTAAAGAAAAATGTGTTTTTCACGTTAAGGTCATCTCAAATACCTAAAAATAATCAACACTTCTTAGCTTTCTTCTTTTCCTCCTTCTTTTCCTCTTTCTTCTCTTCCTTCTTGCTCATAGGGGTTTATCCCCATGATATATTTTGCGGGAGAAGTTTTAAACGATTCCTCCAAATCTTAAAGAGCGGTATTAAGTGAAAACTCATGATTCTTTGTCTACAATATTATTTCTTGATGTTTAGTTTAGGCGAGTCTAGCGGTGATTGATGCTACACCCATGAGAAGCGTGAGAAGCGCCGGGAATGGCGGGGGCCCTCAGTGAGTACGTTAAAGTCTTTATTTACGGCTTTAGTGGAATTAGGTTGGGTGGGTGCTTTGAGTAAGGCCGGTTTGAAGGGGTACGTGAAAACTAACATATTTCTTACCGCGCATGACGAGTCCTTCGTCAAGGAATTACTTAAGGAGCTCGAGAAGAAACATAGGATCCTTGAGTTTAGCAAGAGTGAGGTAGTTGATCACTTCTATTACATATCTGTTGAGGGGGACGCTAGAGGGTTTGAAGCAATCCTTAAAGATAAGACCCAGTGGTATAAGGTAGAAGTACTTGAGTTTAGTTAAGGTTTTAAGGAATAGAGCGATTTATGTATTTGATGAGGAGCGGACCACGGACTGAGTAGTGATGTGATAACGCATTACTGATTCACGAAGTAGCGGGTGCGTGCATCTTTAAATGTGCTCGACCCTCATTAATACTTGGGGTGGTTAACCATAAACTCTTTTCGCATAGTCATCAGGGTTGATGGGAAGGGCCGAATCACGTTACCTCTCTACATTAGGAGGGAGTTAGGTATTGAGGAATTTTCCTCAGTTGAGTTAATAGTGGATCGGGTGAGGAGAGAACTGATAATAAGACCCATAACATCATCCGGCGAGTACTTAATGAACCTCGAGGTACAGCTCGAGAACCCTGAGAAAGTGAGTGAGTTAGTTAACCTGATAGTTGAGAGCGGGAGTGAGTTAAAGATAATTAACTGCATCCCCAACCCGAGTAAATGCTTAGTCTCCGTAAGCGTGGCTGACTCAACAGCGGGGGGAAAACTAGTTGAGGCTTTATCGAGTAAGGGCTTCACAGTTAAGGTCGTGGAAGGGTGAAAGTAGTGACTGAAGTAATAGTGGGTTGTTGTGGTTTCCCCACCTCAAGAAAAGAATACTACACTACATTCAAAGCCGTGGAACTACAAGACACTTTCTATAACCCGCCGAACCTTGAGAAATTGAGGAGGTTGCGTGAGGAAGCGCCTGAGAACTTCATCTTCACTATGAAGGCTTGGCAAGCCATAACACACCCTCCCGACTCCCCCACATGGCGTAAGTCCAGGTTCAAGCCGCCTGATGAGGTAAAGAGTAATTACGGCTACCTAAAACCAACTAAAGAGAATCTTGACGCGTGGGAGTTAGTGAGAAAATCTGCTAAAGCTTTGGGAGCTACGTACGTGATACTTCAGATGCCACCTTCATTTACTTACAGCCCGGAGAACTTGAGGAACCTCAAGAACTTCCTAGACATAACACGCGAGAGAGATTTCAGGATAGGCTTAGAATTGAGAGGAGATTGGCATAACCACGCAGAGGAACTAAGGAAAATCCTCGGAAATTATGAGGTAGTAACGCACGTGACAGACCCCTTCAGGTGGTTCCCGCCGGAAACGAGAACTGATAGCTATTACTTTAGATTACACGGTATAGGGCCACGTGAGGTAAATTACAGGTATAAGTACACTGCGAGAGACTTACTGAGGCTCAAGAACTTGATAGGTGTTTTAGGGAGTGTTAAAGAAGTCTACGTCATGTTCAACAATGTTTACATGAGGGACGACGCACAAAACTTCATGAGATTACTTCGTGAGAATTATTTAAGTCCTTAATCTTTTTAAGCTTACTAATGTTTCTTTCTAGGTGATATGCGGTGGCTCAAGTAAGCGAGTTTAGGAGTAGGGGGCCTGTGATAGTGGAGGCTGCCACACCACCTATTTGTAGTAGTTGCGGCAAGCTAATATCCCCCAACGAGAAAGCCACTAAGTTCGTGTGCCCTAACTGCGGCGTGGTAGTTATTTGGAGATGTAGTAAGTGTAGGGAGCTCTCAAACCCGTATAAATGCCCTAACTGCTGGTTTGAGGGTCCGTGATGAGGTGAGGTTGGTTGGGCAAGGTATTAGTATCGCTGAGAGTAAATCCTGAAAGTGATGAGGTAGACCTTGATAAGTTGATAAGCGATATTAAGTCTAGGCTACCATCGTATTACGAGATCTTGAGGTATGAGAAGGAGTATGTGGCGTTCGGACTCTACGCCCTAAGACTCTACATCGCGATGCCAGAGAACTTTGAGGGAGGTACTGACGAATTAGAGAGGAGCCTCACTGAGTTAAGCGGGGTATCCTCTGTTGACGTAGACTTCGTTACCAGAACAGACGCTCTATGAATCAAACACCGTATTATTACTTTTGCTTTAATACTAAGGTCGTGAGCACGCTTGAGGAGCCGCTCAAGACTTAAACACCGGGCTCGTAATACGGTGCTCGCACACATTATAAGCGCTGTAAGGTATAGTGTTATGAGGGTGGATGATGTACAGTAAGAGCAAGGAGGTCATGGTGAGGGTCGCTGAAATAAGTAAGAACGACGCATTCAGAGGTAAGGTCAGGGTACCCACAAAAATCTTGGATTCTATCGGTGCTGAGGAAGGTGACGTTATAGAGATAATAGGTAGGAGGAACACGGTAGCTATTGCGTGGCCGGCACTACCGGAGGACGAGGAGAAGGACGTGGTGAGGATGGATGGGGTCATAAGGAAGAACGCAGGGGTAAGCATAGGTGATAGGGTTATCATCAGGCGTGTTGAGGTCAAGCCAGCAACTTCTGTTAAGCTAGCTCTAACAGATTCTTCTAATCAGATAAGCGGCGGTGAGTCAACGCTTAAGATGATTAAGAGGAGATTACTTAATTACGCTGTCATTGAGGGGGATCTAGTACCTTTCCAGCTATTGGGCTCGGTAATATTCCTGCAAGTCATATCCACTAGGCCTGCAGGCCCGGTAATAATTGATGAGTCAACCAGGCTGGTACTGATTAATAAGCCTGCACAGACTCTTAGGATGATGCGCGTCACCTACGAAGACGTGGGGGGAATGAAGGAGGTGGTGGAGAGGGTTAGGGAATTGATAGAGTTACCTCTCAAGCACCCCGAGCTCTTCAGGAAGCTAGGTATCGAACCTCCTAAGGGTGTCTTGCTCTACGGCCCTCCCGGCTGCGGCAAGACCTTACTCGCTAAGGCCGTAGCAACCGAGGCTGACGCTTACTTCATAGCTATTAATGGTCCTGAGATTATGAGTAAGTATTATGGTGAGTCTGAGCAGAGGTTGAGGGAGATTTTCGAGGAAGCTAGGAAGAACGCTCCAGCAATAATATTCATAGACGAAATAGACTCAATAGCACCAAAAAGAGAAGAAGTAATAGGAGAAGTAGAAAAAAGAGTAGTAGCACAACTACTAACACTAATGGACGGACTCGAGGGTAGGGGGGACGTCATAGTTATCGGGGCAACGAACAGGATAGAAGCAGTAGACCCAGCACTAAGAAGACCCGGAAGATTCGACAGAGAAATAGAGATACCGATGCCTAACAAGCAGGGAAGACTTGAGATACTGCAGATACATACGAGGAACGTCCCGTTAGCGGAGGACGTAAACCTAGCTAAGCTCGCTGAAATAACCCACGGCTTCACGGGCGCTGACTTAGCAGCCCTGGTCAAGGAAGCGGCTCTGAATGCCATAAAAAGAGTTCTTAACGGCGTGAACATAGATGAAGACATACCATCGGAGATCTACAGCAACCTGGCCGTGAGCATGGACGACTTAATAAACGCGTTGAAAGCTGTTCATCCTAGCGGGCTCCGCGAGTTATACGTTGAAGTCCCTGAGGTGAGGTGGTCAGATATAGGCGGCTTAGAGGAAGTCAAGCAGGAATTGAGGGAAGCTGTCGAGTGGCCTCTTAAGAATCCGGCGTCTTACGAGAGGTTAGGCGTGGAACCGCCTAGGGGTATACTTCTTTACGGTCCTCCTGGTTGTGGTAAGACTTTGCTTGCTAAGGCAGTAGCTACTGAGTCTGGAGCAAACTTCATAGCAATTAAAGGACCTGAAATACTCAGCAAATGGGTAGGAGAATCAGAAAAAGCAATAAGAGAAATATTCAGAAAAGCAAGACAAGTAGCACCAGCAATAATATTCTTCGACGAAATAGACTCAATAGCGCCCCTCAGAGGGTTTTCAGGGGACTCATACGTCAGTGAGAGAGTGGTGAGTCAGCTACTAACTGAGATGGACTCCATCGAGAAGATAAAGAACGTTGTGGTGATAGCGGCTACTAACAGACCTGACTTAGTTGACCCGGCCCTCTTAAGACCTGGGAGATTAGATAAGCTCATATATGTCCCGTCACCGGACGTCAAGGCAAGACTAGAAATACTTAAAGTCCTCACTCGGAAGACACCCCTATCACCTGAGGTGAGTCTGGAAGAAATAGCTAGAAAGACTGAGGGATACTCCGGCGCCGACTTAACAGCGTTGGTGAGGGAGGCAGCCCTCAATGTTCTGCGCAGGAATCGCGAAGCTATTCAAGTAAGTATGGAAGACTTTGAGTACGCGTTACGTAAGATACCGCCTTCACTAACGCAGGAAATCATTAAGTTCTATGAAGTATGGTCCAGCAGGACTAAGCAGAGACTACCACACGCGCTCTCACACCCATACCAGATATAGGTAATGCTTATAAGCGTAGTTTATGGTAGTAATTTATGGGTGGGCATTATAGGTAGTTATATGACGGTTTCCACGAAGGTTAGGAGGGAAATCGTAGAGAAGGCTAGAAAGCTCGGGATTAACATCTCTGAGTTTCTACGAAGGAAGATTGAGGAAGAGGTTGAGAGGAGAGAAATTGAACTAATTACTCAGAGACTTAATGAATTGAAGGATTTTCTTGACGCAATAGATATTGAGAGAGTTGTGAAACATGTGAGAGAAGATAGGGAGATGGCTTAATGTCAAGACTTCTCTTCGACTCTTCATCACTAATCAAGGCGTTGAAGCAGGGTAGGGTCGACCTCTTAGCTAGGAACTACATACACTGGTTAACAATCTACGAGGTTTTAAACGCTATCTGGAAAGAGACATGCTTCCTCAAAACAATCCCCGAAGACAAGGTAATAGCATTCGCGGAAATATTGAAGCAAGTCACCGGCCTCATGAAAATCCTTGACCCTAAAGGACTGGAGGAAGACATGTTGAAAACCGCGATCCAGCGGGGAATAACAGCGTATGACGCATCGTACATAGTATTAGCCATGAAACACGGACTAACACTAGTCACAGAAGACAGCAAGCTACGAGCAAAAGCAAGAGGACTAGTAGAAACCACGAGCTTAGACGAGCTAAGTGCGTCTCTGGGCAGTATTCGAGAGTAGCTATTCATGCTTGTTAAGCCTTATTAGCTTCAACAACACCTCTAGCAGCGCCATTCATAGTTACCTTAGAGAAAGAAATGCTTATATACCCTACTACGCTTTTATTATTGGCTCTAGGATACATCCAAGTCCTAGAGGAGCCTCATTTAAGTGGTGATAGCTAATTGAGTAGCTCTAAGACTACCTTTAACATAGCTTTCAAACTGCTTGATGCGGTGGTCAGGAATGGTTGCATGGTTAGGGAGGACCAGCTCTACACAGAGTTGCGTAGCGAGTTCGGCATATCTTACTCAGAATTCATTAAGTTACTCATGAAGTTAGAGATGCGCGGGTTAATCAAGGTTGTCTTAGCTAAGGGGAGCGTGAAGAACATACTCTTGAGTGAGGCTGGGAGAGAGCAATTAGGAGTTCAGGACAAGTGTATTGATTGAGTATCTACGGCGGTGACACTTCGTAGAGTGACACAACGTTATCTACTAAGTACTTCGTTAATACTTCTTCGAAACCTCCCCTACTCAATACCTTCTCCACCTCCTTACGTATGTCCCAGGGGTACATGACGGCACCAGGTCTCTTCGGGTCATCTATGAAATCACTCTCTATCAACGCTCTCGTAACCCCTACCTCTAGAATGTTTGTGAGGAGGTCTTCCCGACCTAAGACCGACATCACGTACCCAGACTCCTCCACGGTCTTGGCTAGGAAAGTGCTTACGTGGTGGAACACAACCTTATTCTTAGGTACTTCAGCAAGCCTCACCAAGTAGTTTACGGACTCCACGGTTGCTCGACCTCCTTGCTCCGTGTGTAAGTGGATGAGTGAGTTCGTGTCCCTACATATCTCTAAAGCCTTCAACAGCACAATCTCATTAACTATCACAGACTCCGGTAAGGTCTTGTAGTGTGGTCGCCCGAACTCGCCTAACCCGTCTACCTTGCCATCCAGTATCAACTTCCTAAGATGCTCTAAGGCTTCACCCACAATATCTAAGACCTTACCTGTTCTGTGAGAACCCGCAATCCTCACTAACTCGTCCACGTAAGCTGGGTGAATCCCCGCTAAGCAAGCTACCTTAATACCCTCCTTCCTAGCCTTATCACACTCAATCACGTGTAACTCAAAAGACTTAATAATACCTTCTAGACCCGCGCCGAAGCCGTAGTGATTAGGTGGTATTGAAACTAAAGCCATGAACCACCCGCCAACCTCTCTAAACTTCCTAGCCACGACTTCAGCTCCCAAGCCTGAAGGGGACACGTGAGCGTGTGCGTCGGAGAGTGGCAACATCAATACCACACTCAAAACTAATAGGTCAAGTCAGAACTAAAAATACTGCTGGAACAATCAAGGATAACGTTGACGAGTGATAAGTTCCTCGAAATAAAATATATAAATATTAGTTTCGAAAGTAAATTATTGAAGGTGAGATCTTAGATGAGCTCCATGATTAAGGAGTTTAACAATATTGCTGAGTTTGTGAAGAGTATTGATGAGGACTTAAATGATTATAGGAAGAAGCTTGCTGAACTTCTTAGGAGGTTAGAAGAGCTAAGGGTTAAGGTAGAGCATGAGAGAAAAATTAAGGCAGCATTCACTAAGTTAGGATTAGCTGCTGAAGCACCCGAACCTAAGAACGTGGTTGACCTGAAGAACATTAAGATAGTGATGAATCCTTCAGCAGATCAAGAACTAAGCAACTTAGAGAGCGTGGTCGAGTCACTCAACAATAAGATAACTATGTTAACAGCTATAAAGAAAGACTTAGAAATTTTAGGGAGTCTTGACGTAGAGGTAAAGTTAACCGTCATATACTTAGAAGGGCTTCCGAAAACACTCATAATAAAGTACGTGTAAGCGGGATACCACAGTTTTAAAAATAAATAAGTCAATAAAACACTACTTTTATTCTGATGCTTAAATTTAGATTAGAATTAAAATAACGTTTCCTCTTTTCGTAGCCTCTGATATATTATTGCCCTGAGCTTCAGAGTCCCGTAAACAGCTAGCGCAGCTATTATTATGACCGCTATTATAGGCAAGTACCTGAAGAATAGTGTGAGTGGTTGCGGGCTCATGTACACGAGCAAGTCTGTATCCCTATCTAGAGTTATCGTTCTGGTCTCATCAAAATAGCCTGGCGCGATTACCTCAACCCTTATGTCACTATAGAAAAGCTTCGTTTCCACAAGCCCTTCCTCGTAAGTATTTAAAACTGTTATGAGGTTTCCTGTCTCTAGACTATAGAACCTGACCTCAGCGTTCTTTATAGGAGTCTCACCTTCCTGAACCCTGACTCTCAGGTTATAGTACTTCCTAGTCACCGGGATATTAAGTAGCATATCGTCAGTTAACTTAACTAAGACTGTCTGCGACGGGTTATAAACTATCTCATACCTACTCGTAGGCCTTACCTGCACTACATAAGTCCCGTAAGGCAAGACAACACTAACGTTTTGAGCTACATCACTCACTACCTTAGTGTCGTTGACGAAGACTTCGAACGTGCCTTTGAGGATGTTGACTGTAGCATCTCTAATACTTAGGTTCAGAGTATAAGTATTCCTAGAGATTCTCACGACCTTGGTTGTTGGGGAAGCGAGGGTTAAGTTGATTGCTGTCGGCCTATATATAGCTTCATAACCTTCTAAAGGTCTGACGAACACCGTGTAATCACCGTAAGGTAGCACGAAATACGCTCTAGCTACTGCAGGATCCACTGTCTGAACCTCACCACCTACCTCAACCTCTACGGGAGCAATTAACTTAGTAGTTAAGGCGTCTTCAACCCTTAGCTCAAGCAAGTATATCTTCCTGAAGAGAGTTACATCAACAGACTGATTACTTGAGACTGTGAGCGTTGTCTCGAAGGATTCGTAGACGTTCTCGTAACCTGGTGCCGGACCAACTCTCAAGACGTGTGTTCCGTATAACACCCGTACCTCAGCATACCTACTAGTAGTTGACTGTATCACGGTCTTATTATCTATTACAACGGAGTAGGGAGCCACTAAATCCCTCGACACGGAATCAGCCACACTCAAGTACAGCGTGAATTCTTTATATGTTAATGGAATCTCTAAATATACGTCTACGAATGTGTTGACCTTAATAAGCGTCTCCGCAGGATTCACGTAAGGTCTTGAGTGGGTCACCGTTATCTCGTAGGTTACGTTAGGTAGTATATTACTGAAGACTACCAAACCGTCTTTAGAAGGGGTCTTAGTCAGTGCCCCTCCAGGATACTTGAACGTTATTGAAGCCTCGGTAACGGATTCGTTACCGGGCGGAACTACCTTAATAACCGCTTTACCAGCCTTAAAACTCTCTACAGAGACTGGCTCACCCCCGATCATTAAGTTCAAGTTCTTAAGTATCGTTAACTTATCGCCGCCGCAAGCCACCCCAACACTGAAATCACTCAGTATATCTGAATCTACGTGAGGCTCCTCAGCGAAGTTGAGGACTAAGTCCTTCCTCAGTAATGGGGTTAGGTATGGGGTGAGCCTTAGTATTTGTAGACCTTCAGGAGTTTCCAAGAATATTGCTTGAGTCTCGCCGTCGGAAAATATCTTAACCTTACTTATTTTCCCTCCGGCAACGTAGGTGTTAAGTAATCTGTAAGACTTACTACCACCACTCTCGATCAGTGAGTAGACCTTCACCCTACCATCACTTAACACTAGAACCGCTAATCTACCGTCATGCAGTGTTAAAGCACTGCTTAATCTCGCTCCTACGCCAGCATACTCCGTAGTTACTGAGGTCTTATTGAGTGAGGTGTTTATTCTGATTAGCTTCAAGTCCTCGTCTTCAGGGTCGTGGTACGTGATTAAGTACTCAGTATCGTTAACTCCTTTAAGGAATGAAAGTCCTGACGCTGTAGGCAGTATCTTGAAGTTCATGAAACCTACGTTAGCGTAGGTGTCCGGCGCTCCGCTCACGTCAAGTACCTGAAGATTAGCTAGTAAGAACTCGGGCGTCTTATAATAGGCTGAGGCAGGGGTGGTTACCGGTGGCGCGTTAAGAATGAACGTAGTCACGTATACTCTGTCAACATATGATGGGAGAACAGACGTGTCGTACGTGTAGTTATAGTTCCTCCCGTATATGTCCCAGACACTCACCTGAGCTATTAAACCTCTGGGGACAGGTATTTCAGCAACTCCTTTGTTGTTAGCGTTGAGTCCGTACCTGTAAGTCAGGCCTTGCTCGGTGTCGTAAGCGATGACCTCAACTAAAGCTCCTGAAGCCGGTGTTAGGGTATCGTCAACCCGGTACGTCACGTTAAAGACTAGGGTGATGAGATCCCCTTTCTCAACCCAGGTTATCGCAAACATTGACGCGTCGTAGTAGTAGCCGAGCCCATCAAATATTGTTAAGGGGGCTATGTCCTGCGGTAGTATCCCCTCATACGATGTTGTGGCGTTACCAACCTTACTACCAATCTTCAAAACACCGTTGGATCCCTCACTAAACACGTAGATATAGCATGAGGTACAAGCTCCGGTGGTTAACGGGCCCTCACTAACTAACGCAGCCACTTTATACATTCCTGACGCGTTTTTAAGTATGGCTATCTTCTTAACGTAGAAGTCGGCTCCTAGCACGGCTTCAAGCATTTTATAGATTCTTCCACCGCTCACGCTGAATAGGAGTACCTCACCCTTGTCAGTTCCTATAGAAACTCTAGTGGTTGGCCATCCGTTAGTAGAGAAGGAGGTAACTCTGCCTACTAGAGGGTATAGCTGCAGTACCACGGCATCAGTATAGGGGTTGCTGACGTCAAGCAACGCGACGTAATCTCTGGAAGGCCCTGAAGCAACAACCATTACGACCGTCTCGTTAATCATTAAAACCTTGGTCACGCTTAAGTTACCCACGATCTTTACCGGGATGGTGTAAGCGTAAGAAGTGCTTAACTCAATGTCTTGCATCTGTGCTTGAGCCTGCGTGAGGGGCTGGACATGACCTAGCAACATGGCTAGGGATGCTGAGAGTAACGTCAAGAAAATAATCACCGACAAGTGCTTCCCGTGAATCAGCTCAGATAAGCTCATTAATTACACCCTAAGAATATACTGTCGTAAACGTATATATTTATTCTTTACAAAGTAATATACTTAGGTGAGTGATAGGATTTGTCGTCGAAGCGTAGTGTTTCATTAAGCTTCCTAAAAAGGTTAAGGGGTAAGGAGAAGGCTAGGGAGCCGGAGGTTGTTGTCGCGCCTGGAATGAGCTTTGTCGAAGCTACTAGAGTGCTCTCACACGAGTTACTAAGCGTTAAGAAGGGTTATAGGATAGTTGAGACATACCCTGTCGTAGAGCCTTTCGCGTCAATAAACATAGTGGAGGACGAGGTCACGGGTAAGCTCTTCTACGAGGTCTACGAGATATCGCTTACTAACGAGGAGAAAGAGATATACAAGCAAATCTACGAACACATGATGTGGGAGATAAAACCGATAGCTACGCTGTCCGGTGACGCGATAGAGGAGATCCGGGGTACTGCTAGGAGAATAATGAGTTTATTCCAGATAAGATTCCCTAGAACCCCGTCACTATCTTGGAGTAAGATAAACTATTATATCGAGAGGGATTTCCTAGGGTACGGGATTTTAGACCCCGTATTCAGGGATAGGTATATAGAGGACATATCATGTAACGGTCCTGGGAAACCCATATACGTGTGGCACAGGAAGTACGAGTCACTGCCTACGAACGTGGTCTTCAAGACTGAGGAGGAGCTCGACGAGTATGTTTTAAAGCTAGCTCACATGGCCGGTAAGCACATATCCGTCGCTCACCCGGTACTAGACGCTATACTACCCGGAGGTCATCGAGTAGCGGCGACTTACAGTAAGGAGGTCTCTACTTCAGGCTCCTCGTTCACTATAAGAAAGTTTAGTGAGTCTCCTATAACGATAGCTGACATGATAAACTTCGGGACGATCTCTTCCGAGCTAGCGGCTTATTTCTGGTTAGCCATGGATTACAAGATGACTACCTTAGTGCTCGGTGTTACTGGTGCTGGGAAGACTAGCACACTCAACGCGTTAGCAACCCTTCTCAGACCTACGTATAAGGTGGTGACCATAGAGGACACCCCTGAGCTCAGGCTACCTCTCGAGAACTGGGTTCAGCTAGTTTCGAGACCTTCTTACTTAGGTGGTGCCGGCGAGATTTCCTTATATCAGCTCGTAAGGGTTTCTCTCAGGTATAGACCTGACGTGATAATAGTTGGTGAGGTCAGGGGTGATGAGGCTTACGTACTCTTCCAGAGTATAGCGACGGGACACTCAGGAATAACTACCCTGCACGCCGAGAGCATAGACGCTGCGGTGAAGAGGCTTACGTCACCGCCCATGAACATACCGCCCTCATACATACCCTTAGTTAATATAGCACTCTTAATTAGGAGGGTGACCCTAGTTGATGAAAGGGGTAGGTTAAGGCCCGCTAGGAGGATAACTAACGTGTGGGAGGTCAAGGACTTCGGGGAGTACGAGGAGGTTGCTAGGTGGGATCCGGCTAAGAACAGGTTCAACGTGAGATTAGATAGTAGCTTAGTGTTAAGTAAGATCACGGACCTTACCGGGAAGACTAGAGAAGAACTTCTTGAGGAGCTGGTTAGGAGGAAGATGCTTCTAGAATGGCTAGTAGCGACTAGGAGAACCACTTATAAGGACGTCGCTACGTGGATACAGAAATACTACCTAGATCCTGTGAGAACTCTTAGAGAGGGTCCTTTATATGGTTCTACGCCTAAGTAGGAGGAAGAAGATCGAGGAGAAGAAGAAAGCGGTTGTGGATAGAGAGTTGAGAAGTATAGTGAGACCGTGGTATAGGAAACCTACCTTTAACGATCTCTTCACAGTCGCGTCACTTTCTCTTTTTGAGTCTTGGGGGGCTAGACTAGCTAGGAGTCTGGAATTAGATAAGTCTATACTTAAGGCTGGGATGAACGTACACCCAGTTATATACGCTTCGAGAACCATAATGATCACCTTAATAACCTCGGCCACGGTCTTACTCTCAGCTGCCATGGCTTTCATATTCGTCCCGATGCCGTTCATCGTCAGGGTGATGGTAGGTTTGGTTGCTCTGATAATACCTATATTAGTTTTCGCTATGATGCTCCTTCAGCCATCACTTAAAGCTTCTGATAGGAAGTCAGGTGTTGAGAACGAGCTACCTTTCTTCATGGCTTACGCTTCCACGATGGCTAAGGGGGGTGTTAGCTTAGAGAAGATAATTGAGAGGGTCTCCACCCTTAAAGTGTTTAAGGCTATGAAGGAGGAGTGTTTGAGGGTTATGACATACGTTAAGCTCTTCGGTTACGACCCTATCTCAGCTCTTGAGAGAGTCTCGATACTACACCCGAGCACTAAGTTCAGGGACTTAATGCTCGGCTACACAACCACGTTGAGGAGTGGCGGCGACGTAACGCACTACATGGAGATAAGGACGCAGGAATTATTTAACGCGAGAATGAATGAGATTAAGTCAATGACTGAGAGGCTTGCTTCCTTCCTAGAACTCTACATAGTCTTAGGGGTCATAATGTCCATAACGGTCTTCGTATTCTTCTCAGTCTCAGGAACTCTATCAGCTGTTTCAGCCGGTAGGGCGACCGGTACCTTAAGTGTTGACGTGACGATGCCGTCACTCTACAACTTCCTTGTCTTACCTATGCTTGGCTTGGTTGTCTTGATGATGATTCAGGTTTCCCAGCCTAAGACTCCTGTGAAGATTATGGAGCCCTACATAACCCTCGTCACTTTAATACCGATATCGGTGGTTTCCTTCTTCGTAACGCTATTCATAACTAGCGGTTCCGGGATTTTTAGGGGTGTTTTAGGGCTTCACGAGGTTCAGTCAACGATTATCTCAATGAGTGTGGCTCTGCTAATCTTGACGGTACCTCCGTGGCTTGTTCACAGGAGTGTTTTGAAGGGTCATAAGGGGTTGGTTAAGGCTACCGCGGATTACTTGAGGGAGATGAGTGAGATTAGGAAGACCGGCTTATCACCTGAGAAATGCATAGTGCAGTTATCTACTAAAGACTTCAGGAACCTGACCCCGATAGTTAGTAAGGCTGGTGCGGCAGTCTCCCTAGGGCTTAGCTTAGAGGAAGCTTTGAGGAGGGTTTTGAGGGGTGTTAGGGAGTGGTTCGTGATAGCTGTCTTCAGGTTCTTAACCGACTCCATAGTTGTCGGTGGCGGCACGCCGGACATAATAGACGCTCTAGCCAGGTTTACACAGTCCTTAAGCGAGCTCGAGGAAGAGCTTAGGAGGAGGCTTAAAGCATACGTAGTACTCCCGTACTTCGGCGCCGTGATGCTCGCTTCCTCCCCAATAATAATAGTCAACATGCTCATAACGGCTGCCGGAGCGCCCGCCGAGGCGATAGCACCGCTGATAGGAGTTCTAGGCGTTGGCTCAATGATAAACTCATTCATAATGGGCTTGATAGCCGGCAAGTCTAGCGAGATGTCTGTCGCCGCGGGATTCAAGCACGCAGCATTAATGACCCTAGTGACGGCCGCGACAATACTCTTCACGCTAGCTTACATAAGCGGAACCATATTCATTTAAGCACGGGGGGAACTCCTTGCGCACCAACACAGCGATATCAGACTTCATGGCAACACTAATACTAATAGCAGTGACTGCAACAGCAGTGGCGGGATTCCTAACATGGTTCCTCACAACCTACAACACGTTAAGCAAACCAGAAATACTGAGAATACTTCAAGAAACAAGAATCTACTACGACCAAGAAAAAAGTAAGTGGGTGCTGAAACTACACGTAAGAAACATCGGCGACACGACGGGGGAGATATATAAGGTGGAGATAACCGGGTGGGAAGAAGTAGAGACTAAAATAACCGTAAACCCAGGACAAGAAATAATACAGGAAATAGAGCTAAGCAAAAACTACACGATAGGAACATGGTACCTAGTAAAACTATACCTAAAATCAGGAACCACGTACCTAGCACAACAACAGCAAGTACCAGCATAGGAAAAAAGGTTTATATATGTATGCGTAGAGTAATTATTTGGTGAAACACTAAATGAAGTTAAACAAAGCAATATCACCAATACTAGCGACAGTAATACTAATCGCGGTAACGCTGGTAATAGCCATAGGAGTAATAGGGTGGATAATGGGGATATGGGGAACCTTCGGAACAACAGAAACAATACAGGTATACCCGGACAGCAAACTAGAAGTACAAGATAATAGTGCAACAATAACTCTGCACGTGAAGAATACAGGAACTGCTGCAGCAATAATATATAAAGTTGAGATAGTAGGTGTTGGCAGCGCTACTATAACAGGAGCTACTATAACAGGAACTACTATAACAGGAAGTGAGATTACTTTACCTCCCGGTGGAGATGCTACAATAACTGCTAGTATTGCTGAAGTAAGTATTACACCGGGTGCTCAATATCAAGTAAAGATATATACTAGAGCGGGTAACGTGTATAGTATAGTCTTGACTGCCGAGGCTTAATCATAACAAGCCTAGATTTTTTATTTACAAAATCATAATTTTTCGTTTCTCAATATCTCTCAGGTGCGTGTTTATGAATTTTGAGACGTCATGGAGGAGCTGGGTTAAGGTTCTCTACTTGTTTTTATGTTTGTTTATCTTAGTTAGTGTCTCGATTATGTCTATACCGAATGTTCTTCCTAGGTACTTAGATGAGGTTGTTTACATTTCTTGCGGTAAGGGGTATGTTGCCAATTTTACCCCGCCATATCTTTGTAATTTCGAGCACCCGCCTCTAGGTAAGTACTTGATTGGTTTCGCTGAGTTGTTTGGTTTCGGGAGGTTTCTTTACTTGTTTTTCATGATTGGTTCTTCTTTCCTTGTTTTGGTTTTGGTTAGGTTTTTGCTTGGTTCTGATTTGCTTGGTTTTCTTGCTGGTTCTTTCTTGATTTTAGATACTGTTTTCTTTAATTCTCATAGGTTTCTCCTCCTCGACCCTCCCGCTATCTTCTTCACCCTCCTCTCACTATACTTCATTCTCGTTCGTTCCTCCCTCACAGCCTCGGCTTTTTTCTTTGGTTTAGGTGTTGCTAGTAAGCTTAGTGTTGCTCCTTACTTCATTGTCTTAGCTTACGTTCTTTACCGTGTGTTACCTCCTGGTTTCGGGGTTAGGGTTTTTCTGAGGCGGTTGCTTGTTTTCGTTGGTGTTGCTTTCTCTACTTACTTAGCTACCTACGTCGCTGACTTTAGGTTAGGTCCTTACACGATTCTCCAACACCACCTCGATACGTTTTCCTATATTTCTTGGAGACACGGTTTCTCAGTACCCGTAGCTCTTAACGGGTTGGTGAAGTTGATTAGTAAGATTGAGGTATGGCGCTACGGCGGTGAGTTTACCCTGATTTTTTCCTTCGTTAATTCTTCCTTGACCTTAGTTAACTCTACGTTTGCTCAGGGTTCCGGCTACCTCCTTCACGTTGGTTTGGGTTTAGGGTCTATACTATGGTATCTTATGTTCCCCTCCCTACTAATTAATTCCTACCACGTCTTAACCGTGAGGTCTGGATTTAAGGAATTGCTTGTCTGCTTGGCCGGGTGGGTCTCGCTAACGACTATCTTACCAGGACCTCTTGACTGGTATTACGTGAACTCACTACCTGCCCTCTACGTCAACACCTCCTTAACGATTAAGTACTTAGTAGGTGGTAGGGAGCGCCTTCTTAAGCCCTTAATCACTTGTTTATTGGGAGCACAGATCTTAATTACCGGCCTGACCTACTCCGGGGTAATACCTTATAAGATTGAGCTCCCCCTACCTAGATAACGGTATTATGGATATTATCTCGAAGCCTATGGTGAAGTCAGCGTCGTTCGTGCGCCCTATTCCGTAGGGATCCATTATCTCTATGAGGAGCCAGTACCTCCCCGTGCCGGGTACGGGCACGTAAATCTGCTGAGATATCTTCGTGTAGTAGTTATCGTTTATGAAATCCTTAATCACTGTCTTATGGTAATTACATATCTCCTGATAATCAAATTCCCTGACCACGTACCTAGATATTATATTCCCTGAGTCATCCTTCTGAATAAGCGATATCCTCAAGACAGTCCTGGTGTCGTCGTTATCGCTTAGCTGAGCTTCCCCGTCAGGGTATGAGTTATCGTGGAATATGAAGTTTATGTTGAGTAGCAGCCCAGAGAATACTGAGCCAGGTATTGAGCCGTCTTGACTACCAGTAATACCACTTAAGTTGAGTGTTAGAGGTAAAGGAACCTCAGAGTAATCAAGAAGTGAGACCCTAGTATCTAGCGGGTTCCTATCGTCGTACTGGCTACTATCACCGTAGAACGCGTCCTCAGTAACGAAAACCACCTCGTTAACCCCGTTCCCGTCTAAATCACCGATGAATAAGTATGGGTAGTAAGTAGTTGCTTGAGTCCCTCCCTCACCAGACGCAATCCTCTTAAAGATGAGGACTTGAGAAGCGAAGCCGCTTAACTTGACCTTGAGGGTGGGGTTCGGGTCTGACGGAGAGCTCTTGTAGCCGTAGTACCAACCACCTAAGACGTCCCTAGGGCACGAACCCCCCGTACATGCTAGGAGTTGTGAGTCATTATATATCTCTATCAAACCCCTGAAGCCCCTCACGACAACCCTCAAATCTCTGCTACCATAATCTGATACCTTCTGTCCGCCAACGATTAAGTAAGTACTTTGAGGCACGCCTTTAGGTATCGTCAACATGATAGTATATTGTGGAGCGCCCACAGGGTACCTCACCCAAGCCGGGTCGTAACCGATGAGCATCACACCAAAGCCTATCGGGGCTATTGTCGGGGGATTATTACCAACCCTACTCCCAGTAACAACGTCCACGTTACCTCTTAGATCATTAGCTGTTATTAGGAAGAGCTTATCCCCCCTCATGCCAGCATATCTCCTGCCCTGACCGCCCGCTAGCGGTAGGTCGATTAACTCGTTAGGTATGTCGAAGAGCTTGCTAAGATCTTCAGGCGTGTAAACACTCTCAAGAGGTATTAAGCTAATGTACGTAGCCCCAACCATCTCACTCCTAACACCCACGTACTCAGGTCTCACGACCACCCCAGCACTAGTTATTACGGCAGTAACCTTACCGGTCAACCCCAAATAATTGCAGGACTGCCCCTGCTGCAGGGAAACCCTCCCGCAATCACTGGGAAGTGATGAGGCTTCAATTATTTTAATTTCGTGTCCTTTATCAACGACGAAGTACTGGAGCTCTACTGGGAGGACTCCTATGTTAGTAACTCTTAAGCCAAACCCCTCCTCCTGCAATATGGCTAAGCGCGTTAAGTCGTGTAACTCACTATACTGCATTAAAGAGTAAGCTCCTGAAGTCATGGAACGTCTTAAAAGACTTAACTGCATGTATACTGCGGTTATCGAAGTAAGTAGGGCTGCTATGATCAACGTAGATAGCAAGAGTGTTGATATACCCCTCCTTAACTTAAGCCTAGAGAACCTCATCTCCTAACACCTAAGGTCACACCTATATACTCCAAAATAAACGTTACGTCTAAGTCGTTCCCGCCGCTACCACTATAGTAGAACGGGTCAATCAACTCAAGAGCTACGTAGTAAATCTTGGAACCCGCCTCCGCAGGCGTAGGAATCCTTAAAACAAAGTCTTTCGTAACGCTGGACCCCTCATACCTACATAACTCGTAGTAACTAAGCTCGTACTTATAAACCCAAGCCCTGCCTTGAGAGTCGTAAAGACCTAACCTCACGATAACCCTATTATCGGCTTCGTCAACATCAACATCGGAATTATCGAAGAAAACAAACTTAACGCTCAACACAGCCACGTTATACTTACTGTTATTTATCTCAAAATTCTTGAAAACAAGTCTCAGAGGAATTTGAGTAAGATCCAGTAATCTCCCGTAAGTATTCCTGTCATTATACGTGCTAGAGCTACCGGTAGCGACCGAGTCTATAGTAGTGAAAATCAGTGACATGAAGCCTGAGCCGGTAATATCTCCCGTCAAGACGTAGGGCTCGAAACCTAAAGTATTCGTTGGCACCCCGTCCACGTTAGCGTAGAAAGCTATTAAGTCAGCAGTACCTGAGAGTGTGAGAACGCATGAAGAACTCGAACACTTAAATATTGTCGGGGAGTTAACGAGCCTGCCGCCAAGAGTTACTAGACCGTCGTATCCGTACACGACAATCCTGTACCTCTTGTAATAACCTGAAGTGCTTACAGGGTATCTAATACCTCCTATCTCGACGTACCTAGTAGAACTCGGGGAATCATGTCCTGTCGCAAGCAAGCTCCACTTCCCGTCAGGTAGTCTAGCTATGAAAACCCATGAAACGTTAATTTCCGCGACTACGTAAGTGTTTCTCTCTCTGCTAACTTGCCTTAACCCTATATCGTAGGTACTCACGGAAGCGCTCCCCGGGTAAAGCAAGTTAGGATCCTCAAGATAGTCGTTTAGGTTCTCTACAACGCCTGACTCAAGAAGTATGGTCTGGTTTATTGACTCAGAAGTTACTAACCTAGTATAGAGTTTGGGGTCCATAGAAATCACCCTGCCTGAAGTCGTTATTAAACCGATTAAGTACCCTCCAGTACACAATACACTGGAGTTACTCCCTACCCTCAGATACCTTGAGGGAGTCACAAAACACGATACCGTGGACTCACCACCAAACCTTACCTGATTTGATGGTGCGAGGATCTTTAACAACCCCTCACTACCTAAAACCACTACGTTCTCTATGGACGTATCGTAAGAACCTATGTTCAAGACTATCCACGCAGACTCGTTAATAGCTACTAACTGAAGACTCTCACCACTCATTCTCTCAAAGTCGCTCAGAACCGAGCGGATATCTGCCTGAGGCTGCCTAGGCATGCTGAGCACCGCGAACGCGAAGAATATAGACACTAAGAGTAAAACGAAAACAGCTGCTACAGCCTCACCAATAGCTTTCTTAAATCTAGGTGTGGTTACCCCGATCAACTAACTAATATCACCCCCAAACCCTCAATTAAGAGCATGATGTCTAGGTCGTCTAGATTTCCTAACCCCCCATACGGATCCTGAATTTTTATGAAGGGGTAGTAAACCTTAGTCCCCCCGGAACTCTCAGGACGCGGCAACGGTATGAATATCGAGGCTGACTGTGCTTGAGCTCTCGGCGGGTATGTGTCCTCATACCTCGTGAGCTCCTTAAAAGTGAATGTCCTGCTTGAAAGAACATTACCTTCCGAATCCACGAGACCTACCTCGAAGATGACTCTATCACTACTAACCCCGTAAAAATCGTTGCCTTCGTTGTCGTGGAACCTATAATTGACTACTAAGATAACGCCGAGATACTTTGAGTTGGTTATTACCGTGGTGCTTGAGTTGTATATAAGTACTAAGGGAACGGTAGAGTAGTCTTGTAAGATCTTCCCACTCGAATACGCGTCATTCCTAGATGTCGCGAAGCCGTAATACACGTCTTCAGTAACAAATAGTATTGAGGCGCCGGGCGCGTCAGCGTTGAATTTAGTTAACAGTATGTATGGCTCGTAGCTTGTTTCATAATTTAGGTTGCTACTCCTACAATATATGCGAACTCTCTCAGCAGACCCGGTAAAAGAAATTCTAACTCCCTGCCTGCTTGTGAGGTAAGAGTACTTTGCCGGGTCCGGGCTGGGGGAAGTAACCTCAACACCATTACTAAACCTAATTATGTAGTTAGTCGCGTTCTTGAATCCTATGATCTTAATTCTGTAGCCGTTACTGCAAACACTACCTAAGTTCAAGCTCTGACCAGAAATAACTAGTGTTACGTCAGAGGACGCTCTATTCCAAGAAAACATTATGTCGTATTTCTTCACGTCTTTAGGGTTGTAACCTAGGTAGAGGTTGCCTACCGGAGCGTTAGTTGCTGAGATGGAGTCCACGTTCACGTATTCTTCGTAGAGATAGTAAGCACCTGTCCCAACACCCTTGACCCCCCTAACGTTAACTCCCTGTCGAGGTATTTCTAGTAAGCTCGCGTCTAATATCTTGAATCCCGACCTACTCAAGGCGTCTCTTATCGATGAGGGATCATAGTATGGTAGCGGAAGGTACGAGTGCATCCTAACTAATGCGACCTCTTGAGAAACCATGAATTCCTCTAGGAATTCCTCAGAATACGTTCTAGGGGTGATCGTCGTCCCCTTATCCGTTAATAACATTACGTTCACTAACCTGCAACTAACTTCACAGTACCTGAGTATCTCGTAGGATTGATAGGAAGCGACAGAGTTAGGTCTCACAATAATATTTGTTTCCTCCCTCAACACGACTGTAGTCCCGTTGGGGTAGAATAACCTGTAGAATAGAGTGACTACGTTTATTTCTGAGGTCCCGTAATTAGCTACTGCTAGAGTGATTACGTTATTCTTGTCCACGAATACCGTGGCGTTTATGTCTCTAGTAGTGTAGCTCACTAACTCCACGAACTCACTACGTATTTCCGGCACAAAAGATAAGTTACTGTATGATGCTCTAATTATTAAGTACATAGCTGCAGGCAAGACTACTAAAACAAATAAGGACATCACGATAACGGATATTATTAAGCTTCCCTGACCCTTAAGAAATCTCAAGCTCTCACCGAAGACTTATAAATCCTTAAGACATAGTAGTCCTTGCCGTAAGGCTTGAGGAGATAAACCCTAACCTCAGTGACCTCTCCTAAAGCACCGTAATCCACCTTAACTATCTGATTGCCGCCCCTGTAAGTCACGTAACATACTCCTAGCCGCCGACCTTGAGGATAAGGAGCTTCACCAACGCTTCTCTTATAGATGTTTATGTCAACCCAGTTATTACTGCCCTCAGGCTTTATCAAGAGATTCCTGAAAGGTATTGAAGCTATTTCAGTCGCGCTCGGGCATTCTTCAGGTTGCGAACAAACTATCCTATCAGTATCTAGTTCCGGCACGTAGTAGTAGATATAAGTACACGGGAGGAGCTCCGCGCCCCCCTCAGCTAGCTTAGCCTCAACCATGATGAAGAAGTTGACGCTGGCGTTATCAAGTCTTCTTAAGAGTAGCCACATCACCTTATTATTCTCGTCTACAGAGATTAATCTAACTACCTGAGCGGTTAACTCATTGTTAAGTAGGTTCTCCCTCTCTATCTCTGACGTCGAGCTACTGGAAAGTGTTTGGAAGTAGGCTAACACGGAAATACCTACTAATAAAGCCACACCAGTCAAAACCATCACGGTTATTAAGTCTGTCTGACCTAGACGTGATTCCCTCATTCCTACACCTAATTACTTATTCCTTAAGGAAGTAATAAACTATAGTATCAAAACTTAACGAAAAATATATTAAATTTTAGTACTTTCCTAACAAGGTGGTATGTTTGAGTCTGCCTGAGGAACTGATTCAAGTGATTGAGTTGACTAGAGCGCATAATAGGTGGAGGAGGCTTGAGGCAATAAACCTAATACCTTCAGAGAACATCATGTCCCCTCTGGCTGAGGCTGCTTATATGACCGACATGATGCATAGGTATGCTGAGGGCAAGCCTAAGAAGAGGTATTATCAAGGACTCACGTACGTCGACGAGGTTGAGTTACTTGTCATGAACCTCATGTCAAGATTATTCAAGGTTAAGTATGTTGAGCCCAGACCCATCAGCGGCACGATAGCTAACGCGACGGTCTTCAGGGTCCTGGGGAAGCCGGGTGATAAAGCGTTGATAGCTCCTGTTCAGGCAGGTGCTCACGTATCGCATACTAGGTTCGGTACTTTAGGTGCTTTAGGGATAGAGCACGTTGAGATGCCATTCGATCAGGAGAGGTGGAACGTCGACGTAGACAAGGCCGTTAAGATGATTGAGTCCGTGAGACCAGCGTTCGTCACCTTAGGAGGTTCTGTCTACATGTTCCCGCACCCCACAAAAGAGATAGCTCAAGCAGCACACTCGGTAGGGGTTAAGCTAGTTCACGACGTGGCACACGTCCTCGGCTTAATAGCTGGCGGTGTGTGGAGCAACCCGATACATGAGGGAGCTGACGTAATAACCTCCTCAACACACAAGACTTTCCCAGGACCTCAGGGAGGGGTCATAATGACTGATGACGAAGAACTCTACAAAGAAATCTCTAGAGTAGTCTTCCCGTGGTTCCTAAGCAATCATCACCTACACAGACTGCCGGCAACGGCCGTGACCACTGTGGAGATGATGGTTTTCGGCGAGGAATACGCTAAACAAATAGTTAAGAACGCAGTAGCTTTCGCTGAAGCGTGCGCTGAGGAAGGTTTTAAGGTACCTACGGAACACCTAGGCTTCACGAAATCACACATGTTCGTGATAGACGTCAGGAATCTCGGGGGAGGAGCTAGAGCAGCCACACTACTCGAGCAAGCCAACATAATAGTTAACAAGAACCTACTGCCGTGGGACCCGCCGGAAGCCGTGAAAGACCCTTCAGGTATAAGACTAGGTACTCCTGAGATGACCAGGTTCGGCATGAAGGAAGGCGACTTTAAGGAGGTAGCTAAGTTCATGCGTGAAGTCTTAATAGATGGGAGACCCCCCGAAGAAGTTAAGAAGAAAGTGATTGAGTTTAGGAAGAACTTCATCGAAGTAAAGTACGGGTTCAGCCTGCCTAAAGAATTAGAGGAGAAACTCCCTAAAATGCCTATACTACTCTAAAGCCACGTGTTCAGGTGTCTCAACATCTTGTGCGAGCTATGGCTTAAGACATGGGTCGACGTAAGCGACTTATGCGTTAGTAGTAAGAAAGTCTTCTTAATACCTGTCGGTAGCGTTGAGCAACACGGACCACACCTCCCACTAGGACTAGATTATATCATAGCGCAACACGTGGCTGTAGGAGCGTGTAAGAACTTAGAGAGTGAAGGTGTGAGAGCTCTCGTCCTCCCCCCGGTGACGTACGGCCTGAGCTCTATGTGGTCCGCGTATCCAGGCACCCTCAGCGTTAGTAGTGAGTCACTCTATAAATACTTGAGAGACGTCATAGCCTCCGCACATCGTAATTGTCCCGGAACCCACATAGTAGTAGTTAACGGACACGCGGGAAACAACGACTTACTGAGGGTTCTGTGCAGGGACGTGACGGAGGAGTTAGGTCTCGTAATAAGCTTCGTTAGTGTATGGGATTTATGCGGCGACGTTATTAAGGAAGTCTTCACCACGCCATTCACTCACGCTGATGAAGTGGAGACTAGCTTAGCCATGGCATTGAACTTGCTTGTGAGGGAGCCGCCGAAGAACGCCCCAGAATTTTTCAGGAAACACGACGATTTCTGGCATCCCCTAGACTTAACTAAGAGGCCTAAAGCATACGTTTTTAGTGCTGAGTCTAGGGGGACGCACGGTATCGGGTCTTTCGGAAAACCTGAGTTAGCGTCTAGAGAGAAGGGTGAGGCGCTACTTAACTGCATGATCAGCAGGTTAGTAATGTTGGTGAGAGAAGTTCTCGGGGACAGTGTCTGAGGGAGTGACTTAACTCAAGCAAGCCTGTATTCTTTCCCGGCGTGTAGGTATGCTAAGCCTTCAGAAACCATGGCGTCCAGTAATTCCTTCTCCTCCTTCGTCAAGTTCTTGACTTCTCTTAAGGGAATAGGGAATTTCTTCTTAAACCCTTCCATAAAAGACTGAGAAACTACGTAGTTACCGACGATTACGTAGCTTCCTGTTCTGAGTAATGAGTCTACTGAGATACCGCGATTCCTGGCGTTATCAACCCTCATTATCACCTCCTCACCTAACGCGCTGACCTCCTCCCTAGCTTTCCTCTCCGTCTTAAGAGATTTCATGAGTAGAGTGAATTCAGTCTCGATCTTACTGACCCTATCATTCAGCGACTCAATAATCTTCCTCAACTCAGTGACTTCATTCCTTAACGCAGTAATTTCCGAGTCAACATATTCTTTCAGAGTGCTTAAGTCTTTACCTGCATGCGTTTCAGCCTCCCCCCTAACCTTTTTCCGTACACCCTCATACGTATCGGTCTCGGCAAGACCCTGAGTTTCCATGTCTTCAGTGCTTGACTTGACTACGTAGCCGCCCTTGCTGGACCTGATAACGTATCCTGACTCCCTCAACCTAAGCAGAGCTATCCTCACCATGCCTACAGAAATTCCTAGAGCGTCAGCTATTTCTCTAGGCATGGCTCCGGGGTTTGACTTAAGGTACTCAACTATCTTCCTATAAATATTTTCGCTCATCCCACTATTTAATTACCTTGCAAACAATATAAAGAGTAGGTGTTGTAGCACGTGAAGAGGGATAAGATGATAAAGGAGCTGACATACATGATAGACGAGTCAGACGACGTGTGGAGGAAGATAGCTTTCTACTCAGACCAGAGGGTTCAGGAAATACTAGACACACTATACGCTAGGTGGGGGAACGCAAACTACGAAAAAACGCCTCTAGACTACGCGAGTGATGAGGAGCTGAAGGAACTCTACGATAAAGCAATACACATTAAGGAGGAGGATAAGGATAGGGCTATGCTCAACATGTATAGGAAGATCGCGTTGAGTAGTGAGGAAGAGTAGGGCTCAACGAAGTATAAGCTATTTTTCTTTTCTAGCTGGGTGTATGTAGTCCTTAGGTGCTTTAGCGAAGGCCTCCAGGTACTTCCTAAGTATCTTGGGTATGGTGATAGTGCCGTCGTCGTTTTGATGATTCTCTAGGATTGCTGTTATAGTTCTGGTGCTTGCTATAGCTGTTGAGTTAAGCATGTGTAGGTAGTCTTTAACCATCCCCTTCCTCCTCAAGTATTTTATGTTCAGCCTGTAAGCCTGCCAATCAAGAACATTACTACAACTCACTAACTCCCTGAACTTCCCTTGAGCAGGATACCAAGCTTCCAGGTCGTACTTCATAGCAGCTCTTAAGTTGAGTTCCCCGGAAGCTATGTTAACCACCCTGTGAGGTATTTCAAGACCTTTATAGAGCTCCTCAGCGTTCTGTATTAAGAGGTTGAACACGTCCCAAGACTGCTCAGGCATCGTGTAAGCGAATTGCTCGACTTTATGAAATTGATGGACTCTGAAGATGCCCTTGATATCCCTGCTCGCTGCGCCGGCTTCCTTCCTGAAGCACGGACTGACGCCAACGTAAAGCTTAGGCAACTCCTCCTCAGGTATCACGTCGTTAGCGTGTAGGGCTGCCAGCGGGTGTTCTGCGGTGGCTATGAGGTAGAGGTCCTCGCCCTCTATCTTGTATAGAGCGTCCCTAAACGCCGTGAATTCCTCCACGGCCTCCATATACTTACCTCTAAGCATGTAGGGAGGTAAGACTAGGACGAAACCCTTACTAGTTAAGTAGTCCATAGCGTAAGAGAGGAGGGCTAGATCGAGCCACACGATGTCCTCGAATAAGTAGTAGAATCTGGACCCAGCAACCTCCCCAGCCTTAATAGTGTCCCCAAGCCTGAGCACGTACTCGAGGACGTCGGCGTGACCCACGAACTCCTTATCAACCACTTCATAATCCATCCTAACCCCCCTCCCCTCAGTCTCGTTGAGGAAGTCGCTTAAGTGTTTCCGCTGAACCTTAGCTTTACCCCACACGCGCACTACTGCGTTGTAGGTCTCGTCAGGACCTATGGGGACCGATTCATGGAGTAGTGAAGGCATCCTATCAAGAACCGAATTTCTTTCCCTCTCCACCTCATCAAGCCTCTTCTCCATCTCAGATATCTTACTAAGTAACTCCTTAGCCTCAGTTACGGCCGCCTCCCTCTCCTCAGGCGGTAAGTCAGCTATCCTAGAACTTATTAGGTTATGCTTATGCCTCAACTTATTAAGTTCTGTTTGGGTTTTCCTCCACTCCCTATCCAACTCCAGAAACTTATCGACTAGGGAGACGTCCATAAACCTCTTCTTCAGTACCTCCCTCATCAAGTCAGGATTCTCGCGCAACACCTTCAGAGTAGACCACACCAAACCGAACACCACAAAGAATACACTAATCTAAGGCTTAAAATTATGAGGGGAGTATCAGTCTTCGTCCCCACATCACTTCTCAGTACTCGGCAAACACATCATCTACTAGACTTGAGTTAAGGGGGTTTTTATATTACGCGTGACCTTGATAATCACTGAGTCAACGAACACGACCTTCCTCTTATGCTTACTTAGGGAAGCTCTGAGAGGGAATTTAATGGTCTTCAAAACCTCGTAGCTCGAATTAACATCCCTCATCAGATCCTTAATCACCTCATAAAAACCCTCACTTAATTTATGGATCGAGTACACGGTACCGCACGTGGTCAGAGCTGTTTTAAGGAAGTCTATGTCAGCACCCCTAGACTTAACCCCGAAAGGAGGGTTCATTATGGCAACACACTCACTATCCCGGAAGGGGGATGCGTTCCTCAAATCTGCTAAGACCAGGTCGTACGGTGTGAGCGAGCTCTTGATCAATACTTCGCTAGCGACGCTAAGCGCGTCCTCATCAACATCGCTACATACTACGTACTTAGAACCAAGCATGGATGAAGCTAGCGCTAGCCTGCCGGTCCCGCAACCTAGGTCGTGTACGACACGTCCCTCAACGTCGCCGGCCATGAACGCGGACCACACTAAATCAGCGGCTATGTCAGCTGGGGTCACGTACTGTTCTAATCCTTCCTTAGGTGCCTTAAACCCAGGAACCCCGGAAATAACTATCTCCAACCACTTCTTAGATACTTTCGCCATGCTCTAGAACACCGGGATCGCCATACTCACTCAGTGATTGCTGGGAGTGCACCTCAGTTTTACTCATACTCCCTCCACGTGTGTCCACACTTAGTACACTTATAAAACCTAGTAGGTGGTTCGTCAGCTCTCCTAGTCTGCATGACGTAGTAGAACGCCTCGTCATTACCACACCTAGGACACCTAACACCCTTAACTCTGGGCATGGACTTCATGGTGTCCTCCGAAGATATCACGTATATTTTTTCTTTCTCACTATGCGTTATCTTCTTGGAGAGCGTTGGCATTTTCCTGTCTTGCGGTGAGGTCTCCTTCCTATAACCACACTTAGGACACACTAACACTGTCTTACCTCCCTCCTTCCTAGCAACCATCAAAGACCCGCATTTAGGACAGAAATACGTCACTTCCTACACCCAATTACTGGGATTATTCAACACAGTAGCTTATATACCTCCATGAAAAACCTCTTAATAAACTCACCATACGCCAATAAGCTACTCAAGCCCTTCATCTCCAACTCCTCAATACGCGCTACCACACGAACACTCCTGCCAAAACTAGATTCTGAAACAAACCTGTTTAGGGAGTCTTCACCACCCTCAAGTAACCCCACGTGCTCCACAGATAAAGCCCCCCTCATAATCAGGTATACCACATACTCCCTACCGTCAGGGCACCTCATAAGCTCATACACCAATGCCCTAGCCTCCCTCTTCAAGCCCTCCTTCACACTCTAAAATCCATCACGTGAGTTAACGCGTCTACTGGCACGCCCCAGACTCAACTATTGAGATCCGGCACTAGCTCTGCTTACTCCTCCATGTTTAGAGCTCTACTAACTGTTTTAAGTACTTGCTCAGCCTCACCCCTAGCATTGCTAACGACTTCCTTAAGGACTTGAAGCGGGTCAGTGCCGTCAGTAACTATCCTGAGGACCGGAGTCCCTATTAAGGGATGCTCTATCACGTATGTAGCTAACCTCGTGTGCGGGTTACTCAATGCAGACTTAGCGAGAAGGTTAGCTAGGGTATGATCCTCCCCCTCAATCTCTAAAACCAATTCCTTATCAGCATACTTACGTATCCTCACATTCACCTACTCCATCCCTCAACAAACCACATACTACAGAAACCTAATAAGTCTTTAACGATGAACACGCAGTCAGGCTTGAAGCAACTCGGGTTTAGCAACCCTTCTTCCTGGCTTGATTGTATGCTTTAATGATCTGCTTCCTAGTTAGGGCGATCTCCGTCGAACTACCTACTATCGTTACCTCAACAGATGTTCTCTTAACTCTATGCTTGATTAAGGAGGCTTTCGGCCCTCTAATCTTGGTTAGTGCGTCAGCTATCTCCAAACATTCTTGTATTGACGAGCACGGTAACGAGATTTTGGCTGTGTTAGGACACATGGCGTGAGTACCTTAAACACATTTAAGGGTTCCGTACTCAGCGGATATTTTCCTACTCTCGGTAGATTTGCAGTTAGGGCACGTGAGCGTGTTGCCTTGCTTAAGTAATTCAGTCCCGCAAGCACTACAGTACGCGACGACAACACCTAATTGACGCTCCCTAACGCTGACGTGGTATGGGGGGTTCTCCGAGATTACTCGAGCTTTGAGTAGGTCGCCGGGCTTGATGTAGTCGTGCAAGCTCCTCACATATTTGTCATGCACTTGAGAAACGTGGAGTATCCCTGTGAAGGGTGTGACGTACTTAACACACCTAGAATCGCTGAGTATCTTAATTAACGCGTAGTCCTCCTTCACGGAAACAACTAAGCCGTACACAACGGTCCCAACAGCAGGTAGGTGAATCTTGTTGTTGACGCGCTTAACCTCAACTACCCTCAAGTCTACGTTGGTTACGGGATACCCTATGACCGCGGACCTAACCCTACCCTCAATCTCGTAAGCCCCGTCGCCAGGCAGGAATTCCTCGATGACGCAGACCTCATCCCCTGGAACAAGCCTTAACTTGCTGATATCCTCCAACCTCATCCAATCACCTACCACTAAACACGCGTTCTAAACTTTTATTTGTTTACGAAGTCATTATTTCTGGTGTTAGGTTTGAGTTTCACGGCTCCTGACGCTAGAGTTTGGTCTTACGTCATAGAAGCTACCGGCAAGTTTAGCGAGTCAGGGGTTTTCGTGCTTAAGCCTGACTCCCTCTACGTTAGGGCTATAGACCCATCGAGAACCGCTATGATAGAGTTTTACATCCCTAAAGAAGCTTTCGAGTCTTACGAGCCGATCACTGAGAGGACGGTCTACCTAAGCATGGAGGACTTAAGCAAAATACTTAAGAGTGCTGGGAGAAGCGATAAGCTCACGATGTCTTTCTCTGAGGACAGCATAAGGATAGAATTCTCTGACGGGGTAGTGACCAGAATGTTTAAGATGCCTCTCAGGCTTGAGATCGCGCACGAGGAGATCCCCAGCCTAGAAATAGAGTACCCGAACAAGTACGTGGTCGGTGGCGACGTACTCCATGAAGCACTAGCCAGTATTGAGAAGGTTGGCGATGTCCTCAAGATCAGCGGCGATGAGTCAACACTGAAGCTAGAGTCTGTGGGCGACTTAGGTGAGGCGGAGGTAATATTAAGTCTTGAGAGAGGAGTTTTAAGAGAAGCTGAGGTGAGGAACCCGGGCTTCGAGGTCTCTTACAGTATTGATTACCTATCCTACATGAAGAAACCTATTAAGTCAAGCGATGAGGTAGTGGTGTTGGTGGGTAGTGACCTACCGATATGTCTTGAGCTGAGGTTCCCTTCAGGGAGTAAGCTGAGCTACTACGTCGCGCCGAGAACAGAGTGAGTAGAGTGGGTAGTAACCTCCAGAAACTACTTAGGGAGTATTACAAGACATCAAGTGAGTTCCTACTACCCGAGGACTTCATACTCAGAGAATTCGCTTTCCAAACACTTAACGGGAGCTTCGTTAGGCACCTATCCTTCCAGAACGTAGCTGAGTTCAGGGAATTCCTAGTCAAGGAAACCCCTAAAAACTCTTACTACTCGGTGGCTCTCTACAGCGACCCGGCAGCGCAGAAAATAGAGGATAAAGGATATATATTCGCTGAGTTATTCTTCGATATAGACGTCGATCACTTACCGGAGTGTAGCACGATAGAGTACCAATTAGTTCCTGAGGCGTCACTGAGCGTAGTTAGCGAGGATTGTGTGGAGGTCGGTAAGCAGGAGCAGTTAAAACTGCTTGATATTTTGACGTACTTCTTCGGCTTCAGCATGAGCGAGATCAGGATGTACTTCACCGGTCATCGAGGCTTCCACACCTTGGTGAGGTCGAGAGACGAGGATTGGATGAAGCTCACGTCGAAACAAAGGAGGGAGTTGGTTGACTTCATTAAGTTAAGAAAGGCTGAGAAGCTAGTTGGTAAGGGTAGGAAAGCAAAGTCTCTTAAACTCACGGCACTCTATGTTAGAACGCTTAAGTTACTGGAGACTGACCCAACCATGAGTTTCGACGAGGCCTTAAGCAGTGTCAAGGTAGAGATAGACGAGTTAGTCACACCGGACCTCACTAAGCTGGCTAGGGTTGTGAATACATTGAACGGTAAGACAGGTTTTAAGGTGACTCTACTATCTAGCGAGTCAGAATTAGTGAGCTTCACCCTCAGCCCACGCTTATCACCTTTCAGGAAGGACGTCGAGGTAAGACCACTGTTTTCTTCTAAGAGGGAGGTAAGAATACTTGATTACGAGTTAAGGCTTGTTAAGGGTAAGAGCATCGTCGTGCCTGGGTGGGTCGCTGTCTACCTAGCCTTGAACGAGGTTGTTGAGATAATTTAACGGATTTTTATTCGGTGGTTGCCTTAATTTTAACGGGGCGTCTTAGTGCTTAAGGACCTGCTTAAGAATGAGTTGACTGACTTAAAGTTAGCTAGGCTGAGTAGGGAGGTTGTTGAAGGCATCGTTAGAGAGGTCACGTCATTAATGGATTGGTGCTTGAGTATTCCTGTCATCGAGGTTTGCGAGAAAGAGGTAGCAATGATTAAAGACATTTCTGAGAAGCTAGCGAACGTTAGGTTAAGTAAGATCCTGGAAACAGACCCCAACACGTTAGATGCCGCAAACGTTGACGTAGAGTTCCTGAGTATCTTGGTTAAGGCAGTCAGGAAGTATGAGAGGCTTGTCTTTATGGGTCTCCTAGACTCTGAAGGTAACGTGCCTGTCATGATAACCTCAGACTACTTAACCGTAGGTGCTCATAGATACTCGAAAGGCTCCCTAACACTACTTAAGTCTCACCTAGCATTACTCTTGGAGGTAGCCGGGTTAGTAAGGATAGTTGAGGCATGAATGACTAAGGATCAAGACCTTCAGTTATGTGTTTTAAGCCAAACTAACCACCCATTTCCGGGGTCAGGAAGGTCACGCTATCACCGTCTCTGAGCACGTGGTTTAAGCTGAATACGCCAACCCCGTTAACTGATATGTAAAGAAAGAGTCTTCCTTCAAGAATCCCCTCCCCAACCCTCCTACTAATCTTGTCTTTAATGACTTTAAGGAGATCCGCTAGCGTAGATCCATCACTTAACTCAACCTCATACACTCTCCTACCCTCAACCAAGTCGCTAGCTCTACCTAGGAAGGTAACGTAGACTTTCAAGACCTCACCACCAATAAATAACTCGTTAACAAACTATTAATTATGATTTAATGCAGTTAATAGTAACCGTCTACACTAGACTTTCATGATCTAGACATAGCGTCTTATCAAGAATCCTATAACTAAAATTCTCGGTTCTATGTATTGTTGTAATATGGTAATTTAGTAATTGAAAATACCAAAATACTTATAAACTTTGTAATTTAAGTAAATTTGGTGAGAATATGAGTGAAGAGTTTAGGAAGGAGTTGGAGAGATTGATTAATGAAATTAAGTCACGTGTTGACGCACTTTCTGAGGAAGTTGAGGAATTATGTGAGAGTGGCGAGTACTACAGGGCTTTCAGGAAGTGGTCTGAGGGAATATCGAAGGTCTTGAGGGATTTCAGGGGTTCGTTAAGTAGGTTGAGTGAGTGGATTAGGGAATCTAAGCTTAGTGAGAGTGAAGTTAAGGAATCTATTGACTACCTGAAGAAGAGTCTTGAAGAAATTCTTGAGAAGATTAATGAGGTTAATGAAGCACTTAAGGAGCGAGGAAGGAAAGGCTTCAAGATGTTCATCGGTGTAGGACCTCATAGGTACACGAGAGAGATCTTTAAAGGACTTGAAGACACAATAGAGGGCGTCGTGGAGGGTGTTGAGAGAGCTATTGAAGCTTTTGAAGAATCACTAACTAAGTCTACTCAAGTAATCTCAGTAAGACTTAAGGAGAAAGACTTAGAGGTGGTGGACCAGCTAGTAGATGCGGGAATCTTCAAAAGCAGGAGTGAGGCAATAGCGTATTTCACGAGGAAAGGCATAGAATCAAGCAAAGAATGGATAGAGAAAGCACTAGAGCAAGCAAAGAAGATAAAAGAATTACAAGACTCGATAAGAAAGGAACTAGGAGAACATGGTACTGAACGAGAGGACGAGAGAAAACACTGACCCCCACTCTTTAGGGCAGGGCTTTCAGTTGCGATAAAACCTAAAAACTCTAACACGAAAAATACTTGGCGTGAGCCGCCGTAGCTCAGCCGGGTAGAGCACCGGCCTCGTAAGCCGGGGGTCGCGGGTTCGAATCCCGCCGGCGGCTCCAAACCCCGTACTGACCTCTACTCAACTAGTAAACCAAGTAAACACAGCTGTTCATTACTTTGATATAATGTTGAAGACGTGATAAAAGGATTTAATGATTAATCAAAAATCTATGAATTTCTTGGCACTACGAGGACTTCATAATTTCACGGATCATTATCTTTATGTCACCACCAATAGTAGCGTGTAGCATTAATTCTAATAGCTGGTGTAGTGTATTGAGTGTCATCTCTTACTGCTTTATAGTAACTTACGGTTAGTGACACCCTACCTGCGGCAACCTTATCTTAAGCTTCACGAGCATCCTAGGCCTCCCTTCAAGCCAAGAACTAATCAAGGTGGAGATCTCGTTAGCGTTCAATAACGTGACGGTACCCAATACTAGGAGAAGAATGATAACCGTCACTAAGAGAAACCTCTTATCACCGAATATACCAGAGATACCCAACGAAATGCTTGTTTGCAAGGTTTTAAAACCTTACTACCTAGCACGAATATAGCAGAACCTAAGCGTTATTCAATTTTAGTAGTTATTTGAAAGCTTAATCAATGACACGTTGGTGGTGCGTGAGACGTGCTGAGAATCCCTATACTTAAGGTTAAGGTAGCTTTAGCTGTAGGTGATGAATTAGTCTTGTTCAGAAGCCTGGTCGACATCATTTAATCAGACCTTACAAGACTCATCATCTATGATTAAATCCTACAAAATGGTTTTAAGTATGTTGCGTTTGGTTGCTGTTTCAGTTTTCATATAGTTTTATGAGGATTTAATGGTTTATGGGAACGGTTATTGAGTAGGTGAGCTATTCTGTGAGGAGTGAGTAGTCCGCGGGAGCTGCCCTCGAGGGCTAAGGATGTGTAATCGTTTTCAGGACTTCTATTGTCTTCTCGTCCACTTTAGTTGAAGCTTCCTGATACCCTGCTTCGAAAAGTTTAGCGTTGATTTCCTTAGCTCCTAGTTTGAGGATCTCGTTCAGCACGGAGTTCTTACTGGTTATAATTGATGCTTTCTCTAGAAGGTAGGTCACGAAACCTATCATGACCACGTTAGCTCCTATAGCGCTTCCCAGCTTTAACGATATGTCTGAAGCGTTAACTAAGTAGAAGTAGGGGGTGTGTTTCGCGAGGGCGCTGATCAACTCGTCCCTGTGAGGGACCTTCACGCCAGGTATTGACGGCCTGATGATCTTGTTGTTAGCTATCAGGATCGTCCTCGCGTTATGTAGGTATGTGTACCTAGCCGCTTCTATGAGCTCCATCGATATGTGGAGGTGTATGTCGTCTTCAGGCGGTAAAGGAGCCATTACGGAATCCCCTATCCTAAGGAAGACTGTTACCGACCCCCCTCTCTGACTCATCCCGTGAGTCTCAGATATCACGACTTTAAGACCCTCGTAGAGTACTGCCTGACCGAGCACCCTAGAGAGGGTTAGAAGTCCTTGACCACCAACCCCCGATATGAGGACGTTGAGCATCACAGTCACCTCCAGAACTTCTCAACACTCTCCTTATCGTATGTTTTCAACGGGATTATAGCTTTCGTAGGGCATACCTGAGCGCACGCACTACATCCAACACACAACTCTGGATCTATCCAAGCCTTCTTATTATCTTTGGGCATTATAGCCGGGCAGACGAACCAATCATAACAGATACCGCAACCAACACACTTGTCTTCCAAGACCACGTAAGGAACTATCTCGACATTAGCTCTCCTAAGGTCTCTAATGACCTCTAACGCGCACCTCCTCCTAGCGATTATGACGGCAGGCTCCTTAAACTCCTTAACGTAATTCAGCGCCTTCTTAACGGTTTCCCTAACAGCCTTAATGTCGAAGGGATCGATCACCTCGACAAACTTAATGCCAAGCCCTGAAACGATGTTTTCTATAGGTATACGGAGTGTCTCCCCGCCGTCCTTACTTGAAGGAGCCGGTTGATGACCTGTCATGGCGGTAACTTCGTTATCTAACACTATGACCACCATAGGCTTCCTATGCCAAACAGCGTTCACGAGCGGTGGCAGGCCGGCGTGGTAGAACGTGGAATCACCTATTATGGCTAACACGTTGTCGTCCGTGGTTACGCTGAGCCCGTACCCAACCCCTATACTACTCCCCATCTCGATCATTACGTCCTGCATCTTGTAAGGGGGGTTATACCCTAGCGAGTAACACCCTATATCCCCTGACGCGATGTAGGGTATTTTCTCCTGATTAACTAGCCTCCTCAACTCGAAAAAGAGAGGTCTGTACGGACATCCAGGACAGAAAATAGGTATTCTGGCAGGCACTTCTATAGCAGACCGATTAATAATTTGAGGAGCTGAGTACTCAAGACCTAGGAACTTAGCTACTGCTCTCCTAACCCTCAAATGGTTTAACTCAAACTCATAACCTATTAGATCCTTACCCCTAACCTCCACGTCAATTCTTGAATCATGTAACACCGACTTAACACTCGTCTCAACCAGTGAGTCAAGCTCCTCAACAACGAGTATCTTATCGACTTCCTCAGCAGCTTCTATGAGTAACTCTTTAGGCAACGGCACAGGTGTACCTATCTTAAGAACCTTAACCTTCTCCCTAACCTTGAAGTAATCTAATGCCTCCCACACGTAACCATAAGCATTACCGGAAGCAATGATTAGTATTCTTCCGTCACCCTCAATCCTGTTGAAAGGAACCTCATTAACTACCTTGGAAATCTCCTCCCACTTCTCCAACAACTTAATCTTGTTCTTCCTGGCGTTAGCGGGCACAATGACAAACCTATCCTCCTTATTAAACTTCCCCTTAACCCTCACCTCCGGTATAGGTCCTAGCTCGACGACACCCCTACTATGACTAACTCGAGTGGTGGTGCGCAGTATTACCGGGTGCTTAAACCTCCTGCTAAACTCGAAGACATACTTGGTCATCTTCTTCGCTTCGTCAGCGTCAAAAGGTTCGAAGACAGGTATGTAGGCGTGAATACCGTACCACCTATTATCTTGCTCGTTCTGACTACTATGCATGCTTGGGTCGTCAGCTGTAACGATGACTAAAGCGCCCTCAACACCCGTATAAGCAGAACTCATTAAGGGGTCTGCAGCCACGTTCATGCCGACGTGCTTCATAGCTGTCAAGGCGTTAATGCCTGCCAAGGAAGCGCCGTAAGCAGCTTCGAAAGCCACTTTCTCATTCACGCTCCACTCAGTGTAAATACCAAGGAGATCTCTCACAGAAATTAGTGCTTCAAGAATTTCTGAGGATGGGGTGCCTGGGTAGGCGGCGGCGAAACCTAAACCACCTTCTAAAGCCCCGCGAGCTATCGCTTCATTACCTAACAATAAGTACTTACCGCTGCTTAGGTTCACAAGAGATCTAAAACTCATTGAGTTCAACCCCCGCATAAGAGACCTATCAGAGAAAATAAGTGCTAACTTACTTAAAGTATTCAATCATTATAAAAACTCTGGATTTCGTTAAGTCAAGACCTACGTGAATTAAGTAACGCGTTAATGAATGCCGCGAAAATAGGTGACGGTCTTAACGGCCTACTCTTAAATTCTGGATGATATTGAACACCTAAGTAGAATTTACGGTCTTTCAATTCCATCACTTCAGGGAACCCCTCAGGGCCAAAACCACTCGCTACGAAGCCGTTTTCCTCGAATGCTTTCAGGTAAGCAGGGTTTATCTGGTACCTATGCCTGTGCCTCTCACTCACAAGCCTCACACCACCGTAAATCCTCCAAGCCTGCGTGCCAGGAACTAGCCTGACCTCAATCGATCCCAGCCTCATAGTACCTCCCTTAACTATAGTTCCCTTCTGAGAACTTAGTAGGTCTACTACCGGGTGAGGGGTTTCAGGGTCTACCTCAGTAGTGTGTGCGTTACTTAAGCCAAGCACGTTACGTGCGAACTCAACAACCATTAACTGAAGACCGAAGCATATCCCGAACACAGGGATCTCAGCTTCCCTAAAAACTCTTATCGCGCTTATCTTCCCCTCAACTCCCCTCTCCCCAAAACCAGGCAGTATGACGGCTCCGTCAACAGAACCCACGATATCCTCCGCCTTAAGAGTCCCTCTCTCGACGTCAGTTGCTTCAACCCAGACGAGCTCGGGTCTCACACCAAACAAGGTCCCGGCATGCCTTAAAGCCTCAACAATACTTAAGTAACTGTCCGTTAGCCTAGTGTATTTCCCAACCATAGCTACCCTGACCCTATGTTCAGAATTAATGAATTTATTGACGTACTCTGCCCAAGGACTTAAGTCAGGCTCTACGTAATTGAGTTTCAGCTTCTCAGCTAAAACCCTAGTTAATCCCTGAGCGTGGAGTTTCAAGGGCACCTC
>Ga0185307_1000131_pt1 | contig 51918 bp, 46 predicted proteins | sample LHCtaG_FD_128010 | JGI IMG/M metagenome (GOLD analysis project Ga0185307, IMG submission 128010) | Hot spring microbial communities from Little Hot Creek, USA to study Microbial Dark Matter (Phase II) - LHC4sed_matched (SPADES... | ecosystem: Environmental > Aquatic > Thermal springs > Hot... | reverse complement strand
AAAAAGAACGGCTGGGGAGGCATTCTAGTCTTCGGTAAACCTAATGAGCCGATTCTAGGAGTACCTGTATCGATGGATAGGTGTGGGATATCTATGGTAGGCGGGCTCATCCCGGCGGCTATGCTGATTGAAATGGGGATACCTGTTGAAACATACGCTCCACATTGTCTAATGCCCATAGAGGATATGGAGAAAGTATCCTGAGGGAGACGGCTGCCATGATCAACAGCCGCATCATATTATAAGCTGTTGAATTGTTCGCCTTTCCAATCATGCTCTATCTCTCGGTTTGGCTATTACTTCCTTGATAACCATATCGAATATTCTCGTTGAGTTTGCCGGCCTGATGACTATAGCCGTATCTGCTCCCTTACCAGTCCCGGCTATACTTATCACATCTCTATCTACTGGTATTAAACCGGCGTCGGCAGCCATCGCTGTGATTTCAACGGCGACTTTCATCCCTTCGCAGAAAAGCCTTAAAGTCTGCGCCATTATTTCTACAGGATACACCGTGTTAAACTTATTCCTAATAGCCCTTTCAACGTTCATAAAAACATGTGTTCCTGTAAATACTCTACCACCGTTTGCCTCTATTAATCTACGGTTCTCCTCAGTCAGCTCTTGCTTTCCAGGTTCTCTAAAACCGGTATGATGGGTTACAACGATCAAGTTGAATCCCTTAAAAACTTTTGAAGCTCTAACTCCAGTCTCACCTCTAGTAGATGCAACAACGATATCGTTTATCCCCAATTCTTCAGCTCTCTTCCTTGCCGATGCTAAAACAGCCTCAGTATTATCCTCCCCTGGTCTATCAAAATAGATAATGGTTTTCTCAAAAATACCCACAGATCACACCGATTTACAATTATTCAAGATATTTCCCTAAAACCTTTTCCACCATACCTTGGCTTTACGTGGAATGAAGAATACGCGAGGTCGGAATACGTAACAGCCCTATAGTCTACATCCTGTAAAGCCTAAGGCGCTGTAGAGAACTGACATTGGAGGGATGAAGCGGTCCTGAAAGCCCGTGCAAAACCGATGACCGATACAACCTCAATATGCTGGAGACGCCGCGGCTCGTCTATGAAGCGGAAAGCCCACGAGCTTACAACCATGGGCTTTCAGTCTACGGTTTAAAGTAACCTTAATATCTCCTCTATCATCAACGTATAATTAGCTTTTTACTTAAATTAAGTGGAGGATTTTATGATGAATATATGTATTGAAAAGCTCTGGAGCTTAGAAGTGGGTGTTGGACCTGCTGAACATGGCGTATATAAATTTGGACATCTCTGGCTTTCTCCAACCTTTAGAAACCAGTTTTGGAAAGTCGACCCTGAAACAGGATCGATTTTACGTACATATAGCATGCCTGGCAACGTCTGGGGTGCACCGTGGGTTGATGAAAACCACTTATACGGTGCTTCAACTGAAGGCTCTGTAAAATGCTTCACACACGATGGTGAAGTTGTTTGGACTGTAAACCCCGGTTTAAGTGAATTCATAGCTGAAACCATTACTGAAGCTTGGGGCCGCTACATCGCTGTTCAATTTCCAAAAGGATTGGCGGTTATTAGGAAAAGTGATGGTGCGATTGAATGGTGTCTAGAATGGAGCCCAGAGTCAGATGCCGGTCAAGAGCCTACCTTCAACCCTGAAACAGGTTTACTGTGGATCTGTAAACCAACGGCTGAGGAGAACTTGGAAGCTTACGATCTAAACGGCCGTTTAGTGTATAGGCTTACCCTTCCAAGTCCTCCGACAACGTACGCCTGTCCTCAAATATGGAAAAACCTTATGGCGGTTGTATGCCGCAGAAATGTAGTCGTTATAGACCATCTAAATGGTAGAATCGCTTGGTCTAGGAGGTTTGAACAAGTTAAATATGGCGATTGGCAACCAGACCATCCTCTAGCAGGCGGACCGCGAGTTATAACACCTGATGGACGTTTAATAGTTTGGTCAGCCGATGGAACCATATACTGCTTCGGCATTGAAACCGGAGAAGAACTCTGGTGTTTAAGCTTGGTGGGCCTAGGATATGCATCTAGGGACTGTAGCGACCCCTGGGGCTATGCTGGCGGAGTAGCGTCAGATGGTGTTTTCATAATCCTGGGAAGAAACAATTTACCCGCTTCATCCGACAGCCCCTTCGAAATCATGAAGAATAGGCTCTTCATCATAGACTACTTTAACGGCTCCATCGCGGCTGTTTCCGAGCCGCAATACCAGATGGCTTGCTGCTGTAAGCCGATAGTTGCAGGAGGGCGGGTGGTGATAGGTTCATGGTACAGGGATTCTGAAGACCGAGAATACTCCGCTAGATACTACTGCTGGATGTTGAAGCCTTCGGAAAACCGCACTCTGAGAAACGTAGATTATGAGTGGCTTGGGTCATATCACCACGGAGGATATAAGGTGGGGGCGCTCTTAGGAATACGATGACTCTAAAACGGCCCGGCTCATTTACTTTCCATATAAGCGTTCTCTAACATTCTCAACCATAGCGTCAGTTACATCTCGCTCGTTCACTGTAGTGTAGAATAGCTTGTTTTCCTCAGCGTATTTCCTAGTATTCTTTAACGCGGTGACCACGTCTGTCCACTTTATATTCATTTCCTCCGGACGTAAACGTACACCGACCTCTTCTATACTCCTCCATATTCCCTCCGGGTCGTTGTCCTGGAGTAGCGACATAAATATTATTCCTAAGCACACGGGTTCTCCATGGATGAATGTCTTTCCAGTCAAATACTCCAACGTGTAGAAGAAGAAGTGTTCACAGCCCTCGATATGGCGGGGGTTCCATCCTGAGTTATGATAACTCGCCCCAGTCCAACGATGCGCCTCCATCAAAGTCTTAACCCCCACATCTGAAACTTTATGGATTTCATACGTTTTCTCCCTAACGCTCTGAAGCACTTTCCTGGCTTCAGTAGCTAACTCTTCATCCCAGGGCCAAAGCTTTTCTTTACCGCGTTCGGTAGCGAGCTTCCAATCATACAGAGCCGTGTGAATGCAGAACACGTCACCTACACCTGCGTGGTTTAGGTAGGGTGGCGCACTTCTAACTAGGTCGTAGTCTACGTAAACAACTTCTGGAACAGCCCATCCGATGTAGCGGACAACCCCCTTTATTCTTACTGCACATCTATGAGTGAAAGCAGCATTAGTGGATGTGATTGTAGGTACTTGAAAAAGCGGTATATTTCTACGCCAGGCTATGAACTTGGCTACATCTATGGCTCTTCCCCCACCTACACCTATGACGCTTGAAGCCTTCGGGAGGGCTTTTACAAACTCCTCCAATCGGTTAAGCTCTAAAGACTCGACAAAGTGGACGTAAGCTAAATCAGCTCCTCCCAGCTCATCTTTTAAACTATGCCACAGCTCCCTCATTGTAACAACTATATACGGTGTTGGAGCCGTTTCAGCTAAACCTGCTATTAATCCCCTTCCATAAACTGTGTGGAATAGGTAATTTTTAAATACCATCTTAATCGGAGAATCAGCTTGGAAAATATATAAAACTTACTTTTATGTTAAAGCTTAAGACTTCCCTCAAACCAGCTTCCAGCTCCTTATAAATTAAGGCATCCCATAGACCTTTTGGTTAAATCTCATCTTCTTTTAACGCCTCCATAACCTCTTTTTGAAAGTTTTCTTTATCCACGAAGAAAGTGTTTATCGGTTTTCCGTTAACCGCACAATATGGAACCTGCCCCCGCTTCTCCACTTCTCCCGAGTCCTCAAACGTATTTATCATCCGTATAGGAAAGCCTGGTGCAACTTCTCTTACTAAACTTTTAATCTTATCTGCAAAATACATGCAGAATGGGCATGAAGGATCATAAAAGATCACCGCTTTACCTCTGTCTTCTGCTTGTGAGATAAATCTTCCCTCTTTAGGTCGGTAGACATATCCCTTCTCTAAAGGATGGTAAAGGAGGAAGGGGTCGTCTTCTCCAACTTTTTTAAATCCCATTTTTAGATAAAACTCGTTTTGCGGATAGTAGCCTGGAATTTGAAAAGCCCATGTGACAAGAGCTAGTGGAGGCTTACAATTGAAGAATTCTCTAGGTTTTTTAAAATCTTCGATTAAAGCATTCAACAAAGCTTTTCCTATGCCCTTCCTGTGGCTTTGTCTATCCGGGACGAATATGCATGTTATTTCCAAAAGCTTCTCTTTAAGCTTAGGTTGATACTGTATTAAACCCACCGGTGTTGATTCTAGATATGCCATTTTAGCTACTCCTCCAAACATGTCTAACGACTTCTCCGCCCAGCGTCTTTTGACCTCAACTCCTTCGATAAAAAGTTGGTCATTCCTTTTTTCAGGTGGGATGCAAAGATGTATTAAGGAATCGACATTTTCCATCTCAACATCTCTTATTTTACAAAACCCCATTTTAAACCTAAAATAATGATATTTTCTTAAAATATAAAATTTTTGAAGTTTAAACAGAATCGAATTTTAAACACTAATGATATGCTGAGGGATGGAAGGCAATCTGGATTTAGACTTAAAATTTCAATCACCATGTAGTAGGCTTATTTGTTTCAACCATCGGCTTACATAAAGCCTCTCATCCATTTAAACTAAAATCTTTATCTATGCTTTATGAAATAGTTTAAAACGGTGGTCTATATTGGGAAAGATAAACGTAAAAACTTCTATCATAAAGCTATGTAAAAAAGTCTCTTCACTATATCGGAGAATATACGTGCTGAGCTTTAGCCCGTTTATGATAGGTTTCTTCAGCCTGCTATGGTTTATCTTTAGAACTGGAACCAAGCCCTCAAGAGCTGTTTACCCGTGTCAGAGAATAGCCGCTGCAAATAGCTACCTTTGGCTATCGATATACGTCATCCCCTTCTTTCGCTCTCTTAATCAAAAGGTTCATAGGAGAATAAATTTGAAAAAGCTTCTTCCAATTATACTCGCGATAATAGTAGTCGCAGGATCCGTAGCTGTGTGGAATCTATATGAGACTGTGAGGAGGAGGGGGCTACGCGAATTGGGTTTAAAGGTCGTTGGAAAGACCGCCAGGTTTGAACCAGCCTCAGACATTTTCGTCGTAAATGGCACTAGGGGTTACGATGATGGAATTTTCAAGTTGATAGATCTAATGGCTGAGCATGGTTTACCATTCTATAAGTCTCCGGAGTATAATGGGAATAAGGGGCCAGACGGGCTTATAGCTAGAGACGACGTCGTTATAATAAAAGTGAACAGCCAGTGGGATGAGAGAGGTGGGACGAACACAGATTTAGTCAAAGCCCTCATTCAAGCCATATTAAACCATCCAGATGGATTTATTGGTGAAATAGTCGTAGCTGATAATGGGCAGGCACAGTATGGCTCAGCTGGTTCAGGTGGAAGCCTTAACTGGAGTAGGAATAATGCTGAGGATACTTCACAGTCGATCCAAAGCGTTGTCGACTCCTTCGCCAATATGGGGTATAAAGTTTCCACCTACCTCTGGGATACCATTACCACGAAGATGGTAGAGGAGTACTTTGAAGGCGATATGGAAGATGGCTACGTCGTTAATGCTACTAAGAACCCGAGAACTGGAATAATGGTTTCCTACCCCAAGTTTAAAACGAAGTTTGAAACATATATAAGTTTTAAATATGGCGTGTGGGACGATGAAGCCAAAACCTACTACAGCGATAAGCTTAAAGTCATAAACTTCCCGGTTCTAAAATCCCACAGTATATACGGTGTTACGGCTTGTGTAAAACACTATATGGGCGTCGGCTCAGATAAGCTGACAGCTGCGCTTGGTGCAAGGATGCATAATACTGTGGGCGAAGGTGGAATGGGAACGGAGATGGTTGAGACGAGGCTTCCGGTATTGAATATAATTGACGCTATATGGGTTAACGCAATACCGGGTAATGGTCCAAGCACGTCCTACGAGGAGGCGACGAGGGTCAACATAATAGCCGCTAGTAGAGACCCCGTTGCTCTGGACTACTGGGCTGCGAAATACATACTGCTCGAAGTTGCACGGATTAAAGGTTATAGTGGGTCGAGCTCTATGGATCCGGATAACGTTGACCCCGGGTCGTTCGGCTACTGGCTTAGGCTTTCAATGGAGGAGATTAGGAGAGCCGGGTATCAAGCGAACGTAGATGAAGACTACATGAACGTTTACGTAATCCACATGTAAAGTCAAAGCAAGCATTCAGTAGTATTGTATCCTGTTGTCTGAGGGTTTAGTACTGCCCTAGGGACCCGTCTCTTCTAGCTGCATCGTATCCTACTTTGAATACATATAGCGCTATGGGGGTTGCTACGATCGTAAAGACGATTAAACTCACTATATTGGTGATTATTACTGGCGATGTCAAGTCTTTGCCAGATTGAAGGCACAACCGTATGCCGTCGAGTGAATACGTTAGTGGGAATGCTTTTCCAACCCACTCTAAATACCATGGTAAAAGTTTCAGCGGATAGAAGACGCCTGACACCAGCTGGCTCATCCATGAAAACGCCCAAGTTACTGGACTACCCTGTTTAACCTTCATTATAACCCCGGTGCTTAGTATTCCAATGTCCATGTGGCTTGCGATTAAAAGTATTGTCAGTATTATCGCAGTCAGTATTGATGTTGGTGTTACGTAGAATCTCGCTCCGAGCATAAGACCTACGAGCAATGACATTAAGAGGAGGATAGATGAAACTACGAAGGAAAAACATACTTCGCCTAAGAGGAATATTTTAAAGTCTGTAGCTGTCGAGAGAATTGTCTCCATTGTCCCATTCCACTGCTCCTCCCTTATGCTTTCATTTATACTTTGAACCGCAAAGTGAACGTACTGCTGAAACGCTATACCTATCAATGCGAAGGTGAAATAGCCGCCGACCGCGTATCCAGCTTCTTGAACCTGCTGAGATGTTGTGATGAGTGAAAAGAGATAGTACGTGACTACGAAGAGAACCATACCCGATATGTCAAGTAGAAGCCAGAACTTATAGGTCCACCAAACCTTAAAATCCCTAACAATAAAAGAGAAGACTACCCAGTAGATAGGTGTCTTCCTCCGAGGGACTTCTTCAGAAATTACTTCTACAAGCTTTTCAACCTCCACGTTTCACACCACCGCCTAGTAGGTTGCAACAGTCCCCTCATACCTTATTCGGTTGACACCCCAGTTGAAAACCCTTAAACCTAGTGGAATGAATACGACGGCGTAGACGATTAAGATGAGAGCGTTTAAGCTTACGTTTGGTGAGAGTAGGGTTGAACCGTTCAATAGTATTCTGCGGGCCGCGTCTAAGGCGTACGTGTACGGCATAAGCCAGGCCATAACGTATAGTATTGGAAAGTTTTCAAGGTACTTTAGTGGAAACAGCACCCCACCTAAGAACTCGGTTACGTTTGCAAATAGAAAGGTAAGTGGGTCACCCTTCTTATATACGAGTATTAAACCAGCCGCCATTATTCCTATACCCGCATAGCTTAAAACCATCAGCAGAATAACCGCTATAAACGATAGAGTTGTTTCAAGGCTTATTACCAGCGGAGCCCTCAGCACAAATATGCCGACGACCATCACGCCGAGCATAAAGTACCCGCTTACCAGAAATCCTCTAATAGACTGCCCGATAATGTAAGACCTCATACTTATTAGTGAAGTAATTATAGGCTCAAGGGTTCCCTCACGTACTTCATGTTGAAGTGAATGGCTTAGCCTGCTTACACACATCCATAAGTAGTTTGCCGTAGCAACACCGACCAGCGCGAAAGATAGCCAGTCAACATCTCCATATCCGGCTAAAGCGACGCGGGTGGCGTCAACCTGTAACCCCATGAAGGAGTACATGGCGATGGAGGCTACTGTGCTTATAGTCTCCATTATAACCCAGGTCTTATAGGATAAAAATATCTTAAAGTTGGCCCAGAAGACGGCCCAGACGTGCACGGCTTCCGAGGATAAACGGGGTTTATCCTCCTTGAAAAGTTTGATCAAATCTTCAATCTTCATGTTTCTCCCTCCCCCCTCGTAAGTTTAACGAATATGTCTTCAAGCGTCGGCTCAGACCTACGTATAGCTGAGAATTTAACGCCCATTAAATGTAGCCTACTAGCTATCACAGGTATGGCCTCATATTCGTCGTCAACCTGTAAACGTACTATTACATCAGACGACTCATTCTTAGTCTCCATAATTCTTCTAACAATCGATAGGTTTGATAGGGCTTCAATGGCCTTCGGTAAGTCATCGACACCTCTAATCTCCACTTCAACGGCATGGACGTCTCTAAGCATATCCCTCAAAACTGAGGGAGGAGCGTCAGCTATCACCCTCCCATCCTTCATTATAGCTATCCTTTCGCATAACTGTTCAACTTCAAACATGTTGTGGCTTGTGAATATGATGGTTTTCCCAAGCTCAGCATTCAAAGCCTTCAAAAGCCTTCTAGTTTCAACGGCGCTGATCGTATCAAGCCCTATAGTCGGCTCATCCATGAATAGGATCGGCGGATTATGGAGCAGAGCCCTAGCCAACATAACCTTAACCTTCATACCGGTTGAGTAGTCTTTAACAAGCTTCTTACTATCCTTCGTCAACTCGAAGAATTCGAGGAGCGCCTTAACCCTCTTCTCAGCTACATCCTTTGGGACGTTCTGTAGATATGCGTAAAACCTCAGATTGTCTTCAGCGTTAAGCCTCCAGTAGAGTGAGCGCCCCCCGGTTTCACCGTGAAACCAGCCGAAGCTACTCCTAACTTTATGAGGCTCCTTAACTATATCGTATCCATCTACCTTAGCCGTCCCCTCAGTTGGAAGTATTATTGTACACAGCATTTTTATGAGCGTTGTCTTTCCAGCACCGTTAGGTCCGAGAAGACCGAAAAACTCTCCCCTTTTAACTTTAATGTTTACATGGTCAACTGCCTTAACGTACCGCTTAATACCCTCCTCCTTATTCTCAAATATCTTTGTCAAGTCGAAGGTTTCAACGGCGTACTCCATAATCCATCCCGTTTAAATACGTTAAATCTGTGAGTAAACCAACAGTTAGACTTCACTTCAACTCTCACTCTAAAAGATAACTGGTTAATAACGGTTTCGCATATGTATAGTAGGAGTCTTTAAAAGACCAATCTATCTGAGAGAAAACCTCATGGACGATTAAAAGTTCTACGGTCGCGACTAGTCCATTAAAATGATTACTATCAGCGCGGTTACTCACGCTGACCTTCACGCTAAGAAGGTCGAGCCTTAAGATGGAGGTTTTCCCCATCTTTAAGATTCTTTGGTGAGCACGTAAGGACTTGGAGCAGGGTTTACCCTGGCAATGGGAGAAAGTCGATGAATCCCAAGAGTTACTTATATCCATCAAAGACTACGTAGCTCAAAGCTCTTCGGCGTATGTTTATATATCTTAAGCCATTGAAATACTGATAGTGTTTGTTTGGGCATAACGTATATTATGGCGAAGGTGAAGGGACCTTTAGGTGAGGAAGAAGTCCGCCTCCTAGTTGACAGCGGAGCAACATACACCGTGCTCCCGGAGATGGTTTGGAAAAGCATAGGGCTTAAACCGCTACGTGAGCACGATTTCACGCTGGCGGATGGGACAGTCATAAAGCGGAAGGTTTCAGAGTGCTACATCTCCCTCCCCCAAGGCGAAGGCCATACTCCAGTAGTCCTCGGAGAAGCCGACGACCATGCCTTACTGGGCGTTGTAACGTTGGAAATCTTAGGCCTAGTCTTCAACCCATTTAAGCGAACCTTACAACCTATGCGAATGTTCCTCATCTAAAGTTTAGATGATTAGGGGTTTACGTCTTCCAAAACCTTCTAATATCTTCGCCTCCCATTTCCTTAACAGCCCTGACAATTTCCCTATGGGTCTCACCGTGACTTTTAAGTCCCCTCCCCTTTTAGCAGCTAAAGCCTTAACGATTTGAGAAGCTGCTCCCCCAAAAACTTCTCAGAAGCTTGAACGTAGTCTTTCCTCGCTAAGAGCTCTTCGCCTTTTTAAAACTCATCAGATAATCTATCCATAAATGTGTACTTATAATTATATTAGAACGCCCTGGGCGGGATTTGAACCCGCGTCCAGCGGGCGACAGCCGCTGATGCTAGGCCGGACTACACCACCAGGGCTTACCTATCATCTTTAAAGTTTCACTCTGATTCTTAAATTTTCCTCTTCTGCAAACTACATATGATAGAAGCTCACTGGATTCAAGCGTTTTACAGCCTCTTTAAGGTTGAGTTTAAACACATGTGAAAGTTAAATTTAACAAGCTTCTACACAATATTCTACTATATGAGCCTCGAAGATTTGGCGTTTAAATTTAAGCGGTACGGTGCTACTGTTAAGCTCTACTCGGCTAACGGCTCTATACTGATTTCAGAGTACGGCGGTAGGATCATAGCTGTTTCCGTTAACGGCTCCCCCAACCTTTTATGGACTAACCCAGACCTTGAAACAGTTCTAGAAAATAGGGGTTTCAACGTTGGCGGTCTTAGAGTTTGGGTATCACCTGAGAGAAACTTCTTCTATAAGGATCCCGAAGTCTTTGGAGAGTGGTTCTGTCCAAGCGAGTTAGACCCTGGAGACTTCAAGGTATTAAATCTTACAGAGTCTTCCACCACTCTCGAGTCTAAGTTTAAGCTTAAAGATTTATTGAACAACGAGATACTTAACATATCTATCATTAGAGATTTGATGCTTGAAGATTTAGACGACGGCGGTCTAGCAATACATGTCAGAGAATCTTTAACAGCTTCAAGCTTCAACAAGAGCAGAGTGGGTCTATGGGCTTTAGCTCAAGTCTACTCTGGACGCAGGAACACTGGGACTGTTGTAGTACCTGTCAAACGGAAAGCTGAACCCATACATTACTTCGGACCCATACCAAAGGATAGGCTTAAAGTGACAGACAGCCACGTAGCCTTTCTAATAGATGGAAGTTATATCTGTAAGCTAGGAATCAAACCTGAAGACCTTAGAGTCAGAGGTTGGGCCTCTATAGGATATTTTACTGAAGCACCTTGGAGCGATGAAGACGCTCTGATCATAACTATGGAAACGTGCTGTGCACCTAGGTCTCAAGCTGAGTGTTTAGACGTAGCTAAAGCGGATCCCGAGGGAGCTAGGGCTGCTGTTCAATCCTACAACTCCGGCCCAAACGCTGAATGGCTTAAATTCGGTGAAATAGAGCTTCAGTTTCCGGCGTCAACTTTAACTAATGGTCTTCAATTTTCAACGGTTTCCTATACGGTTAAAGCATACGTTGGAAGCCCGGAGAAAATCTTGGAAAAATTCAGGGAGGTTTTGAAATCGCCAGATGTTCACCCACTCCAATAACATTCACTACCTTGCCGAAAGCCACCTTATGGAGCTTAAGCTAAATACTCGTTTGACGTTTAAAACAATAGCTTGTATAATGCGTATGAAAGCGATTCTAGGCTAGAACCATAGGGCTAAATTTTTAAAACCTAGCGACCTAGTATACTCATGGGGAGAATATTGGAAACCCTGCTCCTAACGGATGAAGAGGTTGAGAAGCTCCTCTCTATGGATGAGGTCATGAAAGCCGTTGAACAGGCGTTTGTTGAGAAAAGTCTTGGAAGAGTGCAGATGCCGTCTAAAGTCTACCTATTCTATCATAAGTATAACGGCGACTTAAGAGTTATGCCTTCATACATCGAAAGCTACGATATCTCATCCGTTAAAATCGTCAATTCACATCCGGAGAATAGAGTAAAGTACAACCTGCCAACTGTAATGGCGGTTGTAGTACTCGTAGACCCTAGAAATGGATTTCCCCTAGCTATAATGGGAGGTAAAACCCTAACGGATATTAGGACTGGTGCGGCTGGAGGCGTTGCCGCTAAATACCTTGCTAGGAGGGATTCGAGAACCCTAGGTCTCGTAGGAGCTGGAGCTCAAGCTAGGACTCAACTGGCCGCCCTTCTCGAAGTCTACGGGGGATTTAACGAGGTTAGGGTTTGGGGGCGTCATGAAAGCGCTGGGAAATTCACAGTTGAAATGCGTTCTAAATACGGTGATAGATGTACGATAATTCCCGTTAAAACCGTGAAGGAGGCTGTTGAAGATGCTGATATTGTTGTAACAACAACCCCCTCGAGAAAGCCTCTGGTAATGGAAGATATGGTTTCCCCAGGTATGCACTTAAACTGTATAGGGGCCGATGCTCCCGGTAAGGAAGAGCTCGACCCAGCTATTCTTAAGAAGGCTAAAATAGTTGTCGATGATTTTGCGCAAGCCGCCCATGGCGGGGAGATAAACGTCCCATTAAGCCGTGGGTTAATAAGCATGGAGGATGTCTGGGCTGAAATAGGTGAAATTATTGCTGGTTTGAAGAAGGGGCGTGAAAACCCCGATGAGATAACCATTTTCTCCTCAACTGGATTGGCTGTTCAAGACGCCGTCGCCGCAAAAATAGCATACGATAAGGCTTTAGAGAAAGGTATTGGAAGGTTCATTAAAATAGTGTAAAGTTAAACCTTATGCAAAAATGAAAGCCATGTCTCAGCGAAGGATTAAACTATAGAGCAGATGCCTTCGCATATTATCCTAGCCGCGTCGTAGCCTAGAGAATTAATCTCTCCATAGGAGGGTTTTGAAGAATTGTTCAACCACGGTGGATTCTCATCCCACTCGCACATCGGTATTATATAACCTATCTCGTCATCAGCTAAACCTATGATAAACTTGTACTTTCCACTCATGCAGTGGCGTATTATGGGTTCGAAGGGCGCCTCTGGAAAATCTGCGCCTGGGAGTCTGGCGAGCCCCCCATTCACAAGCTCAGGATATATCTCGCCGGGGATTAAAGCCGCTTGAACAGATCCCATATTTAAAACTCCTACTTCGCTTAGAATGTCTTCACCCAGAACAGTCTTCACGTATCCAAATTCAGAAGTTTCCAAGTATCCAATTCTATCATCAACCTCACCCCTGGTGTATACAGGTCGCTTTAAAACCCCAGACCCAGCCAGTACTCTGAAAAACCTGTTTCTAAGAGGTATGAATATTCTCTTAAATTTCACGCGGATTGGAGTATTCTTAACCTCTTCCCCTCTTTCAAGAGCCTCTAACGCTATATCTGCTACTCTTAAACCTAAAACCTCCATCTCCCTGAAAGTCTTGTGTTCCACCCCCTCATGCGTTTCCGGATCTATAAGAGGCCTTTCAATGTTTAATGGAGATAGCAATCCCCCTATAGCTCCGTTGACGTATAAGGCTCCTCCACCAGTCGCCTCTTCAATTTTATCGCATACGACGCCTGGGAAGTCAGCCGTTATCAGCCTATTAGCCCCTCCCAAGGTTTCGGGGTGGTTGCTCCACTGTACTAGTGTGAAAATCCCCTCGCCAGTTAAATCGACAGCCTGTAAGACGTTTAATGTCTGGTCTTTAACTATGGGTGGTCTCCCATCTCCCTGCATATCCATGAGCTCCCTCCGCCCATCCATAGCCGCGAATAAACGCGCAGGCCTCATGTCTCCTAAAGCCGTACGTATACCTGAGCGGATTTTGCTGATGAGTAGATTTATGTAATCCGAGTCCACTCCGCTTGTAAAGGCATCAGGACCCCATAATCCAAGCGTATCCGGCCCATTATGGTTATGCGTTGAAGCCACTATGAGCGCTACGTTCTTAAATTCCCTCCTAAGCTTTAAGACGTGAGGCTCGTAGAATAAACCTATGAGGTCTAAGGAAACTAGAACTACAGTGGTTTTGCTATCGCTTAAAGAAAGACATCTAGCCCAAAGCTTGTCATGAATACCCCCTGCGGTCCTATTCCTACCAAACCCCGCCAAGTAGACCTTTCTATCCAGGCTAGGTGTAATGTCCTCTTTAGAGAAGCCTGCTAGGAAAGCCACGGTTAATCAATACAATTATACCATGTTGTCAATATAAAAATAGTCTGTTTGAAAGGCTACTTTTAAATATTAGGTTAACCTAAAATTTTCGGAAGGCTCCAACTACTTAGAGGGGCGAACACTATGGATTTCGAGAAAACGCTTGTTGAGCTTCTAGAATTCATAGTTGCAAATGAAGGTAGGCTGAACTTAGATGAAGCTTCTAGAAAACTTAACACATCAAGAGAAGAGCTGGCTAAAGCTTTAGACGAAGCCTTGAGTAGGGGTTTAGTCTGTAAAATTGACGAACGGTTTAAACTCACGGTTCTAGGTGAACGTCTCTTAGAATCGCATAGAGAAGAATACCTCCATAGGATGGTGCATAGTTACGTAGAGGGAACAGCCATAGATAGAGTTCGCGATTGGAGTAGTCACTGGCGTCTTAAGCATGGATTTGACGTGGAAGACTTAAATGCCCTTAGAAGCGACCTCAAAGCGATTCCAACTAGAATAGAGGAGACAATACCGTTAATTACGCTTTCTGAGGGTGAACGTGGTAAAATCGTTTACGTATATGGGGGTAGAGGGCTTATCAGGCGGCTGTCCGATATGGGTTTAACCCCCGGTGTTGAAGTAGTTGTTTTAAGAAAAGCCCTCCTAAATGGCCCTATTGAAGTAATTGTTAGAGGTACAAACTTAGCCCTAGGTTATGGTGTAGCTAAGAGGATCTTCATCAAGAGGTTGTCCTAGTATGTCTAAACCTAAAACCGCTGTAAGAATAGCCTTAGCCGCTAATGCTAATACGGGTAAGTCCACCTTCTTCAACCAGGTAACTGGGGCTTCACAACACGTTGGAAACTGGCCTGGTAAAACTGTTGAGAAGGTGGAGGGGTTTGTTAAATTCGGCATGTATGACATACACATCTTAGACCTTCCAGGGACGTATTCACTGTCGGCTTATAGTGAAGAGGAAATGGTGGCTAGAGAGTATATAGCTGTCCATAAGCCCGACGTAGTGTTGAATATAATCGACGCATCCGCCATTGAGAGAAACCTATACTTAACAGTACAGCTTTTAGAGCTTGAGGCTCCGCTGGTTGTAGCCTTAAATATGATCGATGTCGCAGCTAAGAAAGGGTTTAAAATAGATGTTGAACGTTTTTCCGAGTTTTTAGGGGTTCCAGTCATACCTATGGTTGCAATATCCGGTCGAGGTGTTGGTGAAGCATTGAGTAAAGCTGTTGAAGTTGCGCTTGGCAAAATCAAAACATCCCCTATGAAAGTCGTATATGGTTTGGAAGTAGAGAAAGCACTGTCAAAGCTGACTGAAGAATTACAGGAAAAGCTTCCCAACATATGTAGACTGTATCCTGCTAGATGGTTAGCTATTAAACTCTTGGAGGAGGATGAAGACATTTTAAGGAAAATTTCCAGCGAACCTGGAGGGTCTGAAATAGTCAAACTATCTGAGAAGATTATCGGAGAGCTTGAGGCAATACATGGAGAACCGATTCAGGTAATCATAGCATCGGAAAGATATACGGTTGTAAACCGCATAGTTAAAGAGGTCTTAACAGTTGAGAAAGAGCCTCTGGTAACGTTTGGAGAACGTTTAGACCTATTAACAACCCATATGGTTTGGGGCTACCTCATATTAATGGCAGTGATGTCTTCAGTCTTCGCCTCTGTCTTCATGGTCGGCGCCTTCTTAAGCAGCCTTATTGAACACAATCTTTCCATACTTATAACCCCCTTAATACCCGAGGGCTCGGGTTTTGTCCGCGGCCTCGTAGACGGTCTAATAGCGGGTGTAGTGTTGATAATCCCATACGTAATACCGTTCTACCTCATACTGTTCTTCCTAGAGAATTCCGGGTATCTTCCAAGAGCAGCCTTCCTCTTAGACGCCCTTATGCATAGAATTGGGCTCCACGGTAAGGCATTCATCCCCCTCCTCCTCGGTTATGGTTGTAATGTTCCGGCATGCCTAGGATGTAGAATAATGGAGACTGGCAGAGAGAAGCTCATACTGGGCTTGATGATCACAATGATCCCCTGCGCGGCCAGAACGATAGTCATTCTAAGCCTAGTTGGGAAATACCTAGGCATACCCTTAGCCCTCGCGATATATGCGTTAAACCTAATAGTAGTATTCATTGTGGGGAGAGCGGCGAGTACGCTCTTACCGGGTGCTCCGATCGGTTTAATAATGGAGATGCCTCCCTACAGAATGCCCAGTTTAAAAGTAATAGCCGTTGAAACTTACGTCAGAGTTAGAGAATTCATAGTCATAGCTTTTCCACTCCTCGTAGTTGGAAGCGGCTTCGTAGGTCTGCTAAACGACTTAAATTTGCTGAAGGAGCTATCAAACGTTTTCAGTCCAGCTTTAAACCTGCTTGAACTACCTAGCGTAACAGCTATACCTCTGATCTTCGGAGTTTTACGTAAGGAGCTTACGATAGCCATGCTTGCCGAAGCAGCTGGAACTACGTACTTCAACACTATTTTAACGCCTAGGCAGATGGTGGTGTTCAGCATATTCACAATACTCTATATACCTTGTATAGCTACGGTAATAGCGCTGTTTAAAGAGTACGGTTTTAGCAAAACAGCTCTAATAGTGTTAACCAATATATCAGTCGCCATAATAGTATCAGCTTTAGCAAACATCGCCTTAAAATCCGTAGGTTTTTAGATAAACCCCTTCAATATTAGAAGTCGTTCCAGTTGTCTCTACTTTTCCCTGCAGAAGTTTCTGAAAGTTTCAAGTAGCCTAGGGCTTTCAGGATTTTTCTGGATAAACTCTATGAACTTTGAAAGCCTGCTCATAGTTTCATGGTGGATATGATGCTCTATTTTACAGGCATCCTCCTCAGCTACCTCCTCACTTACACCTAGAAGCTGGAGAAACCCCTTAAGAACGCTATGTTTTTTCATCACTTTCACAGCCTCAGCCTCGCCTTCAACTGTGAGCTGTATGTTTCTCTCATAAGGCCTATATGAAACGAGGCCTCTATCTGCAAGCTTTTGAACCATCTCCGTAACTGTGGGTGCTTTAACCTTTAAAACTGAAGATATGTCTGAAATCCTAACCTTCTGTCTTCTCTTAGAAATCAGGTATATTGCTTCAAGGTAATTCTCCATAGCTTCAGTAGACACCTAAACCAATCCTCCCAATCCTCAGTAGATTTAACTGCTGGCTTAGATAAAAGCATTTCAAATCCCCAGTGCTATGAGCTGTTAAAAATGTTTAACTTTTAGTAAATAATCCCTGTTTATACTATTCAAATTCTATAGTCGCAGGCGGTTTATCCGTTACATCATACAGGACTCTAGCAACTTCTGGAACCTCGTCAACTATCCTATCTCTAACCTTCTCAAGCCTATTCCAGTCTAATTTAACGTATTTTGCAGTCATAGCGTCTTCAGATTCAACTACTCTTAATGCTATCATGTAGCCGTATTTCCTAGACCCGCTCTTCGAGAGTCCCGTAGCCTTTCCCTCAAGTAGGACTGGGAAGGCTTGGAAACACTTTACGTCTGCAAGCTCCTCATCTACTATTAACGTAGCCCTCTTAACTACGTCCAGTTTTTCTCTAGTCACTTCACCTACAATTCTTATCGATAGTCCTGGGCCTGGGAAAGGTCTCCTATACACTATTTCATTAGGCAGTCCTAAGGCTTTAGCCAACTCTCTAACATGGTTTTTGTATAGTTCTTTAAGAGGTTCAAGCACTTTGAAACCGTAGCGTTCAAGTGGGTTTATACCTATCTGTTCCAAAACGTTATGCTGGGTTTTAACTCCACCCTTAGTTTCAACGACGTCTGCGGCTATGGTACCCTGTAGAACGACTTCGGTTTTAAGGTTTTTAGCTATCCTTGAAAAAACCCCGTAGAAGGTTTCTCTAAAAGCCCTCCGCTTTTCCTCAGCGTCTCTAATGCCTTTTAAGGCTTCTATAAACTCGTTCTGAACGTCGTAAACTTCAACTTTAATACCCAGCTTTGAAAAAACCTCTACAACTCTCTTAGACTCACCTATTCTCATAAATCCATCTTCGAGAAATATCGCCTTTAAACGGTCACCTATGGCTTTGAAACCTAAAACGGCTGTTACGGAGCTATCGACTCCTCCGGAGAGGGCGATAATAGCCCTTCCAACATCCACCTCCCTCTTAAGCCACTCAACCTTTCTCTCTATAAACTCCTCTGGGCTGAATCTATCCATAGATTTTTAGCACCTAAACGTGTAAAGAATATGATGATTAATTAAGTTTTTTCACAAGTTTACCGCAAAAACACTACTATTTAACCCTAGGTATTAAACACAGAAACCTGAGGGTTCTACTTCCATCATTCACAATGCTGTGCTCGATATTAGGCGGTATTAGAATGGCGTAGCCTTCCTTAACCCTATACTTCCTACCACCGCAGACTATAAATCCCTCCCCTTCGAGTATGAATACTTCATGTTCCCAATTATGGCTATGTAGCGGGGTGTTCCCATTAGGCTCTACTTCAAACATCCTCATGGCGAAGTTTGGAGCACCATGCTCCCATGATATCAACCATCTAACCCAAGCATTTCTACCGTTCTGCTCTGTAACCGGTTCTCTCTTAACATCAAGATAGTGTACGATTCTAAATTCACCACTCATATTTTTAAATTTTGAAGATAATGTTTATAAGATTAAGCTGGAGAAGTGTCGGCAAATCCAACATTCTTAGAAAACTTAAATTCGATAAAGGTCTAAGTCTATATCAGGTGTTCTATGGATAAGCTCGCCATACTCGGAGGTGAACCCGTTAGAAGTAAACCCCTGCCAACAGTGAACGATAAGTCCGGCAGGAACATAGGTGAAGAAGAACTTAAGCTCCTCAAGTCTGTTATCGAATCTGGAAGACTATTCAGGTATTCTGGAAACATGGTCAGTAGTTTTGAAGAAGAGTTTGCTGATTTTTTAAGCGTTAAATACGCGGTCGCATCCACCTCTGGAACGGCTGCACTACATATAGCTACTGGAGCTGCTGGTTTAGGACCAGGTATGGAGGTTTTAACAAGCCCTATAACGGACGCAGGTACCATAATAGCAATACTGGGTCAAAATTCCATACCTATTTTCGCAGACATAGACCCAGACACGTACAATATATCTCCTGAAGACGTTGAGAAAAGGATCACGGAGAGAACAAAGGCTATAATAGCCGTCCACTTATTCGGCTTACCAACAGACATGGACCCGCTTCTAGAGCTTGCGGAAGATAAAGGCTTAACCGTAATAGAAGACTGTGCTCAAGCCTACCTAGCTGAGTATAAGGGTAGGCTTGTAGGGACGATAGGCGATTTCGGATGTTTCAGTCTCCAACAGTCTAAACACATGTTTACTGGAGACGGCGGTATAACCGTTACAAACGACGAAGAGCTTGCTGGGAAGGCTAGGCTTTTCATGGATAAGGGTTGGGATAGAAGCCTAGGTCTTCCGAGAGCCTACGTCATGATCGGCTTCAACTATAGAATGACCGAACTTCAAGGAGCAGTCGCACGTGTACAGCTTAAAAAAGTCAAATGGGTTGTTGAAAGACGCAGGGCGGTGGCGGAATCTCTAACTAAAAGGCTCGGTGAAATCGAAGGGGTTTATACACCTAGGGTTCCCAAGGGATTTAAACACAGCTACTGGCTTTACCCGCTTAAACTAGAGCTTTCTATGTTTAAAGCCCCTCTAAGCGACATAGCTAAAGCCATAACGGCTGAAGGAGTACCTGCTGGAACAGGTTACATCGGTAAACCCATATACATGGCTCCACTATTCACGGAGAAGAGGGGGTATGGTGGATCGAAATGTCCCTGGATGTGTCCACTCTATGGTAAAGATGTACATTACGGTGAGGGGTTATGTCCTAGAGCCGAGGAAACCTTAAACGCTCTTCTAACGTTGCCATGTAACGAATACTTCGCAGAAGAAGACGTAGAAGACGTAGCTAAAGCCGTGGAAAAAGTATTATCCTACTATAAGAAAAGGCAAGTTTAACGTTTACCATCCTCTGCGAGAAAGCCCGCGTCTTTTAAGGGTGAGATGGATCGCTAATAGCGGCTGGATAGTTTCTCAGAAGCCTTATACATAGGTTTAAAACGCTCTTAGCATACTCTAAAGCCTCCCAAGCATCCATGCGGCTATAAAGCTGGTCTGGAGGTGTACCTGTCTCTTCATCTCCATACATGCTTGGTTCTCTTTCCCGTCTAAGCTTTCTAGAAATCGATGCAAGATTGTCTATTTCGGCTTTAAACCATTCTGGGAAGATTTCCCTATGCCTCTTAAGGATCGGCCCCACGTCATGCCATTTAGGCGACTCTATTGCTACCAACCTTAAAACACCTTTGAGAGCCAGCTCAACAGCCTCTTGACTTTGTCGAATCGTATACGCATAGTTTCCCGTTCCCATAGCCTCCTCGGCGTGTCTAACCCTCTCTTCAGCCTGTCTGAGATATGATTTAGCCATATCGACGTTATTCAATTCTCACAACCTCTCCAAACCTTATATCCGGTTTAATCAACCAATACCACTTATCTTTAACCCACACTCTCTTAGAGCCCAACTCTCTGAGCCTCTCTCTAAGCCTTAAGATGATGTTGCTGAAAAATCCGCCTCTATCGTAGAGTATAACGGAGTCTTCAACCATGTCGAGATATATCGGTCTTATCTTCGAAGCCTCTTCAACCGATAAAATCACCGGTGAAAAGTCTACGTAAAACCCCGTATTCCAAAGCCTATCGATAATGGGTTCAAGCCTGCCTTCAACTTCTAGAAACAGTTGTTGACGCTTCATACGGCTTTTAGGCAGAGATTCAGCTATTATTAAAACGTCTACATCGCTATCTTTACGGGCCGACCCCCTGGCGACGCTGCCGTAGACGACGACGGAGACCAGCTTATCACCTAATCTTGTAGATAAAAGTTCGACTAACTTTTCAAGTAGAGATCTATATGGTTCTTCGATTTTCCCCTCTAAGTTCATTTCATTCTAAAATTACTACATCGTGTTTTGTATAATAAGGGTTTGTCTCTCTCTTCTAGGAACCGGTTCTTAGTAGATATGTATACCGTAACATTGTTAGAAAACTGCAAAGTTTACGATGATGCTAGTTCGTCTAACGTTTTAAGAGCATCTATTATCATGTTCTTCTCGACTACGCCTGAAGCGGCTACGGTATGTCCATCGGCAAATCCACCAAATCTCGAACATGCCTCTGGGAGTATTTTAGATAGTGGGGGTTTTTCACCAGTAGCTATTTTATCTGCTAACGGTTTTGGGGCTCTTGTAGATATTTTAACATACGTCTTCTCCAATCTACCGTAGCCCGGTATATCCGGTGGAACGTCCATATATCCTGCAATGTACTTGTCCTTATCTACAAACCCCTGATACTGAAGGTAGCTGCAGAAGCTCCCTATGACTTTAGTACCCATACTTCTATAAACGCCTTTATCCGAAAACCACTGTATGGCTTTCATCCGATTCAACTTCTCCCTTCTAAGAATACTGAGCAGTGTAGCGTTAGCCTTCTTTCTCTCTTCTTCAAGCTTAGAGGCTTCCTCGTAGTCTTCGTCTTTAAAACCATCCATACATGCTTTTACCGCTTTCAGAGGCCCCCCTCTGTAGTATCCTACAGAGGCTAAAACGGATAGTATTGTTGAGTATCGCTTGTACGAGAGTGGTTTACCAAGCCTCGTGATCTTGAAATCCCCGTCCTTCTCAGGTTGGATAAACCCGCCGTTTAACGCGTCTTTTAAGGCTAACTGGTTTAAACCTATAATTGGGCCTGGAATCTCAGCCGCACCTATCAGGGCTAGAGCCGAAAGGTCTGAATTGCTAGGGTTTAAAGTTTTGGCAAATAGGTATGCGACGGTTGAAGCTGAAGCGTCCCTTTCACCAGATAAGCCATAGAGCTCAGGGTTTACGTTCAAAACGTCTGTACGCGATGATTGTAGAGTATCGTGGTGGTCGAGTATTATGGTTAAACTTCCCCTAGGTGCATCTCTCTCAATCAGCTTAACGTGGGCTGAGCCGATATCCGTGAACAGGTATAAGCCCTCCCCTCTAGCATAGACCCCCTTTAAAACCTCAGGGTAAAGCTTATCAAGACATATCGTTTTAAAGTTTAAACCAGCTCTGTTTAATGCTTTAGCCGTTATAGCCGCAGAGCATACACCATCCGCCTCATCATGATGAATTATAAACGCTTCACTGAAACCTGCCTTTCTCATATTGTCAACAGCATCTTCCAGTAGTTTGAAAAAGACATCTACTGTTAAGCTCTCACCCAAATGAAACTCGGCAGATATAGAAGAAAAGCATTATCCTCATTATGTGGGAGCAGTAATGCTTTAACTTCTCAGTTTAAATAATACTTCAACTTGAAGTTATCTAGCAGGGGTGCTGTAATGCTTCTAAGGGTTAAGAGACTATACATCGAAGCTGGTGGTAAGCCCATAGTCCTCCTCAATAAGGAGGATGCCGATGACATAGGCGTTAGAGCTCTTGGACGTGTTAAAATAGTGAATGCCGAGGGGCGTGAGATCACATCCGTAGTAAACGTAACCTACAGAGCGGTCGAGAAAGGCATTGTAGGTGCATACGATGAGGTTGCTTCCAAACTTAAACTCGAAGACGGCTCTATAGTAGACGTTAGGCTTTCAGAACCGCCTAGAAGCATATATTTTGTAAGGGAGAAGCTTAAAGGTAAGAAGTTAACGTACCCTGAAATCTACGAGATAGTTAGGGATGTTGTAGACGGCCGTTTAACGGAAGTCGAAATATCAGCCTTTGTAACGGCTCTGCATACCTTTGGCCTAGATTTGGATGAAGCTACAAGCTTGAGTAAGGCCATGGTTGAGGTGGGTGAAACCTTAAACTTAGACGATGTTTTCGTAGTAGACAAGCATAGTATAGGTGGGGTTCCAGGAGATAAGACGAGTTTAGTCGCCGTCCCGACGATAGCTGCGGCTGGTTTAACGATTCCAAAGACTTCTTCCAGGGCGATTACTAGTGCAAGCGTAGCTTACGATACACCAATCCTCATCAAAAGCAATGGGATAGTAAAAATTGTTGAAATAGGTGAATTTGTCGATAAGCTAATAAATGATAATGAACGTGTAAATGATGTCGAGGTTCCCGTCTTTGACAATGAATTCAAGGTTAGTTTTAAGAAATTAACTGGCGTGTTTAGACACAGCGCACCAAAACAATTGCTAGAGATCACTCTTCAGACTGGTAGAAAAGTTAAAGTGACAAAGGATCACTCTGTTTTTGTACTTAAAAATGGGAGGATCCTTTCCCTTCCAACATCTGAATTGAAGAAAGGAGATTATGTTGTAGTTCCGCGGAAGATCAACGTACCGGAAATTTCTGAGGTAGACTTGGTTCGCGAGTTCTTAGACAAGCTGCCAGAGAAATATCTGGATAGGATATTCATCAAAGGTTTGGACAAAAGGGGACTCCAAATAAAGGAAGTCTTCAACTCGTGGAAAAATTACATGAGATATCGGAGAGGGCTCATTCCCCTTTCCTGGCTGAAAACTAAAGAAGTGAGAGTACCTGAGGGGGCGAGGCTAAAGTTTGGAAGAAGCAAAAAGGAAATTCCAGCTATAATCAAGGTATCACCAGAGCTGATGAAGCTTCTCGGGTTTTTTGCGGCAGAAGGACACCTGTATAATGATCGAATAACCTTCTATATGGGAAAAGGAGAAAAAGAAATAGCTGAAGAAATAGTGGACTGCATAGAAAAAGTTTTTAACTTGAGTGCAAAAATATCGTCTCCTAAGCCGCACGAGATTAACGTTGACGTCGGTGGAACGATACTCTCGTTGGTCTTTCGGCATGTGTTTGAAACAGGGGAAAATGCGCAAAATAAAAAGCTGTCGTGGATAGTCTTAAATTGTGGTCCAGAAAAGCAGTACGAGTTTCTTAGAGCATACATAAGAGGAAATGGGGGTAGAAGAGCTAAAGAGCACCTGTTCGAAATCTCTACTATAAGTAGAGAGCTTGCAAATGGTATACTTTATCTAACTACTATTCTAGGAGTGAGTTGTACCTATCACTTACGTCCTAAAAAAGAAAGAAAGTTTAAAAATTATACCTCTTCGTGTCAAGAAAGCTATAGACTATATTTTACTACAAAGGGGCTCACAAGCTTTATCAACCTTATCCCGACTGAGGAAAGTGGGCTTAAGAGTATAGCGAAAAATCATAAGAATTTTTTGGATGGAAAAGAAAATGACTGGAAATTCTCTCATATACTCTTAGATCAAAAAACCGTGTCATTCCATACTCTTCAAAAAAATATAAAAATTAATGGAGGAGGTAGAACTATGAAACTCCTTCAAAATTTAGCAAACTCGGAAATCGGCTTTCTTAAAATAAGAGATATAAAAGAGCTCCAAAACGATCATCCATTTGTTTACGATTTATGCGTTGATGGCTATGAAAAATTCGTTGGGGGTTTTGGGCCCATATTTTTACATAATAGCGGTACGGCTGATAGGGCTGAAGTGCTCATGCCTGTCGACTTAGATTTGGAGGAGATAAAGTCTGTTGTTAAGAAGACGGGGGGCTGCCTCGTCTGGGGTGGGGCTTTACATCTATCTCCTGCAGACGATATATTCGTGCAAGTGGAGTATCCTCTGGCTATAGATCCTCTACTACTGCCCAGCATTATGAGTAAGAAGAAAGCCGTTAACGCTAGGGTCCTGGTGATAGATATTCCAACTGGCAGGGGGACGAAGGTTAAAACCATAGGTGAAGCTAATGCTCTGGCTAAAGACTTCATAGAGCTTGGCCGTAGGCTGGGTATACAGACTAGCTGCGCTATAACCTATGGTGAGCAACCTATTGGATACGCAATCGGACCTGCTTTAGAGGCTAGAGAGGCGTTGGAAACTTTAATGGGCTCTAATAAGGCTTTAGACCTCATAAATAAGGCTGCAAACATAGCTGGAGCGCTCTTTCAAATGGCTGGTGTAGGCGGCTTCGACACCGCTATCCAACTGATTAAATCGGGCAAGTCTGAGAGAAAGCTTAGAGAAATTATTGCAGCTCAAGGTGGGGATCCCGATATTAAACCGGAGGATATACCTGTTGGAGATAAAACGTACTGTGTTAAGGCTGAAAACGACGGTGTGGTTCTGTGGATAGATAACGGTAGACTTATCGAGGTCGCTAGAGCTGCTGGTGCGCCTAAAGACAAAGGCGCTGGAGTACTTCTTAATAAGAAGATCGGTGATCACGTTGAGAAAGGCGACGTCCTCTTCACGATTTACGCAGAGTCCTCTGTTAAACTTCAAACGGCCGTGGAGCTTGTGGAGGAGAGGGGCTTCATGGGGGTCGGTAAGAGCATGGATATGCTCATACAGTTCATACATGAAGTGCCGGTTTACGGGAGAAGGTTTGAACTGGAGAGGTAGGTCTTCAAATCTTCCATTTAAACCAGCTATAGAATAGATTAGGTTAGAGGTTGAGCTGTTAAAAGATAAAAGTCTGAGCGATATTAAGTTTAATGGTGGCTCCGGGCTTGGCTAAAATCTACATGGAGGTCTACGGATGCAGCGCTAATGTAGCAGATGCAGAGGTTATGCTCGGGCTACTTAAAGCTAGAGGCTATGAGATAGTTGACAGCCCGGATGAGGCAGACGTAAACATCGTGGCTACTTGCACTGTTAAAACGCCTACCGAGCATAGAATGACCCACGTAATATCTACCCTATCCAAACTTGATAAGCCGCTTATAGTGGCGGGCTGTATGCCTTTAACGAGTAGAGAGGTTGTAGAGCGTATAAACCCTAGGGCTTCTCTAATAGGTGCTAGAGCTGTTACACGGATAGTTGACGCGGTTGAAACGGCCCTACGTGGAGGTAGATTCGTCAAACTCGTCGAGCCTGAAGACATCCCTCTATGTAAACCTAGGGTTAGACTTAAACAGTTCATAGGTGTAATTCCAATAGCTCAAGGCTGTCTCGGGAAATGCAGCTTCTGCCAGGTTAAAATTGCAAGGGGGGCTCTTAGAAGCTACCCGCCAGATTTGATCGTTGAGGAGGTTCGTAGAGCTTTAGAGCATGGTTGTAGAGAAATATGGCTGACTTCTCAAGACAACGGATGCTACGGTGTAGACATAGGTTTAACGCTGGCGGATCTGCTTGAAAAAATTCTGAAGTTGGAGGAAGACTTCAAGGTTAGAATAGGCATGATGAACCCAGTGCATATACAGAGCTTCATAGATAGAATCTTAGACCTGTACTCAGACCACAGGGTTTTCAAATTCGCCCACGTTCCAGTACAGTCTGGAAGCGATAGAGTCTTAAACGATATGCGTAGAGGCTACACCGTAGCGGAAGCTGAGTATGTTATGCGTAAGTTTAGGTCTAAGTATCCCGAGCTTTCACTTATGACGGACGTCATAGTGGGGTATCCAACTGAGTCTGAAGAAGACTTTGAGGCTACGCTCAGCTTTATAAAACGTGTAGAGCCGGACCACGTCAACGTTTCAAAGTTCGGAGCTAGACCTAAGACGGAAGCCTCTAAGCTTAAACCCCTACACCCCCAGGTGGTTAAGGAGCGTACTCGGAAAATAAATGAATTATGCTTCAACATATCGTACAGACGCAACTTGAACTGGTTGAACTGGACTGGTGAGGTTACGGTTGAATCGCAGGGTTTAAAGCTTGGAAGCTGGATAGCTAGAAACTACGCGTATAAGCCCATAGTAGTTCTACACGACGGAAACATCCTCGGCGGAAAACTCAAAGTTAAAGTAGTCAAAGCCTATCGCAACTTCCTACAGGCGGAAATACTGAATTAAACAGTAGTCTCCAACATCGCTGAACTGTATAAATGAAGCACATTATTGACGTCTCCGCCTCTTAAAGTGTTAACAGCCCACCTGTAACGCTGAGGTTCTGGCTTCAAAGCCGTATATTTAATCTCCCGTACTGAATAGAATATGTCCAGCTTCAGAGCTGTGGCCATGTGCCGAAAACGGTTAGAGCCTTATTTGGACAACAGAAAACTTTAGGGTGAAGTGCCAATCTATAACGTGTCAGCACAGACTATACACGTCTACCTCCGCAAAACCGCCCAAAAATTCGCAGGCGCATTTAGGGGGCAAAAACCCATGCATCCTCCATTTGCTAAGGGCTATCTTCCGCACCCTCCCAAGCGACCGCAAATTAGAATCTCCATAAATTGAGTTTTGGGTGGGTTATAAAAACACCTGAACAGCTATGCGCCTACATAAGTAAAAGCAGGCTGACGCTAAACATACTGCGAACAAGCGGAACCACACCTAACACCCCCACAGTGCATAGAGCGATCATTTAGTAGCAACTAATGGAATATGGCGCTTGTTTAGATCAAACTTTATCATTTTCTCGATTATGGCTTCTGCTAGAAGTAAAATTGTGGAAGAACAGTTTGTTCATCGTCCACATAAGGCTTTTAAAGTTCTCGCGGCCTTTAGCATTCTGGTAGGCTGTGCTTTGATAATGTTCATCTAGTTATATTTAAACCTTAAATCTTATATAGTTTTTTTAACATCAAAAATTGCATAGTGAAGGGGAGATAAAATATGAGGTCTCAACTTTTCACTGGAATTCTATGTTCAATGATGTTGACGATTTCGCTCCTATCGGCTGTATCCCTGATGATCTCTGACGTATATGCTTCTTCCACGCCTACTTGGCCTTCATCATGGATCCAAATCGACTTGGATGAGAATGAGAATGGGCCGCAGGATGATTGGCGTGACGTTAAATACGCATACTACAATTTTGACAGCGTCTATCTATATCTGCGGCTTGAATGCTACGCTGAGCCTGGTAGCCGATGGCTGAGCGGCAACGCCCGCTACAAGTGGTTTATAGACCTCAACGGAGACCTCTCCGTTAGCGGTGGAAACGTTATAGGAGCTGAATATCTGCTCTTCGTCGAGGATACGGACAACGACGGGCAGGGAGAATTATACCTATTATACGACATTACTGGCGACGGTAAATTTGACGAGTATGGTCCGTGGCCGCCAGTAAACTACAATTACTATAAGATCACTAATGCTACAGATGGAAGCTGGAGGATAGATGGCTACTCCATAGATATATATATAAACTGGAGTATGCTGGGAGACCCATCCTCCTACTGGCTGTACTGGGCTACAGACCAGGAGAATCCGAATCTTAATCAGGCCCCTACGACAGACAGCAGAGATGAAGAGACAGCGATTCATGTCCGCGATGTAGCTGCGGTAAGCCAGACCGTTAATGCGACAAGCGTAGTGCAGGGTGGAATAGTCCAAATAGACGTCACAGTGCAGAATTTAGGAATGCACGTTGAAAGCTTCGATGTTACATGCTATTTCAATATAACGATTGTAGGGACGCAGCGTGTGATAGACCTTGCAGCAGGTCAAAGCACAACGCTGACATTTTACTGGAACACTTCCGATGTTGAGCCGGGCGCATACTCCATCAGGGCTTTAGCCGACTCTGGTGGGAAAATATTGGAGAACAATGAGACGAACAACTGGTGCACCGCCGAGGCGACGGTAACGGTTACACCTGCGCTTAAACATGACTTAGCAGCAATTACGCAGGTTGCAAACGTGACGAGCGTGGAACAGGGCGGCATCGTAGAGATAAACGTTGCAGTAGAAAACATGGGCGACTTCACAGAATCTTTTAATGTGACATGCTACTACGACACAATTGACGTTATTGGAACACAACGGGTGGAGAATCTTGCAGCAGGTCAAAGCACAACGCTGACATTTTACTGGGATACGTCTGGAGTGAGTCCTAAAACCTACTTTATCACGGCGATGGTTGACTCTGCACGCGAAATACCAGAGTCTGATGAGACGAACAATAACTGTACAAGCGTTCTACCCGTTACAGTATATGCTCCTCAACCGCCTCCACTGCCTGGGATACTATCCGTTAATAAGGTGCTGGTTCGCGTGGTAGATGGACCAGATCCTGCGATAGTAAATTATACAACTACTTATGAGATTATGATAATAGTTGCCAATATCGGAGGCAGCAACGTCACGGACGTTGAAGTTAACGATACGATATATTCAGGCGTCACGTACTCGGGAATCGGAAAACCAAGCAAAGGCAACGCTTACTACAGCGACACGGAGTTAAAAATCATTTGGGAAGTAGGAGACCTCGAGCCTGGTGAGAGCGCAACCTTAACGTTTAACGTCACCTTGGAGCCAAGCAGTTCAGACACATTTACTCTAAACAGAGGCGGAGATCTCATAGCCAGAGGCATCAACGCTACCGGGGGCCAAGTTGAAGATTATGGCGATCTTGATGTTGAGGTGAGTGCCTATACCCGCGATGTGAGAGCGGTTAGTCAAACTCCGCTGAAAAACGTGGTTGTTCAAGGTGAGGTTGTCGGTATAGACGTTCAGGTTGAAAATGGAGGTGATTACTATAGCGAAACTTACAACGTGACTTGCTATTACAGTAGCGATCAAGTTAACTGGATACCGATAATGCCAATAGATACCTTAAGGGTGTATAACCAAGCACCCGGCAACATCGCTACGCTTAGATTCACATGGAACACCACCGGGATACCTCCTGGAACATACCATATAAGGGCTATGGCCGATTCAGACCTTGAAATACCCGAGTCAGACGAGGAAAACAATAACTGTACTAGTACTAGCGTCGATATCATAAAGATAGTTATTCATGATATAGCGGCAATAAGCCAGGTTCCAAATCCAACAGAGGTTTTCCAAGGCGGAATCGTAAACATAAATGTTACCGTGGCAAATGAGGGGACTGAAACGGAGAGCTTCACATTGAGGGTGTACTACTACGGTGAGCGTGAATGCTGTGCAAGTGTAGAGGTTGAGGATCTATCTCCAGGTGAAAGTAGAACATTGACTTTTACATGGAATACAACAGGTATTCCACCCGGAACCTACTGGATAAGTGCTCATGCACTGCCTGTTGAAGGCGAATTGGATACCGATGACAACGCGTGTACAAGCATGGCAGCAGTCATAATTAGAGCCGCCCCTGTCGGAGGCATAATAGTTCAGATTGAAAGCCTGGCTACACTATTCCCAGCCTCTCCCACAGCATTGGCCTTAACGCTGGCCTTTATGGTAATTACCGCCGCCGGCATCATAATAACCCTGAAGAAACGAAACACGTACGTAAAACTATAAAACCCCCTTTTCTTTTACCAAGAGCGGCTCAAAGACGTGGAAAATGCTAAAGACAGCTCGTTTGCATGGCTTTTAAAAAAATCGTTTGAATTGATTACTCTGTATTGGTTAAACGTTTGAGCTTTAACATTCTTCGAAGTCTTAAGCAAGTATTATAGTCGTGAGATCTAAAAATTTAAGGAAATTATTTGAATCCGAAAGACTGGTGGGGCCGGCCGGATTTGAACCGGCGACCGACGGGTTTCACCAGCGCTCCAGAACTCTCATCATCCCCTTTCCGAGTCTTACCCCGGTCGCCATCCGGCATCTGGAGCCCTTAACGAGCCCAATCCAGGTGGATTGAGCTTGTCGTCCTACCTGGCTAGACTACGGCCCCACCGGATAGACTACGTATTCCTTTAATTAATAAGTTTTACTTACGTTTTCTCAACATCCCCTCAAAACGTCTTTTACGTAGACCTCCAACCCGAAGTCTTCATAGGTCTCCCCAATTCTCAGAACGGCTTAATACTTTTCCATTCTCATGACTTCTCCCTCAGATTGAGTGAGCCGAGTCGTCTAGCAAAGCCCTATTGGTCTATTGTCGGCGATTAAATGAAAGTTTTTATTTCTAACCTTAAACCTCCCAGATGTAGAAAAGCATTTTATTTCCTGTTTAAAAAATAGCAGTAACGAATAGTGTAAAACTACGGAGAGGGCTCTGCAGTAAAGCGGCCCCCTCACTATCCGTAAAAAACCCGCCCTCCACACATCAACCACCTAGCACTACAGTTGAAACCCCCAATGGTAAACTCTATAAAACGAAGAATTTTACCCCATCTTATAGAATAATCTCTTATCGTCACCAACATCGATAGGCCGACTGATTTAATATGGGAAAGCTTTTAACTTTTCAAGACTAATATTTAAACCGATTTAAATGGACTCTGGAGAGAAGATAACACTTCTCGGAGGGGGAAGCCCCTTCGTCCCATCTCTCATCTACGTGATGCTTGAAAATAGAGAGGTCCTCGAAGGTAGTGAAGTATGCCTCATGGACATAGACCCCACACGCCTCCCCCTACTGACAAAACTAGGCGAGGAATTCTCTAAAAGAGCAAACGTTAGAATGAAGTTTACTTGGACCACTGACCCTAAGAAAGCTCTCGAAGGCGCTACATTCGTAATGCCTGGCTATAGGATAGGCGGTGCGAAGCACATGAGGTTCGACTTCGAGATACCGATGAAGTATGGGATATGTGGTGATGAGACCGCTGGCCCTGGAGGTACGTTTATGGCTCAATGCACCATTCCAGCAACGCTCAACTACTGTAGGATGATAGAGGACTTATGTCCAGATGCTTGGGTTATAAGCTACGTCAACCCTACGAATTTCGTAGCAGACGCCGTTCGAAGAGTGACAAAGGTGAAGTTTATAGCCATCTGCGACTGCTTCGCTGGGTTTGCTATGAGAACTCTGCCGGTTTGGCTGAATATGCCTCCATTCGAGAGGAGATACTGCGTCAATGAAGATATAAGACCGCGTGCAATAGGTGTAAACCATAACACTTGGCTTGTAGACCTCCTAGTCAATGGGGAAGACGGCTATCCTCTACTTAGAAGTATACTCAAAAAGTATAAGGAGGATAGAGAAAAGGGTGTTCTGAAGTTTTTCAGAGGACCGGACGACTTTACAATGCGTCTCTTCGAAACATATGGTTACGTAAACGTCTGCGCATACCACTGTCACATGTACTGGGAGCATAATAAGGCTATGGAGATTAGGAAGACCATACCCGAGGAGTCGCTATTAGGTTGGTCTAAGTCTGCTTGGGACTTCGTCAACGAAATGCTTGCTGGCGCCGATTACGATCCCAACCGTCCAGAGTATTGCTTCCACTTACACCATGCTAGACACGCCATAGGGATAATGGTCAGTATAATCGCAAACGAAGGGCGCGAGTGGGGAGGTATAAACTTTCCAAATAATGGAGCTATAGGAAATCTGCCTAGAGACGCCATAGTTGAGGGCCCATGTATAGTCGATAGGAGGGGGATAACGCCGATATTCGTAGGTGATCTTCCGAAACCACTACTAGGGCTTACGCTACATACTTTAAACTGGCAAGAGCTCACGGTAGACGCAGCCCTTACGGGAGATAAAGACCTCCTATATCAGGCTCTCTTGGCATGCCCCTATGTCCATGATATGGAAGCCGCCAGAAAGATAATGGATGAACTTCTAATAGCCCACGCAGAGTTCATGCCACAGTTTAAGAAATAACCGTTAACTTGCTGAAAGGGTTTTAGAATTAGGACGGCATATTCCACGTCATTTTTCCAACCTCTTACTATGCATAAATAGTTTGTAGGCTGAGGATGCCAGTCTAACAGTTAAATATAAATAATTTCTAGGGTCAAATAATTCATGGTGGAAATGTCAAGGGAAGTTGTAAAGGAGAAGTTTCCATGGTTGCTCGTAATACTCGTACCGCTGGTTCTAGGCTTCATAGGTCCGATATGGCAGCTACTCATAGGTAGTTTCCCCTACTGGATCGTTAATACGTTAGGGGAGTCTGTCTGCCACATAGGGTTGACTACAGCGCCGTTCTTAATGCTTCTTATAACAGCTCCGCTTTACAGGGTTAAGTCTTTAAGAGATAAAATGGGCGTTAAAACCCTAGCCTACCTATACATAAGCTCTTTAACAACGTCATACTTCATCCACTATCCATGGGCATTATGTACACATTACATGTATGCCCTCAGAATAACGTTGCGTGAACTCGCAGACATGGTCATACCAACTTTTATGGCTCCTCCATACGAAGTAGCTGTTCTATTATCCGAGGGCGGTCCGATAGATTGGGGTGCTTGGGCGACGCCGATCACCTGGTACTGGCTTCTGAACGTAACAGTAAGCCTTTTCATGTTGTCGTTGGCTACACTATTCAGAAGGCTCTGGATAGATATCGAGAAGGTTCCATTTCCACACGCTTTAGTTGCGTATGAGCTGGCTGAAAATGCTACTGCGGAGAAGGGTTGGAGTAGGTTCTTCCTGATAGGAGTGCTAATAGGGCTAATTTTTCAAATTCCAGTAACTCTCACGGGGATATTTCCATGGTTTCCAGACATCTATGGCGTCAACTATAGGTCATGTCCCATGTTAACCAGATGGTTTGGAGGAGACGAGCCCCTAGGCACCATACCGGGTATGATGAGTATGACGTACAGCCCCACTGCGGTAGCCATAGCTTACATGGTTCCTCTACACGTGCAGTTTAGCACATGGTTCTTCGCTCTAGTGTACATAATAGCTGTTCAAATATCCTACTACATGGGCTATTATACTGGAATAACCGGTATAGGCACGTGTGGTAGGTATTGGTGTAGCCCATCTCCATCTACAGACCCGCCTCTTAAGTTCATGGCGATAGCTGTAGGCGCTCTCATAGCGCTAGGCATTATGCATCTAATACTCAACAGACGATACCTTGCTGAAACGTTTAAAGCGGCGTCTAGAGGCTCTAGTGAGTTTAAAGAAGAGGCTATGAGCTATAGAGCATGTTATATAATGTTGGCTGTCACTATAATAGCCTCTACAGCATTCTGGATGTGGTCTACCATGCCGCTTTTAGACGCGCTGGTTATGGCTTTGACGGCTTTCTGCATATGGTATCCAATGAGCCGGCTTTTTGGACTAGCCGGAGCATACTGGAGAAGCGTTGATAAAGGCTTCGTCTTCTTTAGGCTTCTTCACCCGACGTGCCACGACCCGCCGACAACCCAGGAATTCCTAATATTCAGAATGTCCACCTTCCTATCTGACACACCGTCATATCCATGGGGCGGAGCGGCCGTTTCATCCTTCACCTCTTACAAGTTCGCCAGCCTCGCTGGTTTAAGTGCGAGAGACACGTTTAAAACCCTGACAGTAGCCTTCCTAATAGCACCTTTAGTATCAAATATTGCACTCATATGGCTTCTAAATACAGTGGGTGGTAGACGTATAGGGATATGGTCAAGCTGGTATCTGGGAGGAACCTGGGCTTTAACCGGTGTATCTACAGGATGGGTTACACTACCAGCCCGCGATCCTTGGGTCGAATACAGCATAATAGGAGCTATAATAGCGATCGTCCTCAGTCTACTTCACGCTAGATTCGTATGGTTCCCGCTAGAACCTATAGGCTACATACTAGGTACTACATGCGCCTCGGCTTTGTTCGGACTATGGTCTGCGTTTCTCGCGGCATGGGTGCTTAAAATGTTGACGCTTAGAATTGGAGGAGCTAAACTGTATGAAGGCTGTGGCGTTCCAATAGCATCCGGGGCTGTAGCGGGATGCATGATAGGGATGATACTCGGTGGAATAATATGGATTATAAGGTTTTTCATACCCTTCTAAATAGATTCCTCCATTTTTTCCTCTACATAAAACTTGGCAAAAATATATCTTAACCTCGTTTAAACTTTAGGTTTACTGGTTTACCTTCCATCAGAATTTTCTCCGGTATTTTGTCCCTCCACTTTTCAAGAAACTCTAAATCTTCTTTTAAATTTCTAAGCTCGTCTGGGAGCATTTCAGGGATTTCGTCGCGTATTGGATAGAACCTGCTGCACTTAGGACACCATATGAGTCCTTCTACTATTTCACCCCCCTCCTCTTTAAACACTAAGAGCTCAAGGGGATGATGTTTGTCGATGGGGCATGCCAATATGTCCATAAGCTTTCTCTTCAATAGATTCACCTCAAGTAAATCTTTTCACCTTTATAGCCGGATTTAAGTATTGCCTCACATATTTTAAGTGTTTCCACCCCGTCGTCAGCCGTTAGAAGTAGGCTCTCCCTACCTAAAACGCTATCGATGAAGTGTTTAAGCTCCCTCACCAGAGGCTCCTCCCATTTAACAGTCGGCTGAAGAACCTTTTCAGAGTCTTCTATTGAAACCTCTTGAGATATGTAGTCTAAAGAAGCCGTAGCCTCACTTCCAGTTACTATTAGAGATCTAATCTTGCGGGGTGTAAGCCAGTTTGCCTCTATGAACCCCGTAGCTTCACTCTTAAAGTGTAGAATTGCTTCAACGTAGTCTTCAAACTTATGCCTAAGACTGCCAACCTTAGCATAGACGCTTTCGACATCGCCTACGAGAAAACGCATTACGTCTACATCATGTATGGCAGAGTCTTTAACAACACCTACGTCCCCTATGCGTTCAGGCCATCTGGAAACCCTTCTAGCAGTTATGAGGATAATCCGGCCGAGTAAACCTTCATCTATCAGAGTTTTGATCCTCCCCACGGCTGGGTTGAAACGTTCTATATGGCCCGGCATGAGTTTAAGCCCTAAGTTATAGGCTAATTCTCGAAGCCTCTCAGCCTCCCCTACAGTACTACATAAAGGCTTCTCCGTTAAACTGTGGATCCCATGGTTTAAAACTTCAGACGTTATCTCAAAATGTGTAATCGTTGGAGTGCATACACTCACGGCATCTGGCTTTTCAACCAGAAGCATCTCCCTAAAATCTGTATACGACCTACATCCATACCTCTTAGCCACGCTTTTAGACCTTTCACGGTCTATATCGCATACGGCGGCAAGTTCAACATCTTCTATCTCACTATAGACTCTGGCGTGGTTTCTACCCCAGAAGCCTACACCTATGACTGCTACTTTAATCAACGGCATCAACTCCTATACCAACGTATATAAGGTTGGCTTTTTCAACATCTTCACGGTTAAATATTCTGCCGAAGTCTACTATAGCTATAGGTTTACCATCAACCCTCCTGAAACCGCTTAAACTCATATTTTTAAACGCGTCATGCGGTGTGGCTACGACTACGCAATCAACGTCTCTAAGAACCCTCTTAAGGCTCATAGAAGTTTTAAAGCCCATGCTTCTTATATCCTCGCTCGTAAAATATGGATCATACACAATCACCTCAGCCCCCCTCTTCATGAGCTCGTTTGCCAATCTAATGCTGTAGGAGTTCCTAGCGTTTTTAACATTCGGTTTAAAGCTCAATCCAAGTATAAGTATCCTGGAGCGTCTGAGAGGCTTCCCAAGCCTTCTCAAAGCCTTTATCACAAGCGCATAATCGTGTTTAATAAGAGCATCATTCACTTTTAACGCCATTTTAAGCATACGCAAGTTGAGATTAACATTTTCAGCTGAATTCTGCAGTAGTTGAACATCTTTAGGTAGATGACCGCCTACACCTATACTGGGCTTAAGTAGATGGCAGAATGGTTGAGTTGTAGCGGCTTTCAACGTCTCTAAGTAATCTACGCCCATTTTCTCACATAAGATTGCGAGTTCATGGCTTATAGCTAATGTAGCAAACCGGTAGAAGTTTTCAAAAAGCTTGACGGCTTCAGCTGTTTTAACGTCTCTAACTCTAACAATCCCCCCTTCAACAACAGTCTTCAAAACAGCCTCGCTGACAGCGAGGCTTTTAGGTCCAACTGCTCCAACAACTCTAGGATAGCTTACAAGGTCCCTTAGTAATGAGCCCTCCGCCCCTCTAAGAGGGCTGTAAGCGAAGCCGAAGTCTTGCTCGGCTTTTAAATTAGACAGCGTTTCAATTACCCCCTTAACAAACTCCTCGCTCACACCCGGACCAGTTGTACTACTTTGAATTATGAGGCTACCCTTCCTCATATACGCTCCCAGCTCCTCTGCAACCTTACGGAGAGGAGAGTAGTCTGGAACGCCAAATTGATTTACGGAAGCCGATATGACGATCATGACCACGTCAGAATCGTTGACAGCGGATTTAACGTCCGTAGTTGGGTGAAATTTCCCAGCTCTAAGTACTTTTTGAAGGAGTGGTTGAAGCCCAGGCTCAGGGTTTGAAACCGCGCCGCGTTTAAGCCTATCGATAAGTTTTACGTTTGCATCTACCCCATAAACTTCAACCCCCTTATCAGCGTAGAGACAGGCTAACGGTAGACCCATGACCCCGCATCCTATTACGCTCAGCTTGAGAGCCCCTTTAGTAAGCATACCTGGGATTTCCTCAGGGTTTAGATCCATTATATTAGTCATGGAGAACGCAACCTCTACATACGTCTTAGCAATCTAAAACTCTAGCTGATAGCATTTAAATTATTCCCTCTTTATTTAGAGCCTTCAAATAAAGCTTTAATTTAATCTATCGATGTTTAACTGTCTGATGAGGGTTTTACTCGATATTTTAACGCCAAAACAGTGTAGGTTTTTCTCAGCTTTAGGGAGAAAGCTCGAGGAAAAGGGTTTAGAAGTCTACAAAACGGCTAGAGTGTTTAGAGAAGTTGTTGGACTTTTAGAGGTTTTAGGTGAGGAGGCTTATTTGGTAGGTAGGTATGGTGGAGCGACGCTTGAAGGAAAGCTTGAAGCCAGTTTGGAGCGTATGGTAGAACTTAAGAAGGTTCTGCAGAAAATCCAACCCAGCTTAGTTATATCCTTCTCATCTCCAGAAGCATCTAGAGTAGCCTTTGGATTAGCCATCCCCCACGTAGCTGTGAACGATAGTCCACATTCAAGTGCCGTCGCAAAGCTTTCGATTCCACTATCTGAAATACTGTTCACGCCTTGGATCATACCTAAGACTGCTTGGACTGTATACGGTATAAAATCTTCTAGAATATTCAAGTATAAAGCGCTAGACCCAGCCGCATGGCTTAAAGGTTTTAAACCAAAATTAGATATCGCTAAGTCTTTAGGGCTATCCGGAGAAAAGCCCATAGTTGTATTCAGGCTTGAGGAAAGCCAGGCGTCATATATACTCGGCATGGGAGGCCTCGTCGAAGAGATAGCTGTTAAAGCCATTCAAAATCTTGACATTCAACCAGTCATAATCCCTAGGTACGAGGAACAGTTGCGGAAGATATCGGAGACGTTTAACGGAAGGGCTTTAGTGTTGGAGAAAACGGTTGACGCCATAAATCTGCTATACCTAGCTACGGCGTTTGTGGGAGGTGGGGGGACTATGAGTTGTGAAGCCGCTCTTCTAGGCGTTCCAGTGATTTCGTGCTACCCCGGTGGAGAAACATACGTTGAGAAATACCTCGCAAGTAAAGGCCTCCTGTATAAGACCTCCCAATCGGAGGAGGCTTTAAAACTTATAAAGAGGTTTCTAGAGTCCCGTGAAAGGGTCAAACTTGAGAAAAAAGCTAGAAAGATTTTAAATTCCATGGTAAATCCCGCAGAGTTTATAGCGGAGAAAATAGTCCAAGTTTTCCTCTATGAATCCTCTTCTCAAGTTTAGCCTTTAAACCACTTGGCCTACCATAAACTTCCGTCAACCCCATCCTGATAGATTCTAAGACGTCCTCTATGTTTGCTGAAGGAGTCTCGATGACAGTATACGCATATCCTATTGTTCTAAGTATGTGGGAGTCGCTTCCAGCGGTCATCGGTATGTTAAGTTTAAGAGATATTTTCATGTTAACCCTAGATGATACTGGAAAAAGAATGGTCCCTGAATTTAAGACTTCTAAAGCGTCTAACCCAGACCGTTTAACCCGAAGTATGGATGAGGATATTAGCGTCCTAGGGAAAGGGTGTGCTAAAACCGTAACTGCTCCAAGCCTCTTAGCCTCTTCTAAAACTGTATATATGGGTTTTAAACCGGGTTTAAGCCTCCAGCTATCCAACCCCAAAACTAATACGTGACCTATAGACGTCCGCTCCTCTAAGCCGGGTATTACGAGAATATCTCTCATAAAACCCTTAAACTTTGAAGGCTTTTCATGCTCTGTTAAAGCAAGGCCGTTTAAGCCTCTAACCTTAGCCTCAACTAAAGCCTCATCGAGTCTGATTGAAGAGTCTCCGGAAGCGTTAGTGTGCACGTGGAGGTCCAGTTTTAGCCTCATACCTGATCCTCAGCTTTTCAAGTTTATCTATTTCAGGTGCGATATCTTCATCTCTAACTTTTCTAAATAGAGGTTTGGGTTTAGAAATCCTATGTCCGGGTTTTAACCTATCTTTGAGGGAATTCCATCTTACTGAGTTCAAGTCTTCAGGTAGATTAAGCATACGTCTAATCTCAAGGGCTGTAAAGGGTAAGTAGGGTATCAGCAGTATTGAAATAGCATAGACTATTTGCAAAGCCACGTAGAGCGTTGACGATGCTACTTCTATATTGCTCCAAGGCTTCTTAACATTCAAGTAACTATTTCCAAGAGATGAAAGCTTCATAATCTCCTTAAGACCCTTCTTAAACTCAAAATGTTCAATCTCTAACATCACTCTTTCAGCAGCCTCATCTATTTCGCTGAGCATTTCCCTATCATATTCATCCAATTCGCCCGGCTCCGGAACAGAATCATTCGAAATCTTATGAATAAGCGTTAAAACCCTGTTTATGAAATTCGCAAGATTCGCTATAAGCTCATTGTTCACCTTAGCTTGGAAGTCCCTCCATTTAAAATCCGTATCTCTATGCTCTGGAGCTATTACTACGGCGTAGTAGCGTATCATGTCTGGATGGAATTTCTCAAGCATCTCGTGAAGCCATATCACCCATCCTCTACTCGTAGATAGCTTCTCCCCTTCAAGATTAACGAACTCGCTCACCACGATGTTTTCCGGTAAAACGTAGCCTCCATAAGCGATTAGAAGAGCTGGAAAGAGAATCGTGTGGAAAAATAGATTATCTTTACCTATAAAACAGTAAAGTTCAGTGTCTGTTTTTCCCCAGTATTCCATCCACATTTCAGGCTTACTCTCTTCAATAGCCCAGTGTTTTGTAGCAGATATGTAGCCTAGGAGGTTTTCAGCCCAGTTATATATGACTTGGCCTTTGGCTTTTGGAAAAGGTGCCGGCGGACCCCAGTCGTAGTCTCTAGTTATGTCTTTATCCTTTAAACCCTCCCTCGTAATCCAGGATAGAGTTTTATTTAATGTGGCTTTTCTCCAATTGGAGCCTTTAAGTCTCACGTATTGTAAAACCTTATCTGTTAGCGTTGAGAGCTTGAGAAAGTAATGGAGGCTTTCTCTTAAAACTGGTTTAGTGCCGCAGATCGCGCATCTAGGTTCTATGAGCTCCCAGGCATCGTACCATCGTCCACATTTTTCACAGACATCGCCATACTGGTCTGGGGCTCCACAGTATGAACATACCCCTTTAACGAACCTATCCGGTAGGAAGGTATTACATTTTGGACAGAAAAGTTGTTTAATCGTTTTTTCATATATAAAGCCTTTATTGTAAAGGGTTTTATAGAATTCTTCAACAGTTTCAAAGTGTATGGGTAGAGAAGTCCTAGAGTATATATCGAAGCTTATTCCGAGTTTTTCAAAAACGTTCTTCTGAATAACATAGTTTCTATCGCATAGCTCTTTCGGTGAAACCTTAAGTCGCATAGCCTCGAGTACGACTGAAGTCGCGTTTTCATCCGTGCCACATACGTATATAGCATCATCGCCTTTAAGCCTTCTATACCTAACGTATATGTCTGCGGGTAGGTATGCTCCTGCCAAATGTCCGAAGTGTCTGGGAGCGTAGACATATGGTAAAGCCGCCGTGACCAGTGCTCTTTTAGCCATGCCTCTTAATCTAAGAGCCGGCCGCCTCCTTAAAAGAATTACTTTCAAAAGCCCAGCTTTAGACAGATTAAAGTCGGCTATGTACCATTTTCAACCTCCGACGTCAGCTAAATTTACGCTCAGCCTAATTGGAGGCCTCTATATAAAGGTTAAAGTAGTTGTTAATGTTTATTTTTTCCTAGGACAGTATGGCTTCGGCAAACTACGAAGATATGCTTAAAAGAGCTTTATCCTCTTTGCCTAGGAAGCCTCTTCAATCTGAAAGGTTAAAAATTCCACCAGTCGACGTTATCGTAGTGGGGAATCGAACACTTATACGAAACTTTAGAGAGATTGTATCAATCTTAAATAGGGATCCTGAGCATTTGTTAAAATTCCTCTGTAAGGAGGTTGGTTCAGCCGGTACGTTAAAAGACGATATGGCTGAAATACACGGAAAATTTGATAGATCTGCATTAAACAAGCTTATAGAGAGATATGTGCAGAGTTTTGTATTATGTAAAGTCTGTATGAGACCTGATACGCATCTTAAGAAATATGGGCGCTTTCTCTACATAGAATGCGATGCGTGTGGAGCCTCTTCACCGGTGATAACGAGGTGAAGTATTTGTGCAGCGTCTACGTTAAAGTTCACAGTTTTCAAGGCTGTGTACTTATAGCTGTATGTGATGAAGAACTTCTCGGGAAAATTCTGAACGAGAAAGACATATGCTTCGATGTCAGCGAAAAATTCTTTAAAGGGCTCAAAATGAGTGTGGAAGAGGCTATAGACCTCATTCGAAATGCCGATACTGCTAATTTAATAGGTGCTAGAATTGTGAATAGAGCTATGAAGGAGAAGCTTGTACACCCTGAGGCCATCATGAGTATAGCGGGTATACCTCATGCTCAAATAGTTAAGCTTTAATCTAGGTGCTTACTATGGGGAACTATGCGACGGTTGTCCTAAAACCGCTTTTCCCAGAACCTGCGCTTCTGATCCAACGTGAAGATTACAATGTTTTAACCGTAGCGGATCTTCACATAGGCTGGGAGGGCTCTCTATCCGAATATGGAATATACATCCCGTCTCAAACCAGGAGGCTTCTAAAAAAACTAGTGGAATTGTTAACGATAATTAAGCCTCAAATGCTCATACTTTTAGGCGACGTTAAGCATGGTATTGCAAAATTCGAGAAAACCGAGTGGATAGATGTGCCTGAGTTTCTTAAAACCGTTAAAAGCCTGGTTGAAAGAATAGTTGTAATTCCTGGCAATCACGACGGAGATTTAGAAGCTTTAACTCCGGAAGGTGTTGAAATGGCGGAGTCTGGTGGATTAGCTCTCTGGGATGAGGTTGGTTTTTTCCATGGTCATTCCTGGCCTAAGCTTGAACTTTTCAAATGTCAAACTCTCGTCATGGGTCACATACATCCAGCCATATCTTTTAGAGATAGGTTTAACAGTAGGTTCCTTAGAAGGGTCTGGATTAAGGCCGATATAGAGCCTGAACATTTGAAGCAACATCTGAGTAGGAGAATTAAAGCTAGTGATTTCAGTCTTCGTTTTAAAAGGTTGATAATAATGCCGAGCTTTAACGATTTCATGAGAGGCCGGGCTGTAAACGAGGACGATTTCGAAGAGACTGCTATCGGAGCTATAAGCCCCATACTGAGAACAGGTTGCATAAACATGAAGAACTCTGAAATCTATCTGCTAGACGGTATATACGTGGGCTCATTTGAAGAGATCAGAGAGATCACACGTATGCCTCTGCTTTAAAAAAGTCTTAAAGTTGAAGCTGGAAAACACAAGCTTACGGCCTTAGGCGGCTCACGGTAAGTAATGGGATAGGGTTTTCTTACCTATTAAAAGTCCTTTACGGAACCCCTCAACGCCTTCGAAGAACGGGTCTTCATGTTCTATGCTCAATACGTAATCGTATCCTACCTCTATTAGAGTCGATATGAAACGGCGCCAGTCTATGTCTCCTAGACCTGGAATCCTAAACCTCCACCATCCACCACCAGTGTATCCTACGTATGAAAGTCTACTTTTTACAATCTCTGTGTCTTTACAATGAGTGTGGTAGACCCTTCCGCCGAACTTCTTCAACACTGCTATGTAGTCTATAAATTGAAAGACGAGGTGCGAAGGGTCGAATTCGAGTCCGAAATACTTAGACTGGACTATTTTAAACATTTCATCCCATATGTCTGGCCTATAGGCGATATTCGCCATACAGTTTTCTATAGCGATCTTAACGTCGTGTTTTTCAGCGTAGTCTACAAGGCCTGGGAAAACTTCACTAAAGGCTTTAATGTTTGCGTCAACCCCTCCAGGTATCATGCCAACCCAAGTGGCTACCACTGGTATCTCCAGTTTATTAGCCATCTCTATGATCTTCTTCAGATGCCCATTCCTAGCCTGTCTTACTTGGATGTTCAAATCTATATGGTTAACACACCACGTTAAACACGATACTATAACGCTTGACTCTCTCAGAGTCTTCTTGACTTCAGCAACGTAATCGGCGTTGTTAACCTTAGCTGGGTCTATTAGAGGACTACCCGGCTCTGAGGAAACCTCGATCGCTCCAAAACCGTTTTCTTCAGCCCACTTAAGCGTTTGAGTTAAATTTCCAAGCTGCCCACCTGTTAAAAACCCCACTCTCATATAGATCGCTAGAAGGTAGATAGCGAACTCCTATATTTTAATTTCCCTTTACAGGAATCAAATTAACAGTTGTAGGAAAACCGAAGCCTTCCTCTAACGCAGATTTTAATCGTCAAGTGCTTAGAGTAGCGGGTTTAATAGTCCACGTTTGAAGTTTAGCCATTTCTACAAGTCTCCAAGCTTCAAAGTCCTTCGGGAAGATCGCCCACCTCCAGCAGTCTTTAGCGCCTTCAAGACTCACGTATCTATCCGGTTCAAATCTACCTTCAATCAGCTCAACATCTTCAGGCTCTTCTCCACTGTAGATCTTCATGTACAGTTCTGCTTCAGATGCTAGGAAGTCGACTGGACTTATTTTTACACCGTTAATTTTAATGAATTCTGGGATCCTATTGTTTAATTCTATGAAAAGCTTAACTTCGTAGGAAGCTTTGAGAAACTCTTCAAGTTTAACAGTATTCAGGAGCTCCGATTTAAAGAATCTGTACGGTCCAAGGGGGTAAACGTTCTTAACCTTGTTCGGTAGCATCCTGTTTATTTTGTATTCTGCAAGGCTCGCAGTTATTAGCCAGAATATCTCAGAAGCCGAAACATACACGTCATCGACCTCTTTAAACGATATACTTTTAAGGTTGGATGCTAAGTGAGCTACTTCATCTTTATTGAACAATCTACCTGAAGCCTTGTCTCTAAATAGACTGTATAGCTCACTTGCTGTGACCACTTCAACAAATGGCTTCGTCTTCACATGTCTGACAAATCTATCAAAGTCTGCATAACCAGCGTCAATCCAATCCTTGGGTTTTAACTCAGCCGGTTTAAGCCCACTCATAGGTGTATTCGTCCCTCTGAAAAAGTTTACAGAATCCCAGAACTCCCTCGTCACTAGAGTACATGGATGATTGAAGACGCTTACTATCCCCCAGCTCCCGCCATCTAACACACGCCGATATATTTTATCGAACTCATCGATAGCCCTCTCTATAAAGCCTGGGGTTCCAAGCTCAAAATTCAGTCCTATAACCCCTCCTCTAAAACCAGTCAGGTTGAGGATATTCAGTATACCACAGTACCAGAATGGTCTTCCGTCGAGGTCTATGAAATCCGTAAGGTCTAAGTATACCGGAATTTTGAGAAGTCTTAAAGCCAAATAGACCTGAGGAGCCCATGCCCCTCCGGGCTGACCGTAACATGAAGGCGTCACGTTGAAAACGCGTTTAATATCCTCCACGCCCTCTCCTTCACGTTTTAAAAATTCTAAAGCCCCATCTTCAAATTCCATATCTTTAAGGTACTCGGCGACTGTTGGATGGACTGAGTGGTAGTTCGTATGGTAACCCACTTCATGGTGTTTAAGAGCATCTATAACATCCCACCTTCTCCTTCTTTCAAGCACTCTAAGCTTCTCACCTACTAGTTTGAAAACGCCTCTGACGTTATTCTCTTTGAGTATTTCTGCAAGCTTCTCCAAAGCGTCGTCGCTCTCGGGGGTGATGAAATCCTCGCAGTCAAACCAGAAGACAACAAACACCCTGTTTGAAACCCCTCCAGTCATCAAGACCAACGTATTACTTATTTGAAAGTATTATAAACACTATCATCCTATTTAAGGAAGGTGGTAGTAACGGATACCGAGCTCTCGGCTGAAGAGATTCGGACGAGGATCAGAAGAAGCTTAAGTAGAACAATTTGGTATTTGCTCATATGTGCTTTTCTACTATTAACGTCAAACCTGCTGTTTAAAACTTTAATCGGGAAGTTTTTCCCAGCATTTTTAGAGTACGAAATATACGTCAACGTTATAATAGTGCTCGGCTTAGGGTATCTGATAGTAAGCTCTACTTCGAACTTCATCTACTGGACTATAAGGAGAAGGCTTGACCATGCCACAGCGTCGCTGTTCAGAACGATTGCTCGAATAGTGGGTATAGCCACCCTACTGGCGGTGTTAACATCCGTCTTTAACGTGAACCCGGCAGCCGCATTAACTATAGGCTCATTCACAGGTATGGTGGTTGGTTTTGCCACTCAAACAGTCCTAGGGCAAGCAGTAGCGGGGATGTTCCTCGTCCTCTTAAGGCCCTTCAAACCTGGAGATGTGATAACCGTTGTTGGACAGACAGGTGTGGTTAAAGACATAGGCATCATGCATACGGTATTAATATCTGAAGACGGCTCTAAAGAAATACTAATACCTAGCAATAGCGTGGTGACCGCAATAATTGTAAAGGCTAGAAAACCTAGAGCAGAAGATGACTTCGGTTGATAGCCTCATATACGTGGTAAGACGTCTACTACATTAAAAATCCATAGCGTTGTAAATCTTCTCAGGCAAACCCGGTGCTTGTTGATCTAGGTAGTACTTGCTTTTAATGATCGTAGCTTTTAAAAGCCCTATCATTTCGTCCATCCCGCGGTAAGTGAACGGGTCTAACTCTTTAAGCCTTTCCTGTGAGATTCCTTCAACATACACTGGCACGAAGACCTTTTCACCCCATATAGGATGAGGTTTGTATTTGACAACCCCTCTAACCGCTTGAAGCAGAAATAGCTCCGTCTCCTCAATTGTTGGCGACGTACCACCGATGGGTCTAGGAATACCGTCAGGTCCCTTCATAAGCTTCGTTCTAGGCATTAGATACTTCCTATCTCCAAGCTCCTCTTCAACCCACTCGTATTCCGCACCTATCTTACCAGTCGTATTAACCAGGTAGACTTCTACAGGCTGCCCCTTCCCCTTCAGTTTCTCCAAAATTTCGTAAAACCTGACTATGTGTGCGGTATTAGATACACCCATGGTGAAAGGCAAGCAGTACCTGCTCTCATATATCTCCTTACCAATAACAGATATGGACTGAGCAGGGTGGCCGACTGTTCTTCCATCGGCCAGCACTTTAGCGGCGAAAGCCGTATCTTCTATTCTACACCATGCATAATCGTGTAGATTTCCCGGGCTTATGAAAACTGCCACGTTTAGAGGACCGCTGGAATCTATATCTCCGTTGAAATATCCAGTATCTTCCAAATAGAATACGCTTCTAGCGTTTTTATTTGGAAGACCATAGTATTGAAACAGCCTCCCTTCAAAACTCGGATTTCCGTTGAAATCGAACTCTGTATTCTCATGTAAAGCTCTCGGGGAATTTGCGGCCTTCCATATCGGGAATTGAGTTTCATCGATGTCCTCTGTTTTAGTCCAAGAGCCCCTTTCAGAACCGTAAACGCGGTCTTCAAAAATAGCTACAACATCGTCATTCTTTATCACCTGGTTAAAGACGTATTCTGTTGGATCTACTCCGAACTTCTCTATGAATATCCGCCTATTATGTTCGCCGAAAACGTACATGCTGTGGGTAGACTTTCCAGTTCCACTTAAACCCCAAATACACATTACGATTCTCCTTAGAGAGCCATCTACTCTTTTAACGGTAAATTCTTTTAAGGAAGCATGCTCGCCGCATCCACCCTTCTCATAAACATGGTAGATCCAGTGTGATAGCGCTCCCTTCTTCACCTCCCCCTGATATGAGCTGCATGTAATGATAGTATATTTATGGAATGGGAAGCGAATCACTCGAAGCATTTGATCTGTACCAGACACATTGGGGTTTCCAAGGTAGTGTGGGATCGCTATAATCATAATGTCTGGCTCCCTATCTGGAGGAGCCGGAAAATTCAGCTGAGACCATCTGTAGGCTATATCTGGAAATTGAGGGTCGCAGTAGAGTCTTGCATGCATTCTAGCTGGCGACTTTGACGAACCAATATAACAGTCTACTTGAATAAGAGGACCTTGTGCTAAGATATGCTCGAGAACCCTCATCATGAGAAACTTATGTTCAATCTTCAATTCTTCATCGCTCGTTACTACAACGCTTCCTGTTGCAGACCTATGCCAAATATTTGAAGCCCAACCCCACGATCCGTTTTTAAACTGTACTCCATAAAGTTTTGCCCTCTCAAAAAGGTCAGGTGGATTATTTAGAACCGCTTTAATACCAGCCTCCTCCTTCAACTCAAGGATTCTCTTAAATATCTGTTTAAAGCCTTCAATCGTTATATCTTCCGCTCTAATCAGCATCTTTTAATCACCCCATGCCATGGATTCCTGGGGGATATTGGGGTTGTATTTTTGAGCGGTCGTGGAGAGGTAGAAGACGCTAGGTCTTTTTCTGAAGATCAACGTATTCTCTGTCGGCTTTTCTAGCAGGATGACCCTGAGTTTGATTAGAACACCAGAAGAAATATTTAAACTTTTTGATATTACTGAGAATAATATTATTTGAAGCGTATTAAAAATAAAAAATTTTCAGAATAAGTGCGTATTATGATGAGGCTTTTTAAATGAAGTCCTTGAGATATTTGAAGGATTCTTTAAGGTTCTCAAGAACCCTATCGTCGTCCTCTTCGAAAGGCGGTATATACTCCAGCATGAGGTACGTTTCCGATGCTTTTGAATCTTCAATTGCTTCAACAACCCTTCTAGGGTCTATAATCCCGATCTTGTTGTACCTTTCTGTAAAAGGCCAATGTCTATCCCCTTTTCCATCTGTTTGCTGCATGTGCACTACGGGTGAAAGCGCGCCCAGTTCTCTCAGCCAACTATATGGATCTGCGTCTTTACCGGACACGTTGATTGTACACTGGTGGCCGAGGTCTATTGCAAGCCTAACAGGCACTCCTCCCCTTCCGTTCACCATGTCAAGTATCCGCTTCGCGTCTTCTATAGTTGCAGGTGGTTCTCTTAAAACTGGCATGGGTTCCCATAGTAGCATTTTAAGGCCTATAGACTTGGCGTAAGATGAGAGATATTTAACGGAGTCCACTAGAATAGATTCTATGAACTTTTTACGCTCCGGCTTTCTAAAATCGTTGTAACTTTGAGCCGCGATATGGCCGCCCGTGGTATCCACATCCATGAGTGAGGTAACTTCTATAGCTCTTCCATACCAATCTAATGCATCGGCACGCATACCAGCATCTGGATGCGTCAAGAGGTTCATCGAATATGCGGCTAAACCGGTGAATGTTGAATGTATTTTAACACCGTATTCAGACGTAGCTTCTTTGATTCTACGGATCATGTTCGATAGGGCAGGCTCAGAAGTCTTAGGGTCGAGGAGATCGAATGAAAACTGAACGTATTTAACGTCCATCCGCCTACATATTTCAGCCCATTCTTCTGGAAGAGGCCATCTTTTAACAGCCCAACAGTTGTTCCAGCCTAAATGAATTTCAACCATTCCAACCACCTAATTTACTATAACGTTAAACATTTAAAAACATCTCTTAATCTGTTAAGAGATAAATTTTCCGCTTAAGTGTAAACTTTTTACTTGCGTTTTCTGAACATCATTACTCCGTTGAAGGTTGTCACATATTCGAAGCCTGCTTCTATGAGCTTTCCAGCTTCATCTATGCTGCTTGCGGTTTTAAAGTAGAACTCGTCGTTCTTATACTGGAACAGCGACTTCTCTATGTTTATGTAGACCATCGTGCTCTCTATGTTTCTATGCCCGAGCAGCTCTTTGACATGTATGATGTCCTTAGTCTTGTGATACTCCATAGTAGCCTTCCAGTGCCTAAACGTGTGAAGCGATATCTTTAAAAGCCTCGGGTTGTTGAGCTTGTAAAAGAAGCCTTCATAGAAGTATCGAGCCGACCGTTTTCAGAGAAAAGTGAGGCGATTCTGAAGGATTTTTTCCGTGAGTTCCGTGAAGCCGTTAAAACCATAAAGTTGAATCTACCAGATAGAGGGGATGATGAATTTAGAGATTTCAAAACATTTATCGATGCGGTAAAGGGGGCTGTTTCACTCGGACATCCTGGAAGCTTCGAATGGGCAGAAGCCTTGGCAAAACTCGGGTACGCCGAAAAACTTAATCTCCCGTTTTTTCCCAGATAGACTTTAATTATTAGATTTAACAAGGAGAAAGGTTTAAACAATCTTCTTTTCTGAGAATAGATAATCCCTAAATCGTTTTAGGGAAGCCCAGAGGGGGGGTCTAACTATCCATAGTAAAACCCATACAAGCCCAGTTTCTCGACAGACACAGTCTTATGCTTCCCATAAAACTGTTCTTGAATATTGTGAAAAATTTCGGTAGCGAGCTTTTTCACAATGAGGAAAAGACTCTAACACCGTAGATGATCTGCTCGATCATCTATGGCTTCAAAATCTGCGGGTGTTTTGACAAAGGGCTCCAACGCAGGGCATCCGACATCCGTAATCGCTTTGAAACCGATCCGTGGGTGTTGGAGCTGTGGTTCGGGGGAACCGGACCAAACGGTTCCTTATGGCTTTCAGCGACGCTAACCTATTCTTCGGAATGTGGCTTCCAGCCCTAATAGCATGGGTTCTTAAGACGATAACGCTTAGAGTAGGGGGTTTCAAAGCTCTATGAGAACTATGGAATACCTATAGCTATAGGGTTTGCAACGGGCTTCGTATCGATAGCGTTCATAGGAGGACTAATAGGCATATACAGGTTCTTCGTACCGTTCTAAGCTTTTAAACATCCCATTTTTATTTTTACTAGTGCTTACTGGAGGTGTTATCTGTTTAGGTCGTCGTCCAGCCCAGCACGGGCATGTGTGAAGGCTTCACAGACAGCAACGGCGACCGCAGGCGCAGGTCCATAGTGTTAGCTCCCGTTAAGGTCAGGGTTAATGGTGGAGGCTTCACGCTGACCTGGACCTGCAACCTAGCTGAGAGTTGCCACAACAAAGAGTGCTTCTACGCCAAGCCTAAGATGGCTGGGTAGCTGGACGCTTTAGAAGGCTTGGTGGAGCCTAAAATTTCGCATATGTGGAGTATTTTCCATAGTTTCCTAGACGCCGCGTCTAAGATCTAAGCCGTAAAGCTTTAATATCCTATATAGATTGGATATGCTTGAGGGGTTTGAGGAAGCCCGTTGTTGTGCTCTCCGTTCTAGCGGCTGCTGTCATCTGTCTAGCAGTGTTTTTACCGATTTACCTACTTGTCTTCTCAAGACAGCAGGCAGCACCTGCGCAGCGCAGTTCAGAGGAGCGCGGTCAAGTCCTCAGCCTACCACCTCCGCCCGATGCGCATGCCGTAATAGTTGAGACTGTTGAAGAGGCTTCTAAGCTTCTCAACGCCGAGGCCCCTGTGGGGCTTCCAACACGCATACCTGAGGGGCTTAAATACGTTAAACTGATGGTTCTAGAGGGGGAAACCTTCTACGCCTTCTACTCAGACGAGCCTATGGCTGAAACAGACAACCCATTCATCCTCACGTTTATGCAGGAGGGGTGGGTGTTTAACGCCGTGACTGGAGGACCACCTAAGATCACGCTTATAGTAAAAAAGCTCGATCCTGAAAATGCTCCTAAGATAACCGAAGATTCTGTAAGGGAGTGGAATGAGGAGCTTAAGAGGCTACACGTTGACTTAAACTGGACGTTTATAATGATAGGGGATGTGCCGGCCTACGGCTGTGAACGGGTGAAACCCTTCCCGCTTTCCCCACCCATAACTGAGGTACGCTTCTACATAAACGGACTATTCTACCAGATCAGAACCTCCCTATCCTTCGAGGAGATGGTTGAAATCGCCAGGTCTATCATCGAACAGTTTTAAAGTACTTTTGATGATAGCAGCCATCCTACTAGCAGCTGATATCCCATTGGTTTGGGCTGGGGAGTTCAGAAGAGAAGTAAAGATACCGATCTTTGACGCCGTCATAGGCAATCCACCTTACACTAGGTGGGTTGAGATACCTGAGCGGACTCAAAACGCAATTAGAAAAAATCTTAGAGACGCCATGAGGGAGTACGGGCTGAAGCCCACTCCAAGCCTGTGCTTCCACTGCCCATTCTATGAGAGGCGCTGAAAACCATCGAGGCTGTCAGCCCCCTCGGCTCTGGATCGACAAGCAAATCCAGATATCTCTTTCCATAGCGCTCTTCTACATCCTTTAAACCGCCGTGCATTCCACCCAGCTCGTTAACTTTGACATGAGGTCCCCTTAAAGCCTTTGAAATCATTGAAAATTTCAAAGCCCTAAGCGTTAGCTCACCAGTCCTAGTGAAGAATAGTCCACCTTCAACTAACAGGAAGTCGCCTCTACCAAGATACATCTTAAAGTCCTCAAAAGCCTTGCCTAAAACATTTCTTTGTAGATAAACCTGTAGCTTAAATCCTTCATCAACGAGGTCTATGAATATGCTGCCTCCATGCCCCCTTATGTTAAATACGGCTTTTGCATTTAAGCCTAGTGAAGATAATATCATCATCAAGGATGAAGTGGGATATCTGAAGTGCGAATTCGAGGATATTGCATACTACTACGCAACTATCCTCAACTACCTAGCGTACAAGGTTGTTGAGTTTAAGAGAGTATTTAATAGAACACAATATGCTAAACCTCTACTAGCAACACATTTTGCAAGTCTTTCATGGAGGGATATGAAGGATGACGTTCGTAAGAGGATAGTAGAACTATCAAAGACACTACATGATAAAGTTCCGAGTAAGACTATAGCAATCAGAAGATTGCTATAGAGGATGTATATAAAGGACTACCCGAGTTTAAGGAGCTTATTGAATTAATTGATGGCGTGGTGAGTAAAGAGAAGCTTGAAGATGCTCTAAATGTAGTGTCAGGAGGTGAAGAAGAGAGCGAATCCAAC
>Ga0185307_1000130_pt1 | contig 51996 bp, 53 predicted proteins | sample LHCtaG_FD_128010 | JGI IMG/M metagenome (GOLD analysis project Ga0185307, IMG submission 128010) | Hot spring microbial communities from Little Hot Creek, USA to study Microbial Dark Matter (Phase II) - LHC4sed_matched (SPADES... | ecosystem: Environmental > Aquatic > Thermal springs > Hot... | reverse complement strand
GGGCGAAGCGCCGCTGAAGGCCGGGAGTAACTCTGACTCTCTTAAGGTAGCCAAATGCCTTGCCGGGTAAGTTCCGGCGCGCATGAATGGATCAACGAGGTCCCCACTGTCCCAGCCCGGGACCCGCTGAACCCGCAACCAGGTGCAGAGTCCTGGGAGTCCCGGTGGGGCGAGAAGACCCCGTGGAGCTTCACAGCAGCCTGGCATTGGGATGCGGCTGCGGGTGCATAGCGTAGGCGGGAGCTATGAAGCCGGTCCTCCGGGGCCGGTGGATGCGACCCTGAAACACCGCCCACCCGCGGCTGCGTCCCTAACCTCGGGGTGATCCCGGGGGACAGTGCCAGGTGGGCTGTTTGGCTGGGGCGGCACACCCCTGAAAAGGTATCAGGGGTGCCCAAAGCTCGGCTCAGGCGGGTCAGAACTCCGCCGTAGAGGGCAAGGCCAAAAGCCGGGCTGACTGCGCCCTTAAACGCATGGGGCGCAGCCGGGAAACCGGGGCCTAGCGAACGCTCGTGCCCCCTTCGGTGGGGGCCGGGCATGACAGAAAAGTTACCCCGGGAATAACCGGCTCGTCGCGGGCGAGAGTTCACATCGACCCCGCGGTTTGGTACCCAGACGTCGTCTCTTCCCAGCTTGGCCCTGCAGCAGGGGCCAAGAGTGGGGCTGCTCGCCCATTAAAGGGGAACGTGAGATGGGTTTAGACCGTCGCGAGACAGGTCGGACTCTACCTGCCGGGACTGCTGGCCGCCTGAGGGGATGGTCCGCTCAGTACGAGAGGAACGGCGGGCCGTGGCCTCTAGTGTACCGGTTGTCCGGCAGGGCACTGCCGGGCAGCCACGCCGCAAGGGATAACCGCTGAAAGCATCTAAGCGGGAAGCCCACCCCGAGACGAGGCGGCCGCTCTCGGTCCGTTGGGCCCCGGCGACGGGGCTCGGGGACCGGGACGAGGGCACCCGTAGAAGACGGGGTTGATGGGGTGGCGGTGTAAGCACTGAGGGCTTACGCCCGAGGTGCGAGCCGGCCACTCCCAATAGCCCGAGGCTGTCTACCGGCGCGGTCCTGGGCACTAAGCACCCTACGTGGCGCGGATTCTACCGTTTTTTGACGTAGCCCTCTCAGGCAAGTAACAGATTTTAGTCCCTCGGGCACAGCTTAGCTAGAGTGATGGACCTTGGCTTTGAGGATTGGGAGGTACCCCCCAGCGCTGATGCTGGGGCCCGACGCTACACTGCTGGAGGTCCTTGTGGGAATGGCTGAGAAGCGTGTACGGCACTGCGTTCTCGTGTCGGGTGCTGGTGCTCCCGTGGGGATGGTCTCCGCCAGGGATGTGGCCGACTTCCTGGGCGGCCGGAGGTACAGGAGCGTGGTCCTGGGCAGGTTCGGCGGTGATGTCTACAGGGCTTTGAGCGAAACCAGGGCCGCCGAGCTGAGCTATCAGCCGGCCTGGGTCACGGAGTCCTCACCCATAGAGGATGTGCTCACGAAGTTCATGGAGCTTAAGGTTGGTGTACTCCTAGTTCTAGGCAGCGACGGGAGGGTTAAGGGGTTGATCTCGGAGCGCCACATCGCAAACCTCTTTGCAGACTACGAGATGTACGTGAAAGTCAAGGAGATCATGTCCACGCCTCTCGTCACCCTCGACCCTCACGAAACCGTGGCCAGGGCCCTCGAGGTCATGAGTAGTCATAGGATAAGGAGGCTGCCCCTGGTGTCCCGGGGCACTCTCAGCGGCATTGTCACTATAAAGGACGTGCTAGGCTTCATCGGGTCTGAGGCAAGCCTCTCGAAGCTTAGGAGGGGTGAGTGGGAGCAGGTGTACAGCACCCCTCTGCAGAGCATCGCGAGAAGCCCCGTTATCACGGTGAACGCTAACGAGGATGTAGGTAAGGCGCTCGGGGTCTTGAAGAAGCACGGCATAGGCTGCGTGGTGGTCGTCGGGGACTCTGGCTTGCCCGTGGGGATTCTCACAGAGCGGGACATCATAACAAAGCTCCCAGAGGTTAAAGGAGTTGAGCTTTTCTTTGACGCTGCGAGGAGCGTCCTGTACACTTCCAGGGTGAGCTTCTAGGCGCAGTGCCGAGTAGGGCCCTTAACCCGTCCGATGCACATACCCACGGGAAGGCTGCGAATTAAGGCCCCCTCCTTGGGAGAAATTGCCGGCGGCTCAGAGGATATTCAGGGTCTAAGCAGTGGAACAACTTTTTAAAGGGACAGCCGGATATTATGTGAAGCCGGGGTCGCCTAGCCTGGTCCAGGGCGCCGGACTCATAACCTTGAAGCCCTGTAGGGGTGGGAGATCCGGTATACCCGGGTTCAAATCCCGGCCCCGGCACCAGTGTGTTTTGACGCCCTTAAGGGCTAGCTGCCACCACTCCAAGAAGAGTGGTGGGGCCGCCGGGATTTGAACCCGGGATTCGGCGGGCGCTCATGCTCTGAGCGCCCTCCACCTGGGCTCCCGAAGCGGATCCCGAGTCCTGCGCCCTGAGGCGTGCCAGGCATCCTTCCAGGCTGGACGACGGCCCCTCTGGAAAAGGGGAGGCGGCGTGGATATAAACCTTTGTTGAGTGCGGGGTCGGCTGGCGCGCTGGAAAGGTTTATAACGAGTCGGGCGTGGGGGGAGAGGGTATGCCTACGTGGCGTTACTCGGTGGAGCTGGACCCTGAGAGGACCGCGAAAGCGTCGCTCAGAGATGTCAGCATGTCGTATAAGGCCACTGTGGAGACTCTGAGGCTGATAAGGGGGCTGCGGTTTGAGGATGCGAAGAGAGTTCTCCGGGAGGTTATTGAGATGAAGAGGCCTGTGCCCTTCCGCAGGTACAACGGGAAGGTTGCGCACAAAAGGGGTATTCAGGGAGCGGGTAGGTATCCCGTCAAAGTGGCGAAGAACCTTCTACGCTTGCTGGAGAACCTCGAGAACAACGCGGAGTTTAAGGGGCTTGACGTGGCGAGGCTGTGGATAGTGCATGCTGCTGCTCACAAGGGGCCCAGGGTCAGGGGATACATGCCGAGGGCGTTTGGCCGCGCTACTCCGTGGGATGACCAGCTTGTCCACGTCGAGGTGATCGCAGAGGAGAGAGGGGAGTAGATATGTCGATGACCACGTCGAAGAGGGTTGTCTCGCAGGGACTGAAGTACATGATGCTTCACGAGTTCCTGGAGAGGAGGCTCGCGCGCGCGAACTATGTGCACTCGCAGTTCTTCAAGACTCCCATAGGCACAAAGGTCGTAATCTACGCGGGTACCCCGGGCCTCATTATAGGGAGGCGCGGGGCGAACATCAAGGCGCTCGCCGAGATTCTCGAGAGGGAATTCGGGCTGGAGAACCCCCAGATAGACGTCATTGAGGTCCCCCAGCAGGATCTCAACGCGAAGATTATGGCTTACAGGATCGCGAGAGCGCTCGCGCGCGGTGTCAAATTCCGCAGAGCCGCCCTGGTAGCCCTTAACAGGATCATGGCGGCTGGTGCTAGAGGAGCTGAGATAGTGATAAGCGGTAAGCTGACGAGCCAGCGGCACAGAACTGAGAGATTCACGAGGGGGTACTTGCCGAAGTCTGGGGAGCCCGGTGAGGAGCTGGTGGACGAGGCTACCGTTCAGGTGCTCCTCAAGCTCGGTATGTACGGCGTCAAGGTCCGCATCATGAGACCGGCCCGCATGCCCGACTTCATTGAGATAAAAGAGGTAACCGCTATCCCAACCTCGGAGAGCGCGGCGCAAGGGGTGTAGCGGATGCCGAAGGGTGTTCTAAGCGTAGACGAGATCAGGAAGATGACACCGGAGGAGAGGAAGAGGAAGCTCGCGGAGCTGAGAGCAGAGCTCTCAAGGCTGCTGGCGCAGGCTCAGCGAGGCTCACTGGAGAAACCCTCATCGATACGCAAGATCAAGCGCACCATAGCTATGATACTAACCGTCGAGCAGGAGGCTAGGCAGGGTAAAGGGGCTTGAGGATAACTCCCCGGAATATACTTAACCACGAGCTCATAGGCCTTGAGGCCGAGGTCGTGGAGTCCCCGAACAAGTGCCTCGTCGGCATAAGGGGGCTGATACTAGACGAGACGCGGAACACGCTGCTTCTCGGAGAGCCTGGAGGTGTCAAGAAACGCGTGCTGAAGCACCTCGTAGTCCTGAGGATCAAACTCCCCGATGGCACCACGGTCAGGGTGGAGGGTCGTGTCCTAGTCGGAGCGCCCGAGGACCGCCTCAAAAAGCGCTTCTACAGGTGGTAGCAGGCTCCGGTGCGCGACGCGCCTGCGCGGCCAAGCCGCTTTTCCGCTCCTATGCCCGCCACCCGCTCCGGCTGAGCGCGTGGGGGCTTGGCTCCAGCCCGCGTTCCCGCGAGCGCGCAGCAGCCCCTACCTCACAGAACGTAGCGATGCATGGGGGCAAAGGTTAAAAAGCGCTGCCTGCTGAGGCGGTGTGGTGGGTATGCAGGGCCAGAGGGTTCGTAACATCGGGATCCCGGGTCTCGCGCCCCCGGAGAAGGTGTGCGACGACCCGCTCTGCCCGTGGCACGGTAAGCTCCCAGTCAGGGGGCAGATAATGCGCGTTAAAGTGGTCAGCGTAAAGATGAACAAGGTAGCCACGGTGGTGCACGAGTACCTGCACTACGTGGAGAAGTATAAGAGGTACGAGAGAAGGCGCAAGAAGAAGCACGTCCGTGTTCCGCCCTGCATAGACGTAAAACCCGGCGACGAGGTTATAATAGGCGAGACTAGACCCCTCGCGAAGTCTGTCTCGTTCGTAGTCCTGGCGAAAGTGAAGTAGAGGGGAGGTGGGCCTTAATGGCGAAGCGAGGACCAAAGGTAACGGGTGTCTCATACAGGCTTGACCTCACGCCAGGCATATTCATGGAGAGCCTCGTAAAAGTTGCTGACAACTCCGGAGCAACCCTGGCCAGAGTGATCGGCGTGATCCGCTACAAGCCGGTGTGGAGGAGGATTCCGGGCGCCAGCGTCGGGGACATGGTTGTGGTGTCTATAAGAGCCGGGAAGCCTGAGCTGCGGAAGCAGATAATGAGGGCCGTTGTCATACGCCAGAGGAGACCCTACAGGAGGGCGGATGGCACGTGGATAGCGTTCGAGGACAACGCAGTGGTCATCATGACCCCTGAGGGCGAGCCCAAGGGCACTGAGATCCGCGGACCCTTAGCGAAAGAGGCTGCCGAGAGGTGGCCCAGCCTAGCCCCTCTAGCCACGATAATAGTATAGGCGCAGAGGCTTGGGCGCGCGCTTCAGGCTTGAGGCGCTGTTGAGGTGCGCTGCCGAGCTTCTCTCGAGCAAGGGTAAGGTCACTGTAGAGGAGGTTTCCCGCTGTGCCAGAGCGCCTCTGGCCCTTGCCGAGCACCTTCTCGAGGAGCTTGGGCTGAAGGCTGGGGAGGAGCTGGACGAGAGAACCCTCCCCCTTCTACTCATCCGCGCGTGGATGAAGGGCTACTCCATCCTAGACTTAGCACTGCGCAGTGGCTGGAGCACGCTCGAGGAGCTAGTGGGAGTGATTTTCGGCGAGTTTGGTTTTCAGTACAGGAGAAGGGTGCGCGTGAAGGTGGAGGGGAAGAGGTACGAGGTGGACGTCCTCGCCTGGAGAGGCGACACGGCTTTCTGCGTGGACTGCAAGCGGTGGGCAAGGCTAAGGGAGAGCGCCCTACGGCGTGCAGCACAAGCACAGGTCGAAAGGTGCAGAGCTCTCGCCAGGTGCGCCGCATCTGGGTGTGTGGAGGGCTTTGGAACGCACCACACCCGCACCTACCTGTACCCGGCTGTCGTCTCTCTGCACAAGCCTCGCATTCCTGTCTACGAGGGGGTACTGCTCATCGACCTCTATACCCTGGTGTACCTGCTCAAGGAGGTGGACCCGTTGCGCCTCGCGGAACTGGGGGCTGAACCCCTTGTCATGGAAGCCCCCGGGGAACCACCTCTGTGACCTCAGGAAAAGTACAAATATAGGTTCGTGGAGGGGGAGAGGAATGGAGGGCCGGTAGCTCAGCTAGGTAGAGCGGCGGGCTCTTAACCCGTAGGTCCCGGGTTCGAATCCCGGCCGGCCCGCCACCTCTTCTAGAGCTTGTCGGCTCACCGCACTTAAGATTCATGTTAAATCTCCGCAGGTGCAGAAGATTTCGTGGAGTATATCGTAGAGCTGCTCCAGACCTTCGCCAGTGACTGCAGAGACAACCGGTACTCTAGCGGCGATCCTGAAGTCTTCCAGGGTTGAGAGTATTCTCTCTGAGAGGTCTCCGAGTACTCCGGGAACAGCCTTCAGCTGCTCCCTCAGCGCGCTGCAGTCCAGGAGCACCTCTGCCACATGCTTGACTCCTTGCAGGAGGTCAGACTTGTTCACAGCGGGGACTACGTCCACACCGAACCTTAGCTGCACAACCAGCGAGAGCAGCCTTAAGACGAGCAGGTCCTGGGGTCTATGGCTGAGGGTGGGATCCAGCACTAGCACGCCTGTCACATGGCCTAGATCCTTGAGCTTCTCAGTGAACAGCAATCCGAAGTCCCTGAAAAGGAACAACTCCATCTGGCCCGGGGTATCCACGATCACGTATGGCTGCTTGAGCTTCGAGAGCTCTTCGAAAAGAGAGTCCATGAAGTCGAGGAGAAGCTCCGTGCTTCTTATCAGCGCGCCGTTAGGCCCTAAGCGCTCTCTCCGCATCACTTCCTCGAGCCTAACGTACTTCCTCACATTCACATCGGGCCTGTAGGGGAGGTCCTCGGCGCCTGGATCCAGGTTGACGTACCCCACGGGCATGAGCTGCTTCGCGGATATCCACTTGCCCAGCGCCCCAGCTAGCGTCGACTTACCGCTACCAGCAGGCCCTGTTATCACGACAAAGTGCTGCAGGGGCATGAATACTCCCGGGAAAAGTCCCCAGGGAGCTTTTTAAACATAGTACCGCGCTGAGGGAAGCGAGAGAAATACTTAAATCGCGGGGTATAGTAATAGTATACGGCCGTACCGCCTGAGAGTCCACCCCCCGCTACCAAACGCAAAGCCCCCTCGCCATGGAAGCGGGGTGGGGAAGCCAGGTATCCCGCGGGGCTCATAACCCCGAGGTCGGTGGTTCAAAAGGCGGTACGGCACCAACCTAACTTCTGCCATGCTCGGGATTGAAATACACTAGCCCTTCCCCGAGTTTTCACGCGTTTAGAAGTGGCGCCGGGGCCGGGATTTGAACCCGGGCGCCCGCAAGGGGGCAGTGGCTATCCGAGACCACTACTCCAGGCCACCGCCTTGGTCCGCTCGGCCACCCCGGCTCCGGTAGAAAGAAGCTATTGCAGGGCTTTAACGCTTTCGGGGCTTGGGGGACCCTTGAACCGCGTCGTCGCACCGCTGTATGACAGTGGTAGCTAGGATGTTGAGATCGATGTTTTTCCGCGATAGGGGCAACAATAGTCTTTCCAGCAGTGCACGATGGGAGTGCATGTCCATCGAGGAGATTTTCGAGCGGTACGTGGAGTCCAAGATATTCAAAGACCGGGAGAAGCTGCTGCCGGACTACGTCCCCGAGGAGCTGCCGCACAGGGACGAGCAGATACTCAAGCTTGCCAGCATCTTGGCACCTGCGCTAAGGGGCTCTAGGCCCTCCAATGTATTCATTTACGGGCTCACAGGTACCGGGAAGACGGCCGTGACGAAGTACGTTCTGAGGAAGATGAAGGAGAAAGCTCCGCAGGCCGTCGAGTATGCCTACATAAATTGCAGGCAGAACAACACCAGCTACCGCGTGCTCGCGGAGCTCGCGAAGCATGTGGGAGTGAAGATTCCGTTCACTGGTTTGGCTCTTGGTGAGGTCATGAAGAGGCTGCTCCACGGGTTAGAGCGAAGGAGCTACGTGCTGATAGTGGTTCTCGACGAGATAGATAACCTGGTGAAGAGGCAGGGTGATGATGTGCTTTACTTTCTGACCAGGGTTAACGAGAACCTATCCAACAGCAAGGTGAGCCTGATAGGTATAACTAACGACCTTAAGTTCACAGAGTTCCTAGACGCCAGGGTGAAGAGCAGTCTCGGGGAAGAGGAACTCGTGTTCCCCCCTTACAGCGCCGCTCAACTGGAGGATATCCTTAGAAGGAGGGCGAGGGAGGCGCTCCATGAGGGGGTTGTGGACGACGAGGTGCTGAGGAGGGTTGCGGCAATAGCCGCGAGGCAGAACAGTGACTGCCGTCTCGCGCTGGATATTCTGCTCAAGGCTGCAGACATAGCGGATAGGGAGGGCGCCTCGAGGATAACGCTGGAGCATGTCGAGAAGGCTAGGAACGAGCTCGAGAAAAACCTGGCTGTGGACATTATCAAGACGATGCCTCTCCACGTCAAGCTAGTCCTGGCGTCCATATACCTACTCTCGAGGAGTGACGGTGTGCGCGTAATAACCACGGGGCTCATCTACGATAAGTACAAGGAGCTCGTAGGCAAGGTTGGCATAGAGCCTGTGACCTCGCGAAGGGTCAGCGACATAATCAACGAGCTGGATATGGTCGGCATAATTAACGCAAAGGTGATAAGCCTGGGGAGGTACGGGCGGACAAAGGTCGTCTCCCTAGGTGTCCCCGCGAGGAACGTAGAGGAGGGGCTTGTGTCCGATCTGATACTGCGCTCCCTAATCGAGAACGCGGAAGAATGAGCTCCAAGGAAGTGTCTGCTTCCTACTCCTTAAACTCCCAGTTCCACATCTCTCTTGCCAGCTTGCCCTCGTAGAGGAACTTGTCTTTCCTGGCCTCCGCCTGCTTAACCCTCTTTCTGTGCTCTTCGAGAAATCTTACCACCCTCTCGGCAAGCTCCAGCTTGCACTCGCCGCACAGGAGGCTTCCAGTTCTACAGGCCCATGCTCTCTCCTCCAGTCTCTTGTCGTCTTCCTCAAAGAGTACAGAGTACCAGTGGAAGACTGAGCACACGTCCGGGTTTCCTCCAAGCTTACGCTGCTCCTCCGCGGTAGCCCTGCCGCCGGTGAATGCGTTCATTACTTTTCTATATGCCTCTAGGGGGTCGTCGTTTAGCAGTATTGCTGTTTCAGGCTCCGAGGCGGACATCTTGGTTTCAGGCCCCGTCAACCCCCATACCAACTTCGAGAGGAGCTCCGCGGTCTTGAACCTCTTCAGCCTAGGCGCGATATCCCTTTGAAGTCTGAAGTACGGGTCCTGGTCTATACCGCAGGGTATAAGTGGCCTCCGGTTCTCGAACAGAGTCGGCACAATCTGCAGGGCAGGGTAGAACACCAGGCCTATTGAGGTCTCCCCGTCGAAGCCGAATACCGCTCTAGCCGTCGACAGGTTTATGTGCCGTGCGACAAGCACCGCTGGCTTGTACATTTTAGCGATGTACTCGGTGTCCTTGAAGATGAAGGTCTTGTCCTCGTCGAAGCCCAGCGCGATTATGTTGAGAATGTCCTGCTCCACGTAGGGTGCCACCTCCTCAAGCGACTCCACCTTCTTAGCCAGGAACTTCTCCTCGTCGGGTATCTCTATGTAGACATTGACAGAGAATTTCTCCTGCAGCCACTTCGTCATAATGAATGGGATTATGTGCCCAATGTGCATGGGCGACTTGCTGGGCGCACGCCCCGTATAGAGGAAGAAACCCCTACCAGCTTTCACATCCTCGAGCACTAGATCTAGGTCCCTGTGGGCAAAGAAGAACCTCCTCCTGAGGAGGGGGTGAAGGTCGCCGGCAAGCTCCTCTATTGCCTCGAGGTGCCTATCCTCCACGCGCTCCACGCCGAACTCTGCGACAAGCCTATCGTAGTCAACCCTCCCCTTAATTTCCCACGGAGTTACGCTGAACTGCTCCATAGACCGCCGTCACCTCCAGGAGGTCCAGCATTTTTCTTTTTCTCATCTCACCAGTCTACCTCTCAAAGCTGTCCTCGTCTTTCTCACGTGGTGAAAGAACAGCGGCTACGCAGGAACATTGAATGCCTTGAGAATCTCTCACACCGGAGGCTGGTGCCCCGGCCGGGATTTGAACCCGGGATCCTCGGCTCGAAAGGCCGATATCCTTGCGGCCTGCGCAGGCTGACCGGGCTAGACGACCGGGGCTTCTGGCGAGGAGAGTAACTCGAAGAGAGGCTAAAAAGGTTTTTGGGAGTGAGGGCTCTGAGCAGTTTGTGCAACGTACTTCTGTACCGATGGGAGAATTTGCAGCGAGGGTTATGTAAAATTACAGCGCGTTTGTCGACCAGGCGGAGTGGCGCCGGGGCCGGGATTTGAACCCGGGCACCCCGTAAGGGGCAGTGGATCTCGAGTGTGGCCTTCTAGTGTCCACCGCCTTGGTCCGCTCGGCCACCCCGGCGCCTCTATGTAGCCTCCCTCCATTTTCTTTAAAACTTTTCTCCGCGTTCAACGATTAGGGAATCGGCGAGCGTTAATAGCGCTTAAGAAGATAGGTTTTTACAGCTTGAAGGACTGCTTTCCGCGAAGCTCATGTCTGCAGATAAGGGCGCCAGGATAGTGTTATGGTTCGAAGAGCTCACAAAGGACGATGTACCCATTGTGGGTGGTAAGAACGCGAACCTCGGCGAGATGATTAGAGCGGGAATACCTGTCCCCCCAGGCTTCGCGGTAACTGCCTACGCGTTCAAGCGTTTCATAGAGGAGACCGGGATAAAGGACGAGATATACAGGATCATACGCGAGTACGTTAAGCCGGGCGCCTCCGACCCGAAGGACTACGAGGAAGCCAGCAAGAGGATTCGCGAGCTTATCGAGAAAACTCCTATGCCGCGCGACATCGAGGAGGAGATAAAGAAGGCCTACAGAGAACTTTCCAAGCAGGTGGGCAGAGACACCGAGTTCGTGGCTGTGAGGAGCAGCGCCACTGCGGAGGATCTTCCCGATGCAAGCTTCGCCGGCCAGCAGGAGACTTACCTCAACGTTAGGGGTGAGGACGAGGTTGTAGAGAAGGTCAAGAAGTGCTGGTCCAGCCTGTTTACCCCGAGGGCCATATTCTACAGGGAGAGCAAGGGCTTTGCGCACGAGAAAGTGTTGATAAGCGTCGCCGTCCAGAAGATGGTAAACTCCCGCTCCGCCGGTGTGATGTTCACAATACACCCTGTGACCGGTGAGGAGGACAAGATCGTGATTGAGGGAGCGTGGGGTCTGGGAGAGGCTGTCGTGGCTGGCAAGGTAACACCTGACGAGTGGGTTGTCGATAAGAATACGCTCACGATAGTCGAGAGGAGGATATCCGAGAAGACCTTCGAGATCGTTAGGGATCCGAAGACTGGGAAGAACATGGAGAGAAAGGTAGAGCCGGAGAGGAGGTCTGCTCCTTGCCTCAGTGATGAGGAGGTAAGGAAGCTGGCCGAGCTCGCCATAGCTATCGAGAAGCACTACGGCAGAGCCATGGATATAGAGTGGGCTATCGACAGAGACATGCCATTCCCTCAAAGCGTCTTCATCGTGCAGGCCAGGCCTGAAACCGTGTGGAGCTCCCGCAAGGCGGAGGCCAAGCCGGCGGAGGTTAAAGCCACGCGGCTTGCAGAGGCAAAGGCCGTCGTCAAGGGCCTGCCCGCCAGCCCCGGCGTGGCGTACGGCAAGGCGAAGGTCTGCCTAACGTTGGATGATGCAAAACAATTAATGCAAAAAGGTGACATACTAGTAACTAAAATGACTGATCCAGATTGGGTCCCGTACATGAGGCTTGCAGCAGCAATTGTCACAGATGAAGGTGGTATGACCGCGCATGCGGCTATTGTCAGCAGGGAGCTGGGCATACCCTGTATTGTGGGCACTAGGGAGGCTACCAAGGTTATGAAGACAGAGGAGTACTACACCGTGGACGCTAGAGCAGGAGTTGTCTACGAGGGCTACGTCGAGGAGCTTGTAGGCAGGAAGGAGGAGAAGCCCGCAGCTGCTGCAGCAGCTGCGCCGATCGAGATCGTGCTGAAGCCCGTTACTGCTACCAAGATCTATATGAACCTGGGCGTGCCCGAGAAGATCCACGAGTACAAGGATCTACCCTTCGACGGTATCGGTCTGATGCGCATCGAGTTCATCATGGCTAGTTACGTAGGCGACCACCCACTCTACCTGCTTGAGACGGGAAGAGGCGACGTCCTCGTAAACAAGCTAGCCGAAGGCATAGCAATGGTGGCCAGGGAGATCTACCCGAGGCCTGTCGTCGTGAGGTTCAGCGACTTCAAGACCAACGAGTACAGGCAGCTCAAGGGCGGAGAGAAGTACGAGCCGTACGAGGACAACCCGATGCTAGGTTGGCGCGGTGTAAGCAGATACATCAGCCCGCAGTACGAGAAGGCCTTCAGACTGGAGGTCAGGGCGATTAAGAAGGTTAGGGATGAGATGGGTCTCAGCAACGTGTGGGTGATGGCACCCTTCGTGAGGACCCTCTGGGAGGCGGAGAAGTTCATCAAGCTCCTAGCTGAGGAGGGTCTAGAGAGCAGCCGCGACTTCAAGATATGGGCTATGGCGGAGGTGCCGAGCATAGTCTTCCTTGCTGAGGAGTTCTCCAGGTACTTCGACGGCTTCAGCATAGGTTCAAACGACCTGACCCAGCTCGTACTGGGCACGGACAGGGACAGCGCCATCCTGCCCAAGATAGACCTGAGGTACTTTGACGAGAGGGACCCCGCGGTCAAGACGGCGATAGCCATGCTCATAGAGAAGGCGCACAACTCGCCCTACGGCTACAGGACGGTCAGCATATGCGGCCAGGCGCCCTCCGTGTACCCGGAGTTCACGGAGTTCCTAGTGAGGCACGGCATAGACAGTGTGAGCGTGAACCCTGATGTTGTAGTGAGAACGCGCGAGCTAGTCAGCTCTATCGAGCGCAGGATACTGCTCGAGAGAAGCCTCGGCATCGAGCACTACGACGAGGAGCTAGGCTGGCCTATGAAGAGGCAGAGGAGAGGGCTGCCCAACGTCTGGGCGCGCAGAGTTGACGACGTCTTTTAAGGCTACACGAGAGGTCGCACGAGTTTTTCTTTAAACCTCTCCTCAGCGCAGTCGCAGCTTACATTCAGCTCGGGCAGTAGCATGTTGACGATCCCGCAGACCTTGCGGAAGCTCTCCGCGACTCTCTGGGACATCGGGGACAGAAATTCTAGATTATTGCTCACAACGCCGACAATCCAGGCTTCACCTTTGAAGGCTCCTACTCCCCAGGCTGTCGCAAGCAGCTGAGCAGGTGTGATTCTGTGTGCCCAAAGACTTCTAAAGACCTCCGCGTCCACGCTGTCGAGCTGTACCCTCAGAGCGACAACTTCGCCTAACTCGCCCCACTCTGCTCCCAGAACGTCCAAGATGACAGCCTTATCCGCACCGCGGAGGAGCTCTATGGCTTCGAAGACGTCGAGCTCCACGGACTCTGCAGGAGCCCCGCATTCCCGCAAGGCCTCTGCTGCCAGAACTCCGAAGGCGTCGTCCCCAGCCAGCCTGTTGCCTACGCCAAGGATGATCGTCCTAGTCACAGACAGACTTCACCTCGAGCACTGCATGTCTTCCTATTAGCTCGCTGCAGAACCCCTTGTCCTCAGAGGGCTCGCACTCAACAACCGTTATAGCGCTCTGAACCCCTAGCGCGGCAAGCCCTCCGAGGAGGACGTCGATATCCAGGGAGCCTCTCAGGCTTGCGCCGAGCTTCTCCAGAGAATCGCTACCACCTACTTCCAGTGCCCTGAACTCCCTGATGTAAAGCCCGGGAGTGCGCCCCCGCTGTTTCAAGGCGTATATGATTATTTGATTCAGCGAGTGCTTTTCAATTATGTACTTCACAGCGAGGCTGTCAGCAGACATGTCCTCGATGATCACGTGGCTGCAGCCCGAGTACTCTGAGGCAAGAGTGTCCATAACCTTAACGAATTCCTCGCACTCAGGGCTTGCACCGCAGATAAACCCCAGCAGCTTCTTCTGCCTACCTACAAGCTGTCGCAACGGCAGGGGGGATCCGTGTGTCTCGATGAATCCCAAGAGCTTCTCCAGGTCAATCTCCCCGGTTGGAGGCCTGAGGCTCATCACTCTGTCCTTAAGGAAAGCCAGGTATGCTTCTTTGATCGCGATTGTGGGATCCAGCAGCTTCCTCATGGTGTAGTACGCTGCAGCCATCCTACGAACCATTGTTTCGAGCTCCCCGTCCATGTGCATTGGCGCCTCTAGCATTACGTGAACGTCGGAAGTATTTTAACAACCTTGTTACTTTGCTATTATATATTAAAATTTATACATATCGATGTTGTTTTTGACGTTCTCTGGCAGCTTGATATATTATCGGTAAATTTCTCCTTATAGTATTACTTATAATATAAACAACGAGGAAATGAATGTTAGATGTAAAGGTAAAGAATAATAATTCCGATTTACAACCACCATCTCGCCATGAGGGGTAATCCCGACGGGAAGTTAGAGCTGTCAAGAAGGGACTTCCTGAGAGCCTTAGGGTCGACAGCGCTCCTAGCGTCCCTGAACTGGCCGGAGCTCTACAAGGTAGCCTTCTCGCAAGTGGCTTCTGGCGCGATAAATATCGTCTGGTTCGAGGCTCAGGACTGCGCGGGTAACACCACGGCGCTTATTCAGGCAACTTCTCCAGACCTCATAGACATACTAGGCGGCAGCTTCCACCTTGTTGGGCCTGGCAGGGTGAAGCTAGCGTTCCACGAGACTGTGATGCCCGAGTGGGGTGAGAGCGCACTCAATATAGCCAGGGCTGCGGCGCAGGGGAAGCTGGACCCCTTTGTGCTCGTTCTCGAGGGAAGCTTCCCACAGGATGAGAAGGCTGGGGGACCGCCCCACAGCGACTACTACTGCTACGTAGGAGAAGAGGGAGGGAAGCCTATCTCGTGTGTGGAGTGGATGCGGCGTCTGCTCCCCAGGGCTGTCGCCGTGGTGGCGATAGGGAACTGCGCATCCTACGGAGGCCTCGTCGCCAACAGGGTCATAGAGAAGGTTCCCGGCCTACCCTCTTCCACGTGGTCTGACAGCCCCACGGGGGCTGTTGGCTTCTTCGACGACCCGGTACGCGGCATAAAGGGTCTCGTCAGCTTGCTGCCGGAAGCCGAGCCCTTCAGGCGCTTTATAAGGGGTGAGTGCTCCCTGAAGCCTGGGGAGATAAGGCCTGACTGCAGGCCGGCGATGGCAATTCCGGGATGCCCAGCGAACGGCGACGGGCAGCTGAGGGCCCTTGCGAGCCTAGTCCTCTGGGCTCTAAAAGTACTCCCACTACCGGAGCTCGACGAGTACTGGCGTCCCAAGTTCATCTACGGCCAGACGGTCCACGAGCAATGCCCGCGCGCGGGCTCCTACGCCGCTGGGGACTTCAGGCAGCGTCCCGGGGACAACGACTTCAGGTGCCTCTACGCGGTTGGCTGCAAGGGCCCGATATCCAACTGCCCATGGAACAAGGTCGGCTGGGTTAGCGGCGTCGGTGGTCCCACGAGGACTGGTGGCGTCTGCATCGGCTGCACCATGCCTGGCTTCACGGACGCCTACGAGCCCTTCTACAAGCCTCTCCACGCCCCACGAGTACCCACAGGCCTAGAGGGCGCAGCGGCGGTCGCGGCGCTCCTCGCAGGCCTAGGCCTCGGCTACCTGAGCTCCCGCGCTGTTGAGAAAGCCAAGGCCGAGGCTGAGAAGGGTGAGAAGGCATGAGCGTGAAGGAGCTTTTCATCGACCCGATCACGAGGATTGAGGGCCACCTAGCCCTTCGCGCCCTCGTCGACGTAAACACGCGCAAGCCCACCGACGTCTGGGTATTCGCTACGATGTTCCGCGGCTTTGAGGTATTCCTGAGGGGCAGGCCGCCGGAGGACGCTATCCACATAACCTCGAGGATATGCGGCGTCTGCGGTGCTAGCCACGCTAACGCGGCTATGCACGCTGTGGACATGGCCTACGGTGTGGCACCGGAACCCCTTGGAGTTACGCTGAGGAACATGGCCTTCGCGATGACGGACCACATCTATGACCACCCGCTCATACTCAACATGCTGGGGGGCCCCGACTACAGCGAGGCCGTAGTGAAGAAGCTCACCCCGAAGGTCTGGGCTGACGCGCAGAGGGTCGACGCGCCCCGCAGGGATATTCACGGCTTCGCGAAGATCGCGGACATAATGAAAGCCCTGAACCCCATCGAGGGCAAGCTCTGGCAGCTCACCGTGAAGTACCAGAGAATAGCCAGGGAGGCTGGCGTGCTCATCTACGGGAGGCACAGCCACCCCTCGACGATCATTCCCGGAGGTATCTCGACGGATCTCTCCAATGCCGAACACCTCCTGGTAGGCTACACGTACAGGCTTGTCAAGCTGACGGCGTGGGCCAAGTTCCTCTACGCGGTGTGGCAGGACCTCGTCTGGTTCTACGAGGAGCACGAGAACTACAGGGACCAGGGTACAACGTATAGGAAGCACAACATGGTGAGCAGCGGCATATTCGATGACCCCGAGGAGTACTCCGCGCTCGACGGCTCCCCGGAGGACTTCTACAAGAACGTCGACAGAGCCGCAGCCAAGAGAGTGGTCAAGCCCGGAGCTTTCGTGAATGGTGAACTGGTAACCAGGAGCTACAAGGAGATCAATGTGAGCATAATGGAGTACGTCGGCGCATCCTTCTACGAGGACTGGGCTGGGAAGTTCCCGCTGTACACCGAGAGCGATTCCGAGGGTTCGAAACTGCTATGGGGGAGGCAGGACCCGGCCTACCACCCGTGGAACAAGGTGACTATACCGAAGCTTAGCGCAAAAGACTGGAACGGGAAGTACAACTGGGCCGCCACGGTGCGCTTCGTCTGGAAGGACGGAACAGTGGTACCCTTTGAGGTGGGCCCAATCGCCCGCCTCGTAGTCACGGCGTACCAGCCAAGCGACTTCGGTGCCGGCAACGGCGTGCTCCGGGTGACTCTGCCGAGGAGCGGTGGTGCAGAGGATCTCCCACCCGCGGTCACCGAGGAAATGACCCTGGAGTGGAAAGCCCCGGCTTACTCGACTACACTCCAACGAGTGCTGGCGAGAGCCTTTAACGTCGCCATAGATGTGGCAGCCGCTTGGAAGAACCTGCGCGCAGCCATTGAGCTTGTGCGCGCAGGTAGAACCAAGACCTCGAGGCCCTGGAACCCGCCTGCTCGAAGGACGTTCGGCGTAGGATTCACCGAGGCGCCTAGGGGGACCGTGAGACACTGGGTGGTTCAGGAGGGTGGCAGGATAGTCAACTACCAGATCCACGCTCCGACAACCGGCAACGTGTCCCCGAAGGACAGATGGGGCATGTCGCCCTTCGAACAGAGCGTCGCAAATAGCGTCATTACCGAGGAGACAGGGCCCGAGCACTGGGAGGGCCTCGACTTCGTCAGAGCGATAAGGTCCTTCGACCCGTGCCTCGCGTGTGCCGTCCACATAGAGATCGGGGATATGAAAACTGTGAAGAAGCTTATCTACAGGTGATTAAGCGATGGACATCCTTAACTTGGCTATCTACACTCTACCGCCGTACGTCGTAGCGCTCTTCGCGCTGGGAGCGGCCTATAGAGTCTCAAGATATATTTTTCTCTCCAGAAGAGCCCCTGTGAAGAGGAGGTCAAGACCCGCCTCCAAGCTCCTTATAGGGCTTGTGAAAACCTTCTTAGACCCCCTGATAATTGGTGCTCGGCTCAGGAAGCCGGAATTCATCTCCGGTCTTATGATGCTTCACATACTAGGTGTGATACCCCTAATATTCCTCCTTGGACAGCATGTTGCCATGTTTTCCTACTGGTTCCCTCCCTACTCCGTGCTGCAACCTCTCTCAATACCCTCTTCCGCTACTTCCTCCGCGCTGACCCTCACAGCCCCTGTGCGGCCAGCGAGCGAGATGGCGTGGTCCTTTGTCGGAAGCGTGTGGGGACCCCTAACCATCGTCCTCAACGGGGACCTGCTCGCCATACTGGCGATGCTGGGTGTAGCTTACAAGCTTGGTGATAAAGTGTGGAGAGCCTACAAGAGGATGATACACATAAGGCCAGGGGATTTCGCTGCGTTACTGCTGCTTCTAGCAATACTTGTCACAGGCTTCATGGCTACCCATCACTTACCCTCGGGCGATATCGTAACATACAGGCTCGTGCTAGGCACACACATTATTCTAGCGGAGATCCTGGTTGTAATTCTGCCCTTTACTAAGTTCTGGCATTTCGTGTTCGGCTACTGGTACGGTAAGCTCCATGAGTGGTACGATCTGAAGTACAGAAGGGGTGCCCTATGAGCAGCTGGGAGGTGTTCGGCTACGATGCCGTTAAGGCGGGAGCGAGGGCGGTAGTGGGTAGGCTCAACCCGGTTCTCCTCCACTTCGTGGAGAACTGCGTTGGCTGCGCGCTCTGCGAGGTCAACTGCCCGTACACTCCGGCTGGGGAGGAGTACGGCCCTGTTGAGAAGGCGGAGCCGCTCAGGAAAATCGTGAGAGGGCAGGTCTTCCTCTCGGCCCGCCTCCTACCGCAGCTGTTCGGCGCGAAGCTCCCGCGTACTGCAGAGGAACTGGACAGGTGGGCTGAGCTCGCCTACCGCTGCACTAATTGCGGGCTCTGCTACACGACGTGCCCCTTCGGGATACACAGTGGCACCATGATAAGCCACTTGAGGTACTTCCTGCTCATGTCCGGCCGCGTCCCGACACTGCTCAAAATGATGATGGACTTAGAGGTCTCGGGGAATATACTGTCCGCCGAGGCTTTCAGCAGGGTCTGGTCGGAACTCGCGGAGAAGCTCAAGGGCTTGGGCGTGACCTTCGATAGGAAAGGTGCGAAGTACGTCTACCTGCCTTCCTTGGCGGAGGCTCTGATAACGCCAGGTGCCATAGTCGGTACGGCGAAGATACTGAACAAGCTAGGCCTCGACTGGACAATGCCGGGTAAACCGCTCTCCGTACGCGCGCCTATCGCGGGCCTTGTGGGCGATAGCGAGGCGGTGCTAGAGGTCACAAAGAGGGTAGTTGACTACGTCGCCGAGGTAGGCGCCTCCACGGTGGTTCTAAGCGACGGAGGCTACCCCTACCGCTTCTTCAGGTTCGACGCCCCCGCGCTGCTCGGAAAACCCCTGGGCTTCGAAGTTGTGCACATCGTTGAGCTGCTGCACGAGGCGCTGAAGAAGGGCGGCCTGAATTTGAAGGAGACTGACCGGAAGGTGACGTGGCACAGCCCCTGCCAGCTGGGGAGAATGAGCGGCTTCATCGAGGAGCCGGTGGAGGTGCTTAGTTCCGCCTCAAAGAACTTCGTCAAGCTGGAGAGCCACGGCCTATTCAGCAAGTGCTGCGGCGGAGGTAACGGCATAGCCTGCGTGGTCCCACCCACGCTCGAGATGTTTGAAAAGCTGCTGGGCACCAGGATACCTGTCTCAGAGAGGGAGAAGGCGTTCCTAGACAAGCTGTACAAAGACATACTGGTGGCCGGTAAAGCTAAGGTGGATGAGATTAAGAAGAGCGGTGCGCAGATAGTTGTCACAGCCTGCGTGGGCTGTGTGCACACCCTGAATATGACGACTAAGGCTCACGGGGTGGAGGTAGAAATCAAGACCCTTCCTGAGTTCATAGCGGATCTGCTTCCAGGCTAGTTTCCCCAAAATAGTTTTTTCTCTAGCGAAAGTTTCCCCCGAAGCTGCATCAGAGGTACTCCTGCTCGTCACCTTTCGGTGAGGCTTTGTTTCATCACGTGGTGGGTTAAACGCGCTCAGCGCAGATAAAGGTATTCATCGAGCTGGAACTGCCCTGAGCGCTCCTCTGCCGCTTCAGGCCCCCCCTCGGCTTCTTCTCTCAAGCCCTGGAGCTGCGCTTTTATAGCTTTTGCCAACGTGGGCCCTATGCCGGGTACTCTCGCTAGGTCCTGTTCGCTGGCGGCTACGAGGTCGTAGAGCGATCTGAAGCCGTGGTTGAAGAGGCTTCTTGCTCTCGCCCTACCTATACCTCGCAGAGACACGAGCTCGAGGAGCTCTTCTTTCACCCCGTGCTTGATGCGCTTGCTCAGCACGCTGAGTCTCGCTGAGTGCTCGGGGAAGCCGGCCACCTCCGCCACCTGGGATAGCGAGTAGGCAATCCATTCGGCGGTTTGCGTCAACGAGTATATGTCCCCTGGCCCCACGTCGTATCGCTCCACTAAGACTTCCTCCCTGACCTCGTTGATCCAGTCTTCCAGCAGCAAGGCTGTCTTCAGCTGCGAGAGGTACAATTCGTACTCAACTTCATCTTCGGGCGGGCTTAGGAGCTCGCTACCGCGGCTCTGCAGCACCTCATCGAGCAGGCCCAGATTCTCCTTTCTGACGCTGACGGTCGACATGTCTGGCGTGGAGGCCAGCAGGAACAGGTAGGAGAGGGTGCTGCTCCCAAACGGCTTCCTGAAGAACTCCAACCCCAAGTGCGCCGTCATGGGGTCTATGTAGAGCTCGGCTACACGCTTGCCCACTGCTGTCGCCCTGACCTCGGAGCCATGCCTCTCCAGGAACCCCGTACCCAGGAGCCACCCGGTAACCCTCTCGACGGCGGCTTCCGCGGCGAGGGGGCCGAACTGGGCTGAGAAAAGCGTCTTAGCGATCACATTCTTCAGGGCTTTCTCACTTTTCACAGCGTCCTCTGTGGCTATCAGCGACAGCACCTGCGACCTGAGCACCTGCTCGGAGCCCAGCTGGGAGAAAATCCTCTCAGGCGGGGCGGTTATGTATTCTTTGATAAGGAAATCGACCTCCCTGGCTGTTCTGGCGATGAGCACGGCCTCCCCCTCCACGTCGTATTTCGGCCTCCCGGCGCGCCCGGCCATCTGCTTGTACTCCATTACGGAGATTCTCTCGTGGTAGCCCAGCTCGACGTTGTACCTGCGGTAGTCGGTTATGATTACGCGCTTGGCGGGGAGGTTCACCCCGGCTGAGAGTGTTGGCGTGGCGACCACGGCTTTGAGGACGCGCTCCCTGAAGAGCTGCTCGACTACGCTTCTAGAGGTGGAAGACAGTCCGGCATGGTGAAAGGCGACGCCGTTTCTCACGAGGTTCGCCAGCTCCTCGGACACTTTATCGCTGTGGCCCCGGAGGATTTCTGCAGCAGCTGCTGCCAGCAGCCTGCGTTCACGCTCGCTCAGGAACCTCCGAGCCGCTGCAGAAATTCTCCGCGCATCGCTGACAGCTGCTCTCCGAGTGGGGGAGAACACTAGCGCCTGACCCCCCTCTTCAAGCGTGTCCAGCACAAGGTCTACGAGGGGTCCTTCCTTGGGTTCTATCTCTCTGACTCCGCCGTCGTGGAAGTAAATCGCCCCATCGTAGTACACTCCCTCTCGGAGTCTTACAGGCCGCCAGTCAACCTTGACCGGTTTTGCCCCCGGCCAGCTCGCCACCTCCTCCAGGTTCCTGATGGTGGCGCTGAGCCCCAGGAGCTGTACATGGGGGAGGGAGCTCCTTATGCGTGTCAGAAGCATCTCCAGCACAGCCCCCCTCCTTTCAAGCCCCACGACGTGAATCTCGTCGGCGACGACAAGCGATATGCTGTTGAACCACGGTGCTTTGTGCCTGAGTAGGCTGTCGGCTTTTTCATTAGTAGTTACGACCACATCGTACTTCCCCAGCTCTGGGTCTGAGGAATCGTAGTCACCTGTGCTGAGAGCCACTTTGTAGCCGAGGGGGTTGAAGACCTCCCTGAACTCCTGGTACTTCTCCGCCGCGAGTGCTCTGAGAGGTGCCAGGTAGAGCACCTTACCCCCGCTCACGAGGTGGCGGAATGCTGCGAGAATGGCGACGAGGGTTTTCCCAGACGCTGTGGGAGCCGCCAGCACTATGCTTTCTCCATCCAGCAGTCCACTATTGATCGCAGCTTCTTGGGTTGGGTAGAGCTTCTCTATCTTTAGCACTTCGAGCAGCCTCCTCGCAGTGCTCTCACCAAAGTACCTCGAGAGCACACTGAGAGCCTCCGTCATCCAGCGCCTGCCCTTTACCCTATACGGTCGTTATTATGTAGCCTTGCCTCGGCATCATTATCTCCCCGCTCTCGTAAAGCTTCTCTAGGACTTTCCGGACGAAGGCCTCGTCGAGCCCCCTAGCCTGGGCCTCCTTGACTACATCCTCCACCTTAACCGGGTTTCCGTTATTACTCCTCACGAGCTCCTTGATTATGTCGAGGATCAGGATTATCTTCTCCCGCTGCGACTTAGGCTGCCCTGTCATCACCGTGTCTATGTCGACGGTCTTCGTTGCTATGTCTATGCCGACATTCCTGAGGAAATGCTCCATCAACTGTATAGCGACCTCGGCATCTTTCTCTGTGACTACGCTTCTTAGGTGCATTCTGGCGTGCGCCTCGGAGAGCCTGATCAGAGCCTCCAGCTGTCTGGGGGTGATCGTGATGGGGGATTCTGGCTCCTCGCTCTTGGCGCGCATGCTGACATAGAAATCCACGATCTTTGCCTTGGCTTCTTCTGAGAGACGCGGTCTGATGTGCTTTCTAGCGTACGCGATGTACTTCTTAAGCAACTGAGGTGGTATCAGGTTCTCCAGCTCCTGAGGGTACGCCTCACGGTGAAAGTCTATCACGTACTGTGCGAGCTCCCGGTCCTTCTCTCTGTTGGGCGTGTCGCGGAGTATGAATATTAGGTCGAACCTGGACAGGATGGTCACCGGGAGGTCTATGTTCTCGGCGATATTCCTGTTAGGTAGGTAGCGCCCGAAGGCGGGGTTCGCCGCCGCGAGTATGGAGGCCCTAGCATTCAGAGTCGCCACGATGCCCGCCTTCGCTATGCTCACGGTCTGCTGCTCCATGGCTTCGTGTATGCTCACGCGGTCCCTAGCCTCCATCTTGTCGAACTCGTCAATGCATGCCACACCCCCATCCGCCAGCACGAGTGCGCCTGCTTCCAGGTAGAACTCTCCGCTGCTCTTCTCCTTGACCACGGCCGCTGTGAGGCCAGCAGCTGTAGCCCCCTTTCCAGAAGTATATATTCCTCGGGGGGCGATGAAGCTCACGTAGCGCAGGAGCTGGCTCTTGGCGGTACCAGGGTCTCCTACAAGCAGTATGTGTATGTCACCCCTCACCCTGATGCCATCGGGGTAAACCTTTGGCACTCCGCCGAAGAGGAGGAGCGCTATCGCGAGCTTAACCTCCTTGTACCCGTATATTGAGGGCGCAATGGAGTTCACGATCAACTCTTCCAAGTCCTCCCTCCTGGAGAGCTCCAGGATCTTCTTCTCATCCTCCGGCGTTATCTCCACGTCCAGTGTCTCCTTAGCGGCTACCTCCACGTAATTTGCCTCCATATAGGGGTGGTAGACGGGAGGAGCGTTCTTTAGGAACTTCTTATCCTCCTCCACTCTCAGGAACCCGATCACGGTCACCCTGTCACCGGGCCGCACGGTATCCACCAAGTCGTCTCTGACAACAACTTCGATGGATCTGGGGAGCTGCCCGGGCGGTAGTTCCTCAGGCTTCTCCTGGAGCACAAACTTCTGCACGTCGACAAACCGGCTTTTTTCAGCCACGAGAACAAAGCCCTGGGATTTCCTGCCCTCCCTGCTGCACTCGGGGCACTGCGTCGGCTTGACGAGGCTGCCCTCCTCTTGCCTCACTACCTCCTCGTGCCCGCAGGTCTTGCACCTGAATACGGCCTCGACGAGCTCCTGCTTCACCGGGGAGATTTTCGTGACTATGCCCTCGACGGCTATAAGCTTCCCGAGGTGCCTAGCCCGTATGTCCCGTATCTTGATGTGGAAGCTCTCCGGGAGCTTCCTTATCCTTGCGTGGAAGGTCTTCACCTTCTGCGCGTACTCGGGGTCTTCTACCATCATTACCTGCTGAATGGCCTTGGACGCGCTTTCCAAGAATACGGAGGGAGCATCGACAAGTATGTCGGCTAAGACCCTGTCGTAGCTGAGGAGGTCATCGAAGTCGATCACGAGGGAGACGCCGTTCTCCGCGCTCATCCTGCGGAGAGCTTCCCTGTACTTCTCTCTGCCGTTCACCCTGTAATCCTTTATGAAGTCCATTATGCGCTCCACGAGGGCGAGCGCTTCGAGAACAGCCTGCGTCATACCTTCTCACCCCCTGCTACTTGGCTCACCAGGGACTTTGTCCAGCCGGAAAGCAGCTCGCATAAGGTAACATAGAGGATTTGCTCCTCCAGAGTCATGTTCTTCATCTTATCCTTACTCGGTACTGGGTTCTTCGAAGCCAGCTGTGCTATCTTGAGAGAGCGCAGCCTCACGAGATCCGCGAACGCTATTCTCACTCTCCTCAAGCTCTCCTCAGCGCTCTCATCGCCCTTCCGCGCTCTCTCCCTCAAGCTGCTAGCGAGTAGCATCACTTTCAGGTAGAACCCTTCCTCGAGGGGCTGGAGCTCCTCGGTTTTCTCCTCCGCCCAGGATAGCTTCTTGAGGGTTGAGTAGCTGGGTAACCCCTCCAGGTCCAGCTCCGCGTATCCTTCCTTGAGCAGAGCCAGCGCGTAGGGGTATGGGAGCTTCACTCTCTGCCCGGCCTTTAGCTTGAGTATTTGCAAAGGGGTTTTCCACGATGTATCCTTTACAATCACGAGTGGGATGTCCACGTCGATGTACGCGACAGTAGCGTGCAGCGTTCCGCAGACGTTCATCCCGTGCTTAATCTCCTAGGTCATAGGTCTAAACCTGCACTGTGAGATAACTCCGAAAGTACAACTTAGCACCTCTGTCGTACGTACGTGTGACGGGAGAACCCAAGAGGGTAGGTCGCGCGATGCTTATATCCGGGGAGCACCTCCCCGCCGCGTGATGAGCGAGTTTAAGGTCCGCGACATCAGCCTCGCTGACAAGGGGAAGGTAGCTGTAGAGTGGGCGCAGGCTCAGATGCATGTCTTATCTCGTCTCCGAGCCCGCCTATCTAAGGAGAAGCCCCTGAGGGGGATCAAGGTCGCGGCGTGTATGCACGTTACGAAGGAGACTGCCGTCCTCATGCTCACGCTCAGGGATGCGAGCGCGGAGGTGGCTCTCGCAGCTTCTAACCCTCTCTCGACGCAGGATCACGTGGCGGCCTACCTGGCAGCAGAGGGGATACATGTCTACGCGTGGCGGGGGATGAGCCCCCAGGAGTACTTCACCGCTATCGCGACTGCTGCCAGCATATCGCCCACGATAACGATGGACGACGGGGGAGACCTTACAGTCATGCTGCACAAGATCGCTCACGGAGTCCGGGAAGGCCTCGACTACGAGGTAGGTAGTAGGCTTTTGACACCCGATGTTGTCAAGGGGGTTAAAGGAGGTACTGAGGAGACGACCACAGGGGTCATAAGGCTGAAGGCCCTCGAAAGAGAGGGCAGGTTGCTCTACCCAGTCATCGCGGTTAACGACTCGAGGACTAAGTACCTGTTTGACAACAGGTTTGGAACAGGGCAATCCACTATAGATGGCATTCTGAGAGCCACCAACATTCTGCTGGCTGGGAAGACGGTCGTGGTGGCTGGCTACGGCTGGGTTGGCCGGGGCATTGCTTGGAGGGCTCGCGGTATGGGCGCCCGCGTGGTAGTGGTGGAGACAGACCCGGTGAAGGCTCTCGAAGCCTACTACGAGGGCTTCTACGTCACAGACATGGCTTCCGCTGCGGCAATTGGGGATGTATTTATCACGGCCACGGGTAATGTGAACGTTATCAGAAGAGAGCATATGGAGAGAATGAAGGATGGCGCCATACTGGCCAACTCAGGGCACTTCAACGTGGAGATATCCCTAAAGGACCTAGAGGACCTTGCGATCGGTAAGCGTAGAATAAATGAGGTTGTCGAGGAGTACACGCTGCGAGATGGCAGGCGGCTTTACCTACTGGCCGAGGGGCGCCTAGTCAACCTGGTGGCGGCGGAGGGCCATCCCAGCGAGGTTATGGATCTCTCCTTTGCGAACCAGGTTCTGGCAGTTCTCTTCCTTGCGAGTAGAGCTGAAAAACTGCGAGCGAAGGTCTACAGGCTTCCTAAGAGCATAGACGATAAAGTTGCTAGGCTCAAGCTAAAAGCTCTAGGTGTGCGCATAGAGAGGCTAACAGAGGAGCAGAAGAAGTACCTGATGTCCTGGAGCATTTAGACCTAAACAGGCCTTGACGTGCTGCATTACCGCGGCTCATGAGAGGTTATCCTTTTATTATCTACTCGACGCAGTGCTGAGGGAGGTGTCGGGCTTGCCGAGTAAGGGGGAGAAGTGGCTGGTACTTGCGGCTTGGCCCTATGTTCACGGCGCCCCCCACCTCGGGAACTTAATAGGCTCCGTCCTCTCTGCAGATATTGCAGTGCGCTTCCTGAGGATGAGAGGTGCACAGGTAGTATTTGTGAGTGGCTCTGATATGCATGGTACACCGATCGAGGTAGAGGCTCTAAAGCGGGGGGTAAGGCCGGAGGAGTTCGCGGAGAGGAACCACGAATACATAAAGGCGCTATTCGAAAGGTGGGGGATAAGCTTCGACAACTACTCGAAGACCGAGAGTGAGGTGCACAAAAGGTTCGTGAGGGAGTTCTATACCAAAGTGTATGAGAACGGCTTCGTTTTCGAGGACACGGTGCAGCTGTACTACTGCGAGAAGGACAGGATGTTCCTTCCAGACCGCTTCATAGTGGGCACCTGCCCCTACTGCGGCTACGAGAAGGCCTACGGCGACCAGTGCGAGAACTGTGGAAGACTGCTCGAGCCCACGCTGCTCATAAACCCGAGATGCGCGATATGCGGTAGCCCTCCGGTGCTGAAAACTACGAAGCACTGGTTCTTTGACCTTCCTAAGTTGCAGGGTGAGCTCGAAAAGTACATTGAGTTGAACAAGCAGCTCCCACCCAATGCGCGCAACATGAGTTTGCAGATACTGAGGGATGGCCTCAAGCCTCGGGCTTTGACGAGGGATAATAAGTGGGGGATCCCGGCGCCCTTCCCAGGAGCTGAGGGGAAGACAATTTATGTGTGGATGGAGGCTGTTCTCGGGTACATTTCGGCCACCATTGAGTACTTCGAGAAAAAGGGTGAGCCTGATCGCTGGAGGGACTTCTGGCTAGATCCCGCTACTAAAAGCGTGTATTTCATCGGCAAGGATAACATACCATTCCACACGATAATCCTGCCAGCACTCCTGCTCGCAAGCGGAGGAGGCTATGTGCTCCCGTGGACTGTCGCATCCACCGAGTATCTCCTCTTCCGAGGTCTAAAGTTCTCGAAGAGCAAGAGGATAGGTGTATGGGCGGACGAGGCTCTCGAGGTGTTTCCTGTAGACTACTGGCGTTTCGCCCTGGTAGCGCTGCGCCCAGAAGTTCGAGATACTAACTTCACCTGGGAGGAGTTCCAGAGGGTTATAAACAACGACTTGAACGATAACCTAGGCAACTTCGTCCACAGAGTCCTCGTCCTCACCCACAGGAGGTTCGGAGGAGAGGTGCCGAAGCCGAGAAGCTCTCGCGGGGAGTGGTTCCAGGAGGAGATCAGAAGGCGGTACGAGCAGGCTACACGGTCGATGGAGTCTTTCAGGTTCAAGGAAGCTCTCCAGGAGATCTTGATGCTCTCATCATCGGGAAATTCGCTGCTCAACAGCGAGAGACCATGGGAGCTTCCGGACGATGAAGCATCGAGCGTCGTTTACGTCGCTTTGCACGCGGTAAAGGCCCTTGCGATAATGCTCCACCCGATACTACCCGGCAGCTCTCAGAGAATGTGGGAGCTTCTGGGGTACCAGGATAGGGTGTCGGAGCACTCGTGGGAAGAGGCGCTCAGCCCCGTACCCCCTGGCCAGAAGCTACCCGAACCTAGACCTCTTTTCACGAAGATCTCCGATGAGGATATCAAGCGCGCCGTGGAGAGGATAGAGGAGCTGCGCAGCGCTAGGGAGAGCTAGTCTACAACTTCACCCTCCAGGTGAAGCGGAGTGGATTTTGTTATTCTCACCTTCACGAGATCGCCGACCTTTAAGTCGTAGTCCTTCATTATCACAAGCTTGTACTCGGGTGTCCTGCCGGCGGCATCTCCTCTGAACGAAGCGCCGTTCACAAGAACTTCTGCCAGCATCCCCTCGTACTTCTTGTTCACCTCGCCGGAGATTCTCAGCGCGAGCTCCGAGGCTAGGCGGCTGCGCCTCTTCTTTACTGGCTCAGGAACTCCGGGCAGCAGGTAGCCCTTGGTGAACGGCCGCAGAGTGTACCTGGCGATGTGTACTTTGTCAAACATGATTTCTTCCAGCAGCCTCAGAGTGTTCTGGAAGGCTTCCTCCGTCTCGCCCGGAAACCCTACTACGATGTCTGTGACCACGCTGCTTAGCCCGACCTCCTCCCGTATCCTCCGGATTAGGGACTTGTACTCGTTCACAGTGTACTTTCTGTTCATTAGCGAGAGCACCCGGTCGTCGCCATGCTGCACGGGAACATGGAAGTATTTGTACAGCCTAGGGTCTTTGAATAGAGGTGCTAGCCTATCAACGAATCTGCGCAGCATGCTCGGCTCCATCATGCCTACTCTCACCCTGTAGTACCCGGGAACCTCTTCCAATAAGGTTTTCAAGAGCTCCGGCAGAGACGTTCCTATGTCCAAGCCGTAGCTGGCTATATCCTGGCCTGTTAAGTACACCTCCCTCACCCCTCTGCTCACAGCCTCCTTTACAGCATTCACAACGAGTTCTACAGGGTAGCTCTTGACCCTCCTACCCCTGGCCACCCACTCTACGCAGAAGCTGCACGAGCCCATGCATCCGCTCTGAATGGGTATCACATACGTGGGTCCTTCCCGGTACTTCGGCAGCAGGCTGAGATCTCTCTCGTACTTCCTGAGAATGTAGACAGGCTCATCTCTCTCCAGGACCTCCCCTATCTTAGTCACCGCGTCGGGCTCCAGCAAGGATGCTCCAGGCAGTATCTCGAGTATGCTCTTCGGCCTCACGTTGACCAAGCAACCTGTGACAACAAACCTCGCCTCGGGAGCGAGCTTCCTCAGCTCCTCCAGTCTCGCCAGCATATTTCTCTCAGTGTCTCCCCGCACGGCACACGTGTTCACAACCACTATATCGGCAGGGCTCGGCGTGTTCACTATCTCGTAGCCCTTCTCGCGCAAGATGGTTTTCGCGAGCTCACCCTCCCCTCTGTTCAACCAGCAGCCATAAGTCTCCATATAGACTCTCTTCTTACCCATAGGAAATTGTCCCCCCGGGAGAGAGTTGTGAGAACAGGTTATATCGTGTGCGCTATTCTCCCCAGCTCGCTGGCCAGCCTGGAGATTCTATCCTCAAGATATCCCACGCGCTTCTTGTACTCCTTCTTGTCCATCCTACCCCGCCTGAACATGCGCTCTGTCTCTAGAAGCTCCTTGAGGGTTGTCGCTATCTCGTCGCTCACCGCTTGGACCCTTGCGGAGATCTCGCCTCCTCGGGGACCCAGCGACGGCAGCAGTTTGGAGAGCTCGCTCTGCAGCTCGGCATCTCGTCTGGCATAGTTCTGCACAAGGTCAATAACCTTGACAACGCCTGCTCCTCTCGAGCGGTACTCTCTTAGCTGATCCAGCATAGCCATCAGGTTCTCCCTCCTCTTCTCCAGTAGCTCTCTAGCCCTTATCCCACCCTCCCTTCTCAGAACTAGCTCGGCCTTACCCTCTCCGGGAACGCCCCTTCTCTGCCTAGTGATGGCCGCGTAACCAGCCACTGCGGCCAGGAAGCCTACTGCTAGGAGAACTGCCAGCGCTCCGACGGGCGCGGTTTGTGCTGGGGCGAAGCTGACGTTCACGCGCACCGCGGGGTATGTGTCGGGTCGGAAGAGGGGGCCGGGTTTAACGATATCGTAGCAGCGCATCGAACCTAGAACTTCCTCCCCAGCTACCAGGTTGCTCGGCAGCTGAGCGACGCCCTGTACGCACAGCTTCAAGCTGTAGTCTTTCACGAAGACCCCCAGCCCTGCGAAGGCGTTGAGAGTCCCGTTGAAGTCCGCGGAGTACTTAACCTGTACTTTTGCCTCCTGACCGGGGGCCTGCAGGGATGTCAGCAGGTGTATGAGCACAAGGGTGGAGTTGTCGGAGGAGTACCTGCCCACGTACCTCTCCGGATATGAGAAGAGGTCGCCGCTGACGCTATCCAGCCTGTACCCCGCTGGCAGGGTTAGGCTGAGGGTGCTTATCGGGAGCCCTCCCTCCGACCTTAAGGTGTACGTGTCTACGAATGTTGCACGCCCCGGTGAGAGGTAAATTGTCCTGTTGAGGTGGGTGACTCTGGCAAGCTGTACGTTAAACAGGAGTGCGGAGGAAGTCACTACGTCTAGAGAGCCTGGAGGGGCTGTCAGGTTGTACCTGATCACCCCGCCGGAAAAGTTCCCGTAGAGGGTCTCAGCCGAGAATGTGGTTCCCAGGGTGATGCTCCCCTCCACCTTGCTGACCGACCCCAGAGGAGATAGTGGGACAGGCGCCTCAAGGTTTATGTGCGTCGAGTTCCTTGAGATAGCATCGATGACGAGAATCATGTAAAAGGAGGAGGCCTCGCGTTCAACAACAAATCTGAGGCTACCGTTGACGATCTGACCCAGCGAGCTACCGTAGCTGGTTTTAGCCCACGCAAAGGTGATCTTGTATCCAAGCCGGCTTACATTGAACTCCAGAGTCTTCGTTGGGGCTGGCAGGCTCACGTTGAGAAATAAAGTAACGTAACCGCTCTCGATTCTGCCAGTAACTCTAACGTACGCCGTAGAACCTGTCTCTGCATGTACAGAATGCGCTAGTACTAGCAGTGCTATCACAAAGGTCGCCATCAAAGAACGCATGCTTTTCCTTGCATGCATCGATGAGCGACCCCGAGACCCATTTATAAAGGTAGAGGCTCTCTCAGAGGCCCACGAAGTCCCCGATTCTCGGCAACTTCTTCGGAAGACCCTTTCTCTCCCTGATGGATAGCACGAGCTGCTCCAGCTGGGCAGATGGCACAGGTGCCCACTTGAGGAACTCGTACGCGAAGAAGGCCCTGCCCTGGGTGGCTTCGCGCAGCTCATCCGCGATGTTAAAGCTCTCTGAAACAGGCAGCTCTGCCAAGACTCTCATTATCAGCCCTTTTTCTTCCATCGAGATTATTTTCCCTCGATGTCTATTAAGCACCGTTAGCACACCGCTGAGGTGTGCCGGAGGGACCTTCACGTCCACCTTCAGGATGGGCTCTAGGAGGGTTGGCTTCGCAGAGAGTATAGACGCCATTATGCTGTTCTTCGTTGCTGGCATGATCTGTGCAGGACCCCTGTGCGCGGGATCCTCGTGCAGTACGGCGTCCACGAGGACCACCTTCACACCTCGCACAGGCTCCTGGGCCAAGGGCCCGGCCTCCATGGTCCAGCGGAAGCCCTGCACTATGGTGTCCTTAACCTCCCTGAGGTACTGCACTCCCGAAGTCCTGTTGACGAAGATGTTGAAGTTCTCATCTATATCCCATATGTTGCGTGCTTCATCCGTATCCCATCCTGCGTATTCGCGCAGTATGTTTGCGCGCTCGCGCCAGTCCTGGTCTGCATATACCTTGCCTTCCTGCATCAGCTTGATCGTCTCCTCGTTAAGCGGCTCTACGTACAGGTAGAGCTTGTTGTGCTTGTTGGGAGACTTCCCCTCAAATACCTCGCCCTTATCTTTCACGGTCTCCCTGTACCTTACTATCGGCGGAGAGGTTACGACCTCCAGCCCTGTCCTCTGCTTGAGGTCCCATAGTACGATCTCCAGGTGAAGCGTACCTACACCGCTAATTAGGTACTCGCCCGTCTCCTGGTTAATGTAGACCTTGAGTGTCGGGTCTTCTATAGCCAGCTTTCTGAGAGCATCGACGAGCTTCGGCAGGTCGCTGCTCCGCTTCGGCTCTATGGCTATCGTCACCACGGGTTCTGCGACGTATACTAGATGCTCGAAGGGCACCATCTGATCCTTATACTTAGTATCAACCACGGTCTCGCCTGCACGTGCCTTGTCCAAGCCGAGCATGGCCACTATGTTCCCCGCGGAGACCTGGTCTATCTTCTCCCTATATGGTCCCATGTAGAGACCTACCTGCAGTATCTTCCCGCCGTCCCTCGCATTGAGGAGGTATACCTCCTCGCCTTCCACAACAGTGCCGCTGAAGACTCTGCCGGTGGCAACCTGCCCAGCATGAGGGTCTACCGTTATCTTGCTCACCGCCACAACTGTGGGACCGTCGGGGTCGCACTCAAGCATCGCCTTGCCAATCTCGCTGTTGAGGTCGCCGCGCCATAGGCGAGGAACCCTGTACTTCTGGGCTTCGCGCGGGTTAGGGATGTGCTCCACCACCATGTCTAGAAGGGCGACGTACAGCGGGAATTCTTTCGCGAGTGTCTCCACATCGTCGTGCATGTAAGCGTCGATGATGTAATCGAACTTGACACTCTTCTCAACAGCTATAGGCACCGTCAATCCCCACTTATGCAGCGCGCTGCCAAAAGCTACCTGGCCCTTAGCTATATCCACTTTCCACTTATCGCGGAACTCCTTGTCGGCATAGAGCTCGATAAGCCCGTTGAACTCTTTCACTATCTCCACGAACCTCTGCTGAATCTCCCGCGGTCCAAGGCGTAGCTCCTTGATGAGCCTGTCCACCTTGTTAATATAGAGCAGAGGCCGCACGTACTCTTGGAGGGCCTGCCTCACCACAGTCTCCGTCTGTGTCATCACGCCTTCTACGGCGTCGACGACGACTATGCCTCCGTCCATCATCCTAAGGCTTCTCGTCACATGCCCTGTGAAGTCGACGTGCCCAGGCGTGTCGACCAGGTTTATCACATAGGGTTTACCTTCCCACTCGTGGTACAGTGAGACGTTCGCCGCCTTCACGGTCATCTGTCTCAGCTGCTCAATCTCCACGTAGTCAAGTGCAAGAGCCTGCCCTGCAACCTTGGGGCTGAGGATGCCCGCGCCCATTAGTAGCGAGTCGGAGGTTGTGGTCTTGCCGTGGTCTACGTGCGCGAGCGTACCTATGTTCCTCACTTGCTCAACATTCCTCATTATCTTGGCTATCTCCTCGACCTGCTTGTACCTCGGCATCTGCCACCACTTCGACTCACGCGACTCCCCACCGTTTTTTATTCATTACCACGCTGCCTCGCGACGCAGAGCGTGTATGGCGGCGGGCCTACCTGATCCACACCTCAGGGATCTCCTCCACCGAGCATAGGCCCAGCACCTCCCTGGGTTTAGTCAGGTGTCTGTAGGCCCTTGGGCTTGGTAGGTAAAGCCCAGGCTCTAAGCACCTCGCATACTGTAGCTGCTCTCTCTCAAGGTCTGTAGACTTGAACCCGCATCTAGGACACTTGAACCCCTTCCCGCGACCAGCGGACTTCATCCTCTTCCCGCAAACTGGGCATAAGGGGTTGAGCACAAGGGTCTCGGGGGAGGTTGCTATCACCCTTAGGCTTTCAGCGTTCAGCGTTAAGCCGAAGCGGGGTACAACCCCTCCTCCGATTTCTACGAGATCTCCACTGCGCAGCAGCCTTGCGGCATGTCTTAGGAAGCCTGTCTCCCTATAGAACATGGCATCGATGCACCCCGTGGGATCGCATAGAGTGACCCTGACATGCCCGCCCCTGAGGATCCGAGGAGAGCCCTTTACCCTTCCCTGGACCACCGCCGAGTCATAGGGTCTTAGCGAGGAAATATACTTCCTGTTGCGCAGGTGCGCGGATGTAGCCTGGTTCGTCTTGTAGAGTATCCACTGATCCGCACCAGGGATTACGCTCAGTGCTTCCAAAAGAAGATGAGGGTTCAGACCACGCAGACCGAGGACAACGGGAGTGCCACTCCGCGGTGTAGCTAGGGTTCTTTTTTCCACGTAATCGTAAGTGGCGAAAACATAGGGCCTGTACCTCCGGTCAATCTCCTTGAACATTTCGTCGCTGCTAGCGAGCCTAGCTCCCAACCCCCTCGGACCGTACACAAGCACTTCGTAGGTGAATTCTCTGAGCTTGAAAGCCCCTATAGCAGCTGCCGAGCCGGTCAACCCTCTACCCTTGAAACTTGTCAGGCAGACCTCCCCTCTCTGCGCGAGCTCCTCGAGGAGCTCCCGGACGTAGCTTAGCGGCACGTACTCGCTCAGAGCTCTCTCGTAAACTTTGGAGAGCACGCCAGCGGCTTTACTACTGGCGACAACAAGCCCTGGGGAGGTTTTGCCGTGGGTTTCCACCTCGTGCTCTATGACCGAGGCCAGCTCCCGTGCTACATCGCAGAGGTTGCCAGCATTCAGCCTTACGTGCAGCGAGATCGCACCATTGCCTCTAGTTTTCACAGGTACGTTCGGATTGAGCCGTATAAGGTAGGGTAGATCGAGGAACACGGCGTTCCTGCGGCGGAGGTAGGAGGCCAGAAGGTACCCTAGGTGGGTTGTGCAGCCTCCATATGGAGAGTCTGCGTCGTCAAGGCCTATGTGGATATCCATCCCTAGCGTATGTGCTCGACGGCATAGAGGTAGATTCCGTCTAAGATGCCTGGACCCGCCCCCTCTCTACCGTGAGGGCTGTGTGCTTTATCACCCCTGAGGCGTGTAGCTAGGTGTATGTTTGCAGCTGTTTGGGCTACTGCGTCCTTGTCCACCCCCTCCACTACGACGTCTTCTTTCTCCACTTTGACCTTTACACCTGGAAGGATCTCCGCGTAGCGTTTGCCTCTCTCACCCAGGAAGTTTTCGATGACGACTTTGTTGCCCTCCACCTTCACACTCATAGGGAAGTGCGCATAAACTACCTTCAACTTGTACCTGTAGCCCCTGGTAACCCCTACTATCATGTTCTTTATATGAGCTGCTATAGTACCTAGAGTGGCGTAGTCTTTCTTTGTCGCGTTGAAAACCTCCACAACGACTGCCCCGTCCTCCAGCCTGATGTCGATGTTCTTGGCGTGCGAAAAATCCTTCTCCACCGCACCCAGAGGTCCACTTACGCGCACGCGTTTTCCGCTCACCTTCACGCTTACGCCCTGAGGTATCTCTACCCTCCTGGCGCTGCTGAGCACCCTCATAAGACTCCGGCACCCAGGCGCAAGTGCGCTGCTATATATTCTTCACTCCCTGCACGTGGAGGAAACCTTAAATCCTCCTTTTTCGCTAGAAGGAGCAGCGGGGGTGCCCGAGCTAGGTCAAAGGGGGCGGACCGCGAGGGCCCACACTCAGGATGTCATAAATGGGAACTCCGCTGGCGTTGGCCTGCCCGGGTTCAAATCCCGGCCCCCGCACCACCGGTTTATGTTTTCGACCGCCTTAGAGCTATCACCGAGATCTCGACGAGCGCCCCTCTCGGTACATCTGCCTGCACAGTGACCCTAGCGGGCTTCGCTTTCGAGAAGTAGCTGCCGTATACCTCGTTGAACTCTCCAAAGAGGCTGAGGTCTTTGAGGTACACCATCGCGTAGACCACGTCGTCGAGGGTGCTCCCCGCGGCCTCAAGGATGGCTCTAATGTTTTCGAGGACTCTCCTCGTTTGCTCCTTGATGCCTCCGGGGACAATCTGCCCAGTGCTCGGGTCAATGGGTATCTGCCCGGACACGAATACGAAGGGGCCCGCAGCCACAGCTTGGCTGTAGGGGCCTATAGGACTTGGTGCCTTATCGGTAAAAATTTCTTCTCCCAAGCTCACGTCACCACGGTGAAGTCGAGTCCCGACTCTTTAAGCTTTAGGAGCAGCTTTTCCACGGCGTCCGGCGAGGGCACCTCGAGGCCCAGTGTCACCTGGGCCATTCCCGGGCTTATAAGGGGGTTCAGCCTTTCGTGCTCTATCTCCACTATGTTGAATCCCAGCTCGGCTATGGGGTCTATAACACGCTTCAGCTGGCCGGGCCTGTCGGGGAGAACTCCTCTGATCCTGACCTGGCGCCCCTCAAGATAGAGAACCTGGTTTATGATCCGAGAGAGCAACGAGGGGTCGGCGTTGCCCCCTGAGATCACGCAGACTGTCTTCTTGTCTTTCACGTCCATGCTTCCCGAGAGAACGGCGGCCACCGCCAGCGCGCCTGCAGGCTCGGCTACTGTTTTTGCTCGCTCAAGCAGCATGAACACCGCTTTGGCTATATCTTTCTCGTCAACTAGGACTATGTCGTCCACTAGGTCCTGGATTATGCTGAACGTGAGCTCACCAGGTTTCTTCACGATAACACCGTCAGCTATACTGAAAACATAGGGGGTTTCCACAATTCTTCCCTGCTTGTACGACATGTACATTGCGGGTGCTCCGCGGGGTTGAACACCGATTACTTTCACCTTGCTGCTTAGCTTTTTAAGCGCTACAGCTATACCTGAGATCAAGCCACCGCCGCCCACTGGGACCAGCACTAGGTCAACGTCGGGCAGCTGCTCGTAGATCTCTACTCCTATTGTGCCCTGCCCAGCTATGATATCAGGGTCGTCGAATGGGTGTACGAAGGGCGCCGATTCCCTTTTCGCGATTTCTAAGGCATGCAGGTATGCATCATCGTACGTTTCTCCGAGCAGGATCACTTTGGCTCCATAACCCCTAGTAGCGTTGACCTTGTAGAAGGGAGTGTACCTGGGCATAACCACCACCGCCTCTACGCCTAGCAGGGAGGCAGAGTAAGCCACACCCTGGGCGTGATTTCCGGAGCTTGCTGTTACAACCTTTTTTACACCCCCAGCCTTCGCAAGCTTGGAGATCTTGTAGAAAGCCCCTCTTACTTTAAAAGCCCCTGTCTTCTGGAGGTTCTCCAGCTTTAGGTGTACTTCGCCCCCGCTGAGGTCTGAAAGAGTCTTGTTAGAGACGAGAGGGGTAACGTGTGCAACTCCTCGAAGAACCTCGCGCGCCTCCTTTATTTTGAAAGTTATTTCCTCCAGAACTGCTTGAGAGGCCATCGCGGGAGAACTCTTAGCGCGGTTGGATATATTCTCTTTTTTGCTGCTTTTTCAGCAATCAATGGATTAATTTTAATCAATGGCTGCAGCTCTTAAAGCTCCCTTATGTCGGCTAGGACCCTCTCTGCGCGGCGTGCAAGCTCCCATCTCTCTCTCAAACCGTTCACGCCTGGCTTTTCTATGAGATACGATACAGCTGCAGCAGCATACGCAGCGGCCTCCCTAGCGTCGCCGGAGTTCAAGTACTCTATTGAAAATACCACTGTGAATACATCACCCGCGCCTGTTCTATCAACAACTTTGGTTGTTTCGGCCGGGGGTATGTAGTACACCTTTTGCGAGGTAGCTATATACGCCCCAGCGCTACCCAGCGTGACAAGGGCTATTCCGGCACCCTCCTTGACCATTTTCTCAGCAAGCTTCCATGGCTCTGCCTCGCCATAAACCGCCTTTGCCTCGCTCACTTCTGCGTGGACAACATCGGAGAGGGCTATGACTAGACGGGCCTCAGGCCTGGCGGCCAGCAGTACACGTCGCTTTTCATCAACTGTGCGCACGTACCCCTGAAGGTCGCTCGCCGTCAGCGCGGCCCGCTCAGATACTTCCTGGACGACGTCGGGTGGAACCTCGCCTATGAGAGGCCCGACTATAGCCAAGGAACCTCTCACTTTCTCGAGCGGTACATCTCCCGCAAGTATGTCCTCGCATCGCGACAAGAGGTACAGAACTCTGTCCTCGCCCTCGTACACGAGCTTAAATTTCGTCGTGGGAAGGTCTTTGGACACTGTTACATGGCTGATATCCACGCCGCTTCGCGATAAGAACATGAGGTACTCATCTGGGAAGTCAAGCCCTATTTTCGAGACCACGTGAGGCCTAGCCCTGTGCTTTAGCGCGGCGAAGGACCCGTATGTAACCGTGCCTCCTAGGCTTTTCTTCACACTCCCCCTTATTACTATGGTGTCTACCACAAGGTGTCCCAGCAAGAACACGTCCACATCCACCACCCCTGGGTCTCACACGACTAAGATGCCCATTAAATATCGTTTCACTCATCACGCCTCTAAGCAACAAGCGCGCGGCTCCTGATCAGAAGGCAGATACCTACCCGAGGGCTGCGGAGCTCATTAGAGCACTACTCGATCACAAAGCAAGGAAGAGGGCTACGTACACGGCTAGCAGGACGACAAAGAGATAGTCAGACCTTTTTGCCCGCAGCTCCCGATACCTCGTGGGCTTTCTTGGGGAGCCAAAGCCCCTGGCCTCCAAGGCTTCTGCAGCCATTAGGCTCCTCCTGACCTCATAGACTATCAGTGGAACCATCAGGTAAAGGTAGTTTTTCACGCGCCTCGTTATACTGCCTCGCTCTAACTCCAGGCCGCGGCTCTGCAGAGCATGCATAACGGCTTCCACGTCCAGAGCTAGAGTGGGTACAAACCTAAACGACATTGTCACAAGCATAGAGTACTCTCTAGGAAGCCGCATGCTCTCGAGCATCAAGGAGAGCTCGTCAGGGGATGTTGTCATGAAGAATAAGGACAGCGAGGCTGAAAGCGCTAGAAATCTTAGAGCAAGAACGAGCGGCTGGACCAGGTCCGTCCTGGAGCCCACTAGCCAGTTGAGGGCGAAGATTACAGCTGATAGCGGCAGCGCGGCTTTCACGACTCCGGCAAGTTTCCTAAGCCTTCGCGCTACAGCTGCTACCGCCAGAACCGTCAAAATTACCATGAGGTGCTTCTCGACGCTCTGCGCGTAGAGGGAAAGCGCGGCAAGCGATGCCGAGAGGAGAGCGCGCACTCTGGGATCTGCCTTGTCTATGACCGTATTCTCCCTCTTGAACCTAAATGCCCGAAGGGCCTCCATTGGTATCACTCTCCAGGATTTTGACCAGTTTCAGTGCCAGCTTATCCGCCCGCCACTCGTACTCCTGCTCGTTGAGAATGTTGTGCCTGCGCAGAATTAGCGAGAGTTTGATTAGCTGCGGTGGTACCAGCCGCGACTCTCTTAGGAGTTGTGTGTCGCACAGCACCCTCTGAGGGGGGCCCACAGCTAGAATCCTACCCTTAGTCATAACAGCCACCCTGTCCACGTGCTCTGTCACGAACTCCACATCGTGAGTCACCATCACCACGGTCTTGTTCATCAAGCGCAACAGGTTGATAGTCTCAGAGATTTTCTCCTTCTGGAGGTAATCCTGACCAGCCGTGGGCTCGTCGAGAACTATTATCTCGGGATCGTAAGCCAGTACAGATGCTATGGTTAGCCGCTTCTTCTCGCCCTCGCTGAGCGAGAAAGGGGATTTCGACCTGTACTTCCAGAGGTCCATGAGGTTCAGCGCCCACCTAACTCTGTTCTCGATGACGTGCTCAGGGTAGCCAAAGTTCCTCAGGGCGAAGGCCACCTCCTCGTAAACTGTATCCGCAAAGAGCTGGTGATCCGGGTTCTGGAAGACAAATCCCACGATCTTTGAAAGCTCAGCAACACTTGCTTGGCGCGTGTCAATGCCCTTGACGAGGACCTGGCCGCGAGTAGGCCTCAGGATTCCGTTGAAGTGCTTAATCAGGGTGGTTTTCCCGGCACCATTCTCACCCATTATCGCCAATACCTCGCCCTGGTACACCTCTAAGTTAACCCCTCTCAGCGCCTCCACACCCCCAGGGTAGGTGTAGTACAGGTCTCTAACCTGGATCACTACGCTTTCTTCGCGCTGCAAGTCTACTCACCCTGTATGCTTTCACGATGCTGAGCGCGACGTGCTCCGGGGACGGCTTTTCGACTTCAAGGCTGAAACCAGCCTGAGCGAGGTGCTCGACAAGCTCTAAGGCATGCAGCCTACCTACCACGTGCTTCTGCCTGGCTACAACCTCCACAGGGCGGCCATCGTCGACGATCCGCCCACCAACCATGACCACCATCCTGGTGGCGAAGGGCAGGGCCACTTCCAGTCTATGCTCTATCACTATGGCCGCGACTCTTTCCTCGAGGGTTTTCCTCCTCACGAGGGCTAGTATGCGCATAGCCGTGAAGGGATCTAGGTTCGCTGTAGGTTCGTCCAGGACGAGCACCTTGGGCTGCATTACCATTACACTGGCTATGGCTAATCTCTGCTGCTGTCCCCCGCTAAGCTCGTAAGGGCTTCTATCCCTAAGCTCCGCGAGCTGGTACTCTCGCAGTGCCTGCTCTACTCTCCTGGAGATCTCCTCACGAGGGAGCCCAAGGTTCTCGAGACCGAATGCCAGCTCCCTCTCCACGCTTGTGAAGAACAGCTGATTTTCAGGGTTCTGAAACACAAACCCGACGCATTCGGCAAACTCGTAAGTGGGATGCTCCCGGGGGTCCATCCCGCAAACCTCTACTTCGCCGGTGAGCTCGCCGCCGTAGAAATGAGGGATCAGCCCGTTGAGCACTCTGGCAAAAGTGCTCTTACCGCACCCACTCGGACCCACAAGTAGTATGAACTCACCCGCATCTACCTCTAAGTGCACATCTCTCAAGACCCAACCCTCCGAGCCTGGGTACCTATAGCTTAACCCAGAGACCCTGACCAACATGCTACGCACTCACCTAGCAGTCACTATCTTGACAACCATCCTGTGGTACAGCGGTTCATCCGAGCCTAGCCTGCGCCCTGTTAAAGCGTCTATCGCGAAGACGAATTTCTCGCCAAGCTCCGTGTGAATCTCGTAGGCTAAGTCCCTCGCGGTTGAGTGCTTGTGCACTAGGTACACGTCGGGCAGAACATTGCCCTTGCTGTCCGTCAACTTTTTCTCGTTCTCCACCGGGAACACGGCAATCATACCCAGGAGCTCGAATACGGCCTTGTCTAAAGCCTCCTGGACACCCGTAGAGCCATATCTCTTTAGCACGTTCTCCTCGATGTACTCGAGCGCTTTCCACTGCTCGGGGGTCGGCTTCCCGACGACCTCGAAGCTGGAAGAACCAGGTATGTACTTGATCAACCCCGCTCTCGCAGCTTTCTTTAAAGCAAGCTCAGCCTCGGCGGACGTGGGAATTACCAGGTACCTGTCTTTGAACTGTTCGGCGAGGCGTTTTATGTTGTCAGGGGCTGCAGGGAGGTCCGCCTTGTTAGCAGCGATTAGTATCGGCTTAGAGGCGCGCCTAGCCTCCCTCACGAGGCTCATCAGGTCATCCTGAGACCACTGAGTAACCCTCTTCCCTGAGAGGCCGAGCTCATCCATAACTTGCTGCACGACCTGGGGTTTCACTCCTAGACCAGTAAAGCGCGAGTATAGCTCGTCGAACTTCCTTGTGTACTCAATGGTTTTCGAGGTTCTCTCCCAGTCGCGGGAGACCACCTGGTACATCCACATTTCAAACTCTCTCTCGAAGAAAAGCACGTCTTGCACCGGGTCGTGTGAACCGGGTTTGACAACCCGCCCCTCCTCGTCTGTGGATCCCGAGGCGTCCACTACGTGGATGAGCACAGGAGCCCTGCGGACATGGTCCAGGAACATGTTGCCCAGCCCGCGCCCCTGCCACGCACCTGGCACAAGACCTGCGACGTCGATCAGCTCGACTGGGACAAATCTCCACCCTTCAATGCACACGGAGTTCCTAGGGTTGTCGACGATACCCAGGTCTCGGCAGACACAGCGCACTTTAACATAGCCCACTCCCACGTTGGGCTCGATGGTCGTGAAGGGGTAAGGAGCTCTCTTGACGTCGAGTAGCGTCGCAGCAGCGAAGAACGTAGATTTTCCGGTGTTGGGCTTGCCCACGACACCTATCTGCATCACGACGCTCCGCCTGAGAGGCTTTTACTAGCTAGGCTTTATCCTTTGAGTTTCGTGCGCTTAACAAAAGCCGGGAATTCTTCACTCCACGCGGAGAAGCTTTACTTCACCCTCCCCCTTTGTGAGCTCGGCCACTTTCTCTACAAGAGAGGACTGCATGCCTGCAGGTATCTCGAGCTCCAGGAGCAGCGAGCCATCGGATTGGTAGTTCTCTCCAAGCACCCTGCCCATCTTGGAGACGTAGGAACGAACTCTGCCGGAGTACGCGGGGGGCGCTTTTACGACTACAAGCGCCTTCGCTATTTTAAGGGGTAGGATGAGCCTGAGCTTCTTTAGAATCTCTTCAATCTGCTCCTCTACAGGGCGGAAGGGGTCTACGCCGACTTTCGCCTCCTCCAAAGCGAGCTCTATGCGCTTAGGAGGTACTGGCGTGTTCGTGCGGGGGTCAACCGCGTTCCGCGAGATGAACTCTATTATCTGCCTTCTTTTCGCCTCGATGAGCTCCTTCCTTTGCTCGCTGGTAAGCAGCAATTCTCCCTTTCTGAGTATGGTTTCTGCTACCTGGTACGGGTCGCTCGTGCCGAAGAATTTCTTCAAGTCCGACTCGGAAGCCTTCAGCCCCTGTTTCGCGTCATAGTAAATAAACTCTCCCTCAATGATTTCGCGGACGTTAATTTTTTCACCGCTTTTGAAGAGCCAGGCCTTCTCCACATCCACGATGATCTCGAAACGCTTACCACCTTTCTCCAGCCTAGCTATGCTAAGTCGCTTTTTCGACGACATGCGCCTCCGACCTTCCCTCAGATCTTCGAGGTTAGCTCGCGCACCTGGTCTGTGGTAAAGATGGAGAAGTTCCTGGTGTAAATGTCGATCTTCGCAAGCTCGATGTTTTCCGGTGAGAACCCCTCTTCCATGGCCTCCCTGAGCCCCCTCAGCGCTAGAAGCACTGCCTCATCGACTTTAATATCGTCTCTGTACTCCTTTACGAAGAGATCGAGGGCGCGCTGCGCTCCAGCACCAATTGCTCTCGCTTTGCACCTCAGGTACGTTCCACCTGGGTCGGTTTGTATTAGGTGTACACCCTTCCTATCAATTCCGGCGAAAAGAAATGCAACGCCGAAGGGCCTTACGCCACCGTGTTGCGTGTATACCTGCTTTATGTCGCAGATTCTCTTCACGAGCATCTCGATCGGGATCGGCTCGCCATACACGAGTCTGTGCGTCTGGGCGTAGATCCTAGCCTGGTCTATGAGGACTCGGGCGTCGCCGAACAGACCTGCAAACGCTACGCCGACGTGGTCGTCTATCTTCTTTATCTTCTCCGCTCCCTCCACAAGAGGCGATGTACTTTTCTTCTCGACAGCCAGCACTACTCCGTCAACAGCTTTCACGCCCAGAGCCGTCATCCCGCGTTTCACAGCCTCGTACGCGTACTCCACCTGGTAAAGCCTGCCCTCAGGGCTGAAGATGGTTATCGCTCTATCATACCCTGCCATAGGTGCTGCCGGAAACATAGTGTTCTACTTCAGCTCGCCCTAAACCCTTAATATTTTTGCGCGCTAAGCTAGCGTCATCTCCACCAGCGCGCACTAGGCGGCAGCGTGTCAACTCTCTTCCTTAGCAGAGCCGCAAAGAAACCGGGAGTATCGTTCGTAACGGGGTCGAAGAGCAGCCCCGGCACTCCTAGAAGTGGTCGTTTCACGCTCGGATACTTCGTCTCTAGGACCTCGAATCCGATCTTCTCGGCAGCATGCACCACTACCAACTCGTTCTCTAGAGGCGAGATCGTGCATGTCGAATAAAGCAGAACTCCTCCTGGCCTGAGAACCTTGTACGCCTCTGAGAGAAACTGCCTCTGGTAGTTGGATAACCTGAGCACATCGGTGTACGACCTGGAGTAGCGAAGCTTCGGCCTCACGCCTAGCGCGCTGCAAGGCGGGTCCAGTATAACAGCATCAAAGTTGTTGCAGCCCACCACCTCTGAGATATACCTGGAGTCGTAGACGATAGTCTTTATGGACTTCAAGCCGAGCCTCTTAGCGTTCTCCCTCACTGCCTCGACCTTCTTCTCGCTTCTATCCACTGCCACAACCTCGCCCTCATCCTGCATGAGCTGGGCTGCATGCGTTGCTTTCCCGCCTGGTGAAGCGCACATATCCAGCACGCTCCACCCAGGCTTCGGACTTAGCTCTCGCACAGCCACCATGGAGGGTAGAGACTGATGGTAGATCAGCCCCTCTCTGAAGATCCTGTGGTCGCGCAGGGATGCTACTCTGTACACAGAGAGAGTTACCTCTACAGCCTTCCCCCTCCCTTTCCCGAAGATCTCTTCAGGTTCCATGACGAGAATCCCCTCTGCGACCACTCTGCCGTCGGGAGCATGAACCGAAACGTGATCGCCGGCGGAGGCACCTACGACTTTCACTACACCAGGAGCGTACACGTGAGCGCCGATGTAGCAACTCTCCGCAGTGGGGTAGTCCACGATTACTCTTCCAGCGTGTTCTTTCACGGTGAAGGGCCCCTCGACCTTTAAGAACACTGCCTCGGGCACCAGTGGGTGCCTATGTACATCGTACCCCTCGGAACGTAGCTCCTCAACAAGCCTCTTGCTGCTCGTCTTCAGCGTGTTAACCCTGAGGAAGTACCTGGTGGGAGGCTCCTGCAGTTTGCGTAGTAGTTCCTCGACGTAGGGCAGGCCGAGGAACCCCGCTAAGTATCTGGTGAAACGCTCCTCCAGCTTAAGCCCTGGCGGCGCGGCCATGCACCCCGTGCAGAGCTCTTGAGGCAAAAAGGTATACTCTTGCGGCAGAGCTAGCTGCACAGCACCAAAAAATTTAAAGAGAAATGCGAGGGCTGAGTGACCTGCAGAGGTTAAGAGGTGGAAGTGAGATGTCAAAAAAGCCGTTTTACGTTCGATTCGAAGTGCCCCCAGAGCTAGCGGAGAAGGCCTACCAAGCCCTATCCATGACTAGGGAGAAGGGCGGTCGAATACGCAAAGGAGTAAACGAGACTACAAAGGCTGTAGAGCGCGGCCAGGCGGTTCTCGTCTTGATCGCGGAGGATGTGGAACCCCCCGAGATCGTAGCCCATTTACCGCTTCTCTGCGAGGAGAAGAAGGTACCTTACGTGTACGTACCTTCCAAGGAGAGGCTCGGCAAAGCCGCCGGGATAAATGTCGCCGCCTCGTCTGCTGCAATAATCGATCCAGGAGAGGCTAAGAGCCTGGTAGACGAGATAATCAGGGAGGTAAACAGCATCAAGCTGAAGGCTGTGTGAAGCACACACTGCAATCTTTAAATCCCTACTAGAGGTTTTCGGGTGGAGTGGTATGGCTGACAAGTGGAGCGACGCTACTCCCGCAGAAGTAGTGCAAATAGTGGGTAGAACCGGCGTCACAGGAGAGGTCACGCAGGTCAGAGTCAGGATACTCGAGGGGAGGGACAAGGGAAGAATACTAACGAGGAACGTTCGAGGGCCAGTGAGGGTTGGAGATATAATCCTGCTGAGGGAGACCGAGCGTGAGGCGAGGAAAATAGCCACGCGGTGAGCAGGCCGATGGGCTTTTCCTTGGAGGACGAGAAGGTTTACATGTGCCTGCGCTGCGGTTCGGTGTTCAGTAGGAGAGAGCAAGAGATACTGCCCGGTTTTAGGTGCCCTCACTGTGGCTTCAAGATAGTTGAGAAGATACGCCCCTCCGTCCCGAAGCGCGTAAGGGCTCTTTAGCATGCCCGCTCACAAAAAGCTTTATAATATGTATCCTCACTTTTCTCAATTGCAGTTAGCAAGCTATGAGCGCTGAGCTGCTGGATAGTCTGATAAAAGGAGTATTCAAGGAGCAGCAGACGATTAAGATTCGCGTAGAAAAACGCAAAGGCAACAGGGATGTCACCGTAATTACCGGGCTGGATCCCAAGGACCCCGAGCTCAGAAAGATGCTATCAGAACTGAAGTCGATGCTGGCCTGCGGGGGGACAATCAAAGAGGACCACGTAGAGCTTCAGGGAGACCACAGGTACAGGGTGAAAGAGTTCCTCATACGTAAGGGTTACTCCGAGAGCAATATCATAGTCGAGTAGCAAAGGCTTCTCGGCAAAAGGGATTTAATATTTGAGGATTTTTTCTATCCCCTAGGTATTGAGGGGTTTGCATGAGCTCCGCGAGTTCTGAAAGTAGGGTGGTGGAGGAGCTGCTAACAGTACTTGCAAGAATCCAGCAGAGTATTAACAGCCTGTCGGGAAGCCTGTGGGCGAAGTATCACGAGCTCTACCCAGACAGCATGCGTGTGTACGAGCCACGCGTGGACATAGAGGACCAGGGCTCTTACCTGGTCCTGTACATGGACATGCCAGGTTTCAGGAAGAACGAGATCAAGATCCTCATCACAGAGGACTTTGTAGAAGTTAAAGCTGAGAAAAGTGAGGAGAGGATTAGGGAGGAGGATAGCAGGAAGTACCTGCAGAGGGAGAGGTTTTACAGGCGTGCCTACAAGAGAGTTGAGCTTCCTGTTAAAGTGCGCACCGATAACGCTAGGGCAAGGCTTGAAGACGGAGTCCTGATTATATATCTGCCTAAAAGCGGTGAGAGGCGCGAAGTAGAGGTCAAGGTTGAGTAGCGCGCTACGTTTATAAGAAGTACGCCTGTGAGGCGGAGGGAGCAGCCATGGTGAAAGTATTCGATATAGGTAGGATCTGTGTGAAGACCTCGGGTAGGGAGGCTGGCAGGAAGTGTGTGATCGTCGATATAATCGACGACAAGTTCGTCCTCGTGACAGGGCCTAAGCAGCTAACGGGGGTGAAGCGGAGGAGGGCTAATGTAAAGCACCTGGAGCCGCTGCAGTATAAAATCCAGATACCGAAGGGCGCCAGCGATGAAGAGGTGCTCCATGCTTTAGGGAAAGCAGGGCTTCTCGAGATGATGAGAGAACCTGTAAAGCCTGTTCTATCCCTAGTCCAACGCTCTTCACGCGGCGTGTACACCCGTGGAGAAAGCTAAATACCTGCGGCCCCCACCTGTCCGAGAGATTCTAGTGAAGTCTGAGGACGATACAGACTTCTCATACGGATGGATCCCGGAGGAGCGGCCCACAGAGGTCTACCTGCGCTACTCGATTATAAATCTAGACAAACCCGTGGGACCATCCAGCCACGAGGTGGTAGCCTGGCTTAAGAGGATTCTCGGCGTCGAGCGCTTGGCGCACGCTGGAACCCTGGATCCCAAAGTTTCAGGCGTTTTGCCGATAGTTCTCTACAACTCTGTGAGAGTGCTACCAGTTCTCCTGAAGGAGGACAAGGAGTACATCTGTGTGATGCGGCTTCATAGTGACGCGGAGGAGAGCAAAGTTGCAGAGGCGGTAGGGCTGTTCCAAGGGCCTATATATCAGAGACCTCCTCTGCGTTCAGCGGTTAAGCGCAGCCTACGCGTCCGTAGGATCTTCGGCATCAGGCTGCTTGAAGTAAAGGGTAGGAATGTCCTCTTGCACGTTTGGTGCGAGGCGGGTACGTACATGAGGAAGCTCTGCCACGATATAGGGGAGGTCCTGGGGGTCGGCGCCCACATGCAGGAGCTGCGCAGGATCAGGTCGGGCGACTTAACTGAGGACAACAGCATAGCAACGCTTCACGACGTGGTGGACGCCTTCTACATATGGAAAGAGGAGGGGGGAGAGGAATACCTCAGGAAGACCTTCATACCTGTTGAGCGCGCTGTGCAGAGTCTGCCAAAGGTTTGGATCAGGGACTCCGCGGTGGATGCTGTTTGCCGCGGAGCACCTTTGGCCGCGCCTGGCGTAGTTAAGCTCGAAGAGGGCATCAGGACCGGGGACATTATTGCCATAATGTCCCTGAAAGGTGAGCTCGTCGCGATAGGCGAAGCCGCTATGTCCAGTGACCGTATGCTAGCTGTGAAATCAGGTATCGTGGCGCGACCACGCCACGTTGTGATGGACCCAGGGGTTTACCCCAAAGGTTGGAGAAGCAGCTAGCAGCACGCGGATGGCTCAAAGGCGCGCAAGCCTTAAGATTCTACGCGCCGCGCATTGAGGGGAGGGGTAGTAGCTGTGAGCAAGCAACAGATCCTGAGAAGACTGTTGGGCTTACTGACCCTAGTCTCAGCGGCCTTGGCAGCCTACTTTTCCTACAAGGTCTTTGCCTACATAGTGGGCGTAGAGCCCGGCAGCCTGGAATCTTACGTGAGCTGGATGCAGGCGCTAGTTTACATCCTTTTTGTGCTGGCTGCTGCGTACGTGCTTGTTGCTACGTACAGGAGAAGAGCTTGAGCACGCATGCTCAGGGAGGATGTTCTCCTGGAGAGGATAACTCGCTTTTTCGGCATAGAGTTTGACGATGCGTCGCTCATCCGGCTCGGCGACCACGAGTTGCTGCTGAAGGTAGACTCCTTTGACTGGAGCCTCCACATGCTGCCGCTGCTCACTTTCAGGAGGGTGGGCATAAAGTCCGTAGTAGCTCCTGTGAGCGATGTGCTCGTTAAGGGAGGTGCCCCTGCGGCGGCTCTGCTCTCGCTAAGAGTGCCGAGGAGTTTCGGCGAGGAGCAGTTGCAGCAGCTGCTTGCAGGGGTGCGAGAGGCTGCCGAGAAGTACGGGCTGAGAGTTGTAGGTGGAGATACTGACGTGGTCGAGGGAGACCCCTTTAGGCTAGATGTCTTCGTGGTCGCCCGGCTCACTGGCAAGTACCTAAGCAGGAGAGAAGCCAAGCCTGGCGATGTTATCGCGATCACAGGGAGGGTGGGGCTATCAGCCGCAGTTCAGGCATTCTCGCTGAATCCAGTAGAGGTCCGCTGCCAGCTGACCGATGGGGATCTGGAGGAGTATGCCTGGGGTAACCTCCCAGATCCCCGGGCCTGGTTGGCTGTGAAAGAGGTTGTAAAAGCGTCGCTCGACAACAGCGATGGATTGGCGCTGAGTCTGCACTACCTCTCCGAGAGCTCAGCCGTTAGGCTCGAGCTCGAAGAAGTGCCTCTGCACCCGCTCCTTCTCGAGTGCTTCGGCGAGGGAGAAGCCCTGGAGCGAGCTCTCTATCACTCTGGGGAAGAGTATAACTTCATCTTCACGCTGCCCGAGGAGCGTGAGGACCTCCTCGAGCGCGTCAACGCCACGCTCATCGGCCGCGTGAAGCAGGGGAAAGGAGTTTACTTGCATGGGTATGGCGAGGTGAGGAAGTTCGGGTGGGTAGGAGGCATGGGCTACGCTGAGAGGCTATGACGCTGGCTGTAATTGTCGACGGCTACACGGACGAGCCCGCAGGGCTTGGAGTACCGCCTTACGTGGACGTGTACCCCAGGTACATCGCGGGAGCTATCTGGTCTGCCGAGAAGTCAGCGAATGTAATCTACTTCACGATAGACTACGTGAGGACCTACCCCCACCTTTTCCAGAAGGTTGCCTCGAAAGCTGATCTCCTCATCGTATCTGGGGGCGTGGTTGTTCCTGGGCGGTACGTAGGCGGTGCACCAATGACCCCTAGGGAAGTTGCCGCGCTGCCAAGGATGGTGGAGGGGCCAGCGAAGATTCTTACAGGCCCCCTAGCCCGCTTCGGCATGGGCGTTAGAGGTGGAAGAAGGGCTATCCCCCGCTCCGAGTTCGAGGCCTATTACGACCTCGTGGTACCCGGGGAGGGTTGGCTTGCCGTCTATGAGTACCTGAGATCGAGGAGCCTCGAGTCCATTAACCCTTACGCAACCTCCAAGGACTACAGCCTGATAGATCGGTTCGCTGTGCGTGGGGCGAGGATCGTCGCTCAGCATCCGAACGCGGGGTATAATCTCACAGCGGAGATAGAGACCTATCGCGGCTGTCCTCGCTGGGTGGTCGGTGGCTGCTCCTTCTGCATAGAGCCGAGGCTAGGTCGTGTAATCACCAGGGACCCGGAGTCTATAGCGAGGGAAGTTGAGCAGCTCTACACTTACGGCGTCAGAGCGATTCGGCTTGGGAGGCAGGCGGACTTCCTAACTTACATGGCCAAAGGGGTTAACGAGGAGGAGTATCCTGAGCCATCTCCCGAGAACATAGAGCGGCTGCTTCGAAGTGTTAGGTTCGCAGCGCCGAGCTTGGAAGCCCTGCACATAGATAATGTCAACCCAATGACGATCGCTCTGCATAAGGAGAAGTCACTCGAAGCCCTCAAGGTGCTGATCAGGTACCACACACCTGGGGATGTTGCCGCCTTTGGGCTGGAGTCCGCGGATCCCATGGTCTCGAGGATGAACAACCTGGGGAATACCCCTGAGGAAGTGCTTGAAGCCATTCGCTTGGTGAATGAGGTCGGCAGGCGCAGAGGCTGGAATGGCCTGCCGGAGATCCTGCCTGGTTTGAACTTCGTCCTGGGCCTGCCTGGGGAAACTAGGAGTACATTTGAGAGGGATAAGGAGTTCCTCGAGCGTGTACTCGAGGAGGGCTTGCTTATCAGAAGAGTGAACGTGAGAGAGGTGTTACCTCTCCCCGGCACTCCTCTTTGGAGCGTAGGAGATACCATCGCGAGAAAGCACAAGGGAGGCATCCTGCGCTTCAAGAAGTGGGTTAGGGAGTTCTTCGACAAGAGAATGATGAAAAGAGTATTTCCCACCGGAACTATCCTGAGGAGGTGCTACGTAGAAAAAATTGGGAGGGGGGCGGCCCTGGCTCGGCAGCTCGGCAGCTACCCCGTGCTCAACTACGTGTACGGCGAGCTGAAGCCAGGGGAGGTTGTGGACGTAGTTGTCATTTCTCACAAGGCTAGATCTCTCATCACGACTAAGTACCCAATTGAAGGGAGGGGTTTACCCCGTAAGTACGCGGGGAAGCTCGCGCAGTTGAAGAAGGGCTCTACGGGAAGAGGGCCCTCTGGATCTGCATGAGTTCGATACCTGTTGTGTCGCCACCAGCTATGGCGCCTTTATCGTTGGCGACGAGCCCAGCCCTGAGGAACAGCTTGCCTCTGTTGACGGTAATAGCCCTAGCTGGCACCCGAAGTATACTGCTTAGCTCTTCGAGCTCCTCCTCGGTAACCAGGGGGGGAAGCGCGAGCCCAAGGTTTGTGGCAACAGCGAGCGAGCCTACGAGGGGCAGATCCGCTATATTCCTGACCAGGCACTCCACGCCCAGCACATCTGATATCACCTTGGTGATGTTTTTCGGGAGAATACTGCCCATTAAACACCCTTTGCCGTTTGCAAGGATCAGGTTGCCCACGCCTGTCTCTCTGAGGTCTCGCAGCACTTCAAGGTTCAAGCCCGCCTGCTTTGTGTGTTTTAGAAGGAGTTCAATCTCGTTATCCAGGGCGACGCGGGGCAGAATCAGACCGTTATCGTTTCCTGCGGTGAACACGCCGAGAAGCCTTGAGCCCGCTAGCGTAGTAAGCACAATCTCCTCGACCTTTAAAACTTCCCTTACCTGTTCAATCAGCTTCGGCGGGGCATCTGGCGGTAGGAGAGCGAGCTTATTGTTGGCGAATACGTAAACACCTATATTGGGAGACCCGAAAATAGTCGCTACCTCTACTGTCATTCTGCAGCTCCTTCAACCTCCTTCCTGGGAGTCGCTAAGTTCACTTCGGTGCTAACGATTTCTCCCTCCTCCACCTTGAACTTGACAGTTACAGCGACCCTTCGCGGGGGCTTCTCTATGCTTCTCCGCCATATGTACTCGTTAAGATCATTACTTATCTTCACCTCTCCGTCATAGCGCAAGTGCTGTCTCACAAAATCCCTGATGAGTCTGATCGCGACCTTCGCGCGCTTTTTACGAGGGGCGCGGTAGGCGTCTCTGAGCGGTATGATGTACGCGCGCTCATGCTCACCGTCGGGGAATCTAGCGGGCATCTCTCATCACCCTCACGGCTGCATCCTACTCCTCCTCCAATTGCGCCTAGGTCTTCTTCTGACACGCCTCCTGGTCTTAACGATTACCCACAGGGGCACCTGCTCATTGCTACGTATGGCGGCTGCTAGCCGCAGCTTCTTACCCAGGGGTTTATAGTGAGCCATCTACCTCCCGAGCCTTTCTGCACATCGTTTTAAAAAGGCTTCGCGCAGCTATGTGAAGCTTACCCTTAGCTTTATGTCCGTGGACCTGGAGGATAACCTAGCCAGTATCTGCTTCAGCGTCTCGTCGTCGATGGGCACTCTAACAGACCCTGATGCTGCTAGGCTTATCAGCTGGTTCTCCAGCGCTTCCACAATTTCTGGCTTCACTAACTTGAGGTTGGAGAGCCTTGCTCTGGCCTCAGGCGTTAGTATCCTCCTTAGAATCTCCTGGCGCCTAGCCTCCTCGGCGGCTCTCTGTGCCTCCTGCTGCCTCGCGCTCTCCAGCTGCCTCTGCAGCTCAGCAAGTCTTCTGCGCTTTATCTCCTCAAGCTCCTCGTCTGAGAAGCTCACAGCACTTCCACCCGTTTTGATGAAAAACTAAGGAGCGCTTAAAACGTTGCGCACTAGGCACTACTGCTGGGAGTAATGTACTTAGCGAGTTCTGGTCTCTCGCTGGCCAGCTTCTTGAAGAGGTCTACGGCTATTTGATCCAGGAGTGATCTG
>Ga0185307_1000129_pt1 | contig 52107 bp, 51 predicted proteins | sample LHCtaG_FD_128010 | JGI IMG/M metagenome (GOLD analysis project Ga0185307, IMG submission 128010) | Hot spring microbial communities from Little Hot Creek, USA to study Microbial Dark Matter (Phase II) - LHC4sed_matched (SPADES... | ecosystem: Environmental > Aquatic > Thermal springs > Hot... | reverse complement strand
TTCGACGAGCTTCTCGATGAACTCTTCAGGCGTTTTAAACCCGCCTATTTCCAACAAGATTCTAGACAGCTCAGACCTCCTGAGGGTGGTGCACAGGTAGTTTAGCATGAGAATTGTTGCAAGAAAGCCTGAGATAGCGATTAAGTGCTCAAGCATCTGACTGCTAAAAAGGGCAAACACAGCCACTACAATAGAGAAAGCTACAAGGTATAGGGCGTCTTTAGTGCCCATGTATTCAGAGATGAACCACCTAAACCTCTTAACCAATAGGGGCGCGGAAAAGCCAGCTAAGGCGACCTCAATCCCAATGTATACTGGTGATGCCCCGCTTACGGCAAACAGCAGGACAAGGAAAGCAACTGTTGACAAGAATAGGGCGAAGCGTAGCTTAAACTCAGACTTAACCCAGCTTACTGGTAACATGAAGAGCGCCATAGACAGCAATGCTAAGAATACGTAGATACTGAGGAAGACAGATAGAAGTGTAAAAGTTAGTAGAGTATAGAAAAGAATCCAGTCTGAAATCCGGCTCACAGACCCTATGTACTTCACGTATAGGGAAATCTTACTAGGCATAGAACCCCCTAAAAACCAATCTAGCGATAAAGCATAAAAACCTTAGTTAAGGGAATAACACTAGTGTTGTCAGAGTCCTCTAAAAACCTTCTACGGTAAGCCTCTCGCCCTTAGACTTGGCGTAGAAGCACTCTCTATTATGGCAGTTCTCAGCCAAGTTGCAGGTCCAGGTCAGCGTGAAGCCTCCACCATTAACCCTGACCTTAACGGGAGCTAACACTATGGACCTGCGCCTGCGGTCGCCGCTGCTGTCTGTGAAGCCCTCACATATACCCGTATTAGGCTGAACAACAATCGAAATGGATAACACCTCCAATAAATGCTGGAAAAATAAAAAGTGGGGATGTTTAGAGTGCACGTGGGAATAGTATTTTCGAGAGCTCAGACAGGACTGGGGAAGAGAACGGGATGGCGGTTTAAGGGTTTTCTTCACGAAATGTAAAACATTCCTAAAATATGGTGCGTATAGATTCGTGGAGGACAGTCGATCGGTTAGACGTGAGTGTTAAAGTTTCCCGTATCTGTATGCTTCGTCGTACATCGCGATTATGTTTTCTATTGGCGTTATCGGCTGTATGTTGTGGCATGGTGCTAGTATGTATCCCGTCCCGTCGGATGCGAGTATGTCTATGCACCTTCTAACCTCCGCCCTAACCTGTTCCGGCTTTGCGAAGGATAGGATGCGCTGGTTGTCTATGGCTCCGTGGAAGCATAGACGCTTTCCGAAGCTTCTCTTCAATTCTTCAAGGTCCATACCTGGGCAGGTCCACTGTACGGGGTTTAATACGTCTATACCCATTTCCACTAAGTCTGGTATGAACGTGCGGATAGCTCCGTCGTCGTGGTGGAAAACCTTCATACCGAAGCCGTGGGCTAAGTCTATAAACCTCTGCATGTATGGACGGTAGAACTCCCGGAAAACCTTAAGGCTTATCATAGGCCCGTTCTGAGTCCCAAAGTCGTCTGTAACCTCCGTAACGTCTATAAGCCCTTCGCAAGCCTGAAACATACGTAAATGTAGCTCGTACAGGAAGTCGAATACCCTATCCAGCAAGTAGCGTGTGAACTCAGGCCTTACAAGAGGGTCTAAAAGCGCGTTCTTAAAACCTCTAAGCAGACAGTGCTGGTAGAATATGGCCATATAGCCCGCTTTAACAACGCGGCTACTACGCAACTTCTTAGCGGCTTCACGCATCTTAGTGAAATCAAACCAATCAACACTGGGCCACCTATATTTGTCTAAATCCTCTATCGTCTTAGCGTCTACAAGAGGAGGACCTATAGGCTCCTCGTAAACGCCCAAACCATAATTAACCCTCTTATACCGTATACCCCAGTAGTCTACGACAACTTCACCAGTAGAAGGCAGTGGAGGACCCACGTACTTGGGCGCTATTCCAAAAATACCATTTATATGCAAAGCCTCTATTACATCGACTTCTCCGCCGAAGTACGCCTTAAGCATACTCCAAACTTCAGAAGTAGCCCATATGTCAGTTGGAATACGATCAGGAACCTCATGATTTATAACGGCTAAAACACGTTCTCTCGAGTTCATCTAAGAACACTGTAAGTTGAAAGACTGAAATTTAAGTGGTGTGTAAATTTGCCTCTTATCCGGGTAAGCTCTACTTGTAGTAGTCTTTCAAAATACTCAAGGCTTTAACGTACTGTTCATATAAGTTTATGTATATCTCCCTATTTTGGCTCGGCATATATGTTTCGCTTACACGTACTGCCGATAGGGCTTCTTTAAAACTACTGTAGACGCCTATCCCTTTAAAGGCGGTTAAGGCCGCTCCGAATACTGTAGCCTCCTTTATGGTGTTTACGGATATGGGAATTCCCGTTATATCTGCTCTCAGCTGATTCCAAAGCCTGTTTTTAGACCCTCCACCTACGACTCTAATGGCGTTTATATGAAAGCCCGTAGACTCTATTAGAGCGTTTACGGCAAGCTTAAGCTGACAACTCAACCCCTCCAATGCGGCACGATACACTTGAGCTCTAGAAGAGCCGAGCGTTAAACCGAGTAGCGTACCCTCAGTCTTAAACTTCCTAGTCGGTCCAGAATCTTTAACGAAGCTTGGTATGAAGAGTAGCCCACCTGAGCCAGGCTGTACATTAGAGGCGTCTTTAATCAGCGTCTCATAGTAGCCTTCTGAAAGCTCAGGATAAAACCTCTCTCTCACCCATTCTAAGACGGCTGAGGCTATCATTAAGAGCTGGGGGTTCCATAGACCCGGTTCAACGTCTGCTTCTATGATAACACCCCATTTAAACCCAGTCTTAGATGGGTTGAAAACGCTACTTCTAACGGCTAGTATCTCCCAAGTTCCACTTGACAGTACTGCTTCACCATACTTAACGCCAGCACCTAGTATCGCGAATTGGGTATCATGGCCGCCCACTACAACTGGAGTACCTTCAGTTAAACCAGTTTCTTCTGAGGCTTTAGCCGTGACGTAGCCTACTACATCACCCGGTTCAAACCATTCTGGGAAGAAGCCTACATCTAAACCAGCTAGTTTAAGCATCTCAGGGGACCAATCTCTTTTGGCTAAATTCATAGCCATCATGGTTGAAGCGCTTGTAGGTTCTATGTGGAATGCTCCTGTAAGCCTATGTGTTATTAAACCAGGCATCATAAGCCAAGTATAAGCTTCATTTAAAGCCTTAGGCTCATTCTCTCTAAGCCAGATAAGCTTTAAAAGCGTATTGAAGGATATTATCTGGTATCCTGTTATCCTATATATCTCCCAGGGATCCATAATTGATGGCAAACGCTCAGCGATTGGAATTGTTCTAGGACACTGCCAGCATATAGGTGGATAGGTTAATTCGCCATTCCTTTTAACCGGAGCACCATCAGCCCCCCAGGTTGTAACGATTACAGCGTCAACTTTGCCAACTTTAGAAAGTACGCTTTTAAGGACTGCGCGGATTCTATCCCACAATTCATTCATATTCCATATGAGCCATCCCATTCCACCCGGTTGAGGTGAAGGTTTATTCGGTAGTGAAGACTGAGCTGTAAAAACGCCATTCGAGTCTACAGCAACGGCTCTAACGTTTGTAGAGCCGCAGTCCACAACTGCTACAAGTTTATCAGCTTTCATACAGAATGAATTTATTGTCGCTGGAAACTTAAAGCTTAAGTCTTAACGGTGAATAGTAAGCTTTGGTGGTTATTCTGAAGATTGTAGATGCACATGTACATCCTCCAGCTGACGGAAACCTTAGAGGGTTTGTTGAAGCGTGTGAAAAAGCAGGGATTGTAAAAAGCTTCATGTGCGGTCTCCCAGAGGGGTTTGGGAAAATGGGCAATAATGTTGTCGAAAGAGCGTTTAAAGAGCACCCTGATTTAATCGAAGGGTTTGGCTACGTAGACTTGGGAAGAGATCAGGTTCAAGTAGTAGACGACCTATATAGTAGAGGGTTTACGGGGCTCAAGTTTATAGGCCCTCCAAAGCCGTACGACGTAGACGAATACTTTCCATATTATGAACGGGCGGAACAATACGGTATGATTGCGTTATTCCACACTGGTATAGTGGCTAGAAGTGAAAGCGATAAGGTTAGAAGAGTTTCATCTAGAAATATGCGTCCAGTCTACCTAGAGACTATAGCTAGAAGTTTTCCAAAGCTTAAAATAATCGGGGCGCATTTAGGTCATCCATGGTGCGAAGAAGCTACAGTGGTATCATTCCATAATCCAAACGTATACTTTGATCTATCTGGAGGACATACGTTTTACATTGCCCTAACTCTTAGAAACCGTCTATTCTTCGATGTTAAAACATCTAAACTCCTCTTCGGTTCAGATTCGCAACCAGATGAATTTCAAAAATACATACACTTCTGGCTAACGGTACTTCCACAGTTAGGTGTTTCCAGAGAGCAGATGGAGGAGATATTCTACAGAAACGCCGAATCCCTCCTTAAGAGATGACTTTTATGCTGGACTTTAAAGTCGAAATGCCGAGGTTAAAAGCCCCCATAGCGCTTATAATAGACGATCCGGCGCCCTACGTAAACCACCTATACTATCTTAGAAAATTTCTAAACCCAAACTACCCAGAGTACTATGAAGAGTTTAAAACGATACCGAACGAATTTCTAGAAGACTTCATAAAGCTTATAGAAGAGCAACCCGTTAAAGGTAAATTCAGCGTAATTCCAAACCCGGCTGGTCAAGGGTATATAGACAGCGGGATTGATGGGTATCCTAAGGAAGGTGTAAATTGGTGGATTGAAAAGGTTAGAGAAAAAGTAGCACCTATATTTGACATAACACCTGAAATGTTAACTCATACAAACGCCATAGACCTTAAAACAGGTAAACTCTTGCCGATGCACGAGCAGACTTGGGCTAGTAGTCAGACCATTGAAACTCTAACAGACTACATAGCTAAAGCTTTTGAGACTCTGAAAAACGTAGGTTTTGAAACAAACGGTGTAACTTCTCCGGGAGCCTTTGGAATAGATGTAGAATCTAGATATGCAAAAGCCGTTTTAAACGCCGTTAAACGGGTTTAAACTTGCATGGTATTTTCTAAAGGTCGATCGAAACTCACAGGTAGTTTATCCGAGACTTGCATACCTCGATAAATACGAAGGAGAGGCTGTTGTAAGTATTGTAAGCGGCAACGATGATATGATATGGGAAACAATGACTCCTGAAAGTAGGAGAGCATGGTGTAGAACGACTTTGTTAAAATATGCAGACTACTATATAACTAGCGATGGAAGAAAGGGAAGACTTGTGGAATTGGTCAACTCCAGAAGCTACGTAGTTTTCCATACTCATTGGAACAGTTTATGGTCTAATGGAGCTGAGCACGGCTTGGATGTTATAGGGGAGGTCTTAAAAAGGTTGAACAATCTACTCGGCGATAAAATTATGTGGATGAAGCTTAGTGAAATAGCTTCATACTATGTTGCTTCGAAAACGTTAGATATACACGTAGACAGGAAGAGTGGGTTTTTAAGAATACTTGTGGAGAATATGTTTCCATGTAGAAACTTAACGGTAAGCTTTAAATGCGCCTTCAAAGTAGGAAAGGTTCAACTGGTTAAAGGTCAATATAGAAGTGGATGGTATGAAGCTAAGGTTTCAGAGACCATTGGAGAATTAGATAGGTGTGAGGGAGATTTAAACTCTAACAGTTGGATTCAAAAGCGGAATAGAGTATACGTATGCTTCGACAATACCATTGGGAACACACTTGAACTAACAGAAGCATCTACTTAAAGCCGATTGAAACTTCCCCGCGTCTTATTACAACCGTAACTTCATCGCCTATATCGGGCTTAAACTCAAGTGAATCCCATTCGGTCTTAGTCAACCAAAGCGTAAACCTAGGCGTTCTAACCATGCCCTTCTGAGCAAAAGGCATACTTTGAATTACCTGCTGAATTATCGGAGCAACCTCTCTAACGATACCAGTTTCATCAGTTGAAGTTATTATTGGAGGAGGGATGGGCTTATATTCTGAGAAATCCAATTTAACACATTCCCCTTCAACTGGATCCTGCGTAAGAACCTTACTCGTGAGGACGGCTTTAAAAACTATATCTGCCTTCATCTAAGGATCGATTAAATCTAAACGTATACTCCATATTAAAGTCTTCCCTATCAGCAGATTCATACACTTTACGGGTTCACACATTTACTTAAAACCGTATTATAGGTTATCTTGACAACTGTTTAACACATTTTCTTTTCGATCATACAAGCCCATATGGTGGTGTGTTTAAATGTTACGGCAAAACAATATGAGGATTTACATGAAGGAGGCCGGGAACATTATACTGGTATGTTTAGTCTTAGACTACGTATACTTCTACGGATTTATCTAAGCCACGTTTCTCGCAAACGTTGAGGAAGCTTTTAACGTCGCCGTAGGATTTCTCATATATGTGAGCTGAATTCGAAAAATCAACATAGGAGCCGGGTTCAACACCTACGGCTAATGCTACACTTTTCATAAGTTCTGTCAAAGCCAGCATATTCATGTGAGCTGCTCTAAATAGGTCGCGGCTTCTCCACTCACTCTGCATGATAAGTCTACCATCATATATCTTAAACCACAATCTTTGAAGGCATGGCGGGGAATCTAGATTCACGTCTTTAACTGGTATCCACGTTATGGCTTGAGCTCTACGTGTATAGGGGACGTTTTTAAGCTTCCTAATAACGTATTCAATCTGGTTGAAGCTATCGGCACCATATTTAAAAAGCCTCTCGTGATAGGTGTATGGAAGCTTACCTTCTTCAACAAGCCTATCCTTAGAGCCGTTTAAAACCTCTTCCATGTAACTCTTCAACCCGACTACCGCTAAGACGTCTCCCCTATGGACTCTAGGTTCTCTAAACGGGTCTTCGACAACCATTAAAAGAGTCGCTTCTCTAGCCTTCTCACCATACTCCGTCTGAACTTCAACACCACTTCTCCAAACCTCTAGAACAGCGCGCTCCCATACTGAGGCTATTGATAAACCTTTAACAACCACTATAGGTGCTCTCATCTATATGATAGGCTGCTGAAAACTTCAATAAGTATTTTTAACAGAGTTTAAACAATCGTTACATATATGGGATATTCCAATATAGGTAACATTAACACTTTCATGTAGAGTAAAACCGTGGGAGAGTTAGTTTTATATTGGCTTTACAATTTTAACACTGACTAGTGGATAAAAGCTGGGGTTTAAACGTTTTGAACGCCCTCATAGGTTTCTTCGGCCCCGTTAAGCCAATTGAAAGAAAGCCCTTTGAAATCCTTATAGCCACTATACTATCTCAACATACTAAAGACGTTAAAGCACATGAAGCCTATAGCCGTCTAAGCAGAAGATTCAGCATTACGCCTGAGGCTTTAGCTCCAGCACCCCTTGTGGAAGTGGCGGAAGCGATAAAGGTTGCGGGGCTTCAATGGAATAGGGCTAGGACTATAATTGAGCTATCAAGTATTTTAAAGGAGAAACCAAAGTTTTTCGAGGAAATCGCAAAGCTTAGCGTAGATGAGGCTAGAAGGAAGCTTATGGATCTGCCGGGTGTTGGCGAGAAAACTGCAGATATCGTGCTACTATTTAGCTACGGTAAACCTACGTTTCCAATAGATACACACATATTCAGGGTTTCAAAGAGAATGGGTCTTAGAAGCGATAAAAATGGCTATGAAAATCTTAGGAGACGTCTCTTAGAAGTTTTTCCTGAAAACCGCTATTTTGAAGCGCATATCCTTCTGATAAAACTCGGTAGAGAATTCTGCAGGCCTAAAAAGGCCAAATGCGATACATGCCCGGTGAATGCTTTATGCCCTAAAATCGTTTAAACCCGGTACTAATATTGGATACGTTGACCACAGTATGGGCAGTATAATGCTCCTCTAGGTAGTCGTGCTCCACAATATGGGCAGAAAAGCAATTCAGGCTTAACTGGCTTGGGTTTAACCATCCGCTTATACGCTAACCTAGCCATGAGAAATGCCACAAGCCCATAGGTAATTAAACACAGTATCAGTGCATTTGTAGCAATCATTACAGCGCCATTCGCATACAGTAGGGCTCTTGAATAGTATCCCTTATTGTAGGCTTCTAAAGCTATAGAGACCAGAATTTGAGCTATAAGTTTGAAAGGCTGTAGAAGAATGCTTAAATCTTCTACGGTCTTCCTAGCTTTTTCCATAATGACAGCAATCTCTTCAATTGACGATATGCCTGTGAAACCCCACCTCCTAAACGTCTCAAGAACTTCTATAGTATTATTGGCCGCTTGTCCAAGGGCTGTTATTATCGATGAATCGTCATTGATAGAACCCATACGTTTAACTATCCTAAAGAACCTCTTATAATATTCAAGCCCCCCATATTTATCGCCGAGCGTCTTAAAGATTTTGTAAGATGCTGCGTAGTACGCAATCACGTTGGACGGTGTTGAGCCCATTGACCATGATTGTACAAACCCATACTTATCGCCTATAGTATTGAGAACTCTCTCAACTTCACTCCTATGCATGGAAACGGCCTCCCTATAACCTAATATCCATCCGATTTCCATACTGAAGTACTCAGCCATACCTTCATGAACCCATAGTCTCGTAGGTCCTACTCCAGCGTACCAGACCATGTGATGAGTTAACTCATGCAAAGCTATCAACTCTATGGAGCCGCTTATCGTCCTCATATAGAATATGTTTAGATGTATATCCCCAGGTTGTCCTCCGGTAAAGGGGACATATCCACCTAAGCCTGATAAGAGCTCGTTTTTACTTGGAAGGAAGAATGTCACATTTATATTGGTAACGTTTACATCGAAGACGTCTAGGAAAATCGGCAGGCTTTTGTTGTAAAGGTCTAGAATTCTTCTAGCATATTCCATATATCTTGCAGGTGCGTGGAAATTGAAGATTCCTAGCCTATACTCTTCTTCTTTAAGAAGGGTATTTTTCAACGTAAAGTATATCATGATACGACTGTTTGACTCCGTGGAACAGCTTACTAGGACACGGTTCTTTGGAAAACGCATTATTAGAAGATTCGATGGCTTTCTAATAGTGGAATCAACTATTATGTTTACGTCGTCTGAAGCTACTGTTGAATTAGGTGGAAGTATTATCTCAGCCGTTCCCTCTAAATCGTAGGCGTATTCTATGTGTGATGAGTAGAATAGTCCATTGGGTTCGAATATGAAAGTGTAAAGTGGAACAGTATAGCTTATAGTTAAATTTATGAATTTGGATGCCGAGGTGAAACTGAAGGTGAAGTTTTCCCAAAATGGGTCTTTAGACCCATATCGGAAAATGCTTTTAACCTCTACATTACTTAAAATGGCGTCTGATACGACATAGCTCCAGTTCAAATATGATGGTACCGTTATCCATGAGGAGCCATAGGTTAAACCACTATATATTAAGTTGATTAATATAGATGTATTTCCATCTTCATCTATATCATAGACGTATAATATTCGCCCACGGGCCGCCGGAGCTGCTTGAACCAACTTAACATACGCGGGAAAGATTAGGAAAACAGTTAAAATTAACGTACATAATATTAGTTTGGCATTTAATTTAACTTTCACATTAAACACCAACCTATACTATAGGTTAACTACTTTAAAGTAGAAAGCTTACATAGATAAACGTATCCCTCTCACGGTTTTTATCAAGGACGGATAAAGATCCAAGTAAAATTTAATCGAACAAAGCATCTAGGATATTAAATATGTTTTTAAGTAATATTTTATCAAGCGTATAATCGAAGGTTGTTTTGAAACCTTTAAAGAGTTAAAGCCTACAAAATATAGGATGGCTTTCCAGCAGTCTATTTTGAATCGTATAGACTTCTAAAAAAAACTTGAAGTCTTATATTAATCGTATCACCTTTGCAAGTTATATGTCCATAGTTAACTTGGCGGCTTTGCATCAATTTTCCCGCTCAGCTTAAACTGAACCTGAAAGATTGAACTTGGAGGCATCTATTTTGCACTATTCTTACTCTTATAGTCGAATTGTTGGCTGTATTCAACTAAAGTTATGATCTTATAGGTGAGTAGAATAATTCGTCTCCACATTAGGATTTACTAACTGTAGCTTGGCTCTAAAGAAACAGTCTTAACTCTAGAGAAGTTTCCAGAAAACATATGCGCGATTTAACTGTGTAAGCTTTACATAATTCCTCTTCATGTTTTAGAAACAGAGACTTCCTTAGGTGGTTTTTGTGATCATATTAACGCATGGAGATTGTGACGGCGTTTGCTCAGCGGCTATAGTTAAAATGGTATATCCGCGTGCAGAAGTCTACTTTACAAACCCATCTAGACTTTTATCAGATTTGAAGAAGTTTAATGTTCCAGATGAACTCGTCATATGCGATATAGCCTTGAATGAGGGTGAATGGCCCCTAGTAGAGGGTGAGCTTAGAAGAATATCTCAGGATTTCGAAGCAGTCTACATAGACCACCATCTACTACCAGTGGACTTTCCAAGGGAGCTTAGATCCGGTGTTAAAATCTACCATAGGGAGGATATGTGCGCTTCTCAGATAGCTTACACAGTTTACAGTGGAAAAATGGAGGGGCATATGCAAAAGTGGGCGGCAGTGTTAGCCACTTATGGAGCGATAGCGGATTACACTGAAGATACGCCTCCTGCTTCAGAGCTAATAAATATGATCGATAAGAGAGTGCTATACCTTGAATCAGGAATATTGAGTGAAGCGTTGATAGTGAAGCATGATGAGGTCTTCAAAAAGGCTGTAATTGAAGATTTAGTTAAAGGAATTAAACCGAGCCAAATACCTAAACTAGTTGATTATGCCGTTGAAGCGTTAAAGCTGGAGTATGAAGTGTACAGTTATGTTGAAGAATATACTCGTAGAGTAGGAAACGTCGCGGTTGTTATGAATCTACCGCATAAAGGGTTCTTAGGTAAAGCGGCCATATATTCTATATACACGTCGGGAGCAAGTGTCGGATGTGCTGTAGCTTTGAAAGATGGTGTTGCTGAGGTGAGTTTAAGGACTAGAGACCCTATGATAAACTTGGGTGCTATAGTAAGAAAGGTGGCAAAAACCTTCGGAGGTAAAGGGGGAGGTCATAGCAAGGCCTGCGGTGCTGAGCTTCCGGAAGATGTTGTTGAAGACTTCATACACACTATTAACTCTCTAATTTCTAGAAGTCCTGAAAGCTCTTAACAGCTTTGACCAAATTCTCAATCTTTCTGAAGACTCGCATATTTCTACGCCAATCTTCAGGAAGTTTTTCAGCTATGCGTCCAGTAGTTCTACTATCCATGATTACTATCATCCCCTTATCCTCTGGCCTCCTTATTAAGCGTCCAGCGGCTTGAGCTAAAGCATTTACACATGGATTTAAATTTGCATACTCATAACCTTTCTCACCAAATTTTTCGACAAAGTATTTGGTTAATGCGTCTTGAAGCTCGGTTTTCTTAGGATAGGGTAAGCCAACTATCACGACCGACGATAATAGAGATCCGACTTCATCTGAGAAGTCCACACCTTCACTAACCTTTCCCCTTGCAACAGCCATAACGGTTGGATTGCTATTAGCCTTCAGAAACCCGTAAACGTCTTCAAAAGACGTATCCTCATCTTCGTATATGACTGGAGTTTCAAGGTCTCCGCAATACTGTTTAACAGCGTTCATCACTTCATAAGAGGGGAAGAAGAAGGCCATAGCGCCTTCAATAGCTCTCCTAAGAATCTTAATATGCTCAGCGATCTTCACCCACTCTTCTTCACATCTCTTAGTAAATTTCGTAGTCACAGTTGCATCTACGAAGATTGCCCTATTTTCCTCTGGAAATGGATATGGGAGTTCAAGTCTATCAACGCGATTTTTATCCAAGTCTAAGACTTCAACATAATAGTCCATATCCCAGAGCGTCCCAGACATAAGTGTGACTGCGTAAACGTCGTTCAGCACAGATGCTATGAGAGATGGGTCTAAAAGTCTTAAACCAATCCTATAGTTTAGAGAACCGTCTCTAAAAGTAAAACCCTCAATATACTTTACGAAGTTGGGGTGCTCGGATTCAATGAGATGCTCTAAGAATATGCCGACTCTAGAGGTGTAAGAGATTGGCGGTAAACCCTCAGAAATCTTCATAGATCTTATAGCTTCACCCTCCTCTTGAATAAATCTAGCAAGCTCTGAGAGTCCATTATAACGGCTAACATTCAGAGAATCGCTTAACACATCCTCAAGATAAGAGCCTTCCAGAAGTTTGACTTCATCCGGTTGAACTTGAAGCTCCTGACCAAGCCTTTTAACAGCGGTTAAAAGGCTTCTTAAATATTCTGCGGCGTTTGAACTATAACGTTCACATTCTCTAGAGGCCCTTTCCAGAGAGACAGTTGAAATGGTTTCCGTAGTAAGCTCTGTCAAGTAGTTTGGTAGTGAATGTGCCTCGTCTACAACGCATATAATATTCTCGAGGTGTATGAACGCTTTGGTGAAAATACTCTCCCTAACTGCATCCATGAAAAGGTAGTTGTAACTTCCGACAATAACATCCGCCTTTTTTAAGAGTAGCTTAGAAACCTCGTATGGACATAATCCCAAGTCTGCACACAATTTGAAAACTTCATGTGGGGTTGAAACGCCAAACATTTCAAGTTTATCTAGGGCTTTTAAAGCACTCCATGAAGGGCGTCTACCGGAGAAAGTAGTCTCATAAAATGTACATTTCTCATTTAGAGATCGACTTCTAAGGCTTTTACAATATCTTAGGAAGTCTCCGTATGGTACATCTTTAATGTTTTCGAAAGAAACCTTGGGGCACATGTGTTTTCGGCCTGTTAATGGAACTACCATAACCTTCTCCGATGAAAATTGAGATATTCTTCTAGCCTCTCTACAGTAGATTTCAAGCTGATTCCTAGTCCTCGTCAGAACAAGTAGCCTCTTAGACAATCCGAGGCTTCTAACAGCCATATAAGCTGTTAAAACAGATACGCTTTTTCCCGTCCCACATGGGCTTGAGAGAAGAGCAATCCTACCGTTTCTAAAAGCTTCAAATAAGAAACGTATGGCTTTAAGCTGCCCAGCCCTGTAAGATTTATAGGGGAAAAACTTAGCAAAGAGCTCTTTATAATCCACAAGGTTTATGATAGTAAGCTCTGAAGTTTAAGCTTTTTAGAACCTTTAACGTACAAATTTTCGGGAGTAGATGAATTTGAAAATACTCTGGGCTCCTTGGAGAGCCAGCTATGTAGAGAAACCTGGAGAAACCTGTATATTCTGTGAGAAAGCCAGCGAGAACAAAGACGAGGAAAACTTGATAATCTTAAGGGGGCAGAGAAGCTTTATAATGCTTAACCGTTATCCGTATAACACTGGGCACCTTATGATAGCTCCATACAGGCACATTGCCAGTATAGAAGATCTCTCAGAAGAAGAGGCTGTGGAAATTTTCAAACTTTTAAGGGAGTCGATCAAGGCCGTTAAAAAAGCGTTTAAGCCAGACGGTTTTAACATAGGTGTAAATATTGGCAAAGTTGCTGGAGCAGGTGTAGAAGGTCATATACACATCCACGTAGTCCCGAGATGGCTTGGCGATACGAACTTCATGCCTGTAACAGCAAATACAAAAGTTATGCCTGTATCCTTAAAGGAGACCTATGAGAGAATTAAAAGAGCCATGCAGTCTCTTTGAAAGAAAGAGTATTAAACTCAACCGTATATTAACGTTCCGATTTTAACTCCTCTAATGGCTAGTTCAATATTATCCGGTTTAAAGCCGTTCAATACTATGGTTTTAATCTTATGTCTAGCTATTAGTCTGGCCGCCTTTGGGTCTATTATGGTTCTCAAACCAGCCTTATAGCGTATACGCCCAAACATGTTTTCAAGTTCTCCAAAACTTAAACTGTCGATTTTAGATGCATCAGGATACTTTGAAGGGTCCTTGTTGTAAATGCCATCTCTATCAGTAGCTTTGATAAGTGTATCGAAGCCTAATTTAACGGTTGCGAGAGCAGCTACCGTATCCGTAGTAATGCCGGGTCTAATACCGCCCATAACTACAATGTTATACCTTTTAAGCAGTTTAGAGGCCTCGGATATTCTTCTGGGAATGATAGTAGGGGTTGTTGGTTTAAGCGCTTCGGCTAATAGTTGAGCGATAACCCGTGAAGCTTGTATAGCTACCCTATCCTGGCTTTCTTGAGTCATGCTTATGGCTTTTGCGCAATCTATAAGCATTCTCGCTAGTCCACCTCCCCCAGTTACAACGAGCACTTTAAAGCCTTCCATAGAAATCCTCTCTAAAACCTTAGAGTACTCTAGTATAAGTTGCGGATTTAACGGAGAAGCTACGACAGAGCCGCCTATTTTAAGCACTATATTCAAGGCAGACACCGCCTAAATTTATTTAAACTCTCTCAAGCATAGTTAAAATGTTAACTGTTAAGAGGAGAGGATTTTGAATAGAGCTAGGAAGGGGTTTTCAAATCAAGTTTTTCAAGTTCTTTCCTCACCAATTAGGTTTGAAGTTTTAAGGTTACTCCGGCTTAACCGCGCCTTAACATATAGTGAAATTATGGATAAACTCGGTCTAGAACCCACCAAGCATGCTGGCAAATTTGCATATCATCTTAGAAGCCTTATAAAAGCTAGGCTTATTGAAAAGGCAGATGATGGAAAGACTTATCGGCTTACAGACCTTGGGGTTAGAGTTTTAGAATTTGCTCAAGAGCTTAATGAATATCTTCTGAAGAAGATGGGTAAACTTCTCGTCAGAAGCTCAAGAATGGCTATAGAAGAATTCGATAGATTTAGAATAGTCAGTAGCCTAGTCAAAGAGGCACAGGTTCCCTTAGACTTGGCAGAATCCATATCGCTTGAAGTTGAGAGGAGGCTTATGAATTTGCAAGTTAAATATTTAACAGCACCACTCATACGTGAGATCGTTAACGCAGTCCTCATAGAGAAGGGGCTTGAAGAGTATAGGCATAGACTTACGAGGCTCGGCCTTCCAGTTTACGACGTTCTCAAAACCTTTGAGAAGGCTAGTGCTATGAAGATGCACGTTGAAGACGTTAGAGGAATAGCTGGTGAAGCAGTTTTGAGAGAATACACTCTTCTGAACGTCCTGCCGAGAGACGTTGCCGACGCATATTTAAGCGGAGACATACATTTAGAACTTTTAGGGTCTTGGATCCTTAGACCTGATATAATTCAGCATGATATCCGGTTGATCTTAGCAGGCAAGTTTCCAAATCTGCCGAGTAAATACCCAGCGACGTTAACGTCGGCTTTAAATAGGCTTAGAATTGCCGCTTACAACAGCAGTTTTGAGGTGAATGTAGATCAAGGATTTGACATGTTCAACATCTTCTTGGCACCTTTAGTCAGAGGTAGAAGGCTTGTGGAGATCAAACGTGCTCTTCAAATATTTATAGAATCTCTACGAGTCTCTTCAAACTTAAACGTAAGCTTTGGATTGGAAATCGGTTTAAATCAGGCTATTGAAAACCTTAAAGCTCCGTCGGGTGGGGAAGTTTATGGAGATTATCAAGATGAGGCTTTAACGCTTGCACAAGCCTTCATAGATGTCTTGAAAAAAGAGTTTTCAAAAGCTCCGTTACATAATCTCAATTTAATAGTCAAGGTTAGAGAGGCTTCTCTAAGAGACGAGTGGGTTGAACTAATGAATAACATACACGACGCTATTAGGCTTGGTATACCCATAATAGTAGCCAATTTAACCGATGTAAACGATAATGTCAGTTTTTCAAGTTATGGATTTAGGTTTGAAGCTTCCTCAGATTGGGAGATGGAAACTCTAGCAGTACCAATGATTGCGGACGTTTCCATAAACATGCCTAGACTTGCTCAAATATCTAGAGGAAATGATGAACGTCTTTGGGAAAATTTACAGAAAACAGTTGATAAGGCTATTGAGGCTATACGTATCAGGAAGGAGGCTTTAGAGAGTCGTATTAAGGAGGGACTGCTACCGACGATTTCGCAACCAGATGATCCATATATAAGATTTAAAGCAATCTTCTCAGCCCTTGGATTGATTGGACTCAACGAAGCCACCATCATACATACTGGTGCGGATCTTTCGAATGCATCGTCGCAAGCTGTTATGATCAAAACATTAAGACGTATACGTTCATGGTTAGATGCAGGTAGAGATAAAATAGGATTAACAAGTCTGTGCGGAGAAGAAGCTGCGTCGAGGCTTATAAACCTAGACCTCAATAACTACGGTAAATCGATCTTAAACAGCCAAGGCTTTAGGAAGGAACCATACTACACCGATGTATGCATAGTGCCCCTTGAATACGATATTCCGCTTTCCAAGAGACTTGAAATAGAGGAGAAAGTGGGGTCTATTATGAACTACGGAACACTTCCAGTAATAGAGATAAATTCAAACGAAGTCGACCGTGAAACGCTCTTCAAGATGACATTATACATATTGTCTGAGCATAAGCAACTTAGATGCTTCACGTATTCGACGTTTATAACATATTGTAGACGTTGTTTAAAAGTTTTTGAAGGTTACTGGGATAGATGTCCAAAATGCCACAATACAACTACGGTGGTTCAATACGGTAGAACTCCTTCTCTAGTTAAACCGATGTACAGATGGCCCCCTGAAAAAAGGGCAAATATACCTTTGAGGAGAGTTTACAGCGTTAAAGATTTTGAACCTTTAACTCAACACTAAGCTAGTTTAAAACTGCTCTATTACGTCCTCTCTGGTCATAATTATCCTACAGTAGTGACATCTAAGTCTTAAAGGTTCTACACTTTCAACGATAAACGTAGGCTGAACAGGTTCCCCGCTATTTGTAATGCAAGTTGAATTTGCACATTTAATGACTCCTTTTATTACTTTTGGAAGCTTAACTTTATTCTTTTCGATAACTTCATAGTTCCTTATGATGTTTATGGTGGCATTTGGAGCTATTAAGGCTATTTTATGAACTTCATCTTCTCTAAGTTCACGGTTCTCAATTTTCACTATGTCTTTTCTACCGAGTTTCTGGCTTGGAACATTCATAAGAATGCTTATTATGTTGCCTTCTCTGCCAGTCAACCCTATAATCCTGAGGACAGCTAAAGCGTATCCAGCAGTTATGTGGTCTATGACTGTCCCATCTTTGATCTTACTAACTCTCAATTCTTTCTCAACCATGAGATCACCTTTTATAACGTATCAGAGTCGTAATAATAAAGCGAATTTACTTTAAAAAGCTTACAATTTCCATCATTTCACTACCTTCTCAACTAGCTGAATAAAACTTCAATTATCCTCAAAGCCTATCTACATGAGTAAGTTTTGGATGTTGAATCACGGCAGTGTTCTCAGAGCTTTAATAAGCTCTCTACTCTCAAACCACCTCCTTTTACTATTTCGCTTCTTTACGCTCTTTTAAGAAACTTCGCTCCAGCCCAATGGTGAACGTGCAAGAACGTTGAAATTAGAAGATAAATATTAATATACATGCCATATATACTATGTTAGGTTTTACTATGAGCGTAAAACAGCAGAGGTTTAAGATTTCACCAACAGGTAGAGGAGCGGTATTTAAACTAAAGAGATGGTTCTACTTATCATTCTACGCAAAGAACGTACCAGACGAAGTTAAAAAGAAAAACAGAGACGCGTGGCTTGAGCTTTCAAGAAGGCTTGTCGAAGAAATGAATAGACGAGGTACTTCAGAAAAACCGACGAGAATAACTTTAGAATACGAAACGAGTCCAAACAATGAATTTAAACCAAGATCCGTGATGGTTGAGGTGATGGAGATGAAGCCTCTAGAAAGCTTCAAAATTTCTTTCATAGGGCGAGAGGCTGAAGTGGAGGAAAGGGAGAAGTTGAAAGCTCAACTTACAGAAATACTTAAAAAAGCTAAAGAATTAGGCATAAGACTGGAAGACCTTAAGAGTGAAAACCAGTAAAAGCAATTCACATTAGCTTCAGTTGAAAATCGATAAACAAATGTTTACTTATTTTACGTCTTATTGGCAAGCGATAATGATTTATAAGATAAAGCGCCTTTTATGAATCCTAAACCATGCTAACACAATTAGATTTTTAAACGCTTAAATTGCAAACTCCGTTAAGCGTAATCGGCAAGTTTCTTCCCCGTCTTCTTAAGCCAATCCTCTACTGGTTGTTTGAATTTTTCTTCAACTAGTACTCTATGAATTGAATTGAAGGTGCAGAATGAGATTATTCTTCCATCTGGGGTAGCGTAGTGTATGCCGCATCTATTCACTCTATCTAAATCGATATTCCATACATCTTGGAAGTGCATGATCCCGATCATAATAATGTTGTACATCAATTTTCCTAGAGCTTCATAGCTTCCCTTAGTTACAATATCTTTAAGAAGCTTCCTAATAAGCTCATTCTTCACCATCGGGAGGAGTTTGAGTGTTTCTAGTTTAGCCCTTCTACTATGACCTCTAATACCCAAGTAATATATTTCCCAGAATATATCGGCGAAATTATCAACATCTACAAGCTCAGTTATCGGCGTGAAAGTTCCATCCTCTCCAACAACTATGAACGTAGCTACACCGCAGTGTGGATGTAGGGTGAATTCTGGATAAGTTCTATTCTTTATTATCTCCATTCCCTTAGCGATGGGAAGAGGCCAGTTTACGGGTCTCCAGCTCCACCTTGAGATTGCTCCGCCAGTCTGTTCTTCAATGAGTTTTATAGCATCGGGTATTGTTATTCTCATATTCCTCATTTCCTCTCTCTTAGCTCTACCAGCCATAGATATCGGCTGTATGTTTACACATCTTATAACATCTCTATTGTTAACAGCATACCTTATGATGTCTCCCAGATCACCGTCGTTAACGTTTTTAGCTAGTGTAACAACCAATACTATGGATTTATGTCCAAGTCTCCTAGCATTTTCAATAACTCTATTTTTGATATCAATAAGCCCACCCCTACCCCTAAGTTTAAGGTATATTTCCTCTCTCAATCCATCAAACTGAAGGTAGATCGTATTCATACCGGCATCTAACAACCTCTTATAATAGTCTAAATCTTCAGCGAGTCTAATTCCATTTGTATTAACTTCTACGTGTCTAATTCCAGCCATCTTAGCCTCTCTGATCAATTCTGGAAGGTCGTTTCTAAGTGTAGGCTCTCCTCCGCTAAATTGTAGGGCATTTGCCGCCCATGGACTATTTGATCTGAAAAGCTTAATCATATCGACTATCTGCTCATATTTAGGCTCGTAGACGTAGTTCACGGCGCCAGCATAGGCAAAGCATACCGGGCAAGCCATATTACATCTATTCGTAACGTCTATTATACCTAGGATTATGTGAGTTTTATGTTGAGGGCATAGTCCACAGTCGAAAGGGCAACCCTTATTTACCTGAGAATGGGGTTTTTCAAGGCCATTACCGATATACCTAGCGATGTTCCACTTCTTCTCAAACCATTTATAGTATTCAGCGTCGCCCCAGTAAACGTCTTCAAATTTACCATGTTCTGGGCATGTCTTCTCCAAGTATATGACATTGTTCTCTTCGTAGATTCGCATTGGTATTTTTCTAAAGCATACTGGACATATGCTCGCCGACCATTTTTCGAACGTTTCTCCTTTAGACATAACAATACAATAGATTTTTACCTTAAGATTAGCTATATAACGGTTTCTCCAACTTACATAGCTTCTCTGAGCTTTACGATTAAATCAGGTTTATTCGTCGTTATAGAATCCACACCCATCTTTACAAGTTTTCTAGCAACTTCTAAATCATCTACAGTCCAAACATTGACCTTGAGCTTAAGTTTATGGGCGAATTCAACTGTTTTAAGAGTTGCAAGCTTGTAATAAGGCATGACGGCTATACAGCCAATACGTTTAGCTATAAGAATATAGTCTCCAGGCTTTGCATATATTAAACCTCTATACGTATTAGGGTTAGCCTCAGCAACGGCTTTCAATGCGTCTTCGTGGAACGACACGAACATGACCTGGTTTAACATGTCTTTACTCTCCACTAGGTTTAAGGCATACCTGGATGCACGAATTTCCTTAAGTTCTAGCAGTACGCATATCCGCCCATACACTAAATCTAAAGCTTCTGAAAGGAGTGGAATTCTTTCACCCCTACCAGCATTAAAATTTTTAAGCTGTTCAGAAGTGTAACTATCAACTCTACCAGTTCCATCTGTAGTTCTATTTAAGGTTTCATCGTGTATGACCACGGGAACGTTATCCTTAGAAAGTCTAACATCAAATTCCACGGCGTCAGCCTTCATTTCTATAGCCTTCTTAAAGGCTCTAATCGTATTCTCAGGTTCATAGCCTGAAGCTCCTCTATGAGCGACGACAGCAAAGGGCTTCTTAGAAAGAAATTCTAAGATATCCACCAATTTCCCTTCACCGTTAGCTTAATCATAGCACTAGCTATATTATGATTATGTCTTAAATAAATCTGCCACTTGTCTTTGAAAAATAGAGGCTTGCATGGAAGGAATTTACACGAGAGTGTTGGATAATCTTTAACAGAAAAACTCAGACATAAGTATGAAGTTTGAAAGACTCTTTCCTAAGACTATGTGAAATTTATGAAACTGTGGAGAAGCTTAGCTCTAGAAATGAAATCATAGAATCCATAGCCGGGTATTTAAAGGGGTTAAGCCCGGAAGACCTTAGAATAGCTATTAAACTCTCTACAACAAACTTTCAAGAAACTTTAAATGTAAGTTGGGCTACGCTTTTGGAGGCGTTAAAAGACCTGTATAAGCTGGCAGATGCAGATTTGTATAAGGCTTTCAACGAGACTGGTGATATCGGAAGCACCGTTAAATCGATCTTAGAATCCAGAAACTTCAGCCGCCAAACTCTACTGTTAACAAAGCCTCTTACACTTGAGGAGTTAAATTCACTACTTCGGGAAATATCTAAAGCCGAGGGCTCAGGCTCTAAGTATAAAAAGCTTAAAATCTTAAAAGGCTTGTTTAGCAAAGTCTCTCCGTTAGAGGCCAAATACCTAGTTAGAATAACTTTAGGTGATCTTAGGATAGGTATTAAGGAGGGGATCATTGCTAAGGCTCTATCCGAAGCTTTTCACATCCCATACACAGCTTTAGAAAGGGCTTTAATGCTTAGTGGAGATTTAGCTGAGACTGCAGTACTGGCTAAAAAACATGGTCTTAACGGCATTCTGAACATGAAGTATGTTCCATTCAACCCTATAAAACCCATGCTTGCAGGCATGGCCTATAGTATTAAAGAAGTTATAGATGAGTTTAAAGATAAAACGGCATTTGAATATAAGATTGATGGTGCAAGGGTTCAAATTCACTCATTTAATGGAAAGGTTAAAGTCTTCTCAAGAGGGCTTAGAGACGTAACCTTCAGCTTGCCTGAGATTGTAAATATTGTCGAGGAAGAGCGTAAGCTGAAGAACTGCGTAGTTGAAGGTGAGGTTATAGCCGTAGACTCCAACGGAAAACCCCTCCCATTTCAAGAGCTCATGCATAGATTTAAACGCCTTAGGGGAATTGAAGAAGAAGCTAGGAGGCTTCCTATTAAACTATACTTGTTTGATATATTGGTAGCTGGGGGTTCTCTAATGATAGATGAACCGTACATTAGGAGAAGGAATTACTTGATTCAGTGTGTAGAGTCAATACCCATAGTAGACTGTTTAATAACTCAAAACTTGAAAGAGGCGGAAGACTTCTATAGGAGGGCTTTAGAAGCTGGACATGAAGGGGTTGTGGCTAAGAAGCTAAGTAGCGTATACCGTCCGGGTATACGCGGTAGAGAATGGTTGAAGGTTAAGGGGGCTCTGGATGCTTTAGACCTGGTTATAGTTGGAGGAGAATATGGATATGGGCGTAGGTATAAATGGATAAGTGACTACTTTTTAGCCGCCTTAGACCCTGCAACAGGGAGATTCACAGTGATAGGTAAGACCTTCAAGGGTTTAACCGACGCTGAATTTGAAAACCTTACAAAAATTCTTGAAAACGATGTTGTTAAAAGAGAAGGGCGTAGAGTTTGGGTGAAGCCTAGAATAGTAGTTGAAGTCATCTACAATGAAATACAGAAGAGCCAGAAATATCCCTCCGGCTTTGCGCTTCGGTTTGCCAGAATAGCTAAAATAAGGTGGGATAAAAACGTCGAAGAAGTCGATACAATCGATAAGGTTAGAGAGATATACTTGAAGCAATTCGAGAGGAAGTCTTCAATAGGCTAACCTCTAAAAAGCTACCTCTTTAATCTTGTCAACCAATGTTCCAGCCCTTTCATAGACTTCATCCTTTAAGCCGAACCTTGAAGGACCGTAACCTTCAGTGACGAAGGATGAAGCTGCTGAAGCTACTGCTAAACTCCATTTTAAATCGCCACTACGGAAAAATTCAACGGTGAAGCCAGCCGTAAAGCTATCACCAGCTCCAGTTGGGTCTACGACTTTAGGAGGCTTATAGGATGGAGCTTGCAGAACTTTACGATCAACCATACAGAGGGAACCTGCCTCTCCAAGTGTTAAGAGTATTATACCATTACACAACTTTCTAAGTCTCTTAAGCATTTCCATGATTTCATTAACCCCCGTTAAAGCTTTAGCCTCTTTCATACTTAACTTGACGATGTCCGCATTTGAAAGTATTTCATGGTTTAAATGTCCATCTTCGTAGACCTCTCCATTCTCTTTAAATCTCCTTATAAAACCTTGAGCATCTATCGATATTAAATGAGATTTAACTCTTAACGCCTTTAAAGTCTCCAGTCCAACTTCACCCGCTACGGAACCGACATGGGCCAGTTCAACCTTTGGGAGGTTTTCAAGTTCTCGTGGAGCAATAGGGTTGCATAGGCTTAAAAGCTTCAAAGTCCTACCGTTAGTTCCGTATATGAGCTTAAACCGCGTGGTTTTAGAATTTAAATCTCTAATGTAGAAGCTTGTATTTAGACCAGATTTTGAAAGCCAAACCATGAATTCATCGGGAAAGTCATATCCGACTTTTGACACGGGTATGGCTTCGCAGTTGAGCCTTAAAGCTGTCATAGAGGAGTATACAGCGGAACCGCCGGGGGTTGGGCGGACTGGATGAGCAACTACATGTATTAGGTCTATAGTCGTATGTCCTACAACAGAGAATTTCATTATAAAACCTACCTGAAACAATTCTTTACTTCATCTCTATCAACTGTTCAGGTATTTCTTCACCACGGTTAAATACTTCAACTTTCTCACCAACGCCTACGTATACGGTATCCACCATGTCTAAGAAAAGGCCTGTTTCAACGACGCCGGGTATTTCTTTAAGCTCCTGGTCGAGTTCTTTAAAACTTCCATCGATACTTCTAAACCATACTTCCACTATGAAATTTCCACGTTCAGTTACTAGAGGAACTTCCTCACCGTTTATCCTATAAGCCCTTAGCTTAGCTTCTCCTCCAAGCTTAGAAATTTTTCTAAAAACAAGTTCTCTAGCTTCTCTTAAAACCTCGATGGGTATTGGGAACTTCGTGTGGAGCCTTTTAACGAGCTTGCTATGATCAACTATTATGAAAAACTTTTTTGATGACGATGCGAGTATCTTCTCGTTTGTGAAAACGCCATAGGAGCCTCCTTTAAGTAAATTAAGCCTTCTATCAACTTCATCAGCGCCATCTACATCTACGTCTACAACCGGATACTCGTCTAAAGATGCCACTTGCATATTTAAACTTAAAGCTAGAAGTTTTATCGGTATACTTGAAGGAACCGCTATAACTTTGAGCCCCTCATTTTTAATTCTCTTAGCCAATTCCCTAACGAACATAGCCGCTGTTGTCCCACTACCAAGTCCAACAACCTCTCCATCTCTTATCAAAGAACTGGCATACTTTGCTACAAGTTGTTTCTCTCTTATCTTAACTTCCAACGTCATCCTATAAATTAAGACGGCTTAGGTATTGATAAAATTTATGGAAAAAATGGAGGAGGGGTCTTCACTCCTCTATGATTATTGCAGCCGCTGGGCACTGTTCAGCGACTTCCCTACAATTACACCCATCGCACCCATCTGGATTGACGACTATGGATTTCCCCTCGTCATCTAGTTGGAAAACCTCTGGGCATAGCGAAGCACATAGACCGCAACCTATACAAGCATCTCTATCTATTTTAACCCTCATTTTAAACCCCCTTTTTTAGAGAGTGGGATCTATCATTTAACTTTAACGCATCTCTTAAGCAAGCTCAAATCTGAAAGTTGCTTGAGAACGGCCTCATACTGGTTTTTATCATTGATTGTAGCATTAATTGCCTCCTCACTTATGTGCGTTCCAGGTTTGACTAAAACCTCAGCTTTAACATTTAAAGCCTTCTCTAAAGCATACTTCATTAAAACGCCTATCAAACCACCCATTGGACAGAACGGTGTAGTCGGTCTAAACATTACTCGAATCTTACCGCAGTCCAGTATTTCAATAGAATCTTCATCCACTATATTCATCTCTATGACGGAAATGGGATATTCTGGATCGTAAACCTCTCTAAGAACATCCATTACCATCTTTTTATTCAACGACATTCGATTACAACTAACTACTTCAACTATATAAGTTGCTCTAAAACTACTTCAAGTCTTCTCATACACGAACCGCATGGAAGCTTAGATTTAAAGTCCGTATCCAATATACTGTTTGAAAAATGCATAACGCATTTAGGGTTGGAACAGTGACGCAGACCATAAGTATGGCATATCTCATGAACAGCTTCCTTAACGGCCCTATCCATGAAAAACCTTTCATTGAAATCTTCTCCATAAAAACGCGGATCTAGCCTAGCTAAGGATATTATTGCAAGTAAACCCGGGCTTTCAGCCTGTCCGAATATGAAGTTGAGGTTTGGCACATAAAGATCCGCTCGAGTGACGAGCAGAGTCCTACGCTTAATGAGTCTAGAGTAGTACATCATGATTACGTTAGAGTTGTACTGTTTTCTGTGAACGTTATAGGAGTCCATGGGAATGCTGAGGCGTTCAGTTGAAACTCTGAATTTAATGAGGGGGAGGATTTCCATCAACTCTAAGGAGAGCTTCATTAGAAAGTTCAATTCTACGTCGTCTAAGGCTGTAAGGGAAACTTCATCTTTAAACTTCATACACATCTCCTATTTTAGGTGCTTGAGCTTCAAAACCTAAATCTCTAGCGTATTTACAAAGCGTTTGACACTTCTCAGCTTCTCCGTGAACTGCATAGATCACAGGGCTACCTTCAAGTTCACTCAGAAACTTCTTCAGCCCACTCATACCTATGTGTGAAGAGAAATCGAATCTCTTAACTTCTGCTTTAACCTTCCTAACCTTACCTCCTATAACAAACCTGCCCTTTTCAAGAAGTTCACTTCCAGGTGTACCAGGTATCTGATAACTGACGAGATATATCGCATTATTGCTGGATTTAGCGAGCTTCTCAGCGTAAAATACGGCGGTTCCACCTTTAAGCATACCGGCCGGCGCTATTATTACACAGCGTTTCTTAAGCAAGAGCCTTCTATCCCTCCATCCTGAAACCCAATTAGCCTTCTCAACTGCCTTCTTGAATAATTCGGGGTCTCTAAGCCAATCCACATACTTAAGGAAGGTTTGCGTAGCATCGACCGCCATACCATCCACAGCTACAGGGTATGGGAAATTCCATTTATAAAGAACCGTGAGAATTTCTTGAGACCTTCCAACACTAAACGCTGGAATTAAAACACTACCTCCACCCTCAACAACATTTGTGACGTTTTCTACGAACTCTTTCTCAAGCTCAGCTCTCTCCGGATGGTCCTCATCAGCGTACGTACTCTCGATTATAACGGCATCTAAAGGATCTTGACATTTAGAGATTTTCTCTAAGAGGCATGTATCCACATCGTTTATATCACCCGTATAAAGGATTCTCTTACCCTCCGCCTTTATGAGGACTTGAGCCGAGCCGAGAATATGTCCGGCGTTTAAAAGCGTAAACTGGAGGTTTTTGATTGAAAATTTCTCCCCATACTTTAGAGCCCTAGAATACTCAAACATTGTATTTATGTCTAAATACTCATAAGGAAGGTAGTATCCTGAAAGTCTGATAAAGTCTTTAATTAGAAGCTTCATCAAATCTATAGTGGGGGCGGTCGCGTAAAGTGGCATTGGTCTACTCACATGGAATAACGGTACAGCTCCACTATGATCCAGATGGGCATGCGTTACAATTACAAAATCTACGGTTTTAGGAGAAATGTGCATTGGAAAACTTGGAACGCCATTTACAGCTACACCATAGTCTAAGATAGCCGTAACCTCTCCGGCTTTAACAGCTATTGCAGACTTGCCTATAGCATGTGTTCCGCCTAGAAAAGCGATTTTCAAGAACTCCAGACACCCTTTTCCAAGTATATCCGGCTCAAACTTACAAAAGTATAGTAGTTCAACGTTTAAAATCTTTACGTTCATAAAGCCATGTCAATGCCTACTTGTATGTCAATCTAGAATCCTAAGCACTTTGTCAAGCATCTTATACTCTCACCTCTACGTTTGAATGTGAAAAAACGTATACTACCTTGAACAATAGAACTCTCATTGGCTATGCATTTTCTAAAACCGATTTAAAAAGCTTATAAGAACTTAAAGCTCTAATTTTCTGAGATATTCCATGGATGTTAAGTTCGGTGTATATCTTCCAACGTTTAGTAGGGTTAAAACTGGAAGAGAGCTTTGGAATTTCTGTTTAGAATCAGCTTTGATAGCTGATAAGTTGGGGTTTGAATCTATATGGGCTCCTGATCATTTACTAGGGTTTGACTCTATTGAGAGGATAGGTGAGCCTAGTATAGATATGCTTGAAAGCTTTACAACCATAACCGCTCTAGCTCAAGCGACGAGAAGCGTTAAGATAGGCTTTTCCGTGCTATGCCTACTATTTAGGAACCCTGCTTTAACGGCTAAAATGGCTGCTACGTTAGACGTGATATCTAACGGGAGGCTTTTATTCGGCTTAGGAGCTGGGTGGCGCAAAGATGAGTTTAAGAGCTATGGATATGTCTGGCGGCCTCTTAAAGAAAGGCTTGAGGAAAGCATAGAGGCCACTGAAATAATTAAAAGGTGTTGGACTATGGATAAAGTGTACTTTAAAGGTAAATACTACAATATCGATGGTTGCGAAGTTAAACCCAAGCCTCTACAAAAACCCAATCCTCCAATATGGTTTGGTGGAGTTGGATTAAAGGCGTTGGAGGGATTTATGCGCATAAGCCCAGATGGGTGGTTAGCTCCACCATTAAGGCTTGAAGATTTAAAGTATAGGATTGACGCATTTAATATGAAGGGTAGGGGTTTAACGATTGCTATGGAGATGTATACGAGCATAGACGTTACGTCAGATAAAGCCTTAGAAAATGCTAGAAGGTCTGTTGAAAGATGGTTTGGGGATTCCGCTGAGAAGGTAGCTGAGTACGATACTTCCGTCCAACTTCCAGGTGGGATAACGGTACATTATGGAGCGACAATAGGCTCACCAGACCATTGTATCGATGTAATATCTCGGTACGTTGAGATTGGTGTAAGCCACTTTGTACTACATTTCATGCCGCTGGAGGCTACGGTTGAGGGGTTGAAAATGTACGCTGAAAAAGTTATCCCATACTTCTCAGAGTACTCTAGCTTCTAATGAGCTTCTCAGCGTTTTTATACAATATGTTATCCAGCACTTCTGTAGGTAAGCTTAACTCTTTTAAGAGTTTTAAGTGGGAATTTTCCGGGTTGAAGAACCACTCCATATCCGTACCATATAAGAGTTTACGGTTTAATCTTTCAAGGAAAAGTTTGGCGAAAGTCAAGTCTCTGTTTAACGCATTATAACCTGAGAAGGCGGATAAATCACCGTAAACGTTTTCATAGTTTTCGAGAATGTAGATGGTTCTACCAGGTCGTTCTATCAAACCTTTAGGGTATGATTCTTCTAGGTTAAAGTCTTCAGACATGCACCTCCACCAACCTGGACCATGCATAATGAAATTAACGTTACTATACTGTTTAGCTATCTTCTCAAATCCCCTCAGATCAGGAGTGTCTAGTATGCCGTAGGCGTCAGAGTTAGAAGCCGCCACGTGCATAAGTATGGGTATTTCAAGTCTTCCACAAATCTTGTAAAGTTTAAGGTTGCAATCGTGATCCACTGGTATTTTAGACGTATGTTCTCCAAAACCCCTACATCCCATGTCTACGTAGCGCACTATTCTCTCACTTAGACATGCTTCTCTCACTTCTACTACGCAGAATGGTATGAGCTTGCTTGGATATTTCCTAGAAATGTCTAATACGTATTCCGTAGGCATCGTAAACCCACTATTCCAACTATAGACTGGTAGGAGCACGGCACTCGCCTTTTCATAGGATTCAAGATAACTCGTGAGGGCTTCAACAGTCACTTTACCCCACGGAGAGTTTACGTTGGCTAAGTCTCCGTAGCAACCTACATGCGTATGAATATCGAGAAAATGAAGAGGCAATTTTCCCACAGTCAATGTATGAAAATGTGTTGAATTTATCTATTTCTAAACAGCCTCCCCAACGATCTCGGAGACCTTCTTTAAAGCTTTCTCTCTAACCATACTGTAGATGTTACCGCCGTACGAATCTATGGTGACAAACATTGGACCCAACCTGTAGACTTCTAAAAGCCATAATGCTTCTGGAAGGCCAAGATCTAGCCAGTAAACGGCTGAAACTTTTCTGACAGACTTTGATAGTAGTGCTGAAACTCCTCCAGGAAGGCTACAGTATACGGCTTTAAACCGCCTAAAAATATCGGTGGATTTTTCAGAGAATCCTCCCTTACCTATGATTATCTTAGCACCTGAAGCTTTTAAGAAAGGCTCTAGCAAATCTTCCATTCTAGCGCTTGTAGTTGGGCCTAAAGATTCTACTCTCCAGCCTGTATCGGTATATTTGACGACTGGTCCACAATGGAAAATCGGTATGCCTTGAAGATTAAAGGGAATCTCTGTTTTACTCTGAAAGTACGTGATAAGCCTCTTAGTAGTCTGATCTCTCATAGTAGCTACTAGACCCGTTATGTAAGCTACGTCACCTATCTTAAGATTGGAAATGTCTTCTACTGGTACGATAATGTCTAAAATCATAAACACCACCTACAAGATTTTATAGGTGCCGTCAGGTTCGATCACCGCTGAGGCCCTTCTAGCAGCCCAACATTGGAAGTTTATAGCCAGGGGAAGGCTTGCAGTATGGCAGTATGAGTATTCGATCTTAACGTCTAAACACGTCCACCTCCCGCCGAGCCCCATTGGACCCACACCCGTTTTATTAACAGCTTCAAATAGTTCAGACTCTAACTTAGCGATCTCAGGGTTTTTATTTTCATCGCCTATGGGTCTAAGTAATGCTTTCTTAGCCATAAGCATAGCTTCTTCAGCCGTACCGCCTAAACCGATTCCTAATATGGTGGGTGGACATGGCATGCCACCGGCCTCCACAACCCTAGTTAAGACAACATTTTTTATAGCTTCTACGGTCTTAATGGGTGTAAGCATGTGAAGACTACTTACGTTTTCAGAACCCGCGCCTTTCGGCATAAAGGAGACTTTAACATTACCTCCCTTAGTCTTTATAACGTGTAATACTGGTACTCCAGCTCCCGTGTTATCTCCACTATTCAATCTCGTCAACGGATGGACTATGTTTGGTCTAAGAGGGACTGTTTTAGTAGCCTTTGATACGGCTTCAGTAAAAACCTTATAATAGTCTATCCTCCAAGGCGCATCTAACCCCTCCTCAACGATGAATAAGGGTATACCAGTATCTTGGCATACGAGTTTACCCTCCTCTTTAGCTATTCTAATGTTTTCAACGATAGCTTCGAGTATCTTCACCCCAACTTCAGACGTTTCGGTCTTGTATGCTTCAATTAAAGCCTTCTCTACGTCTCCAGGCATCGTTTTAACAGCCTTATCTATGAGTTTAATCGCAACTTCTAGGAAGACTTCTTCAGGTTCCAACTCTCTTTATAGAGTATTGAGGCTTAAGCTTAAACTTTCATGTTTAAATTCAATACTTTAATTCTAAACACTTATCTCATCGGTGTGTATCATTTAAATATAGGATTTTTCAAAATTTATCTTAGAGAAGAAATGAATTCCGAAGAGGAAATACCTAGAAAACACTTCGAAAATATCGAAGACATTCCTGGAATAGGGCCTTCTACAGCTTCTAAGCTTAGAGAATTAGGCTACCATACAATTGAATCGCTAGCTACAGCTACGATTAAAGAGCTCATGTTAGCCGGGTTGGGTGAGAAACAGGCGGCTAAGATCATAGCATTGGCTAGAGACTCCATATCTGTACAATTCGTCACGGCAGATCTCCTACTCAAAGAAAGAGTTAACGTTAGGAGGCTTACCACGGGAAGTAAAGTCCTTGACGCGCTTATTGGAGGAGGGCTGGAGACGCAGACGATCACGGAATTCTTCGGCGCATATGGTAGTGGTAAGAGCCAAATATGCCACCAGTTATGTGTAAATGTTCAGCTCCCCTATGAAAAAGGAGGGCTTGAAGGCTCTGCACTTTACATAGATACTGAGCATACCTTCAGCCCTGAGAGGATTGTTCAAATGGCTAGGTTTAGAGGACTTGATCCGGAGAAAGTTGTAAAAAGAATAATATACGCTGAGGCCTTCAATTCAGACCATCAAATGCTTCTACTGGATAAATGCGACAAACTGGTTAAAGATAACAATGTTAAACTCATAATCATAGATTCCCTTACGGCGCACTTTAGAAGCGAGTACCTTGGAAGAGAGATGTTGGCTGAAAGGCAACAGAAGCTTAATAAACACATGCATAAACTCTTCAGACTAGCCAGAGCCTTCAACCTAGTAGCTGTTGTTACGAATCAGGTCATGGCTAAACCCGACGTATTCTTTGGAGAGCCTATTCAGGCCGTTGGAGGTCATATAGTAGGGCATACAAGCCACACGAGAATATACCTTAAAAAGTCCGCTAAAGGAAATGTTAGAATAGCTAGATTAGTTTCAAGTCCATACCTTCCAGAAGGAGAGGCCGTGTTTAAAATCACAGAAAATGGTGTTGAAGATACCGAGGAAGAAGTGAAGGAGGAGTAGCTTATGAATGAGGCGACTGTAAGAGAGTTCTTCGAATACGTGCTTAAAGGGGATTATGTTAAAGCTAAGTCTTTAATCGAGAAGCTGGAAGGGCTCAATCTTTCAGAGTATGAACTAGGCTGTTTGAATGCTATGAAGGGGATTGCCTCAACTATAAAAGATGACGATTCCAATATTAAGCAATACTTAGATAGAGATCTCATTAAGAGTAGATCTTTAAAGTTTAAGGAGATTCTAAAACTTGGAAGTCCAATGATAGACGATTACGATAAAGGCTTTTTTAACTGTTGGATAGATTTTTTGGAAATTGCTCTAAAATATATGGATAAGAGTTAATATTGTTTTCAATAAACCTATTTAAGGAAATTGTATAGAATAGTCCATGTAGTTAACCATACGAGAAAATACGTACCCATTCCCTCAAGGAGAAGCTTCTTAGAGTCTACCTTTTCATCGACTACTCTCCTGAAAGCGTATTGAGTCAATACGTATACCGTTATAGCGAGTAATAGTCCTCCAAAACCCCATATTTTTAGGAAACCCGATAACAAAGCTATAGTTAAAGCTAAACCGAAGCGTATCCAATACACATATTTAAGGCTCATACATGTTTCCCCCTCTAGAATATGGAAACCTTTAAGCATTACTTTTTATTTTCCAACTTATATCTTTACTCTCCTCCTAAAGAACATTATTCTAAGTTCTAAATATAGCTGTGTGATTGAAGTTGTTCTCCATATTTTTCAAAGCTTCAAAAAACGCTCATAACACCTAACAGTGTCTATAAACGACTTCCCCCCAGAGCCGAATAATATGGTGAGCTTTTCCAGTCATTCTCATTTATGAGAATGTTTAAACGCTACTTTAGGTTAGCATTAATCGATGCCTAGAAGCGGCATGAACGGCATCGATATAGCCGTAATAGTATCGGAGATCAAAGGTCTAGTGGAAGGGCTATACGTTGACAGCGTATACTTGGTAGATAAAGTCTTAATCTTAAAGCTTAAAGGTGGTGGAGTATCCAGAGAGCTTGTAATAGACGCTGGTAGAGGCATATACTTAACAACGTTTGAGAGGGTTAAGCCTATAAAACCACATCAGTTTGCAATGCTTCTGAGAAAACACCTATCTGGGTTGAAGATATCGAAGATTTCACAGCGCGGTTTAGAGAAAATCGTAGAAATTTCGTTTGAAGGTGCACGGGGAAAGTATAGGCTTGTGGCTGAGCTATTCGGTACTGGAAACCTAGCCCTTCTAGATGAAGGACACACAGTTAAAGCGGTTCTACGTAGGACGTCTTCAAAAGTGAGAACCATAAAGCTTGGGTCAACCTACCAATATCCCTCAACTTTAGCGGATCCAAGGGAAGTTGGTGTTGAAAAGCTCTTAGAGATTAAGAAGGCCGACTTCAAAAGCCTTCAATCCGCTCTCTCCAAGACTGTTGGCCTCCCATCCCCTTACTCTGAGGAGGTTATTGTAAGAGCTGGTTTAACTCCATCCATGTCTCCAAAAGAGCTGGATATAGAGTCTATCGAGAAGATATATAGGGAATTGAGAGTTTTTCTAGATGAAGTCTTTGGAAAACCCGTTAAACCAGCCATCTATATGGATGAAAAAGGCCTTATAGTGGACTTTTCACCAATACCTTTAACGATATATCGAAGTTTGAAGGTTAAATTTTACGGGTCTTTCACGGAAGCAGTTGATGTATATTTTTCAAAACTCTACGAGTATGAGAAAACTTTGGAGGAGGAAGAGAAGCTTAAAGCTGAGGCTGAAAGGCATAGAATAGCCTTAGAGCAACAGATGAAAGCGCTCTCCAAACTTGTTGAAGAAGCTAAAACCTATAGGTCTATAGGTATGCTTCTGATGAATAGGCTTCACAATCTACAAGCGGCGCTTCTCAAATTCAGAGAACTCGCTCAAAGTCAAAGTATTAAAGAGGCTGAAGATGCCTTCAGATGTGAGCTGGCTCAGGAGGGGTTAAACCTAGTAGGTATCGATACGAGCGGTAGATTTGCTGAATTAGACGGCTTCGGAGTCCGCTTTAAAATAGACACGGAGCTCAGCATCGCTGAAAACGCTTCGAGATTTTTCAAACTGGCTAAGGAGGCTGAAGCGAAGGCTAGAAGAGTTGAGAAAGCTATGAGCACGATTAGAAAGCATGTTAAAGCCAGTGAAGGGGAGGTTTTATGCGTCAAGAGGTCGGGGGCATGGTATGAGCAGTTCAGGTACACCTTTACAGGAGACGGCTTTCTGATAGTCGGTGGTAAAGATGCATCTACCAACGAGTTATTACTGAACAAGTATATGGAGCCTGAAGACGTAGTCTTTCACGCAGACTACGCAGGGTCGCCGTTTGTACTACTTAAAACAAACGGTAGGGAGCCAACTCCTGAAGCTATTTGGGAGGCTTCAGTCCTTACGGCATGTTACAGTAGAGCCTGGAACGATGGATTAGCAAACTTAGACGTATTCTACGTAAAGCCTACTCAATTATCTAAGAGCCCGCCTTCCGGAGAATACATTAAACGTGGAGCTTTCATGGTAAGAGGCAGTAGAAATTACGTTCGCAAAATACCCCTAAAACTTTGCATAGGCGTCAAAATTGAAGAAGATGGTATAACCGTTTTACCGTGCTCTGAAGAGAGTGCTAAAAAACTGTTTGACGTCTATGTTTCTATAAGACCGGGCAATATCGATAAGCGTAGACTGGCTGAAGAAGTCGTTGAAAAACTTAAGAGCAAGTTAGGAAAGGTTTTAAAACGAATAGAACTACCTATAGATTGTATCTATAGGCTCATACCTGGAAGCGGGGGAGTTTTGGAGGATTAAACTTATGGGTGAAAGAGTGCATTTAAAGGTGAGAGTTAAATCTATAATGTCAAGCCCAGCCATAACAGCTAAAGCAGATGATAAAGTGGTGGATATTGCTAAGATTATGGATTTGCATGATATAGGAAGCGTCATCATAACAGACGATGAAGGCAAACCCTTAGGGATAATAACAGACATGGATATAATTAAACGTGTAATAGCTAAAAACTTAAACCCAAGTACTGTTAAGGCTAGAGAAATCATGAGCCAACCGTTGATAACGGTAGACCCGGACACGGATATAACAGATGTCGCAAAGCTGATGAGCCACTACCACGTCAAAAGACTAGGCGTAATGTACAAGGGTAAGCTCGTGGGTGTTGTATCCTCAAGAGACGTAACCGCAATCATGCCTGAACTTATAGAGATAATCTACGAAAAAGCCCGTATTGAAGGGCTTTCAGTAGTACCGGGTTATGAAGAAGTAGCCGTCGGGTATTGTGAAATATGCGGACAGTGGAGCGACCTATTGACCTTTAAAAACGGAAAGTTCATATGTAAAGACTGTCTAGAATCAAGCTGAGAAAAATCAAGCATCTAAAAACTATAGCCAGCATACACTCTACTGTTGAAGAACACGGCCATAGTACATCAATTCCCACAAACGCTTCGGAAGCACATATCTAACCTTCAAATGCCTTGGGCTTAACTCCAACGGGTCTAACCCGTAGACCTTGGTAAACTCCTCATGAATCATCTCCTCATACTTAGTAACTCCCCTTAGAGGAAGCTGAACTTCAACACCATTCTGTAATGCTGAATCCCTAACTGCCATTAAAACCTCTAAATCTCTCCTAGCGTTTTCAAACCCGTAGTTGAGAGGCTTACCGTAGACTATGGCATCGTATAGGCTTATCCACGCATCAGCCACAGCGACTTCATCGTAATCGATCAGCGGATAGTTATTTAAAGGCGTCTGGAAAAACAGCTCAGGTTGTGTGGAAACCCTCGCTCCGATTACTCTTAAAACACCGTCGACTTCAGCCGTCTCAATGGAGATTTTTAAGCTCCGGCCATTCTTAAAACACAGTTCACCACCTCTAAGAGATGCCTCCGTCCCCACAATCTCCCAGTAGTTTCCCCGGTTACGGTTAAACTCGTAAACACCGCTCACACCGTTGAGAAGGTCTATTTCAGCCCTTTCGAGGACTGAGTCTACAGTTGGGAAAACACCCACTAAACTCTTCACCTCGGTTTTAAGTATGCTTCTCACAGCGGCAATACCGTGGTAGGAGCCTGACACGTATGAGAGGTAGAAGCTCTCCACCTCGCCTAAGACCCCGCATGCTACGATCTTCTGCTTTAAACGTTCTTGAGGCCATCTTGGAACGTTCTCCGAAACCTCTAGAAAAACGTCGTTTTCCTTCGCAACTTTAAACATACGATCGGCACACGCAACGGTTATGGCGACTGGCGTCTCAGTAAGGATGTGCACCCCCTTCTGAGCCAGAGCATCCGCTACAACATGATGCCCCTCAGCTTGAACAGCTATTAAGCAGGCATCGAGCTTCTCTCCGCTAAGCATCTTCTCTAGATCGTCGTAAGCCTTAACTCCCAACTCGTCGGCAATACTTCTTACACGGGCTACATCAACATCGCACACGGCAACTAACTTATACCTGTCTCTAAGCTTTAAAAGCACAGATATGTGGCTTCTAGCCCTACTTCCAACGCCAATGACGCCTACATTTAACAACCTCAAAGTAGGTCTTAAAGGATTCACCTCCCACCTAGATATATGGTTTTCGAAGACCCGCTTTAACATTAAGCTAAATCCCAACCTATATATTGGAAATTTTTGCGGTTCGCTCACCTTTAAAAGCTGGTGTAACCGTCAACCAGCTTAGGAGGCAATCTCCTTTTCCCGTAGGGAAGACCAAGCTGATCTTAGCCGGTAAGGTGAAAGTTGAGACTTGAATAACAGTTGTCTACCTGAAGCTTCTGGATAGACGCGGTGTTCTCCCAGTAGCGATAATGGGCTCGCCCGAGCCCTTGCTTGGTGCAACGACCTTGGGAGGGTTGGGGACTAAGAGTTGATCCCGTGACGGATAGGCTCGAGCACTTCAGACTATATGGCCTAGCGACCACATAAGAAGCTACGTAGAGACTTGAACAATTTAAGCCTATGATTGAGGCAGAGGGCTTCCACTTCCTTCTCGGTGAGCTGGTTAAGAGGAGTTCATACATTTATCAAAGACCGCATAGTTAAGGTTTCGATATGCCGTGTAATTCCGTATTTAACCTGACCCTGTATACTTCACATACAGGTAGAGGATTGTAAAACCTACGGCCACCGTTAATATTCCAATCGTTATCATGATTAATCCAAGCATTTCAAATTCAGGTATCCAAGTCCCACCGATGTATCTTGCAAACACCCCTAAGAGTATGTAGATGATCGCTACTAAAAAGTACAACCCGATTAATCCGGCTAGTGTCAGCTTTACGTATATTCCTTTAAACCTCAGCTTATCAGGGGATAGCGTCAAAAGGCCACAGGTTATAAGCAAGGTTGCGGAAATCAATGCCATGAACGGGAAGAACCTATCTAGGCTTCTCCATAGGAACCGTTGAGAGTCCACCCGTATTACTCTCTGACTAGTGTAGGCTTTTTGAATCTGGAAGAATACAAGCTTCCTATGAGACCTACCCCAGTCTAACGCACCAAACGTGTTGAATACCCTACCATAGTAGTCGAAAACCGTCCACCAACAGACGCCCGCTATATAAGGCTTACTATTAAGAATATCCCAAGACTTCCGAAAGTACTCCGCCTGCCTCTCTTCATCGCCATCAGACCAGAGCCCAAACTCAGTTATGAGGATCGGTACGTTTGGAAACCTCTCATGCAGATCGTCAAGCCTTCGACTCAACTCTGAAAGAGAGCTGTAGAATACTCCAAAATACTCGTTCACAGCTATTAAATCGCATCCGGATTTTTCCCAAGAATCATCGTATGGATTCCATATAGTTGCTTGAGCTACCAACCTCGATGGATCAACTTTCTTAACCAACTGAACCAGTTCGTTTAAGAATTTGACACGCCACTCATATCCACTACATTCATTCGCTAAACCCCATATTATAATTGAAGCTCTATTATAGTCCCTGAAGACCATTTCCAACAACATCTGACGCGCTATACCCCTAACGATCTGTATAGAAAACCCTTCATCGTCAAACCAGTAGACTGGAACCTCCTCCCAGACTAAGAGGCCCAAGCGGTCCGTTAGGATGTAGATATATGGGTGATTGGGATGGTGGGAGGTTCTAATCCAGTTAGCACCCATCTCCTTGATTACCTGGAGGTCTTGATATATTTTCTCAACTGTAACCGTTCTCCCAGTGTCAGGGTATTCCTCATGTCTGGCTAAGCCTTTTAAAAAGACCGGCTCACCATTTAAAAGCAGATCGATAGCATTTACTCTAACATCTCTAACACCAAATTGTACATAGAAGTCTTCTACGAAGAAGCCCTCTACGTAAAGGACTACTTTGGCAATGTAGAGAATAGGATTACTGGGACTCCATCTACGAATATCTAAATCCCGCAAAATCGCTTTAACTACACGAAACTCTCCAGGTTCAACTTCAACCTCGTCGATCAGAGTTGTTGGAAGGATTCGATTGTTCAAGTCCATAACTTCTACTGGCGACATGACCATAATATTTTCACCTACTATAAGGGCACCGTAAATTTCCAATGTTAGGGAAGCTTTATGGGCTACCACATCGTGATTTGAAACGACGATCCTCACTTCTAAATCAACCAGCTCGTCAAGCTTCTTAGAAATCACATCTACCCGATCTATATGGACAGGTTCAGCTATTTCAAGGTAGACTTCCCTATAGATCCCACCGTAATTCTTCCAATCGCAGACGGCGTATGGGACGATCGCTTTGGAGATACCCCAAGGTATGTTATCAACTCGAACTACTATGAGATTATCACCGGAGTAGTTTAAGTAAGACGATATATCGAATACGAACGGCGTAAACCCACCCTCATGATAACCTACGTAAAATTCATTCACCCATACGTCTGTAAAATAGTTAACGCCTTGAAAAACTAGTTTAACGAATTTCCTTTTCGAAGATTGAGGGACTCTAAAAAACCGCCGATACCATACCACACCTTGGTAGTGTTCGTACCTGCTACCTATAAGATTGAAGGGGGATGGTATTTGCATAACCTCCCAATTCGAATCATCGTAGACCAATAGGTGAAAGCCATTTTTAGTAAGCTCCTTTAAAACATCCGTGGATCGGCGCATTAGAGTCAAGTCGTGGGAGTCATAGGGGTCGAAATAGACCCTCCACTCCCCTCCAAGGTCCACGTACTGCCTAGACTTTTGGAGTTCAAATGAAGGATAAACTATACCGTTTTGAATCGGAACGTAAACGTCGTCGGCCTTCTCAAGCTTAAGCGAAGGCTCTACATAACCTTCCCTGGAAGACGTGGCATAAACTTGAAGACCGGAGTTTAAATCAAATTGCCGTGTCCCTTCCACTGGGTAATACTGCATAGAGCTTAAGGTAGTCAGTAAAACTATGAGAATTGAAAACAGTCTAACTAGAAACATTATCACCAATAATATGGTTTAAAGCCGAAAAGTTTAACTTTCTCAAGACTTGTTCTAATGCGTAACCATTTAAGATGATCGCTTGCTGAACTACCATAGGATTTTATGAAGGCTCGAATCAGCAACGTGGTTGAACTTCCAACTTCTAGGAGTATGGTTGTAGAGAAATCGACACGGACCGCTAAAATTATGGGTTGAGGTTTTCAGTTTTCGATGAAAAGCTTCTCAGGTCTGTAGAATTCCTCAGTTGCCTTTAAAAGCCATACCCCCTCTTTTTAGCTTCTTCTATAAGCTCCACCGTCGGTAGAGATGCGTATATTACGAGTATAATTCTCCTCTTAAGCTTATCCGGATACTCTCTCCTAAGCCTTTCAAACTTACCTATAAGCTCTTCCAATATACCGACTCCCGCTCTAACAGTAGCTTCACCTATTACACATACGTCTTCTGAAGCACCGTATACATTCAACTCTAAACCTGGAAGTATGAGAGAAGTCAACTCTACACTTATGCCCAACTCTCTAAGCCTATGCTTGAGGAAAGATTTAGCTTCATCTTCAACGTCTATGGTAAGCTTCTCAAGAGTCCTCTCAACCCTACTAAGTCTACCATCTATCCTATCGATCAAGACAAGCATTTTGTTAAAGTCCTCCCTAAGCTTAACCTGCTCCTCCCTAAGACTCACCTGCTCCATTCTAAGACTCTTCTGCTCTTCAGCTATTGCATCAAGCCTCTTTAAAACCTCAGATAGCCCTAGATAACCTGCTACAGCATAGTGGAACTCCAAATCCTTTTCAAGCAACTCCAAAAACTCACGCTTAAGAGAATCCATAAATCATAATAGAAAACAAAAAAGCATTATTTAAACTATATCACGCCTCCACTTATTCGAGTATGAGAGGTATTAGATACGTGAACGTCTCATACACTGAAGAATCAATGTAGAGAAGCCTTTATCAGTTAAGTTATCCGTCTTCAACTATACGTTCTTTCCCTTGAGGTTGGAATGTACTATAGAGTCTAAGAATTTACGCATATTTCTGAAGTGAGAGCCGAGCCAATAAACTTTCCCACAATTTACGCATATCCAAAACTTTGAATGTCTACGTAGAACGCCTTCCGGTACTAAGCCTGCGACTTCTTCTTTAGACGCTTCTCTTATAGGGTTGTTGCAAACTGGACATCTACTCTTCGATGGATCTATAACTGGTTTTAATCCAAGTGTCTTCAACAGAAAGCTTATTCTCTCAGCTTCTGTTTTACCGACAACTTCTATTGCGTTTAACCCAATGCTTAAAGCCCTGGAAACGAGGGCTTTATCTTTCGTAAGTATCACAGCGTTCATCTCTAAAGCTGTTTTAATCAGGTCTTCGTCGGTCCAAGATGGATCGTATAAGACATTTAAACCAAGTATTCTAAGCCATCTAGCGGTTCGCCCGAGCATTAGGTCTACTACGAAAACTTCATTCAATCTTAAACCCCCGGTTTAAGTAGTTTGCCAACCCCCGGTCTACTTAAAACTTCACCGTTTAAAACAACAGGCTCACCATTAACGAAGACACCTTTAACAACTCCTCTTCCCCTCCACCCCTTAAATGGGCTGTGTTTAGCCTTAGACTTGAACGTCGAAGGGTCTAGTATGAACTCTTCATTTAAGTCGACTACCGTTAAATCTGCCCAATAACCGACTTCTATAAACCCTCTACCTGCTATTCTAAATATTTTAGCCGGATTTTGAGAGGTAAGTTTGATCAGTTTAGATAGGCTTAACCAGCCTCTGTTGACACAGTCGAGCATAAGCGGCAGAAGCGTCTCCAAGCCTGGAAAACCCGTTTTAACGTCCCAAATACTTCCGGTAGTTTTCTCTTCGAGAGTATGAGGGGCGTGGTCTGATGCTATGCAGTCTACAGTGCTCTGTCTAATACCAGCCCATAGTCCTTCAACGCAGGCTTCAGATCTTAAAGGTGGATCGACGAGGCCGTATATTCCAAGTTTTTCATAGCTTCTTTTTGAAAGTAATAGATGGTGGGGTGTAACTTCGCATGAGATAGGTAAGCCCTCAGCTTTAGCCTCAGCTATATGCTTGAGGGAGATGTGGGAGCTTATATGGCAAAAATGCAACTTCACCTGTTTAACTCTCCTAAGCATAATTGTAAGCTCATTTACAGATTCATTTTCAGAGTACTCGGAGAGGGCTTCTTCAAACGCTTCTAAGCCGCCGTCGGGGCGTTCACGCTTCACAGCTTCATATACTTCTCTCTTCTCAGCGTGGACAAGTATGGGTAGGCCTGCTTCGCCGATGATCTTAAATGGCTCCTTTAAGTCTTCTAAACTGGTGAACTTATATCCAGGCATGACTCTATGCATGAATACTTTAAAACCGAAGACGCCTTCAGCGGCGAGTTTACGGATTTCGCCCAACTTCTCCGGTATGAAGCTGTAAAACCCTACATTTACATACACTTTAGGCTTAGCTGCTTCAACCTTAAGCTTAAAAGTTTCAACGTTTTCAGTAGCCGGCTCCGTATTAGGCATATCTAAAACCGTTGAAAACCCTCCAAAGGCAGCCGCCAACGTTCCAGTATCATAGTCCTCCTTGTATGCAAGGTTAAGTCCTCTCAAATGCGTATGAACATCTATAAGGCCGGGTATGACCAGTAAACCTTTAAGGTCTATTACAGTATCAACTGGTCTATCTATCCTTAACTTGGTTAAGCGTGAGATTTTACCATCCTCGATGAGAATTTCAACATCGTCGATTATAGAGCCTCTATAGAAGATTTTACAGTTCCGCAGTCTAAGACTTCTCAACAAGCATAGTTTAATAGAAATTCCTAATTAGAGTTTACCTTCCCGATTTTTCCCCATCAACTTTTACAGGCAGGCGTTATGACCCCATCTCCAGAACCAACACCAACGGCGTAGTATGCGCTTGCCAACGCTGTATGACCATGACTGACTGTTAAACAGTATTCGCATCCAACAAACTCCTTAAACTCCTCCTCAAATTCTAAAGGTAAGCCTGCACCGGAACCGGATATTTCACCCTTTTCAAGGAGTTCCCAAATAAGCCTCTTCTCCTCCTCTATAGGTCTACTCCACTTCTCTCTCACACTCACCATAACTGTAGGTCTACCGCCTAAGATGGCAAGCTCCAATTAAAATCACCCGGGACTAAAATATCTTAAGCCATATTTTAAACTAATCTCAGCTAAGTGAGGCCTCTCCATTGTCCATAGTGTAGTTATGAGTTGCCAAAAATTAACGATAGTCTTCTAGTTTCCCTCCATTACGTAATTCACCTAAGGGGTTCTTAGCAACACTAAGCGTCATATAATCTCCAACGATAGATACTGAAACGCTAAAAAAGGCTAGGCGGGCGGCTCCTCACTTTTATTTTTTGAGATGGCCAGTAAGAAGCATTCATCCGTTTCTATAATCGTCTAGCCTAATACGGGCATATGCGAGGGTTTTACAGATGATGGTAAGTGTAGGTCTATAGTGTTAACTTCCGTTAAGGTTAGGGTTGAAGGTGGGAACTTCACGCTAACTGAACATGTACCTAGCTGAGGAATGCATAACAAGAGTGCTTCTACGCCAAGCCTAAGAGCTGAGGCTTAACATATGAGGGGTTTTTAGAAGAGCCATCAACTATATGAAAACTTCATAACCAGGTCTCATATGGACCATGTCCTATATACTGTAGGTGTAAATGATGGAAAACTATGGGATTCTCTACATGGAAGATGTATGGGGGTAAACGGGGGAATCCCTATACTACATAACGTTTTGAGATACGGCAGAAAATAAGAAAGAGAGGGTTTATGGGGAATCGCTTAAAGCGTGGGGAATTTCTGTAAACGATAGAAACTCCTATAAGAGTTTCACAGTTTAAATTATTAATGCTGGAGGTCGGCATGGGTCTTAATTTAACGGATGATGAGGGGGCTTTTCTAGTTAGACTTGCGAGGAGGAGTATTGAAGAATACCTTATGAAACGCGTTAAAATAAAGCCGCCTGTGGAAACTCCTGAAAGCTTGAAGGTTAAACGTGGAGTTTTTGTGACGTTGAATAGTTTGGTTAGAGGGGTTAAGGAGCTTAGGGGTTGTATAGGTTTTCCATATCCGACTAATCCTCTAGTTGAAGCAACTATTGAAAGTGCTATAGAGGCTGCTGTGGGAGACCCGAGGTTTCCACCCGTGACCTTGAAGGAAATGGATAATATAGTAGTTGAGGTTAGTGTTTTAACAAAGCCGGAGCTTATAGTAGTCAGTAATCCTAGGGAGTTGCCTAAGGTTATTCGGATAGGTGTAGATGGTTTGATCGTTGAAAGAGGTTTCTATAAGGGACTCCTGCTTCCGCAAGTACCAGTTGAATGGGGTTGGGATGAAGAGGAGTTTTTAAGCAATGCTTGTATGAAGGCTGGTTTAACACCAGATAGCTGGCTTTTAAAGGATACTAAAGTTTACAAGTTTCAAGCTGAAATCTTTGAAGAGGAGGAGCCTAGAGGTCAAGTTAAACGTAGGGTTTTAAGGTAGTAGTTATGAGCGTATACTTTGGAGTTTGCGGGATAGGTTTAGGTCACGCTGGGAGATGCATACCCATAGCTGAGAAACTCAAGGAGAAAGGTGTAGAGGTGATTTTCTCATCTTATGGTAATGGCTTAAACTATATCAAGAAGAAACAGTTCAATTATAGGAAGGCGCCTTCCATAGGATTCGCCGTCAAGACGGATGGAGGGGTAGATTTCAGGCAGAGTACTGTAAACCCTGGGCCGTTCATAGCTTCAATAAAAGTTCTTAGGCAAATAGCTTTCGAATTGATGGCTATCGGATACTTCCAACCAAAGGTTGTAGTCTCAGATAGTAGGGTTTCAACTATACTGGCTTCTAAGATTTTGAGAATTTCATGCATAACGATTCTCAATCAGTTTAAGATAATCATACCTAGGAGGAGGCGTTTCCTAAGGCTATGTCGGCTTGTAGATGTCGGAGCGTTAGCTTTAATCGGTAGAATATGGACCATAAGCGACTATGTCCTCATACCTGACTATCCAATGCCCTACACAGTTTCACTGGGGAATCTTGAAATCCCACCAGCCTACTCTAAAAAAGTCTTCCTAGTGGGTCCCATAATCCCGGTGAAGCCTGAGGAATTACCCTCCCAAAGGAAGCTTAAAGAAAAGTTAGGCTATGATCCAGACGAACCTTTGATATTCGCGCCCATAAGCGGCTCTTTTAAAGAACGTAAATACTTGGTTGAACTTTTAACGTCAATATTTGCTGAAATCAATGGGTATAACATCGTCATGTCCAAAGCAAACCCCACTGAGCTTCAAAACCCTATTAGACTCGGCTCTTTAACGGTCTATGAGTGGCTGGATAATAGGTTTGAATATCTTAAAGCCTGTGATTTACTCGTTTCAAGAGCTGGACATGGAACGATTACGCAGAGTATGTTTTACGGTAAACCGATGATTCTCATACCTACTCCAAACCATACTGAGCAGATGGGCAATGCGTCTAGAATCGAGGAAATGGGTTTAGGATTAACTTTAGAGCAAGAGAAGCTTACCAAAGAGGCGCTCTTAAACGCTATTAAATCTATAATGAATGGTGGGTTTATAGAGAGGAGTATAGAGGTTTCGAAAGAGCTGAGAAAGTACGATGGATGTGAAAGGATAATATCGATGATAGAAGAGCTCCTTTGACTATCAGCTTTTACAATTTTAAGTCAAATTGAATCAGTTTAAAGTATGCATTTTTACAAGTTTGGTGTTTTCAAGAGAACTTCTTGGGCGCTTTCAAAATCCATGAAATTCATGATTTGATATGGAAAACCTTATATATACCATAGGTATCCATTTTCTCACGGAGTGATGGAAAATGGCTAAGTGTCCAAAGTGTGGTGCTGAGGTAGCTAAGCCAGTGAAAGAGTGGGATATTCAGCCTAAACAGAAGAAGGGACCTAAAGTTCACATAACCCTATACGAGTGTCCAAACTGTAAGACTAGGTTTAGAGAAGCAAAGAGGCTTGCGTAAACACTCTAAGAGCGTTCTAAACACCCCCTCATTTTTCTCATTTAAACCAAGACTGAGGTTGTGCGAGGCTTTTGATTGGAAAATTGGGAAAACAGGCAATTTTATACAGCTTAATGTAGAGTTTTGGAAAAATAAAAATGGAAGTTTTAAAATGGTACGAAGAACCTTACGACCATTAGTAGTCCACCTATGAAAGACACCAATACCGCTCCGACGATGAAGCCTATTGCAACAGGTACGCCGACTTCTTCGTAGAACTTGCTTCCACCAACTCTGAGAATTATGAGTTTAATAGCCCAAGCCGCCGTTACAGTCGTCCACAATCCTTCTATCAAAGCATGCCCATCTGTGATTATTAGGAATCCTATGGGGTCTAATGGGAACCATAGGAATTTAGCGTGAAGATAACTTAATGCACCGGCGAGTAGAATGCCGCCTAAGAAGTGTGGTATCCACTCTCCTCTAACAGGTCTATTCACAATACCTTGAGGATCCGCCCTATACCATACACCGCCCCATAAGCTCGACGGGAGTTTTGTAGCTCCAAAAGTGTACAGTCCCCATATGTAGCCTAACTGCGCCAGTAGTGGCGCTAAAATTCCCACGACTAATGAAACCTTAAATATCGTCTTATTATCCATTCCCATCATAGAGCCCATCTTGTAGGATGATAGAGATGTTATGAGTGGGGTTCCCCATCCCTCTGTGAAGGCTTGACCCGTAGGATGCATCATACACATCGCCAACACCCACTCCTTATAGTTTGCCTCCGTCGGCATACTTCCCATGACTAGTTTCATAGGCCCATAGTAGAACCAGCTTCCAGCCGGAGCATTATAACCCACTAGTGAGTAGACTCTTGTAGATGCGAATGTACATATGAAGTTGCTTAAGATTAGAACCACTATTGGCGCTAGCGTTAAGCCTACAGAACCCCAGAGAGCGGCTATAACTATCACTGCTAAAATTATCATGAGAAAAGCTGTCCTGTAGTTAATAGGTTCACCTTTTACCTCCTCTCCTCTAATGGCCTGTCTAATTATTGAAGATACGGCACGCCAGTTTAAGATGAAGTAGAATAAGACTATTCCAGTACTCACTCCAGCAGTTGAAAAAGCATCCCATTTAAACGGTTCACCGACCCTATAGCTTATAGTACCGCACCAGACTCTACCACAGCCATCTAAACCGAGGATTCCAGAGTAGTAGCCTGAGAAATACGCCACCTGCATAAGTATTTGGAAGATTATATTTGTAATCACCGCACTCGTGAGGACGGATAGTGGGGCTAGGAAGAATATGGCTGCGTGTACAGCGCTTTTATTCAACATAGCCATGCCTGGAAGTTGAGCTAAAGCTGAGCCTGCTGTGAGCCAAACAGTTCCATGGTTGCACGTATTCGTCCTCCACCCGTAAATGTCTGGGAACCATGGGTATAAGGCGGTGAAAAACAATGGGATCTGGTACACCAATCCCAGAACGATGCCTACTATAAGTGGAACACCGAGCTTCTTCCTTAGACTCCCCTGTTCTAAGAACCTGCTGGCCAATGTGACGCTGACAATAGTCTGTGGGAATGGAACCTTTTCAACATCTATATAGTGGTGGCGGAGTAGGGATGCTATCGCTAAGTAGAAGACTGCGTAAGCAACCATCATAAGCCACCAGAAGACTATAAAGGGCATTAAAGCACCCCATGGGACCGGGGCGCCGCCGCTGACGATGGGTCTAACTACGTCAGCTGGAGGGGCGAATATGGAAGGCCAGTTATCCGATATACCTGGCTCTACGACTCTACTGGCGAGAAAGCCGGTGTATGTATCTTGAAGAGGCCATCCATCATAGCTCAGGAAGACCACGAGGCCTATCGTAGCTACGTATAGGAAAGCGAAGGCTGTCTTATCAGCTGATTTGAAAAGCCCGATTTCCCTTAAAATACCTAGGAGAAATATCAAGACAGTAGGTAGAACTGGAACCCAAAGCTTACAGCCCACGGTTCCAGCAGTATACCAGTTTGTAAAACCTCCGGGAATCATAGTCGTCCAAACGGGTCCGAAGAAGCCGAAGATGAATAGTATGATCAGTGTAAAGATCCATAGATTGGTGCTAACAGGCTTATATTCACTAGACAATTTCCCACTAAGATTCACTCTATGTGAAACTGTTTAAAAGCTTTTCTTTTCCTAGAAATGGTGTTTTAAGAGGGTTGTAGGGTTGTGGGGAAATGTTGAAGTTAAAGGCTTTTAATGAATTCCGATTTGGATAGTCCAAGCTTCCTACTTAAACATGCTTTTACAAACCCATAGTATGGTGGTGATGGTTTTCCAGGTCTACTCTTAAACTCTGGATGGAATTGCGTACCCATGTAGAAGTACCTATCCGGTAGCTCAAAAACTTCAACGCGCGTACCATCTATGGAGAAGCCCGAGAACACCATTCCATGCTCTTGTAGAATGTCCCAATATTTTGCATTTACCTCCCAGCGGTGTCTATGCCTCTCCATGATTACGTCTCTACACCCGTATAGCTTGTACACCATCGTTCCAGGTATGAGTTTTACTGGTTGAGCTCCAAGCCTCATAGTCCCTCCGAGCTGCTTTACACCCCTCTGTTCAGCCATGAGGTCTATGACTGGGTGACTACTTTCAGGGTTGTTTTCAGTGCTATTTGCATCTTTAAGACCGCATACGTATCTCGCGAAGGCTACTATAGCCATTTGAAAGCCGAAGCATATACCCAGTAGCGGTATGTCCATTCTCCTAGCGTAATCTGCAGCTAGAATCTTCCCTTCTGTTCCCCTTGCACCGAAGCCCGGGGGCACTATAATACCGTCGTAGTTTAAAAGCTTCTCAAGATTTCCTTCGCTTTCAAATTCTTCAGCTTCTATCCAGTCTATTTTAGCTTTGGCATTACAATAGGCTGCTGCGTGTTTAACGGCTTCATTAATACTGACGTATGAATCTGCTAAGGTAGCGTATTTACCTACCATCGCTATTTTAACCTCGTATTTTGCTGTAAGGAAGGAGTCTATTATACGCTTCCACTCAGACCAGTCTGGTTTAACCGGGTTTAAGGCGAGTCTCTTAATGACGTAGTCGCCCATACCCTGCTCATCCAGTATGAGGGGGGCTTGATATACGCATTGAAGAGTGTAGGAGCAGAAAACGGCTTCTTTAGGTATGGTGCCGAACAATGCTATTTTAGCCTTCGTCTCCTCTCCGATATTCCTCACACATCTGGCTACTATAACATCCGGTTGAATACCTATCCTTCTAAGCTCGTTAACGCTATGCTGTAGAGGCTTAGTTTTCTCTTCACCTGTTGTATCTAAAACTGGGACGAGAGCTACGTGAACGAACATGGTGTTTTCATATCCTTTTTCAAGCCTTATCTGACGTATCGCCTCTAAGTAGGGTAAACCCTCTATATCCCCTACGGTGCCTCCAACCTCAGTCAAGAGTACGTCTATCGGCTCTCTCTCCGCTATCATGTATATTCGACGTTTAATTTCGTCTGTTATATGCGGTACTATTTGAACGCATTTACCTAAGTAGTCCCCCCTCCTCTCCCTCTCTATAACAGTCCAGTATACTTGACCAGTCGTTATATTGTGGTCTTTAGTCAAGTTTATGTCTAGAAACCTCTCGTAATGTCCAATATCTAGGTCTATTTCCCCACCATCCTCCGTAACGAATATCTCCCCATGCTGGTATGGGTTCATAGTTCCACAGTCTACGTTCAAGTAAGGGTCGATTTTTATCACTGAAACCTTATACCCGCGGACTTGGAGAATCTTACCTATTGAAGCCGTGACTACGCCTTTACCTACACTGGATAAAACCCCTCCGGTTATGAATATGAATTTAACCAATAGAAACCTCCTTTTAAACAAAAGACTTTTCTCTAGAAAGAACTTAATAAAATTATCATCTATGATGATTTAAAGTGGAGATGGTGGTGTATGCCGGCTTTAAAATACCCAGTTATAATCGTAAACTTTAAAATATATCTTGAGTCGACGGGTAGGAGAGGTCTTGAATTAGCTAAAATAGCTGAAAGAGTTTCTAAGGAGACGGGTATCTGCATAGCCGTAGCGCCTCAGGCGACAGATATAAGGTTGATCGCTGAAAATGTAGAAATACCTGTGTTTGCTCAACACGTAGATCCAGCGGCTCCGGGTGCGGGGACAGGAGCGGTTTTAGCTGAAGCCGTTAAAGAAGCTGGTGCTATAGGGACGTTGATAAATCATAGTGAGAAGAGGCTTACTCTAGCCGATATAGATGCGTGTGTTAAAAGGGTTAGACAGGTGGGTTTGATAAGTTTAGTGTGTACGAATACTCCTGAAGTCACGTATGCGACGGCTGCTTTAAACCCAGACATCATAGCATATGAGCCTCCTGAGCTTATAGGAACGGGTATACCTGTGAGTAAAGCTAGACCTGAAGCCGTTACGGAAGCGTTACGGCTTGTAGAGAAGATAAATCCAAGACTTCCGGTTTTATGTGGAGCTGGAATATCGACTAGTGAGGACGTTAAAAAAGCTTTAGAGTTAGGCACCAAGGGGGTTCTCTTAGCCAGCGGTGTGGTTAAGGCTAAAGATCCATATAGGGTTCTATTAGATATGGCTAAAGCCTGCCTTTAAACTTTAACTTCTTCTTTTTCTTAACACGTCAGTAGACCGATATCTTTTTCACACCTTCTATTTCAAGGATCTTCTTCAATGCCTCTCCAGATGTAGGTTTTTCCAAGACTAGGATAAGCTTGGGTTCAGGTGATAAATCTGGGTCTTCAGCTACGGCCTGTCTTATGCTTATGTTTTCAGATGCTACGATGGAGGCTGCTTTAGCGAGTATACCCGGTTTCTCAGAGTCGGCGTAAATCTCTATGACTGAGAAACCCAAATGTTTAGCTACTTCGGAAAGTAATGGTCCAGATGGTTTAAGGGACGTGAATACTTCTTTAAGGTCGGGGTCTCTGAGGATGGATATAACGGTTTCTTTTACAACCCTCCTATCGACGTTTAATGCTCTTGCTATTTTCTGGAAGCTCTGCTCTACTGGACCGCAGTATATCTTTCCATCTTTAGATATCCTAAAACCGAGTTCTATTATGGCCTTGGCTACTTTAACTCTAGCTGGGTATGAGGAGAATTTTTCGAGAATGCGACGCCACATACATTAAGTCTTGTATCGTGGAAGCTATTAAATAGTACTATCAACCGTATGCTACGAAGCCGTATATTAGAGGTGTTACGTAGACTTCTATGAAAGCGGCTACGGCGAGTAGAGGTGTAATTACTTTGAAGAATATTTTTAAACACTGTATGACTGTGGTTTTGACGTGACTTTCCATGCCGAAGACGCCTATTAAAGCCTCCCATCCGACGTTTAAACCCAATGCCGATGCTACTAATATTGAAGGTATTTCTATGACGCCGTGGGGGAGTAGAGATGCTAAGGTAGCTGTAAGCCCAATTGAAGCGAAGCCATACCTAACAACTACGCCGAGTATTAAACCGTTGAAGGCTAGGAAGACTATGGGCGGGATTCCTATAAGAAAGCCCAATGGAATAACTAAGAGGCTTTTAATGAAATTGTTTAGGAATGTCAGGATTACAAGCATTGGAGGTGGAAAGCCCGTTAAAAACTTCGATAGCTCCACTAAATCTTCTATTATCGATGTGATTGCGGTATCTGAAACAAAGCCTATAAACATGGATATCGCGAATAAGATAGAGCTTATTAAAATGCTCATCCACACTCTACGCTTCCTAATGGAAATTTCCCCCTTCAAACTACACGTTAATCGGCTTCGGACAATATTAACGTTTTCCCCATCCACCCGTCACCGTCTTGAATCAAATGCTTTTTAACTACTCCCCTTAAACGCATAGAGGTGTTGGCTAAAGCCATATTTCCGGCCTCTCACTCCTCCTCTCAACTTTCTCATCTCTAAATCTCCATATACCTTCACTCGGTTTTTCGATAGCTATCATAAGCTCTTCAGCAAGCCTATCGCTTATTAAAACTTCGACTTCCATGTGGGATATTACGGCATCTGCAACGACGCCCCTCCCCCCTCTCTCAGCAACTTCAACTGTAACGGCACTTCTAACCCTATACACTCTCGTAGGCCCTCCAGCTGTATCGTAAATTTCAACTAATGTATCCCTCGGTAAGTCGGGCCAAAGACCGAGCTTCTCAGCGGCTTTAACAGGTAGTAGGATCTGCGGGTTTGGAGTTTCAAAACCAGTGTTTACGAGGGCTACTGTCTCCAGTAATTCTCCCTTATACTTGATTTTTACACGAACTCTAACTCCCACAATTCTACACCTTTAGATGTCCGGCTAGATCCCTAGGCTTTATACGGCCGATCCTAGGTCTTATCATAGGCTTTATACGTCCTATTCTAGGCCTCCTCTCAGTCAATGTAAACCCTACCTAAACTTTTCCCATAACAATATATAAACCCTCTGTTAAGGTTTTAACGTACCTTTAGATCCTAGTGAAAGGGTTGAGCCTCATTTAAAGTTAGCTTAAGTTCTTGAGGGGGGCCTGTGAATTCCTTGCTAAGAGTGATTATGTTCAGGCTTCTGAGGAAAGTTGGAATGCTACAGTTCAAATAGTAGAGGCTCCTAAGGACCTAGTAGACTCATACTTCGAGGCTAAGAGAAGGGCTCTAGAAGCTGTTCTCAACCACGTTAAATTCAACGGTAAAGTCCATTTAGACTTCAAAAACGATGATAGGAAGAGGGTTAGAGACGGGCTTCTGAAAGGCTGGAAGTATTCAAAGCATTACGTAGACTCAGCCGTCAACTCTAGTCGTGAGAGGAATAGGGCTGGAGACTTCATGCATAAACTGACCACTAGTAAAGCACAATGTTCTAAACCGCTCTAAGAGGCAGAACAGGAAGCTCTCAAAGTGGAGTGCTAGGACGTTCCAGTTCATGCTGGAATACAAGCTGAAGTGGCTTGAACTACCGGTTAAGTACGTTAATGCTGAGGACACTTCTAAAACCTGCCCACTCTGTTCAGGAAGCATGGCTTCCTATGAGGGCAGGCTCATGAAGTGCGGAAAATGCAGTACAGTAACGGATAGAGACGTAGTAGCCGTTTTGAACCTTCAGATGCGGGGAGCAGGTTTCCCCCAAAGAGCCCTCTATGAATTAATCGAGGGGGATGGGTTAGGTAGGAGGTAACGATCACCACTCACCTATACTCAACTCAAAACCCTCTTAGACGTTAGATTCTCTAAATCTTCCATATGCGTGTTTTGACATGTTCGTGTTAAATTTGAAACCGTGTTTTCGATTGTTAGACGAATGTTAAACAAACCATGGGACTTGTCTAACAACGTTATACAAGCGTTTTACAGTAAGCCA